>Ga0335077_10012852_pt1 | contig 10471 bp, 16 predicted proteins | sample Lox_Sample_31_FD_207151 | JGI IMG/M metagenome (GOLD analysis project Ga0335077, IMG submission 207151) | Soil microbial communities from Loxahatchee National Wildlife Refuge, Florida, United States - Lox_Sample_3.1 | ecosystem: Environmental > Terrestrial > Soil > Wetlands | place: USA...
GCGAATGTGCTGCTCGGTATGCACTTCGCGGTCTCAGAGCTCATAGCCAGGATGTCGATAAACGATATTGACCGCATCGTCGAGCGGCACTTTCGACACGCGCGACCTCGCTGGGAAACCCGGCCTGATATTTGGCGCAAGCTTCTCCTCGCCTCGAAAACCCCGAACATCAGGCGCGCCCGGGAGATAAACGTTCGTGGATTGCAGTGGATTGCGGGGGCGCTGATCGCGCCAAGAGCGGACTTGCCAACGCATCCTCAAGACGGCCCTTGAACAGCAGGTACCCCGCCTTAATCGGCTAGGTTGTAGAGTACGGCGACTAGGACCTCCGCTCCGCTGAAAACGACTGCCGGGCGATGGACTTCCGCTTTTGCCCCGTCAGAGACAGCGGGCCTGCTCCAAAGGAGACAGTCGGAATGGCTGGAGCGGACATTCCTGACGTTCTTTACCGAGGATTACTGGTGATATTCGGCGCTGGTGATGGAAGTCCGACGGAAATTTTGCAGATACGTGATTGGTCCTGCCACTTCGGTCGACTTCCGGCAGACGTTACTGTCAATCCATCGGTAGACCGGAACCCCCGAATCGGGACGTCCGCCCTCGGCACCGTGGAATCATTGTCGGCTCGTCGGAGACGCCAACCAGCGATGACGCCGAAAGCGTGGACATGACAATGACGGAGCGCATTATGCCAGAAAGCGTCCTCACTCAATTGTTTAGTAAGACGGACTTCGTGATCGATTGACCATTGCGGACAATCGCCACATCCACTTTGTGTCCTCGCCTCTGATTTAGCAAGTCTGTGAACCCCTCGTATCCGTACACGGGTGCACCGTCGACTGCGATGATCATGTCTCCAGCCAGTACATCGGCCTTGAAGGCCGGTGTATTGTCCACAACCCACAGGACATAGGCGCCCCGATTCGATTGAAGTGATCTTCGTTCAGCATCCGTAGCGTCGCGGCAGCTTGCGCCAAACACCCAGTGACCTCGCTTGATGAAGTACAGCGCGTCATAGTCGAAGCGATTGACGGTCATCGGGACGTACGCGGTCTGGCTTCCGTAAGTCGTCGTGGTTGAATTACCGTAGGCTGTCACAGGTCCGCTTGGGCCGTAGGCCGTTGCAGAGCCGTTTGTGTAGGCGGTCTGTGTGGTCGGAGTTGTGATTGGAACGCTAGATGTGAGCGAGCCCGTGTATTGCGGATCGATTACGACGACTAGATCGGCTTGTACCTTTGCTCCCTGGGCCAGCGCGCCCGCGTCCCCCTCGTTATGACCGCTGTTGAATGATGAATATCCGATCATGGCGTAGCCACGACGACCATATGCCGCTTGCACCTGTAAGCCCGGTCCGACCGCGTGCTCCAAAGCGGGTACCTTGGGCGGCGGTGCTGCCCTTGCCTGAGCAATGTCGGCGGGCGTTACTCCAGACATAGGTTGGTAGAACTGGCGGTAACCGGAGGATGCGCAGCCTGTCAGCAGGACGGCAGCTAGGAGCAGCATCGAGCGCATTGGAAATCTCCTGTCAGTTATGCGCCAACGATACTCGTGAGCGTGGCGGCAAGGGAAAGACGACTTCACGGGACTTCCGACTGTACTGTGATCTTCGTCACACCTATTGTTCAGTCCGCAGTCCGGCCCGGATCGGTCCAGCCAGGAGAAGCAGCACTTGAACAACCATCATCTGGTAGCCACCAGCTGCCACGGCTTTCTTCGAGCTTACGAAGTCTTGCGAGACCACGTTCGGTCATCCGCTTTTCGGGCGCCTGCGACTGCACTTGATGACTTCGGAGCACTTGTCGTCCCGCAGGTTGTTCTAATCGCTTTTGCTGCGGAACTCGGGCTCAAGACCTTGTTGATTCAAAGTAATAACATAGACGATCCCCTGAAGACGAACAAAGGCGGTGAGCACGACCTGGGAATACTCTTTGCGCGGCTACCAAGCGATTTGCAACGCAAGTTGGTTACCGCCACAAGCGGTGATCGATCGACATTTGATACAAACATGAAATTGAATGCACGAGCCTTCAATCAATGGCGTTACGTTCATGAATCCCGTGAGCTGAGTGCGCATGAGGAGTTTTTGGAAAGGCTTGTTCGTGCCATGACACGCGAATTCCAGCCCCCAGCGTGACCAACTCACGCTTCCCCCTCGGATCTGCCACCCAGCTCAAATGCCTGCATAGTTGTGGGACCCCGCTGACGATCGCACCACGCTGCATCCTGACGCTGCCGGACGCCGGCGCCAAGGTCAATGTCTGCAATCGGGAAACCTTGCAGGGCATGGCGACGGTCCGCCGCTCGCCGTCTGATGACGGATTAGCCGCCTCGACGCCCGCGAAACGAACTCGGCTAGGTAAATGAGGCTGTCAGGGTTTCCGATGGCTATCGGATGCGCAATCCGATGGTCTGGCCTGTTTTGAGCCTAGGGTGCGTGGTGCCCGAGGTTGAAGCAAGTGCGATCAGCGGTTTCGCAAGCGCGTCCATGGCACCCTAGAACCGCTCGCGCATCACGGTGCCTTCCCGGCTGTTAGGTCGCATGCATTTCCACCGTGACTTGATCTGTCTCTGCGACGCCCAGCGCCTGCATAAGACTGACTGGGGCATAAAGTTCGATCGTGGTGGAGATGGGATGCATCGGCCGGCGGACCAAGACATCTTCGCGTCTGTCACCGGCCTTTGCGCTTGCTCGAAAATATAAATATGGACCGCGTTGCCTCGGAATATGTGCGAATCGTGGGGGGTAAGCTACGGTCGCGCCATCTTCAGCCCAGAGTGGGGTTAACCCTGCCAATGCATCGAAGGCTTCCTTAGAGACGATCAGATTCAAGGTCCCTCGTTCCACGCGCCGCCAGCCGGTCAGTGAGCAAATCTTTTCTACTCGGTGGGGATTCCTATCGAGCACCTCTGCCTCTCCGGGCGGAATCCGCGCGCGCGCGCCGGCCGGAACCACCGAGCTCCGAAGCTTGACCGTGCCACAAAACGTCAGCGCCATACGTCCTAACGGTAACTTCAGCGTCGGGCAGGCCGACTGCAGCAACAGTAAACAATCCCGTACTCTACGCTGTGTACGGAGGCTCCGTGGCCGGGGTCAGCGCGCGACCGCCGGGGCCTCTGTGATTGAGGCGACCGCATAGGGGTATGATCCCGGCATACGAGCCTGAGCAACCCGGGATGCCGGCAAACCTGAAGCGCTAACGGGGTTGCCGGCTTAAGTGGCGAGTGAATGAAATCAGTCATCCATAGCATGCTCACCGCCGCGCGCTCTGCTCTGACTGTCATGCTCCTTATTGCTCTGAGCAGTTGTGTCATCAAGCGACCGCTTCACCTGTATCCAAGGGGTGAAAATATTTCGGCCTCGGCTGTTTTAGAGGGTTTGTTCGTCGGCCACGGCCAAGGTCGTGGGACGGCGCGTATCGACATGCCTGATGGAGAAGTTCTCCAGGGCGAGTACTCGATTGTATTTGGGGGTGCGGCCGGATTCGGTTCAATTCTTGGATCCGTTTACGGACCAAACGGAAGCGCCTCAGTAAGCGGGACATCGGCAACCGTCTCGGTTGAGGGAAAAGGAGAAGGTGAGGCATCACTTGTCGGAAATCGCGGGACAACCATGGAATGCGAATTCTTGAATGCCAACATGACCGGCCACGGCTTTGGGGCATGCCGATCGTCGAGAGGAATCGTTTATCGTCTGATGTACTAGAGCCCAGGGGACAAATTCTAGGCGCTATAGGCCCGCCGCCGCCGCAGGGCACGGCCGAGAATCCGCCTGACCGGAGTTGACCCGTGTCTGTCGGTCGCGAACGGCAGCTTTCGAGCCGGCCAATGCACGAGCGGTCGAGCGGCGGTCGTCGTCCTCGCAGTAGGTGGTGCCTTGGGTGAAGAGCCTTCAGGGTCGTTGCTGACGCGCTGCGTACTCAGCGTCGATATCGTGAAAATGAACCGTGATGGCTGTCGTATCCGCGGAAATAGTAGTACTGGGGTTGTCCGAGTGGTTCGAGCCAGGTGCATTACGACTCTCGTCGTCGGCTTCAAACAAGTCGCGAATATTCTTATTCCAAATCGCAGCTCCAAACCAAGTTGAACACTGCGGATAGTTTATAGCGCCCCGTCGATACTCGTTGCGCGGCGAACACCACAAGTCCACTGCGCCGCTGTATTTTCCCTCGATTCCGGCTACAACCCCGGTTCTGACGACCGCGTCTTGTTCCGGGAGTTTGGCGTCATCGTCGAACATTATCCTGTATCCGAGAGCACGGAACTGCCACCGACAGCGACCGGGTAAGACGCCGTCAAGAGCGACGGTTGTGGGTTGTGATTCCCCATTTCCAGACAGCGCAATCGGTACATAGGCGTAATACTGAGCACGATCACCGTTGCCGATTTCGTACGTGCACTCAGGGTTTCCCGCGACATAGTACCCTTGAAAGCGAACCTTTAAGGTGCTCGGAATGGTTGCATTGAGCTCTATGAGATGTTTGGGATTGGCATTGATCAGTGGGTAGTCACGGTCTCCCGGCTTCACATTCGGTGAAAGACTGATCCGGAGGATGAGGAAAGCAAGCACTCCGAACATGCCTAGGAGTACTGCGCCCAGCGGAAGCAAGATCCTCAATGCAATCGAGCGACGTGACATTCGCGTGGGCTAACTACCAGAGAGCAACGTGCGCGACATGCAATTCAATTACCTCGTTCCACCTCGATAAGCGCAGAGATCAGAGTAGGCCCACTGACCGCTTTCGGGAAGCCTGGCCGATCAAGCGGAAGACCGCTTCTGGCCGTTGCGCGACGTTTCTTGCCCGCTTCGACTGAGTGGATACGCCGCTCGGGAAAGAGCGGAGTACTATCGCGCGGCATGGCGGTCACGGAACGCATCGTGCTTTCGCTGATCTTTGGCGCATCGCCTGTGGTCTGCGCCGGGCAAGAACCTGCTAAAGGCCCGCCCCAAACGCAACCGCAACTCGTGATCGGGCCTGTCTCGACGAGCCCCGCTCTCGTGGAGGGAGGCAAACTCGTGCAGGTCCTTCAGAGTCTTGTTGGCCAGAACGTCAAGGTTGCTTTCGCCCGGCTGGGCAGTCCGCAGGGGGCGCCGGAGGTCGATGCCGACGTTGTCTACAATTGGCACAGCGTGAAGGACTACGCGTGGTGCGACGTCCGGCTGTTCGCGGACCCCGCCACTGGTACTGTCAAGAGTTTTGCGGTAAGGGAGCAGCGCGCAGGGTGCCAGCTGTTCGCTGAGCAGCTGCCCAAGTTGTGAGTCCCGCGAGGCGGAGCGGTGCGGCTGTGTCTGATTGATTCGGCGCAGAGCGGTAGCACGGTGGTAGCAGTCGTCAGTCGGCCTCAGCCACCTGAGTCCGGAGGTTCCTCGTCGGTGTCGGCGTCCGGTGGCGCTCCCTCGAGCGCGAGAGGCTCGGTTATGCGCTCGATGCTGAGCGCTTTGCGCACTGCCTCAAAGTTCAGGTCCAGGCGCGAATCGACGGCATTGCTTAGCCGACGTGCGCCTCCAGGCAGCTGCCGCCCGCGGTGATCCAAGAACGAAACCGAGTACACGAGCTTCCCTTTTCGCTTCACAGCGTGCACCGGCGGCAAGTAGTCCGCGTCCCCGGTCAATATGATGGCGGCGTCATAGATTCCGGCAAGCTCGATGAGGTCCGTGGTCATCTGCGTATCGACTCCCTTCTCGGTGCCAAACTCGCCTGTCACGAGGTCGTGACGGATGCTGCCGCAGCGGCGGAACTCAAGCTGGTCGTTGTTGTGCTCGATTGCCGCCTGGACCTCGTACCACCCCTTCGCCCGGCTCTCCATCCGCTTGCGCTTCTTCTCGACATCCTGTTCGAGTTCACGGAGCACGGCACGCCGCTCGGGATCAGTGGTGCAAGCCTGTATCTTGTTGCGGAACCATCTGCCCAGGACCTTGGCTTTTTCCTCCCACTGATGCGGGATGGCATATGGCTGACAATCGACCGACTCGACAACGTACCAGTAGGTGCGCAGGAGCTCACAGTCGAAGTTGTTGGCGATCGCAGTGAAAAAATGATGCCAATCAGCCTTTGGCAAGTAGTCGCTGCGCCGGAAGGAGTACCTCCCGTGTTCGAAAAGCGCCTTCAGGCTGTGGCGGAAATTCTCTCCGTCCACAAAGATGCAGGCACGCTTCACCTGTCACCCCCCTGAAATGGAAGGGGGGGCCAGTTGGCCCCCCCGATTACTTAGGCCGCCCGAAGGCGACCCGCCATTAACTGTTTGTCACCGAATTCTCGCTCAGTCGGACACTGCGAGCAACTAGAGATGCGTGACCGCCCACCCGCTTTCCCCGTATTTCAGGGCGCCACCGCCAAAAGAGAAGGGGGTTGGCCGCCTATTACCCTAATCTGTCGGCAGGCTGTTACGTATCCCACCGCGGGCTAAGACGGTGCGGCGCAGCAACAGTTCCGTCACACTCGCGCCCCCCCAAACGGGGGAGCCGGTGCGAGCGCCAGAACGCCGGGAATCTTGCCTGGCGCGCTGAAGGGCCTCCGCCGGGCCACTGCGCAGGCCGTGCCGCAACCGACCGGCCGCACTGGTCGACGAGAGCGCCGCCTTCGGGTGGCGTTCTTGTTATTGAGTGCTCGTTGGGTATAGCGCGAGGTCGCCGTCGCGGCGCCACGTGCATTGCGCGAGGGCTAGAAGTGGACCTCGATCGTTGAACGCGTGTGCTGGCGCAGCACTTCAATGGAAATCGTTTCGCCCCGAGTTACGCCCGCGATCGCCGCCTGGAGGTCGGCGGCCGTGTTGACCGGTTTATCGCCAACCCTGAGCAAGAAGTCGCCAGCTTTCACGCCCGCCTTGTCGGCGGCGCCGCCCACCTGGATTGCGATGATGTACAAGCCCTCCGCAGACTCCAGCTTAAGTTTTGCAAGCGCCGGGTTATTGGGTGGCAGCACCCGGACGCCAAGGAAGACGCGATTCGCGACAGTCGGGTCGGCGAAGACCAGCAGGGAAATTGCATACACGCCGTGCGGGTTCGTAGTGGTAATAGTGCTAGTGTCGACTCCAAACCCGGCGATGTAAGACACCTTCAATCCTCCACAGGCGGGCACTTCTGGCGTGTGACCTTCTCTGCTTGTCTCCGCGCTTGTATCAGTGATCGTGTATTTCTTCTCGCCGTACGTAACGTTCGGCTTCAGCTGGTTCTCGAATAGCTGATACGTCGCGAGTTTCCCCGATGCAGCACAGCGATGGCCGCCCGCAATCAACGCTGCCTCCCAGATACCCGTGCTGTCATATTCGGCGGGTGTGCGTGCCGACAGAGGATCTCTCCAGAGTGGTACCGCGATCCGCTCCACAAGCCCGAAATCTGTGTAGTTGACCTCCATGCTCTCAATAGGTGCATATCGCGGGGCATTCTTTTGCTTAAAGGAAATTGAGATTGTGCTGGCCCCAGAAGTTAGCGGCTTCCCGTTCACGTCCAGCTGCGACTTGCTGGCCAGTTGCTCTTCGACGCTTCCCCCAGGGCTTGCAGTGACGTCGTACACCGAGGCGACAGCTGCAACGCACGCACGGAGATCAGCGCCGATGCATCCGGCGCGGGAATCGGCCGGTGGCGGACCCTGCTCAGCGATCGCTACAACACCGGTCGCGGCGTCCGTCAAAACGCAATCTGATGCGGTCACTTTGTTAGACCATTTGCCAGAGACCAGCTTCCCGTCGCTGACGACGAAGCACTGTTCTCCGCTCGATTCACCAAGAGGCGTAGCTTGGGTCACCGATCCGCAGAATTTGTGCTGGCTGTCCTCGGTGAACACCGAGCCCTTCCGCATCTTCAGGTGCAGGTCGGTGCCCCCGAACACTCCGGGGACGTGCATGACCAAGTTACAGTCCTGGGACGAGACGAGTTGCGCGGCCACCGCGTAAGGGGAGGACAGCATTTGAGTGATCACTACCAATCCGATGAGCGCGGTCGCACTCGAAATTCGTGATATGCCGAGTTTCGAGAGGCTTGTCATTATTTTGGCTCCCGGCGGTGCGTCACCCTATCCGGCTCTCGACATCATCTTACGCGGGCTTGCGTGCCGCCTCCAACTTCGCCACCAGTGCCCGGTACCGCTGCGCCGCGGCCTCGATCGGGCCGCGCGTTGTCGGATTCTCCAGTTTTTTTGCCCGCTCGCCCTCCTGGTACGCCATCGCGCGGCACGCCTGAGCGGCGGTGGCGAGCTCGACGTCGGTGAGATCTACGACAGGCACGGCAATATGCTGGCGCCGAGCCCGATCGCCCGTCCAGCCAGCTGCGGCCGTCTCTGATTACTGTATGCAGCGAGCGTAGAATCTCACGTCCCCGCAAATCGGAACCCTGCGCAATGGTTACTGGCATCGTGACCTCCTCGGGCAACATCGGGTATCGGGACCAGCTCGACCGCGCGCGGCGCTTCCTCGAGCGAGTCGAGCATGGCCCCGAAGACGTCGAAGACGTCGACGAGGTGCAGTTTCAGGACAACATGTGGTCGTTCTTTCAGCACTGCTGGCATATCAAGGACTGGGTGCGCCACGACCCGCTGATGAGCGAGGCGACAAAGGATGCCGTAATAGCCGCGGCGCATCAGTCGAAAGTGTTGGCGATGTGTCAGGACCTATGCAATGCGACGAAGCACCTCCGACTCAACAAGACCGCCGCGCGCGCGAGTCACAAACACGTCGAGACGGTGATCGCACCCTCGCAGGGGCGCTACGAGCACGACCTTATCGTGGATGATGGTCATGGAGGTCAGCTCTCAGGGAAGAAGCTAGCGCGTGACTGCATTGCCGATTGGGAACGCATTTTGACTGACCATGGTCTGGCCATCGCGCGACGAAGCTGAGCACGGGAGAGCGGCGGATGAAAATGCCCACGATCCGGCGGATGTGGACGTTCTACAAACGCGACGTGCTGACCGCGTTGGGCGTCAGGAGTGGCACTCGCACCCAGGTACTCGCGCAAAATGCGTTCTACCTCGGCGCTCGGTGCACGCTGCAGTCACTCGCCACACTGCTTGAGGACGGCGACGTCGAGCAGGTGCACGACGTCATCGCGCGCCAGGGACGGCAGCTGAAGAAGATGCGCGCGCTCGCGGCGCCGGCCCGGCGGCACTAAGTGCACGCCGCCGATCAGAGGCAGAAGAACGTCACGGTATCTGAGTACACTTGGCTCGGTCTTGGCAGGAGCAAATGTTATGGATATTGAGGTGGCGCGGACACTGCTTGGTCACATTGATCAGCGTCATCGCGACGTCGCCGTCCCTGTTTTGTTGATCGTAGCTGCGCTCAAGCGACAGCCTGGGTTTGATGTCCCCGGGTTCGAAAGGGAAATGCTTGAGACGGCTGCAAAATATCCAGAGGCTGAGTTTGACACGCTCCGTCTCATGTTAGAGATGGCAGGGGGAAAGCTGCCACCGGACGAGCCGAAATAGGGTCGGTAATTCGCAGAGAGCGGCAGCACCTTAAGCCGGCGCACCCCATGTGCTACGGGTGGCTCAATTTCGATCCTGGCCCATTCCTCGATGGCGTGAAGGACATCGCACTAGCGGGTGCGGCCGTGGTAACAGCCGGTGCCGCTGTGCGCGGACTGCGGACGTGGCGCCAGGAGCTGCGTGGCAAAGCCGACTTCGAAGCGGCCCGCGGCCTCATCCGGGCCACCTATCGGCTCCGCGAGGAGATCGCGACGTGCCGCTCGCCGCTAATTCGGGCGGCCGAGTACCCGCCCGACCCGATAGGGGCTGTCGTGAATCCGTACATGCGCCGCGAGGACGCAGAGGCATTGGCGTATGTATACAAGAATCGGTGGCAGCGTGTGTCGGCGGCTCTCCAAGAGTTTGATGCACAGACGTTCGAAGCGGAGGCCCTATGGGGCAGCGATATCCGGCAGCGCACGCAGGCTCTTCGCGCATGCGCGGTGACTGTGTTTGTCTCGATAGAGGCGATCATTGAGGACAAGGCAGCAGGCGGCGAACACTTCGAACGCGACCGCGACTTCGGCCGACGCATGCGCGCCAACGCACATGCTGGCGCAGACGACAGAGAGAATGCTCTCTCGAATCAGATAGCAGAAGCTGTCACCGGCCTCGAGGAAAATCTCCGGCCGCACCTTGCGCGCCCTAAGTAGTGGCTACGGCGCCGGCGCTCCGAGTCCGGCGACGGTGATGACCACGTTGCCGCCGGTCCTGTCCTCGACAACGATCCGGCCGGATGCGAAGCCCACAAATAGCGGGGAATCCCGACTGCTGAGTTGGCGTGCCTCGGCGCTGATCCGGATCCTGAGATTTGGAAGTTTGTAGGGTGTTTCACGGCCGGACTCACGCAAACTCGCGAGTCTGTTCAACTATTGAGATGCCTCTGCTTCGAAAAATACCGATATATGGGTGAAACCGCCCCAATACTCAAGATGACTTCGATGACACCCCGATCAATCATCCCTTAAGTGGCGAAAGTCTCACGGCTATATTCGCGCCGCTGGACAGGACGG
>Ga0335077_10012854_pt1 | contig 10469 bp, 8 predicted proteins | sample Lox_Sample_31_FD_207151 | JGI IMG/M metagenome (GOLD analysis project Ga0335077, IMG submission 207151) | Soil microbial communities from Loxahatchee National Wildlife Refuge, Florida, United States - Lox_Sample_3.1 | ecosystem: Environmental > Terrestrial > Soil > Wetlands | place: USA: Florida...
ATCATTTGCGCGCCCTCCTTTGCGTAACGACCTGGAGAAGCGTAGTCAGAAATGAGAGCCCCAGCCGATGCCAATACAGCCCCCCTAGTTCCTTGGATGCAAGGCGCGGCAACCGGGAACAACGCTCAGGGATTTTCGCTTCCCGTGCAATAGACCTCTGAAGCTTCTCTCAATGCCGTGACTCCCCTTGACCTGTCATCTTCTTCCTACACTTCGTTCTGGCCCACATCCCCCATGTTCCCATCATTGAATGCAATTCCCGCTTTGCACTGGTTTCCTCAGTGGCTTGATCTATTGCTCTCGTGGCCCATCCCTTGCTTCCATTCTTTTCGGATACAATGATGCATTGGGCCAAAGTGCCGAAAACCATGGAAACGCTCCTCCAGAACGCTCTGTTGATTCACAACCCCAACGCTGGCAATGGCGGCAATGGGCGCCGCCGCCTGCTGGACGAGGCTCGCCGCATCCTCTCTACAAACGGCATGGACGTGGATCTCGCCGAGACCACGGGCCCCGGCCACGCCACCGAAATCGCCCAGCAGGCCGCGCGCGAAGGCCGCCAGCTCGTCATTGCCTGTGGCGGCGACGGCACGCTAAACGAAGTCGTCAATGGCCTCGCGAATCTCTCCAATGGCCATCGCGTCCCGCTCGCGCTTCTTCCCGGCGGCACCGCCAACATTCTCGCCAAGGAGCTCGATCTGCCCTGGGATATCCCGCGCGCCGCCAAGCGTCTGGTCCACGGAGAACTCCGCGAGATCGCACTCGGTCTGGCTACACCTGTGGAGCAGCCCAACCGCAAGCGTTTCTTCCTCAGCGTTTCGGGCGCGGGCCCGGACGGCATGATCGTCTATTCCGTCGACCTCGGTCTGAAGGCTCGCGTCGGCATCCTGGCCTATTGGTGGCAAGGCGCCCGCGAAGTGCTGCGCTACACCTTTCCGCGTTTCCGTGTGCGCGCCGGCGATCGCCAGCTCGAAGCCACGCTTGTTGTCGTGGGCCGCACGAAAAACTATGGCGGACCGTTCAAAATCACCGATCAAGCCGACCTTTTCGAAGACCAGTTCGAGGTCATGGCGTTGACAACGCAAAGCGGCTTGCGCTACTTAAGCTACCTGCCGACTCTCTGGACGGGCAATCTCCGCAAGGAAGAGGACGTCCACTTCTGGAAGGCCGACTCGCTCGTTTGCGAGCCGCTCGATGCCGACCCGGTGTATGCTCAGGTGGACGGAGAGTCTCTTGCTCGCCTGCCGGTGGAGTTCACCATTGCGCCGCGCGCCCTGAAACTCCTCGTGCCGCGCGCATCCCTCTCCGCGAACTCGGGCCCTGCTGCGGCTCACTAACTGTGGACATTGCCTCTCACGCTCTCGCATCGTTCGCGATGGCCCGCGGATTCTTTCCACGCCGCCGCTGGCCCACGGTGTTCGGCATCGTCTGCGCCGGTACGCTTGCGGACGTCGATCTTCTTAGCGCATTCTTCGGTCCCGCCGCTTATTTCGCGGCCCGCCGGACTTTCACGCATTCCCTGGTAGGGTTCATCGTCATTGTTGTTCTTTCGGTGCTAATCGCGCGCTATTCCGGCAAAAGGCAGCCTGAATCTTTTTCCGCCCTTCTCTTTCCTGTTGCCGCAGCCGCAGCCGTCCACCTCTTGCTCGACCTCTCTCAATCGGAAGGCGTCGCCGTTCTGTGGCCTATTTCTTCCGTACGCCTCGCCGTCAACTGGGTTCCCGCGATCGACCCGTGGATCATGGCGATTTTCGTCACCGGCATCTGTGTGCCAGAACTTTTCCATCTGATCACCTCGGAAATCGGCGTCAAAGATAAAACCCCTCGTGGGCGCAATGGCTCGCTCATTGCTTTCGCCGTAATTGTTGCCTACCTCGGCGCCCGCGGATTCCTTCACTCCAGCAGCGCCACCTTGCTCGATCCACACTCGTACGGCAGCGAGTCTGCTCGAAGAGTGGATGCGTTCCCGGATGCGCTCTCTCTTCTCACCTGGCATGGCGTTGTCGAAACGCAGTCGCTGCTCTGCCTCGTGGACGTCCCGGTGGGGCCCGGAAAAAACTTTGACCCCGAAATAGCGGATTGCCTGCACAAGCCGGAAGTTTCCCCGGAATTGGACGCAGCACAGAAAACCGATGTCGCCCGGGAGTACGTGCGCGCCTTGCCGTTCCCTCGCGCCGCCGTCGCCAAAACATCAGACGGCTACGAAGTTGTAATCCGCTCCATGCGCGATGCCGCCGAACACGAGACCCGCCATCGCCTCGCGGCCCGCATTCTCCTGGATCAGCGGTATGGGATTACGAGCGAGGAGTTGGTCTGGCTTTCCGAAGTTCGCCTGCGTTGATTGATGTCCGCTACGCCGCAGTGTCTTCCGGATTGTCCCGCAGAATCACCCGGGATAATCCGTAACTTGCCGCCGCAAATAAGACAACAAAGATCGTCACCCGAAGTTTGTGTTGCGCCAAAAATGGCAACGCATCGTTTCCATACCGAATCGCCAGGTAACCGATTCCGAAGTAACGGATGGCGCGCGCCAGCGCGATCGCCGAAACAAAACTCGGCAGCGGCACCTCAAAGACTCCCGCCCCGAACACAAACACCTTGAAGGGGGTCGGCGGAGGCAACAATGCGGCGATCAACATTCCGCCGAAGCCGTTCTTTACCACCCACGTGTGAATCGCGTGTGCACGTTGTCCAGCCTTCTTGCGGAAGAACGCCTCCCCTCCCTTCCTGGCGATGAAGTAAAGCAACACGCATCCGAATATGGACCCCATCATCGCCATCGCCGCGTATAAGGGCATCCGCAAAGGATGCTGAATCGCCAACTCAATCATCAGCAGGTCGTTGATCACGGGAAATGTCAACACGGAAGAATCCAGGAAGGAAATCAGAAACAGCCCCGGCGCGCCCAGCGCCCCGGCAAACGCCACGATTTTCTGCTTCCAGCCGCTCAATGGCCCTGTCAACCGAAAACCCTCCGCCATTCAAGTGCCTCAGTCTACCAGACGACACCCCATGTGGAGTGTGGGAGCCCCGCTTCCGCTTTTGCAACCCTGGACGCAACCGTGTCCAAGCTCACAGCAGTGTTTCAATGGCCTCCACGATCACGTCGTACACACGGTGCAAATCCTCGGGCTCGATCACGTACGGCGGCAGGACGTACACCACATTTCCCAGTGGCCTGAGCAAAACGCCGCGCTCTAGGAAAAAACCATACAGCTTCGGCCGCATCGCCGACAGATACCCCGCATCCCGTGCGACCAACTCGAGAGCCGCGATGGTCCCGATCTGCCGCGTATCCCCCACCTGGTGCATCCCCCGCAGTTGCTCCAATCGTTGTGCATGGATTTTGGCAATGGCGGCGATGCGGTCAAACACAGGTTCATCGTCGAAGATCTGCAGGCTGGCATTCGCCGCGGCGCACGCCAGCGCGTTCCCTGTGTACGAATGCCCATGGTAAAACGTGTGCATTCGATTCTCGCTGCGAAACGGCGACTCCACGCGGTCGCTGCAAAGCGTCACCCCCATAGCGAGGAACCCGCCGGTAATCCCCTTCGAGAGGCACATCAGATCCGGCGCGACATTGGCGACGCCGCACGCAAACATGCTCCCGGTGCGACCGAAGCCGGTCAGCACCTCATCGGCAATCAGCAAAACGTCATGCCTGGTGCACAACACGCGCACCTTCTGCAGAAATTCCACCGGGTGGACGATCATCCCTCCCGCACCCTGCAACAGCGGCTCCACGATAACCGCCGCGATTCGCGCCCCTCGCTCCTCCAGCAGTCCTTCCAGTTGCTGCACGCAATCGATGTGGCAAGTCTCGCGTTTTAATCCCACCGGGCACCGATAGCAATACGCCGAATGCACGCGATGCACGGGAAACCTCATGGACCCGAACGGAGCGGTAAACGGCGACTCGTCGCTCACGGACATCGCGCCTCCGGTGTCCCCATGATACCCATGAGCCAGCGCCACAATTTCGCATTTTTCCGGCCGTGACAAATTCCTGAAGTATTGCATCGCGAGTTTCAGCGCCACTTCCACGGCGGTCGAGCCATCGTCCGAGAAAAACAGATGCTTCATCTCCTCAGGCGTCCACTTGCTTAGCCGCGCCGTAAGCTCTTCCGCGGGCTCGTGCGTAAAGCCGGCAAGAATGACGTGTTCCAGCGTTCGCGCCTGCTCCGATATGGCCGCCGCGATGCGAGGGTTCGCGTGTCCGTGCAGGTTCACCCACCAGGACGAGATGGCGTCAATAACTCTTCGCCGGTCCGAGGTATACAGGTACGCGCCCTCCGCCCTTTGCACCGGAATAGGCATGGAATCGAGCAAAGCATTGCTGAAGGGATGCCAGATGTGCAGCGCAGACTTCATTGCGCGAAAGCAGATCGGTCGAAGTGGTTCAGGAAGACCTGCATCAGCGCCGTGCGGTGAAGGTTCGGAAGCTTGGGAATTTCCCCAATGACACGGACATGGCCAAACTTCTCGATGGTGTCGCGGTTCTCCCGGTTCTGATCTCCGATAAGCACCACGCCATGCACCGGCAACTCGGCCGCATGCAGCGCCGCCAGGGTCAACAACGTGTGATTGATCGTGCCCACTCCGCTGCGCGCCGCCAGGATCACCGGCAGTTTGAATTTCACCATCATGTCCAACATGAACTGTTTCGAGTTGATCGGAACCAGCACGCCCCCGGCTCCCTCCACGATCAACCAGTCATTCATCAGGCTGGTCGGGGGATTGATCTTGGTCAGGTCGATTTCCACACCCGCCCAGCGCGCCGCAAGGTCCGGCGATACTGGCGGCACAAACTTGTAGACCTCTTCCAGCGTGCGGTCCGTTCCAATCCCCGCCAGGCGCATGACCGTCACTCGATCCGAACCTTCCAGGGTTCCCGTCTGAATGGGTTTCCAGTAAACAGCGTCCAGCGCCGCACAGAGCAGCGCCGCCAGCGTGGTTTTTCCCACGCCCGTGTCCGTGCCCGTAATAAAGAAGTGGCGTCTCATGCTCTTTTCACCGTTGCAGGAACCGGTTGCTTCTCACGCCAGGCCACAAGCGATTTCACCAACCGCCTCAGTTCTTCTTCCGCAATTCGGATCGTCAGGGAAAGCCGCAACCTCGCCCGGCCCGCAGGAACCGTCGGCGGCCGGATGGCTCGAACCGCGAATCCTTCCCGCTGCAGGTGCTCAGCAGCCTCGAGCGTAGTTTCGTTCTTTCCCAAAACCACCGGCACAATCTGGCTCGCACTTCGTTCCGTGTCGAATCCCGCCCATCGCAATTCCCGGAGGAACCCGCGCGCCCGCTGCAACAGCGTCTGCCTCTCTGCCTCCATGCCCATGGCCAGTTTCAGCGCCGCTCGAATCTGCTGCGCGAAATAGGGCGGCAAAGCCGTGCTGAAAATAAATGTGCGCGCGTGATTAATCAAATGCTCCTTCAAAAGCGCCGGCCCGCAAATGAAGGCTCCCGCCGAGCCCAGCGCCTTCCCGCAGGTGTGCATCGCCGCCAGCACCTGGGGCTGAACCTCGGCGTCGGAAGCCAGACCGCGCCCGCCCTCGCCGTGCACGCCCGTGGCATGTGCTTCGTCGACGATCATGGCCGCGCCGTACTTTCTCGCCAAGGCGGCCATCTCCCTTATCGGGGCGACATCCCCATTCATGCTGAAGATGCTTTCGGTAACGATGATTCTCCGCCAGGGCGCGCCCGCATCCTGCTGCAGCGATTCTTCGAGCGCGTTGAGGTCGAGGTGAGGATAGATGACTTTCCGGGCCCCGGACAAGCGGATTCCGTCGATAAGACTCGCATGATTCAACATGTCGGAGTAGACAACATCGTCGCGTCCGACGAGCGCGCAGAGCAACCCCAGGTTCGCGGCGTATCCACTGTTGAAGAACAGCGCCGCTTCCGTCCCCACGAAACTGGCAAATTCCTCTTCCAGTTCGCGCCACTCTTCGGCCTGCCCGGACAGAAGGCGCGAACCCGTTCCACCGATCCTCGACGTGGTCTGCACCGCGCGCACAACCGCATCACGCAGTGCCGGGTGCACCGCCAATCCGAGGTAGTCATTCGAACAGAAATTTACGCCGTCAATGACGCCCAGGCCACGCCTCTGGTGCAGCGTCTCAAGGTCTCGAAGCCCCTGTCCCAGCGTTGCCATCCACGTCGTTAGAGGATCATTCGGCATGGGGTTCAAGCGGTTTCATTCCCAGGCTCCGCAAGAGTTCCTCGTCCTCGTCCGGACCTGGATTCGGAGTCGTCAACAGTTTTTCGCCTACAAAAATCGAATTCGCTCCGGCCAGAAAACACAGCGTGACCGCCTCCGGCGACAGTTGCTTTCTCCCCGCCGCCAGGCGCACGCGCGAGGCCGGCATAAGGATGCGCGCTGTAGCAATCGCCCGCACCATCTCCAGCGGGTCCAGCGCTGTCATCGATGCGAGCGGCGTGCCCTCGACTCGCACCAACATATTGATCGGCACACTCTCCGGGTGCGGCTCCAACGTGGCGAGTTGGTGCAACAAACCCACGCGGTCGCGCTCGGTTTCGCCCATTCCAAGGATTCCGCCGCAGCACACCGTGATTCCTGCCTTGCGCACCGCCGCCAGCGTCCTAAATCTCTCCTCATACACCCGCGTTGTAATGATCGAACCGTAGAATTCCGGCGAAGTATCCAGGTTGTGATTGTACGCGCTGAGCCCCGCTTCCTTCAGCCGCACCGCTTGCACTTCTGTCAACATCCCGAGCGTGCAGCACACTTCCATCCCCAGCGCCGAAACCCCGCGCACCATTTCCAGCACTTTCTCGAACTCTCGTCCCTGTGGAGCCTGGCGCCACGCCGCTCCCATACAGAATCGCGTCACGCCTCGCGAACGCGCATCCCGCGCCGCCCTAATCACCTGTTCTGGTTCCAACAACCCCTGGAGCTCCACATCTGCGTCGTAGTGTGCGCTCTGGGGACAATACGCGCAGTCCTCCGGACAGCCGCCGGTCTTGATCGAGATCAGTTGACACGTCTGCACGCGGTCTGGTGCATGAAATTCGCGGTGGAGCGTCTGTGCGCGGTACACCAATTCCGGTATCGGTGCCTCATAAATGGACTGGACTTCACTCTTCTTCCAGTCGTGCCGCAATTCATTCGCAGGATGCCTCTTCTCTGCCACGGCAATGGTTTTGCTGCTCATTTTCGTGTTTGGTCCTGACCGGGATTCCGTTTGATGGTTATCGAGCCCTTCATATTAGCACTAGCGATTCCCGTGGAGCTATTTCGCCGCTCACAACCGCGGACCTTGTAGATTTCAGACATGCACAGCGCAATCCTGGCTGGGTCCCTCATACCAAATGGTTTGACCCGCCCCAGGCGAAATGTTATAAATCAACGTTCCCCTTCGCTCGCTTTCGACACAGGGTAGTGCGAGGGTCTTCCTGACCCGCCCGGGTCTGAGGGTATCGCAGGTGAGCCGTAGGGTTCTCCTCCTGTCAGAAATGCGGGAGTCAGGCCGTTCTTCCGGCGTGGCGCTCCTCCGACGCTGGTGGTCGCTGTGATAGGTTCGAGTCACATCGCTCGGCGTTGGGCCGGGACTGTGTGCAGTTCTGCGGTACGGGGCCCCGAAAGGCAGTCCGGCGGTCGCTCCGCCCCACGATAATCTTGTCTTGTTTCTGGAGGATCTTCATGCGCATTTCGATGGACGCTGCTTGGGCTGTGCTCAGCCCGGTAACGAAACGCTTTTCCGCGGTTGCCGTTTTCATCCTGCTCGGCGCCGCCTCGCTTCTCGCTGCCCCGTCTGAGGAGGCTGGCGGTGAAGCCAATCTTCGCCTTCCCGATCTTACGCAAGTCAAGTTCCTCGGCGGCCATATCAACGGCCACAATCTCCTCCTATTCGGTATCGTGATGTGCATGCTCGGACTTGTTTTTGGCATGACCATTTTTGCCCGCCTCCGCAGCATGCCTGTTAACAAGGCCATGCGCGAAATCTCTGAGCTCATCTATGAGACCTGCAAAACCTACCTGGTCACGCAGGGCAAGTTCCTCCTGTTCCTCTGGGTTTTCATTGCCATCATCATCGTGCTTTACTTCGGCGTGCTCGCCCCAGTTCCAGGTAAGTCCGTCCTCACTACCCTCCCAATCATTCTCTTTTTCAGCCTAGTCGGTATGGGCGGCAGCTACAGCGTGGCGTGGTTCGGCATTCGCGTAAACACCTTCGCCAACTCCCGCACCGCCTTCGCCGGATTGCGCGGCAAGCCCTACGCCATCAACCACATTCCTCTCGAAGCAGGCATGAGCGTCGGCATGATGCTCATCAGCGTCGAACTGCTGATGATGCTCATTATTCTGCTCTTCATTCCAGGCGATTACGCTGGGCCGTGCTTCATCGGCTTTGCCATCGGCGAATCCCTCGGCGCCGCCGCTCTCCGTATTGCCGGCGGCATTTTCACCAAGATTGCGGACATCGGCTCCGACCTGATGAAAATCGTCTTCAAGATCAAGGAAGACGACGCGCGCAACCCCGGCGTGATCGCCGACTGCACCGGCGACAATGCCGGCGATTCGGTTGGCCCCACCGCTGATGGATTTGAGACCTATGGAGTGACCGGCGTCGCGCTCATCACTTTCATTCTTCTCGCGGTCAAGAACCCCACTGTTCAGGTTCAGTTGCTGGTGTGGATCTTCGTCATGCGCGTCATTATGCTCATCGCCAGCGCCCTCGCTTATTTCTTGAATGGGGTTATCCAGAAAGCGCGTTACGGCCACGCAGCTGAGATGAACTTCGAGACGCCGCTCACCTGGCTTGTCTGGATCACTTCCTTAGTCTCGATCGCGCTTACCTATCTCGTCTCGTCGCTGATTATTCCCACGCTTGGCCCGGACGCGGACCCCACACAATGGTGGAAGCTCGCCACGATCATTTCCTGCGGCACACTTGCGGGTGCGCTTATTCCTGAGCTTGTCAAGGTATTCACTTCCGTCGAATCGCGCCACGTCAAGGAAGTGGTGACTTCCGCGCAGGAAGGCGGTGCTTCGCTCGGCATCCTTTCCGGTTTCGTGGCCGGCAATTTCTCCGGCTACTACCTTGGCGGCGCGATGGTCTTGCTCATGTCCATCAGCTATCTCATCAGCCGGCTTGGCCTTGAGCATCTGATGGTGGCCGCTCCCGTCTTCGCCTTCGGCCTCGTGGCTTTTGGCTTCCTGGGCATGGGCCCCGTCACCATCGCCGTCGACTCTTATGGGCCCGTCACGGACAACGCGCAGTCAGTTTTTGAGCTTTCGCTTATCGAGCAACTTCCCAATATCAAGCAGGAGCTGAAAAAGGAATTCGATATCGATGTCGACTTCGAGCGCGCCAAGCATCTCCTTGAAGCTAATGACGGCGCCGGCAACACGTTCAAGGCAACCGCCAAACCGGTGCTCATCGGCACTGCTGTTGTCGGCGCCACGACGATGATCTTTTCCATCATCATGGCGCTGACCCATGGCCTCACTGCCAACGTCAACAATCTGTCCCTTCTTCACGCTCCCTTCGTCCTCGGCCTCATCACCGGCGGCGCCATGATCTATTGGTTCACCGGCGCTTCCACGCAGGCCGTGACCACGGGCGCCTACCGCGCCGTCGAATTCATCAAGCGCCACATCAACCTGCAAGGCGCGGAAAAGGCCAGCGTCTCCGATTCGAAGAAGGTCGTCGAAATCTGCACGAAATACGCGCAGAAGGGCATGCTGAACATCTTCATCGCCGTGTTCTTCGCCACTCTCGCTTTCGCCTTCGTGGAGCCTTTCTTCTTCATCGGCTACCTCATCTCCATCGCCACGTTCGGCCTCTACCAAGCGATTTTCATGGCGAATGCCGGCGCCGCCTGGGACAACGCCAAGAAAATCGTGGAAGTCGAGCTGAGGCAGAAGGGCACCCCGCTGCATGACGCAACGGTGATCGGCGACACGGTCGGCGATCCCTTCAAGGACACTTCCTCCGTCGCCCTCAACCCGGTGATCAAGTTCACCACCCTATTCGGCCTGCTTGCCGTGGAACTCGCGGTCTCGCTGACGTCACAAAGAGGCGGATTCCTCTCGCACACTCTGGCCGCCGCCTTCTTCCTCGTCTCGTTCATCTTCGTGTACCGCTCCTTCTTCGGCATGCGCATCAAGGGCTCCGAAGCCGAGTAAGCACATCCCGCGTCAACCAGAAGAGGCGTCCCCATCCGGCGCCTCGTTTTTTGCTGTGCGGCGGCTCGCCGCCGCTTTTGAGGTTGCAGCCTCACCACCCAAACACGCCCAAAGTTGGCCTTTTACCAGTAACTAATATTTATCGTGTTACAAAGAAGAGGCATCCCATACTAATCCAAAGCTCTCCCATGCCTGAAATTACCGCCACTCCAGCCATTTCCCTCCGTGATTGGCCTCATAGCCCATTCCATCGGCTCACTCTCCCCGGAACCTACATGGTTACCGCAGGCACCTACCAGAAGAAGAAGTATTTCGCGACCCC
>Ga0335077_10012857_pt1 | contig 10469 bp, 6 predicted proteins | sample Lox_Sample_31_FD_207151 | JGI IMG/M metagenome (GOLD analysis project Ga0335077, IMG submission 207151) | Soil microbial communities from Loxahatchee National Wildlife Refuge, Florida, United States - Lox_Sample_3.1 | ecosystem: Environmental > Terrestrial > Soil > Wetlands | place: USA: Florida...
ATGACTATGTCACTCGCGGTGCAGTGAAGGCGATCTTCGGCAGGTGGAATTCGGCAGGGTTGCGACCTGCTTCCTGAAGAAAGCAACGCGCGCCGGGCGTCAAAAGGGACGTGCGGCTCGTTTGGTTGGAGCTGTCGCTCATTTCGCCGTCGCTGGCCCCAGCACAACGAACCGGCGGACAACCGGGTAGCTCCACCGGGTCCCGTCGGTGGCGCGGCCAATGACAGTGGTCGAGTCCTCCAGCATGATGCTCGATCGATAAGGTTTGGCAGTCGTGGAAACGGCGCCCCTCGGAGCGCGCGGGTCGGAGCCGTCCAGGGTGTAATAGACTTTTCCGTCGCGCGCGCGCATCTCGAGTTTGGCGCCCCGGCCAACCGTTCCGCCCGGCAGGGAAAAAGTGGGGGGGAGCATGAACTCCCCGTCCATCCACTGGATGCGCTGCTGGATCCACTGCTTTAGGAAGCTAATCTCCTCATCGAAGCTGTCGCCGACAAAAGCATTGGGCCCCGTGTTGCGGCCTAGAACGCGCCAGCGTTTGAAATTTCTGGCTTGGGCTTCCCCCAACAGAGCCGCCAGCTCATCGACTCGGGCAAGGATCTTTCCCGCCGCAAACTGGTTGGTGCGCAGCTCGCCCCATCGGTCCACCACGCGTTGAGCGAAATCCGGATCCTCAAAGAGCCGCCGGAACCAGGAGTACTGCTGGTCATCGAGCTGGGAGCAGTACCATCCTCTGGGGTTGAACCCCTCGCGCTGGTTCGCATTGCCGAAGGTCAGGTTCCAGTCCCAGATAGGGCCCATGTTGAGCCGGCCTCCGCGGTCCTTGTAGTAAAACGTGCTGAAGCGAAAGCCATCGATATTCTTGGAGAGTTCGACCAAAAGGTAGTGGTCAATGAACGAAGCTGGGTCAATATAGGTTGCGTAACCTGCCTTGGGATCCTGGAAGTCATCGCTGTAAAGGACCCGCTCGAACTGGTTGATATACTGCCTTAACCATAACCTCTGCGCGGCGGTGATCGCGTCCCCTTTAGGTTCAACGTAAAAGAACTGGCTGCCATGACTCGAGCGAAACGAAAGTTCCTTCCTGCGCGCCGACGCTCTGAAAATCGGGATGCTGGGGTCGGGATCATCGATGAGGCCGGTATGATCCTTCTTAATAATGTAGCCTCCGGAGATGGCGGGCTCGGTAGTGTCCTCGGGAGTGAGCTTTTCAATGTCCACGCGGTTCTTGCCACGCTTGATCTTCTCCTCCAGAACGTAAACCCCGATGTAATCTCGTTGCCTGAGTTTCCCGCGAGCCTCATTGAGGAAGACCTCGACCAGCCTGGTTCGGGCCGCGTAGCGGCCGATGCGGTTGCTCAACTCATACCCCAGCACGTCCCGGATCAGGGACTTGTCAGAGTAAGGCCCGTAGAGAACCCAATCCGATTCCTTCGGCAAACCGAGCAGTGCAACCTTATGCGAAGCGTTTTCTTCGCGTTTGGTCTGGAAATGGAAGCAGTGTTTGGGATTGCGCAGCGACGTATGACCTCGCACGTTGATGTCACCCAAACCCTGAAAGTCCGCCGGACCCAGCAACCTGCTGCGGCCGCTCCCGGTGTCCACGAACCGGGCCGCCACCGGGCAGGTTTGTCCGTAGGGCACCTGTCGGCCGAAGGTGTCCAGCATCACCAGCGGTAGATTCGAGCTGAATGCTGCCAGGCCTGGTTCCATGAAACAGTAAGCCTCCGTTACGGTTGGGCTGCATCGAGAGCCCGCACCGGAGACCTTGGCCTTGAGGATCGCGGCCTCGGAGAGCTTTATCGGCGAGGAATACTCCTTAGACGTGCTGGTTGGCTCTGAGCCGTCGAGTGTATAACGCACCACGGCGGAGGAGGAAGTGGCGGAGAGTTCGACCGAGACGGCATTCGTGTAAAGTCCGCCCCGGACCGAGAACTCTGGCCCGGCCAGGGCTGAAGGAGACTCGACCGGTGTCTCACCTCCTAAAGCGCCGCGAAGCCACAAGCCCGCAACGAGGACCAGGCAGAAAGTCAAAGCCGCTTGTCCAAACCTCCGCTGAATTATACACAACACCATAACTTATTGCGGAGGCTGGAGTAACGGAGTGCTGGGAGCGATGGAGTATTGGAGTATTGGGATGCTGGACCAACACTCCAGCACTCCAACAATCCAACACTCCATCACTCCGAGAAGGTTACCGGATCGGCGCCACATGACCGTCCCCGTGCAACACATTCTTTGTCCCGTTGGTGCTGCCGGGGTGAAAATTCTCGTAGTCATACATCAGCCGCGCTTTTTCGGCCGTCATCTGGATGCCGGAAATCACGCCGGGCAACACGATGGGTTGGCCGTTGGCTTGATAATTCCATTCGTAGCTCGAACCTTCCTTCTCGAACCAGCCGAAACGGTCCTTGGGGCAGCGAAAGATCACCACGGCCCCCGCCACATAATTGGAAAGTACATCCACGATGCGGGGGAGAACGTGAGCTGGATCGACCGGAGTGGTCGGGCGCCGCTCGGCAAAAGGCAATCGGCCCTGGTTCTCGTCAGCGTAGATGCAAAGCGCTATGCCGATCTGCCGAAGATTGCTGATGCATTTAATGTCGAGAGCTTTGCCCTTGGCCTTGCTCACCGCCGGCATGAGAAGCGCCGCGAGGATGCTGATAATGCCGATCACAACCAACAACTCGATCAGGGTGAACCCGACCCCGCAACGCTGACCCCGTGAATCGCCGCGCCTCATTGCTTAGCTCCTCCTTGCTTGCTGTTAAGGACCCGGCGGTCGTGCGCAATTCGTTGGTCCACTGTTCCGTCTTTCAAGCGCAGTTCGATGCGCCGTTGCAGGTCCTGCTGTGCCGCCTGGGCGGCCTGTGCCGCCGCAGCGGAAGCCGGCTGCATCTGCGATTGACCTCCCCCGGGGGCCGCCGCGCCATTTGCCTTGACAGCCTCAATTTGTTCGAGAGTTTGCTGCCGTTCTTCAGGCGTCATGGTAGAGACCAGGGCCTCCAACGCCTGCTCCTGTGCGAGGGTCCCGGCAGCAGGGGCAGCCGCCGTCTGAAGTGTCACTGCCTCCGAGGCAGCCGCCGCCTGGTTGGTGTCGGCCACTGGGGCGGCGTTGGTCCCGGGCGACTCTGGGCTTGGCTGGCGCACCAAAACTGCCAGGTTGAGGGATTGCAGAGTATAAAACCGGCTCCACTTGCGGTGCACCTGCCGGGCCACCTTGCCGACTGCCTTTTCGAACGGGACTTGCTGCAACCTCAGATTGATCACTCCCTTCGTATCGTCCTCCGGCACCACCTGGGCCTTCGAAAACCTCGACAGCGCCAAAGCTGTGAAGGTCACGTCTTTGTCTGCCAGTTGAGCGGAGACCAGTTTGTTCTCCGCGCGTAAAGCATTGGCAAACCTGCCCAACCCGGCTTGCTGCCAGCCCGCCATCTGCTGCAATCCCGACCAACCATTACCCACCGGCGGGGCATTGCCCTGCAGGACTTGCCGGAAGGCAGCCAGCGACTTCCTGGTCGAGTAGAGCGGGTACAATCGAGTCCATCGCGAGTCGGTCTGGAGACCCACGATATTCAGCACCTCGTCCAGTGGGACATTGTGCACCTGGAGCGTTACTTTCCCGCCGACGCCTTTGCTGAGAACGATCTTTTCCCACGTTTGCCACTGGAGCTTGGACACGACCCGCTGAACGTCCATGTTTCGCACCGTGAGGGTCACCAGATTGGCGTGGGCGCGGTAGGCGCGATACGCTCCCCAAACCACTAAAACCAGAATCAGCGCCGACAGAAAAACTCGGGAAGGTCTCATAACCGAACTTTACCCCCGTGTTCTCGCCGCGCAAGGCAGGATTTCTCAATCTCCTCCCAGACGGAAATAGGTGCTTTGTGGATGGTGGAGCCGAGGGGGTTCGAACCCCTGACCTCCTGAATGCCATTCAGATGCAACTGGCCAAGAGGCTGTTCAAAATCAGCCTACAACTTGTATTCGCCAGTTTTCGCCCTGAATACGCGCCCCTCTAAAGGTGGGCTGCGCACGTAGAGAATTCTAGGAATATTCCGAATTCATGGTGTCCGCTGGTTTTCCTTGTCGCCACTGCGCCAGGAAACGACGATATCCTCCGTTGCTGGTCACGTGTGGTTAGAGCAGTCGGCCGTAGGCGACTCGCGCCGGACACGCCTGAGTCCCCACCGTAGCCCTCCCGATACAACCCAGCCATGTCGACGTCGGACCCGGGGTGCTAGCCAGCATGGCTGAAGTCGACCGGGCCCTGCGCAGGTCCCACCGTCGCAAAGAGTCCCCGGGGCCGCCTTGTGCTATAGTAGTGGGAACCTCATGGCCACTACGACGGAACACCGCAAGTTGGCGGCCATCATGTTTACCGACATGGTGGGCTATAGCGCGCTGGCCCAGCGCAACGAGGCGCTGGCGCTGGAGTTGCTCGAAGAGCACCGGCACATCGTGCGGGACCTCTTACCCCAGCACGGCGGGCGCGAGGTCAAGACGGCGGGCGACGGGTTCCTGATCGAGTTCCCGAGCGCGTTGGCTGCAGTGCAAGCGGCCGTGGCGATTCAGGACGCCCTGCATGCGCGCAACCAGGTCTCCCCGCCCGAGCGCCAGGTCAAAGTCCGGATTGGCATCCACGTGGGCGACGTGGTGGTGAGCGCGGGCGACATTCACGGTGATGGCGTGAACATCGCGGCGCGGATCGAGCCGCTGGCTCCGCCGGGCGGCATCTGCGTTTCCAATGCGGTGTTCGAGCAGGTGCGCAACAAGCTGGAGCAGCCGATTGCGGCGCTGGGTCCGGCGGAGTTGAAGAACATTGAACTGCCGGTCGTGGTGCACCGGGTCGTGATGGCGTGGGAAAGCGGATCGGTCCGGCTGCCGGCGGGGCGCCGGCGGGGCATCGCCCGAGCCGGCCTCGTCGCTGGATTGGTTCTTTTGGCTTTGGTGGCTGTGACTGCGCTATGGCAGCCGTGGCGAAAGGCGAGGTCGTTCTCGGCTACCGTTTCCGCTACGCAGGCAAGCCCGGCCACCGCCGATGCCGCGCATGAGCCATTACTCCGCGCTCGCGACATCTGCGTTAAGGGCTCGGATGCCTCGCGCGAGGAACTGAAGCTGGCCATTTCGCTCTGCCAAAGTGCGATTGAGCGGGACCGGTCGAAGCCGGAAGCCTGGGCATTGTTGGCTCGGTTGAACTGCAATTTGTACGACGACTACGACCGCACCGCCGAACTCCTGAATGCGGCGGAAGCGGCCGCCCGGAATGCGCTGAGCCTGGCTCCGTCGTCCGTTGCCGCACGCCTGGCCCAGGCCAGTGTCTACGCATTGCAAACGGCGACCTGCAGCCAATCGCTGGAAATCCTGCGCCGCTTGGAGCGCGAGGCGCCGAACGACCCGGACGTGCTGGTCGCGCTCGGTGGGAGGCTGCTGTTCGCCACCGACGTTCGCGCCCCAGCGGGCGAGACGGACAACGCGGAGGCGCTTAAGCTGTTCGACCGGGCTTTGGCATTGAGGCCGGGAGACCCGATGGCGCTTGACCAAAAGGCCTGGGCTTTGAGCTTCGCGGGAAAAGCTGCCGAAGCCGACGCGGTGTGGAACGAGTCCATCCACCGAACCGGCAGCGCATCGGCACTCGTCGCCAGGTTCTACGATCTCGCCAACAACCGTGGACAGGTTGAGGAAGCCAAGGCGCTGCTGGCCCAATTCCCGCCCGACCTGGTGTTCAATGACCTCGCCGTCAGAGTGGTCACGTATTTTTGGCTGGTCCAACATGAGCCCGCCAAGGCCTTGGCCTTTGTTCAACCCTTCCCACGTGACTTCCTGGAGGACCATTTTGTGGAGGTCCCCAAGGGCTATTTGGCCGGTAAGGCCTACTCGCAGATGGGCGACCTTGCGGCGGCCCGGCTGGCATGGCAGAACGCTCTTGAGGTGGTCAACCGGAGACTCACTCTCAAATCGGAAGAGCCGCGGCTCATCCAATCCAAAGCTTGCTTGCTTTATTTGCTGGGTGAGGCTGGCGAGGCCGCCAAACAGGCTGAGCTTTACCAGCAGCTTACCAGATTGGACGATCCCCAAACTGCGCTCGTGGGGACACTCACGATGTGGATGGAAATGGGGCGCGTGCAAGACGCGGTATCCCTCATCCGGCACAATCGCAAGAGCTTGAGCGCAATCCGGCTCCGCCATTACGCGGCCCTGTTCCCGGCGGTAGGCTCGTCGCCGGAGTTCAAGGCGGAACTGGCCCGAGTCGAAGCGGCGGAGCAGGCTGACAAGGGCCGGGCCGTCGATGAGCAGACCGGTGGCGCGGGGCCACAAAACACCAACGCCGTCGCCGTCCTGCCTTTCGTCAACACAAGCGCGGACAAGGACAACGAGTACTTCAGCGATGGCGTGTCCGACGAGATTCTCAACGCGCTGGGGGGCCAGCCGGTGTTGGCGTTTGTGCCGGTGCTTCAACGCCAGCCGCAGTGAGCAGCGACCAGTGCCACGGGCATGGGTTCAGAGCTGGGAGAGGGCGGTGAAGGCGCCGAGGTGGGCACCAGCTTGCAAACCGTCTGGCCTGACTCGCGCTCAAGTTCGGTCAACCGGGCCCACTAATTACCGCGGATTCTGACGGATTGGTCGCAGGCATCATTCATAGCGTCCGTGCTCGGTGATTTAGTACCTGTGTTCGCCATGGTAATCGCTCTGGCCTTAGGCGTTTCCATTACGAGCACTCGGATCATTGCGGTGGTTTTCGTGCTGGCTGGGATATCGCTGACCATAAAGCACGCTCCCTTTCGGACTACCATCTCCGGTTGATGATGCCTAGACGTGGGCGAACAAGCGTTGGTGAAACCTGCAAAATCAGCGCGCCCGACGCTGAGATGTGCTGATTATCACTCCGGAAGGATGGTGGAGCCGAGGGGGTTCGAACCCCTGACCTCCTGAATGCCATTCAGGCGCTCTACCAACTGAGCTACGACCCCATCCGGAGCGAGGGAAAATCTAAGGCCCCGCCAGAATTTGTCAAAACCAATATAACCAATATGAGCTTTTGAACCTTGAAGTTGCCGGAGCGGACTTTAGGCTGCAGGCGTGAATGAGAACGTGCCGAGCGTGACGGTACTGATCGCGGCTCGTCCCGGCCAACCCGAGATCAAAGCCGTGGTGGCGAGCCGAGCCCTGGAGTTTCCGGCCGACGAGCTGGAGATCCTGGTGGCGCGCGGGCACCAGCCCTCGGCGCAGCGGAATGCCGCGCTCAAGGCCGCTCGGGGCGATATTGTGTATTTCCTCGACGACGACTCCGTTCCGGACCAAGGCAACCTGCGCCGGGCAATGCCGCATTTCCAAGACCCTAAGGTGAAGATGGTCGGCGGGCCGAGCCTGTGTCCGCTGGATGCGCCGTGGATCGAACGAGTGTTCGCGCTGGTCCTCGCGAGTTGGGTGGCATTTGGGCCGAGCCGCGCCCGCTACGCTGCGGTCGGACGGGTGCGGGGCACGAGCGAGAAAGAACTGATCCTATGCAACCTGCTGGCGCGGCGCCGAGCCATGCTGGACCTGGGCGGCTTCAACGAGGCGCTTTACCCCAACGAAGAGAACGCGCTCATGGACGAGTTGGAGAAGCAAGGTGGCAAGCTGATCTACGACCCGCAACTTAGTGTGCACAGGCGGCCCCGGTCCGATCTCAAATCTTTCGCGCGGATGCTGATGACCTACGGGCGGGGCAGGGCGGAGCAGTTCCGCCTGCACCCGACCCCGGGCTCTACCCTGAACTTCGTGCCTCCGGTCTTCTGCCTGTACCTGGTCGCGCTGCCATTTGTGCTGGTGCTGACTACCCTCGGGGTGATTTGTCTCGTCCCCTTAATGCTTTATGCCATCGCGGTACTGGTGCAGGCGGTGGTGCTCGCGGTCGGCGGCCCGGTGCCCCAGAGCCTCGCCGCGATTCCACTCATCGTGCTGACGCATATTCTATATGGCTTGGGGTTCTGGCGAGGGCTGTTCACGCCGCTGCGGCCCCCTGGAGAGCGTCCGCCGGGCCAGGTCGAGGTGGAGGAAATCCCACGAGGATGAGGTCCTTTATTTGCGATAACCTCGCGGTCAGCGGGGCAGGGGGGGTGCCTGCTGTATTACGCTTGGGTGCATGAACAACCTGGCGTGGACCGAGGCCCTGAAGGGCTCTGCTGACCCACAGCGGGTCACGCACTTCGTGGACCTGCTTAGGGCAACGAGTGCTGGTGAACTGTTGGCGGCTGCTTCGGCCGAACAGACCCGCATGCTTACGGCACTGTTCGCAGGATCGCAGGGATTGGGTAATCTGCTCGTTGCGCGGCCGGACTGGCTAAGCATGCTCGACCCTCAAGCGCTTAAGTTCCCCCGGCGTAAACAGGGTCTGCGAAACGAAGTTGACCACTGGCTAAGGCCGTTACTGGCGGCAGGGGACTATAGCGCCGCCCTGACACGTCTGCGTGAGTTCAGGCAACGCGAGATGCTCCGCGTCGCCAGCCGAGACCTCGCGCGGCTCGGCAAGCTGCCCGAGATCTTGCAGGAGATTTCGGACGTGGCGGACGTCTGCCTGGAGGGCGTTTGGCAAGTCTGCTATTTGCAGCTCACTGGCCGTTACGGTCAGCCCTGGCACGAGAATGCCAACGGGCATTGGCAGCCGACGACCGGTTGCGTCCTGGGCATGGGGAAACTGGGCGGGCAGGAGCTCAACTATAGCTCGGATGTGGATGTGCTTTTCGTTTACAGCGAGGAAGGGAGTGTGTTCAAGGAGCCTCCCGAGGAAGGCAAGGCGTCCCGACCGACCCTGAGCAACCATCAATTCTTTAACCGGCTGGCGGAGGCCTTCATCGCCGAGGTTAGCCGGATGACGCATGATGGGGCGCTGTATCGGATCGATTTACGCCTGCGGCCCGAGGGCGAGGCGGGCCCACTCAGCCGTTCGCTGGCTGGCTATGAGAACTATTATGCACAATGGGGCCAGACGTGGGAGCGGATGATGCTGATCAAGGCGCGCGGTGTGGCAGGCGATGAGACGCTGGCCGCCGAGTTCCTCGAGACCATTCAACCTTTCCGGTATCCGCGGTCCGTTAATGAAGGTGTGCTGCGCGAGATCGTGGCCATGAAGGACCGAATCGAGAAGGAGGTGGTCAAGGCCGACGAACTGGAGCGTAACGTGAAGCTCGGGCGCGGGGGCATCCGGGAGATCGAATTCGTGGTGCAGGCGCTGCAGTTGCTTCGCGCCGGCCGCCAGCCGTTCCTGCAAGGAGCGCAGACGCTGGCTGGTCTCGACAAACTGGTCCAATACGAACTGCTGTCGGCCGGTGACGCGCGGCTGCTGGCTGACGCCTATGTTTTCCTCCGCGAGGTGGAGCACCGCCTGCAAATGGAGGATAACCGCCAAACGCACACGATTCCAGCCGACCGACGCTCCCAGGAGCGCCTGGCCCGTTTGATGGGGGTTGGGAACCTGGACGCGTTCAAGGCAGCGCACAAGAGCCACAGGCACAACGTGCGCCGGATTTTCGACCGGCTGCTCAAGGGCGACGCGAGCAACAGGGAGGCCGTTTCACCGTTCCCGCGCCAGTTCGATGGTGCCGAGGCCACGTGGAAGCAATTGTTGGCCGAAAACGCCTTCAAGGACGTGGAGAAGGCCTTCCGGCTGCTGCGGGAGTTTGTGGAGGGACCGGGTTATGTTCACGTTTCACCTCGGACGAGCGACCTGGCGTATCAATTGTTACCTAGGCTCTTTGCGCTTTGTCCGCAACCCGCAAGCGCCACACCTGGGACGGGGCGAAACGCGTCCCTGTCAAAGGGAGGCAGTTCGTCGCCGGCCGGCGACATCCCACTCTCCGACCCGGACCGCGTCGTGACGCGCCTCGACAGCTTCATCAGCGCCTACGGAGCGCGGGCGATGCTGTTCGAGCTGTGGAACCGGAACCCGGGCATATTCGAGTTGCTGGTGCTGTTGTTTGACCGCTCGGAATTCCTGGCGGAAATGGCCATTCGGACGCCGGACCTGGTGGACGAGTTGGTGATCAGCGGCCGCTTGCGACAGCGGAAGTCAGCGGAAGAGACCTTGCGCGACTTGCGCCACGGCTTGGACGACGCGGACCAGCAATTGTGGCTGCGGCGGTATCACCAGGCCGAACTGATGCGCATTGGACTGCGCGACATTCTGGGTTTGGCGGATTTCGAGCAGTATCTCCTCGAATTGTCGGGCCTCGCCGATGCTTGCCTGCAATACGCGCTTGAAGTCGTGATGCGCAGACACAAGCTCAAGACGGCACCTTTCGTTATTATCGGTCTGGGCAAGCTGGGAGGTGCGGAGATTGATTACGGTTCGGACCTCGACGTTGTTTTCGTTGCCGGTTCCAAGGCGAAGAACGTGATTATGCTGGGCCGCTTGGCGCTCGAGGTGCTCGAGTTGGTTTCGGCGCGGACAGAGCAAGGCATGGTCTTTCGCACCGACGCGCGCCTGCGGCCGG
>Ga0335077_10012859_pt1 | contig 10468 bp, 5 predicted proteins | sample Lox_Sample_31_FD_207151 | JGI IMG/M metagenome (GOLD analysis project Ga0335077, IMG submission 207151) | Soil microbial communities from Loxahatchee National Wildlife Refuge, Florida, United States - Lox_Sample_3.1 | ecosystem: Environmental > Terrestrial > Soil > Wetlands | place: USA: Florida...
GCCCTCCGGCCGGATCGCTGGCTTCCTCGCCCCTCGCCTTCACCGAGGCTGACGCCTCAATTGGCTTTGGCGACCGTTCCGTCCCGCGCACCGGCTCGAGCAAGCCCGAGTCGCCGCGCGGCACTCCCGGTCGTCCGGGGTCTGTGATGCGATACCGCAGCGCTACTGTGGCCGATTCCCACGGCCTTCCCTGCGTCCCTGGAACCGAAACAAAGAACGAGGCGGCGATCCCAAGCGTCCCGCCGATCCGCGGCAAGCGCCTTTTTTCCCGCCCGCCGCGGCGCGCCTCCGCCCGCGGGCACGGCCGGCGATTTCCGGTCTTGCCAAAATACATATCATCATATCTTGATATGTAGATACATTTTCTATGCCCACCGCCCTCCCACCGGAATCGTCCGCCGCCACCGAACTCCGCCGGCTGTTCGGGGAGCGCATCGTCATTCTCGAGGGACCCAAGGGCACGATGGCGCAGGCCCACCGGCTCTCGGAGGCCGACTTCCGCGGCGAGGCGTTCCGCCGCCATCCCCACGACCTGCGCGGCGACCACGACATCCTCTGCCTGACACAGCCCGCGCTCATCGAGGGAATCCACCGCAGTTTCATCGCGGCGGGCGCCGACATCGTCGCAACGAACACCTTCAACGGCACGCGCATCTCCCAGGCCGACTACCACACCGGCGACCGGGTGGCGGACATCAACCACGCGGCCGCGCAGCTCTGCGTCCGCGCGGCCCGCTGGGGCGCCGAGCGCTTCGGGCGGCGCATCTTTGTCGCCGGCGCCCTCGGGCCGACCAATCGCACCGCCTCGCTTTCGCCCGACGTCAACCGGCCCGACTACCGCGCCGTCACCTTCGACGAACTGGTCGCCGCCTACCTCGAGCAGGCCCGGGCCCTGGTCGAGGGCGGGGTCGAGATCCTGCTCGTCGAGACGATCTTCGACACCCTCAACGCCAAGGCGGCGCTCTTCGCGGTGGAGAGTCTCTTCGACGAACTGCCCGTGCGCCTGCCGGTGATGATCTCCGGCACGATCACCGACGCCTCGGGCCGCACGCTTTCCGGGCAGACTCTCGAGGCCTTCTACAACTCGGTGGTCCACGCCCGTCCCTTCAGCATCGGGCTCAACTGCGCCCTGGGCGGCCGGCAGATGCGGCCGTACATCGAGGAGCTGGCGCGCCTGGCCGGCTGCTTCGTCACCTGCTACCCGAACGCCGGCCTGCCCAACGCCTTTGGCGGCTACGACGAGACTCCCGCCGAGATGGCGGCCACCCTCGGCGAGTTTGCCGCCAGCGGGTGGGTCAACCTCCTCGGCGGCTGCTGCGGCTCCACCCCCGCCCACATCCAGGCCATCGCCGCCGCCGCGGCCGGGCGTCCGCCGCGCCGCGTGCCGCCCGCCGACGATACGACCCTCCGTCTCAGCGGCCTCGAGCCGCTGGCCATCGCTTGAATCTCCCTCCGCCCGCCTTCCCGCGGTGAACTCCTCCGCCTCCAGATTCATCGTCATCGGCGAGCGCACCAACCTCACCGGCTCGCCGCGCTTCGCCAAGGCCATCAAGGCCGGCGACTGGGAGGCCGCGCTCGCCATCGCCCGCCAGCAGGTCGAGAGCGGCGCCAACATTCTCGACGTCAACGTCGACGAGGCGCTGATCGACGGCGAGGCCACGATGACCCGGTTCCTCAACTTCATCGCGGCGGAGCCGTCGATCGCCCGCGTCCCGGTCATGCTCGACAGCTCGAAGTGGTCGGTGCTCGAGGCCGGCCTGAAATGCCTTCAGGGCAAGGGCATCGTCAATTCGATCTCGCTCAAGGACGGCGAGGCCGAATTCCTCCGGCGCGCCCGGCTCGTCCGCCGCTACGGCGCCGCCGCCGTGGTCATGGCCTTCGACGAGCAGGGCCAGGCCGTCGACTGCGCCGCCAAGGTCCGCATCTGCACCCGCGCCTACCGGCTGCTGCGCGACCAGCTCAATTTCCCGGCGGGCGACATCGTCTTCGATCCCAACATCCTCACCGTCGCCACCGGCATCGAGGAGCACAACAACTACGCCGTCGATTTCTTCGCCGCGGTGCGCGAGCTGAAGCGCACCCTGCCCGGCGCCAAGGTCAGCGGCGGCGTGTCCAACGTGTCCTTCGCCTTCCGCGGCAACAATCCGGTGCGCGAGGCGATGCACGCGGCGTTTCTCTACCACGCCATCCAGGCCGGCCTCGACATGGCGATCGTCAATGCCGGCATGCTCGGCGTCTACGAGGAGATCCCCGCCGACCTGCGGGAGCGGATCGAGGACGTGCTGCTCAACCGCCGGCCCGATGCCACCGAACGTCTCGTCACCTTTGCCGATCAGCTCAAGGCCAACCAGGGCGGCGCCTCCAAGACCGAACTCAAGGAGGACCTCGCCTGGCGCGACGAGCCGGTCGAGGCGCGGCTCAAGCACGCCCTGGTCAAGGGCATCGACTCGTTCGTCGAGGCCGACACCGAGGAGGCGCGGCGGAAGTATCCGCGGCCGCTCGAGATCATCGAGGGCCCGCTTATGGCCGGCATGCGTGTCGTCGGCGACCTCTTCGGCGCGGGCAAGATGTTCCTGCCGCAGGTGGTGAAATCCGCCCGCGTGATGAAGAAGGCGGTCGCCTATCTCACGCCGTTCATGGAGGACGAGAAGCGCAAGGTTGCCGCCGCCGGGGGCCGGGTGCGCGCCCAAGGCTGCGTCGTCATGGCCACCGTCAAGGGCGACGTCCACGACATCGGCAAGAACATCGTCGGCGTCGTCCTGGCGTGCAACAACTACGAGGTCATCGACCTCGGCGTCATGACGCCGTGCGAGAAGATCCTGGCCACCGCCGCCGAAAAACAGGCCGGCCTCATCGGGCTGTCCGGCCTGATCACGCCGTCGCTCGACGAGATGGTCCATGTATCGAAGGAGATGCAGCGGGCGGGCCTCCACCTGCCGCTGCTCATCGGCGGCGCCACCACCAGCGCGGCGCACACCGCGGTGCGCATCGCCCCGGAGTATGCCGGGCCGGTCGTCCACGTGCTTGACGCCTCCCGCGTGGTCAACGTGGTGAGCTCACTCCTCAGCCCGGAGCGCCACGCCGCCTTTGTCGCCGAGATCCGCGGGCGCCAGGAGGAACAGCGGCAGGATTTTGCAAATCGCCGGGCCCGCCGTCCCCTCCTCCCGCTGGCCGCGGCGCGCGCGCACCGTGCGACGTGCGACTGGGCCGCGATCGATATTCCGCGGCCGGAGTTCCTCGGCCCGCGCGTTTTCGACCCGGTGCCGCTGGACGAGATCGTCCCGTTTATCGACTGGGGGCCGTTCTTCAGCGCCTGGGAGCTGCACGGCCGCTTCCCCGACCTGCTCCAGGATCCAACGGTCGGCGCGGAGGCGTCCCGTCTCTACGAAGACGCCAGAAAGCTGCTGGCCCGCATCGTCGCCGAACGGCGCTATACCGCCAAGGCGGTCGTCGGCTTCTGGCCGGCCAACGCTGTCGGCGACTCCGTCGAACTCTACGGCGACGAGCAGCGTGCGCAGGTCGTCGCCCGCTTCCATTTCCTGCGTCAGCAGCAGGAGAAGCCGGCCGACCAGCCCAACCTCTGCCTGGCGGATTTCGTGGCCCCGCGCGACAGCGGCCGACTCGACTTCCTCGGCGGCTTTGCCGTCACGGCCGGCCACGGGGTCGAGGCGTTCGCCAAGGAGTTCGAGGGCCGCCACGACGACTATTCCGCCATCATGGCCAAGGCGCTGGGCGACCGGCTGGCCGAGGCACTGGCCGAGCTCACCCACAAGCGCGCCCGCGACTTCTGCGGCTACGGCCGCCGCGAGACGCTGTCCGTGGAGGAGATCATCCGGGAGAAATACCGCGGCATCCGGCCGGCCGCCGGCTATCCCGCCTGCCCGGACCACACCGAAAAGCGGACCCTGTTCGACCTGCTCGGCGCGGAGTCGGCGACCGGCATCACGCTCACCGAGAGTTTCGCCATGCACCCGGCCAGCAGCGTGAGCGGCCTCTATTTCAATCACCCGGCGGCGAAGTATTTCGCCGTCGGCAAGCTCGGGCGCGACCAGGCGGAGGACTACGCCGGCCGCAAGGGCGGCCCGGTGGCGGCCGTCGAGAAGTGGCTGGGGCCGTATCTGGACTACGAGCCCGCCTGACCCGCCGGCGCCGGGGACGGCGCGCCGGCTGGTGAAGACCAGACAAATCGTCGCCCGGCAGTTGAGCGGGGCGCCCCGGTGGGCATCGTACGCGCGATGTCCGACCCTGCCGCCAGCCCGCTTGCCGGAAGCCCGCCGGCCGCGATCGCCGGCCTGGCGGCGGCCGGACCGGCGCCGGCGCTCGGCTTCATCTTCGTCACGTTGGTGCTGCTGGTGCTCGGGTTCGGGATCATCATCCCGGTGCTGCCGGGGCTGGTGACCCAGTTCGAGGGCGGCAGCGTGGCGGAGGGCTCGAACGCCTACGGCTCGCTCATCGGCGTGTTCGCGTTGATGCAGTTCGTCGCGTCGCCAGTCCTCGGCGCGCTGTCCGACCGCTACGGGCGGCGCCGCGTGCTGTTCGTCGCGCTCGCCGGCTCGATCGTCGACAACCTGGTGATGGGCCTAGCACCGAGCCTCGGCTGGCTCTACGTCGGACGCGTGATTGCCGGGGCCACGGCGGGCGTCATGGCCACTTGCTCCGCTTACATCGCCGACGTCACGCCGCCGGAGAAGCGCGCGCAAGGCTTCGGCTTGGTCGGCGCCGCCTTCGGCCTGGGCTTCGTGGTCGGCCCGGCGGTCGGCGGCCTGCTGGGCCACTATCACCTGCGGCTGCCGTTCTTCGCCTCCGCCGCATGCCTCGTGGTCAACCTCCTCTACGGGGCGTTTGTGCTCCCCGAGTCGCTCCCGCCGGAGCGGCGGCGCGCGTTTGAGTGGCGGCGTGCGAATCCGGTCGGCGCCCTCGTCATGCTGCGGCGCTTTCCGGGCATCCTCGGCCTGGCCGGCGTGTATTTCCTCTACCTGCTCGGATCGATCATGCTCCAGAGCATCTGGGTGCTGTACACCGGCTACCGTTACCACTGGAGCACGCGGCAGGTGGGGCTGTCGCTGGCGTTCGTCGGCGTCGCCACCGCCATCGTGCAGGGTAAGCTGGTCCGGCCGATTCTCGAGCGCCTGGGCGAGCGGCGGGGCCTCGCCGCGGGCCTCGGGCTCACGGCGCTGGCGATGATCGGCTACGGCAGCGCCCCCGCCGGCTGGATGGTTTACGTCATCATTGTGCTCGGGTCGTTCGGCGGCATCGCCGGCCCGACGACGCAGTCGCTCATCACCCGCCACATCCCCGCCGACGAGCAGGGCGCGGTGCAGGGCGTGCTCGCCAGCCTCGGCAGCCTCGCCGGCATCTTCGGCCCGCCGGTCGCGGCGTGGAGCTTCGGCATCTGCATCACGCCGAACCTGGGGCTGCAGTTGCCCGGCGTCGCGTTCTTCGAGGCTTCGATCCTGCTGCTGCTGGCCCTCGGCCTCGCCCTGCGCGCGTTCCGGGCCGACGCCGCGGCCGGGCGCACCGTGTGACCGGAGTTGCCTCCCTCCCGGGTCGCGTCTTGGTTGGGGCGTCCGCCATGCCCAACGAGTGCGTCTTCTCCCCCGACCGCCGGTACCGCTACACGCTGTTGCACCGCTGGGATGAACTGCTGGACCCCGGCCGGGGCATCGCCTGGATCGGATTGAATCCGAGCACCGCGGACGAACATCAGCTCGATCCGACCCTGCGTCGCATCCGCGACTTCTCCGCCGCCTGGGGCTACGCGTTTTTCGTCATGCTCAACGCCTTCGCCTGGCGCGCCACCGACCCCGCCGACATGAAGGCGGCCGCCGATCCGGTCGGTCCCGACAACGACCGCTGGATCGCGCACTGGAGCGCCCAGGTCGACCGGGTGATGCTGGCCTGGGGCGAGCACGGCGCCCACTTGGGCCGCGACCGGCAGGTGCTGGGGCTGGTGCCGCCGGGCCGGGTCTTCTGCCTCGAACGCAACGCCAGCGGCCAGCCCAAGCATCCGCTCTACGTGGCGCGCACCGTCGCGCCGGTCCCCTTCGCCTGAAACCCCGCCCCACCCCATGAATCGCCGCGAATTTCTCGCCCACACCGGCGCCGTCACCGCCGGCTGCCTCGCCGGCGGCCTCCTGCCCGGCCGTCTGCGCGCCGGCCCGTCACCGGATCCCGCCGTCCGCCGGGGCGTCGCGATCGTCCGCGACCCGGCGGATGGCATCGCCGCCGCCCCGGCCGCGCAGTGGGCCGCGACCGGCCTCCAAGAGGCGCTGACGGGCCGGGGATTCGCGGTGCGCCGGTGCGCGCGGCTGGAAGAGGCGTTGCCCGGCGATCTCTGCATTGTCACGACCGGCGGCACGGCGGCGGTCGCGCGCGACGCCGGCGCCGCGCCGCCGGACGGGCCTGAGGCGCTGGCCATCGCCTCCGCCGCGCTCGGCGGCCGGGAGGCCCTGGTCGCCGCCGGCAGCGACGCCCGCGGGTTGTCGTACGCGCTGACGGAACTGGCCGATGCCGTCGCCCTGGCCGACGACCCGGACCGCGCGCTGCGCCCGCCGACGGTGATCCGCGAACGGCCGGCCAACCGGGTGCGCAGCGTGATGCGGCTGTTCGTCAGCGACGTCGAGGACAAGCCGTGGTTCAACGACCGCGAGTTCTGGCGCGCCTACCTCTCCCTGCTGGCCGCCGAGCGCTTCAACCGCTTCAACCTCGCCCTCGGGCTCGGCTACGACGGGCCCGAGCACCTGCGCGACACCTATTTCTATTTCGCCTACCCGTTCCTCGTGCAGGTGCCCGGCTACGAAGTGCGCGCGACGAACCTGCCCGACGCCGAGCGCGACCGGAACCTCGAGATGCTGCGTTTCATCAGCGACGAGGCGGCGGCGCGCGGCCTCGATTTCCAGCTCGGCCTGTGGACGCACGCCTACCGGTGGATCGACAGCCCGGCGGCGAATCACGTCATCGAGGGCCTCACGCCGCAGACCCAGGCGCCGTACTGCCGCGACGCGCTCGCCCTCCTCCTGCGGGAATGCCCCAACATCACCGGCGTGACGCTGCGCATCCACGGCGAGAGCGGCGTGCCCGAGGGCAGCTACGGCCTGTGGCGGACGATCTTCGACGGTTGCACGCGCGCCGGGCGGCGCGTCGGCCTCGACCTCCACGCCAAGGGTATCGACCAGCCCACGATCGACGCGGCGCTGGGCACCGGCCTGCCGCTCACGATCTCGCCGAAGTTCTGGGCCGAGCACCTCGGCCTGCCCTACCACCAGGCGGCGATCCGGCCGACCGAGCTGCCGAAGCGGGACAAGGGCCGCGGACCGTTCGCCCAGAGCGAGGGCGCGCGGAGCTTCCTGCGCTACGGATACGGCGACCTGCTTAAGGAGGACCGTCCGTACGCCATCGTGTACCGCATCTGGCCGGGCACCCAGCGCGTCCTGCTCTGGGGCAATCCCGGCTTCGCCGCCGCCGCCGGGCGCGCGATGGGTTTCTGCGACGGCGCCGGCGGCGAGGTCTTCGATCCGCTCGCCTTCAAGGGACGCAAGGGCTCCGGCCTGCCCGGCGGCCGCGACGGCTACGCCGACCTCTCGCTCCGTGCGCCCGGTTGGGATTTCGAGAAATACCGGCATACCCACCGGCTTTGGGGCCGCCTGTTCTACAATCCCGAGACGGAGCCCGAGGTCTGGCGCCGGCGCCTGCGCCGTGACTACGGCCCCGCCGCGCCTGCCGCCGAGGCCGCGCTGGCCCACGCCAGCCGCATCCTCCCGCTCGTGACCACCGCCCACCTGCCCTCCGCCGCCAACAACAATTTCTGGCCGGAGATGTACGTGAACATGTCGCTGGTCGACGACTCCCACCCCCAGCCCTACACCGACACGCCCAAGCCCTTCCTCTTCGGCACCGTCAGCCCGCTTGACCCGCAGCTCTTTTCGCGCATCGAGGACTTCGCCGACGAACTACTGAAGGGCGAATTCCGCGGCAAATACTCGCCGGTCGAGGTGGCCCAGTGGCTGGAGGACCTCGCGCAGACCGCCGACCGCAGCCTGGCCGAGGCCCAGGCGCAGTCGGGCGACTCCGGCGCGCCGGCGTACCGCCGGTTCGCGATCGACGTTGGCGCCCAAGCCCGCCTCGGCCGGTTCTTCGGCCGCAAGCTTCGCGCCGGGGTCCTCTACGCGCTGTTCGAACGCACCGGCGAACGCACGCTGCTCGGGGAGGCGATCAAGGCCTACCAGACCGCGCGTGAGGAGTGGAACGCCCTCGCGGCCCTGACCACCGGCGTCTACGTCCGCGACCTGACCTACGGCGAAGGCTGGTTTCAGCGCGGGCATTGGTCCGACCGCCTCGCCGCGATCGATCGCGACATCGCCCTGCTCGAGGTCAAGGCGGCCGCGGCTCCTATCGCTGGGAACCTGCCGCCGGACAAGGCCAACGCCCTCGTGCGGGAGGTCCTCGGCCAGCCCGAGCGGCCCACCGGGGGAGCGATGCATTCCCCACCCGGGCGGTTCCGCCGCGGCGCCGCGGTCCCGGTAGCGCTCGGGTTCGATCGCCAGACGCCCGCGACAGCCGCCGCGAGGCTTTTCTATCGGCGAACCCAGCAGGCCGAGCCATGGCGCGCCCTGCCCATGACGCCCACTGCGGACGGCTGTCAGGCGGTCATCCCGGGCGACTACACCGACTCGCCCTATCCCTTGGAATACTATTTCGAGCTGCGTGGAACCGCCGGGCGCCCGTGGCTCTTCCCGGGCTTCAACGGCACCCTCAGCAACCAACCCTACTTCGTCCTGCGCCAGGCGCCCGCTCCGCAATGAAGCCACTCGTCCTCGCCCTCCTCGCCTCCGGCGCGCTGGCCTCGGTCACGCGCGCGCAGGGAACCGACCTGCAGTCGCCCGTCGTCGCCGGCGGCGGCACTTTTCAGCTCCAGCGCCCGGAGATTTATCACCGCGGCTGGATCGACCTGAACAAGAACGGCGTCAAGGACGTCTACGAAGACGCCGCCCAGCCGATCGACGCCCGCCTCGACGACCTGCTGCGGCGGATGACCCGCCCGGAGCGCATCGGCCAGCTCTGGCAACGCAAGGTCGCGACCGATTCCGTGACGCAGGATGCCGCGCTGCTGGCCGCCGGCGGGCTCGGCTCCTACCTCGGAGCGGCGCCGGATCCCGCCCGCCGCAACCAGCTGCAGCGCGCCGCCGTCGAGGATTCGCGCCTCGGCATCCCGCTGATCTTCGGCTTCGACACGATTCACGGCTTCCGGACGATCTTCCCGATTCCGCTCGGCCTGTCCTGTGCGTGGGATCCCGCGCTGGTGGAGCGCGTCGACACCGTCGCCGCCGCCGAGTCGGCCGCCGCCGGCGTCGACTGGGTCTTCGCGCCGATGGTGGACATCGCCCGCGATCCGCGCTGGGGACGCATCGCCGAGGGATTCGGCGAGGATCCGTGGCTGGGCGGCCGGATGGCCGCCGCCGCGGTGCGCGGCTTCCAGGGCCCCGACATCGCCGCCGAGGGCCGCGTCGCGGCCTGCCTGAAGCACTTCGTCGGCTACGGGGCCGCCGAGGGCGGGCGCGACTACAATTCGACCGAGATCGGCCCCTCGACCCTGCGCAACATCTACCTGCCGCCGTACCGCGCCGGCGTCGAGGCGGGCGTCACGACGCTGATGAGCGCCTTCAACAGCCTCAACAACGTGCCGGCCTCCGCGACCCGCTTCACGCTCACCGACGTGCTCCGCGGGGAGTGGCGTTTCGGCGGCTTCGTGGTCAGCGACTGGGCGGCGGTCGAGGAGATGGTCCACCACGGCTATGCCGCCGACAAGGCGCAGGCCGCCGCGGCCGCCCTCCACGCCGGCGTCGACATGGAGATGGTCAGCGATTGCTACCGCACCAGCCTGCCGGCGCTGCTGGATTCCGGCCGCATCCCCGCCGCGGAACTCGACCAAGCGGTGCGGCGCATCCTCCGCGTCAAACTGGCCAAGGGCCTCTTCGACCGGCCCTACGCCGGGCCGGCGGCGCTCGACGCCGCCGCCGCCACCGCCCTCGCCCGCGAGGCCGTGACCCGCAGCTGCGTGCTCCTCAAGAACGACGGCCCCATCCTGCCGTTGCGCGACGGCGGCACGGTGGCCCTGATCGGCCCGCTGGCCGCGGACCGGCACAATCTGCTCGGCTGCTGGGCGGGACTCGGCCGCGACGAGGACGTTGTGACGCTCCGCGACGGACTCGCCGCCGCGCTCCCGGGTGCAAAGCTGATTGACGCGAAAGGCTGCGACCTCACCGGCGCCGACACCGGCGGGTTTCCCGCGGCGGTGGCCGCGGCCCGGCAGGCGGATGTCGTCGTGCTGGCGGTGGGCGAGCCGGCCAACTTTTCGGGCGAACACAACAGCCGCGCCGAGCTTGGTCTCCCGGGTATGCAGCAAGCGCTCTTCGACGCCGTCGCCGCCGCCGGCAAACCGGTGATCACCGTCCTTTTCGCCGGACGCCCG
>Ga0335077_10012860_pt1 | contig 10467 bp, 14 predicted proteins | sample Lox_Sample_31_FD_207151 | JGI IMG/M metagenome (GOLD analysis project Ga0335077, IMG submission 207151) | Soil microbial communities from Loxahatchee National Wildlife Refuge, Florida, United States - Lox_Sample_3.1 | ecosystem: Environmental > Terrestrial > Soil > Wetlands | place: USA...
ACCTCCGCGGTGAGCAGCAGGATCGATTCGCTGAGCGACACCCTGCACGATCGCGCGGAAACCTTCCGGAACCCGGAAGCCGCGGTGGCGGGGGCCGGCGAGGCAGCCGGCAAGGCAGCCGGCAAGGCCGGCGAGGCAGCCGGCAAGGCCGGCGAGGCAGCCGGCAAGACCGTCGGCCGGGCCGGCGGATCCGTCGGCAGGCTGCGGCGCCGCCGCCCGGCCGAGGACGAGAGCGACGGCGAGGAGCGCCGCAACGGCCGGGCCAGGCGGCCCCGCAGAGGCGAACGGCCGGAGCCGGATGAGGCCGAGCCCGAGTCCTATGAGGCCGAAGAGCCGGAGTCCGAATACGAGGACGAGGAGCCGTACGAGGACGAGATGGACGAGCCTGAAGCGGTCGACGACGTGGACGAGGACGAGCCTGAGGCCGAGGCTGAGGCCGAGGAGCCCGCGCCGCGGCGCAGGAGGACTTCACGCTCGCCCGTCACCCGGACCAGGAGGTGACCAGCGTGGCGCGCGAAGCATCGAACTCGGGCAGCGGCCCGATGGACCGGCTCAAGGCCGAGGCCCGGAGCCTGGTGGGCGCGCTGGGCGACCGGGCGATGTCCTCGGTACGGGACAGGGTCGAAGGTGCCACCGGCCGCCTGACCGAATACGTGGAAGGCGGGGGCGGGCCGGGACTTATGGCCGCCGTGACCGGAGCACGCAACCTCGCCGAGGGCAAGTCCCCGGGCCGGTCGATGTTCGGCGCCGGCTTCGCCGGCCTCAAGGAGAAGGTCACCGGCATGTTCCGGCGGCGCGGCAAGGGCGGCGGGAGCCGGAAGCTCAAGCTGATCAACATCGTCGAGTCCATCGACGTGGGGGTGCCGGTCAAGGTGGCCTACAACCAGTGGACCCAGTACAGCGACTTCCCCAAGTTCACCAAGAAGGTCGAGAACGCCGACCAGAACAAGAACGAGCCCAACAAGGTCAACTGGAAGGCGCAGGTCTTCTGGTCGCACCGCACCTGGGAGGCCACGGTCCTCGATCAGGTGCCCGACGAGCAGATCATCTGGCGTTCCAAGGGCCAGAAGGGTCACGTCGACGGCGCGGTGACCTTCCACGAGCTCACCCCCAACCTGACCCGCATCCTGCTGGTCCTCGAGTACCACCCGCAGGGCATGTTCGAGCGCACCGGGAACCTGTGGCGGGCGCAGGGCAGGCGGGCCCGGCTGGAACTCAAGCACTTCCGGCGGCACATTATGACCGAGGGCATCCTGCACGCCGACGACCTCGAGGGCTGGCGCGGCACCATCCATGACGGCGAAGTGGTGGAGAGCCACGAGGACGCCATGGCCAGGGAAGAGAACGAAGGCCCGCAGCGGGACCAGTCGCGGCAAGCAGGGAACGGCCAGGTCGAAGACGAGGCCCGGGACGAGAGCGCCGGAGACGAGACCCGGGAGGAGGCCGGCGAGCGCGAGGAAGCGTCGTCGGAGGACGGGGACCGGGCGGTCCGGGACGACGAGGACCGCGAAGACGAGGAGCGCGCGGCCCGCAACGGGCGGGCGGCACGGGCCGGCGAACGGTCCGCTGCCCGCCGGGCCCCGGCGCCGCGGACACGCAGGTCCGCGGGCACCGGCAACGAACGGCGCCGGCGTACCGGTGCCGTGACACAGCGAGGAGGGTGACGGATGACCACGGCGATACAACCCGGCGCTGGTGGCTCGACGAGGCCGCAGCCTTCGGGGCTGGCCGACGTGCTGGACACGATCCTGGACAAGGGCATGGTGATCGATGCCTACGTGCGGGTGTCGCTGGTCGGCATCGAGGTGCTCACCATCGACGCGCGCGTCGTCATCGCGAGCGTGGACACCTATCTGCGCTTCGCGGAAGCGGTCAACCGCCTGGACATCAGCCAGGAGAAGCAAGGCCTGCCCGGGCTGGTGGGCGACATGGAGCAAGGCGGAGCCAAGCGCAAGACCAAGGGCATGCTCGAGGCCGCCGGGGACAAGCTCAGTGACTTCGTGAACGACGCCGACCAGGACCGCCGGCCTTCGCGCCGCGGCCGATGAGGGGGGAGGACTGACATGTCGGCACCATCAGAGACAGAGCCCCGTTCCGGGCAGAAGCCGGGCGTCTACGTATACGGCATCCTGCCGGGGGACGTGGAGCTGGCCGAGGAGATCGAGGGAGTCGGGGATCCGCCCGGCCAGGTCAGGCTGGTGCGCTCCGGGGACCTGGCCGCACTGGTCAGCGACGTGGACCTGTCGCGCGCGCTGGGCACTCCGGCGGATCTCGAAGTGCACGAGGAGATCCTGGACTCGACGGTCACGGGTTCGCCGGTCCTGCCGCTGCGGTTCGGGGCGGTAGTGACCAGCGAGGACGCGGTGGTCGAGGAACTGCTCGAACCGCACTACGACGAGTTCGCCGACACCCTGCGGGAACTCGAGGGACGGGCCGAGTACGTGGTCAAGGGCCGTTATGTCGAACGGGCCGTCCTGCAGGAGATCCTGTCGGAGAACCCCGAGGCGGCCAGACTGCGGGACCGGCTGCAGGGCCAGGACCCGGACGCCACCAGGGACGCGCGGATCCGGCTCGGAGAGCTCATCAACAACGCCATCGAGGTGAAGCGCCAGCAGGACACGCGCCTGCTCGTCTCGCGTGTGGCCGACTACGTGGCGGCCAGCTTCATCAGGGAACCGACACACGAGCTCGATGCCGTCTACGCGGCCTTCCTGGTGGAGGAGAGCAAGGCGGACGAGCTGGAGCAAGCCGTCGAGGAGGCGGCCGAGGACTGGGACGGGCGAGTCGACCTCACACTCCGCGGGCCCATGGCGGCCTGGGACTTCGTGGGTTCCCGTCTGGAACCGCAGGGCTGACATGAGCGTGCTCACTTTCCCGTTCCGGCTGCCGCTGCTTCCGCTGCGGACCGTGGTGCGCCTGGCACAGCTGATCGAGGACGAGGCCAACCGGCAGCTGGCGGACCCGGCCACGGTACGGCGAGAGCTGGAGCAGATCGAGCAGGCGCGGGCCTCCGGCGAGATCTCCGCCCAGGAAGCCGCCCGGCTCCAAGAGGAGGCCGTCGCCCGATTCACCCAGGTCCAGGTGATCGGGGCGGCGGCCGCGGACAGCGACGAGGGCTGACTGACATGGCAGAAAGACGAAGGACCCGCGGCGCGGTCGACGAGGTGGAGCCCACGGCCCCGCGGCGGCCGGCCCGCCGGCGCGGCCGGGAGCCCGCCGACCGCGATGAGCCGAGAGCCGTGGCGGCCGAGGAGCCGGAGCTCGCGGACGACGTGGAGTTCGCGGACGACGCCGAGCTGGCCGGGGACGAGCTGGCCGGGGACGAGCTGGCCGGGGACGAGCTGGCCGGGGACGAGCTGGCCGGGGACGAGCTGGCCGGGGACGAGCTAGCCGCGGCCAATGGCCGGAGGCGGGCCGGCCGGCGGACGGAGCGCCGGCCGGACCCGGCCCTGACGGCCAAGCAGGCCGCCAGAGCCGCGCTGCGCCAGATCATGGAGCTGACCGACAAGCAGGCCGAGGGCGTCACGGATGTGGAACGGACCGAAGACGGCTGGGCGGTGGGCGTCGAGGTGGTCGAGGACCGCCGGATCCCCTCGTCGGCCGACATCCTGGCCACCTACCGGGCCACGATCGACGCGGAGGGGGAGCTGATGTCGTACCGGAGGCTCAAGAGGTACATGCGGGGCCGCGGCGATACCGGTGAGGGATCATGACCTCTTCAGAAATCATCAGTTCCGGCTCCGCGGGAGCCATGCGTGGGGTCGGCGGCGGTCCGCAGACGACCAACCTCGGTGACATCCTGGAACGGATCCTGGATAAGGGCCTGGTCATCGCGGGCGACATCCAGGTCAACCTGCTCGATATCGAGCTACTCACCATCAAGCTGCGCCTGGTGATCGCGTCGCTCGATACGGCCAGGCAGGCGGGCATCAACTGGTGGGAGAGCGATCCCTGGCTCAACTCGCTGGCCGCCGACGGCTCGCGGGGGAAGGAACTCGCGGAGGAGAACCGCCGGCTCCGCGGGCGGATCCAGGCCCTGGAATCGGGAGAGCGTGACAACGGGCGAGCGCGATGACGGCTGAGGCCCGCTGCGTGTGGCTGTACGCGGTCACCGCGGACGACGCGGGGCTCCCGCCCGACGGCGCGTCCGGAGTCGGCGGCGGCCGGCTCCGGGCGGTCCGGGCCGCCGGGCTGACGGCGGTGGTGGAGGACGTGGCCGAGGATGAGTTCGGCGAGGCTGCCTTGCGCCGCAACCTGGAGGACCTGGACTGGCTGGAGCGGACGGCGCGGGCGCACCACGCGGTGATCGGGGCGCTGGCCGGCCATGGCCCGGTGGTTCCGATGCGGCTGGCCACCGTGTACTCCGGCGACGATCCGGTGGCCGACACGCTGCGGCGGCGGAACGGTGACCTGCGCGAGGCCCTCCTGCGGGTGAAGGGGCGCGGCGAATGGGGAGTCAAGGCCTACGCGGCCGCGCCGGCCGATCCGGCGCCGGAACCACCCGGCCGGCCAGGCGACGCGACCGGGCCGGGGGCCGCTTACCTGCAACGGCGCCGGGCGCAGCTGAGCTCACGAACCAATGCCCGCCAGGAGGCGGCAGCCGGAGCCCAGGCGGTCCACGCCGAACTGATCCGGCTCTCGGTTTCCGCCCGGCGGTACCCGCCCCAGGCGCCCGGCCTGGCCGGGCAGACCGCGCCCATGGTCCTCAACGCCGCCTATCTGGTGGCAGACGAACGGGCCGGCGAGTTCGCGGCCGCGGTCAACGACCTGACCGGCAGGCACCGATCGGTACTGCTCGCCCTGACCGGGCCGTGGCCCGCCTACTCCTTCGTCGGCGGTTCCGGTACCAGCGGGGAGGAGTGATGACCGAGCTGAGCCCGGCCATCGCAGACCAGCGGATCGCCCTGGTCGACCTGCTGGACCGGGTGCTGGCGGGCGGGGTGGTCATCACCGGCGACATCACCCTGTCCATCGCCGAGGTGGACCTGGTGACCGTCTCGCTGCGCGCGCTCGTGACGTCGGTCAGCACGCTGCTGGAGAACCGGGATGACCGCTGAACCGACCCGGCGGGTACGGCTGGACGGTGGCCCGGAGGCGGTCGAGAAGGGGCTGGCGACGCTGGTCCTCACGATCGTGGAGCTGCTGCGCCAGCTGATGGAGCGCCAGGCCCTGCGCCGGGTGGATGACGGCTCGCTCACCGACGAGCAGATCGAACGCATCGGGTCCACGCTGATGGCCCTGGAGTCGCGGATGGCCGAGCTCAGGGAGCACTTCGGCCTCGAGCCGGAGGACCTGAACCTGGATCTGGGGCCGCTCGGCCCGCTGCTGCCGCGTTAGGCCGGCCTTTGCCGTCGGTGGGGGGTGACGACCGGGTGGCCGGCCGGGTCGGTGGTCACCGTGACCCGGGCGGCGTAGACCCGGGAGATCAGGTCCTCGGTGAGGACCGCGGCCGGGGGGCCGGCCGCCTCGACCCGGCCCGCGGCCAGCAGTACCAGGTGGCCGGCGTACTGGCCGGCCTGGGTGAGGTCGTGCAGGATGGAGACCACGGTCACGCCGCGGCTGCGGCGCAGGTCGTCGATGAGCTCGAGGACCTGCTGCTGGTGCCCGATGTCGAGGTCGCTGGTCGGCTCGTCCAGCAGCAGCACCCGGGGTTCCTGGGCCAGGGCGCGGGCCAGCCGCACGCGCTGGCGCTCCCCGCCGGACAGGCTGCCGAGCCGGCGGCCGGCGAACTGGGCCACGTCCAGCCGTTCCGAGGCCTCGGCGGCCTTGCGCCGGTCGGCGCCGCCCGGAGCGCTCAGGTAGCCGAGATGCGGCGTGCGGCCGAGCAGGACGTACTCCCCGACCGTCAGGTCCGGCGGGAGCACCGGGACCTGCGGCAGGTAGGCGATGAGGCGGGCACGGCCCCGGGCGCGCAGCGCGCCCAGGTCGGTCTCGTCCACGCGGATCGTGCCGCGGTGCGGCAGCAGCCCGGCCACGGCGCGCAGCAGCGTGGTCTTGCCCGCGCCGTTCGGGCCGATCAGGGCCAGCCAGCCGCCCGAGGACACCGCGCACGACACCGCGCGCAGGACCGGGACCCGGTCCAGTTCCACGGTGACGCCCGAGACCTGGATCGCGTTCATGTGCGGACCGCGCTTGTCGACCGGAGGATCCAGACGAACACCGGCGAGCCGATCAGCGCGGTGACCACGCCGATGGGCAGTTCGGCGGGCGAGACGACGGTGCGGGCCAGGGTGTCGGCCAGGACCAGGAAGCCCGCGCCGGTCAGCAGGGACAGCGGCAGCACCAGGCGGTAACTCGGGCCGGCCAGGCGGCGCACCACGTGCGGGACCACGATCCCGACGAAGCCGATCAGGCCGCTGACGGCCACCGCGCTGGCCGCGGCCAGCGCGCACGCGGCGACCACGATCAGCCGGACGCGGCCCGGGTGCGTGCCGAGCGCGCGCGCCTCCTCGTCGCCCACCGACAGCACGTCCAGGTGCTTGCCGTGCAGCAGCACGACCGCGACGCTGACCGCCGCGTACGGGGCGATCTCCCCCGCCTGCTGCCAGGTCGCACCGGACAGCGAGCCGAGCAGCCAGGAGTAGACCTGCTGCAGGTCCTGGGTGGAGCGCTGCAGGACGTAGGTCTGCACCGCGGTCAGGAACAGGCCCACGGCCACCCCGGCCAGCAGCAGAGTGGCCGTCCCCGAACCGCCGACCGCCCCGGACAGGTAGGCGATCGCCACCCCGGCCAGCGACCCGGCGAAGGCGGCGACCGGGACGGCGGACGGCCCGGCGCCGCCCAGGTAGACGATGGCCAGCGTCGCGCCCAGCCCGGCGCCGGCCGACGCGCCGAGCATCCCGGAGTCGACCAGCGGATTGCGGAACACGCCCTGGTAACCGGCCCCGGCCACGGACAGCAGCCCGCCGACCAGGGCGCCGAGCACGATACGCGGCAGCCGGATCTCGAACAGCACCGCGCGGTCCAGGGAATCGAGGCTGGAGGGCAGGTGCACGAACGGGATGCGGTCGGCCAGCGCGGCCAGGGTGGCCACGGGGTTGATGTCCGCCGCGCCGACCAGCGCGCTGACCAGCGCCGCGGCGACCAGAAAGGTCACCGCGGCGCCGTAGGCCCAGGCGGGCCGGAGCCGCCGGGCGCGGGTGGCGATCACCCAGACGCCCGCTCGACCGCCTGCGCGATCTCGGCGACCAGCTGCGGCAGCCGCGGGCCCCAGCGGGACGCGATGTCGTCGTTCAGCCCGATGACCTCGTGGTCCTGGACCGCGGGGATCGCCGACCAGCCCGGCCGCTTTGATACGGTGGCCGGGGTCTGGCCGCCGTAGACGGCCTGGTTGTCGGTCAGGAAGATGATCCGCGGCTGGGCCTTGATGATGTACTCCTCGGACAGCTGCGGATACCCGCCGTCCGAGGCCTTGCTGGCGGGGTCGGCGATGCTCTTCAGGCCGAACAGGCCGACGATCTGCCCGATGAACGTGGCCGAGGTGACCGAGTAGTAGGGGCTCGCGGTCAGCTCCCAGTAGTAGGTCAGGCCGGGGTGCGACGAGCCGGCCGACCTGACCTCCGCGGCGATCTGCGCCTTCATCGACGTCACGGTCTGCTCGGCCTGGGTCGGGTGACCGGTGGCCCGGCCGATCTGGTCGATCTGGGCGTAGGCGTCATCGAGGGTGGCCGCGGCCGGCTCGATCAGCACCGGGATGCCGAGCTTGCCGAGCCCCGTGACCAGACCATTCGCGTTCTGGTAGGAGATGACCAGGTCCGGGTGGTACCTGGCGATCGCTTCGAGGTTGGGGGTCAGCCCGCTCAGCTTGGTCCTTTTCGCTGTCACCGGGTAGTCGGAATTCTGGTCGACTGCCACGACCTGCGAGCCGGCCCCGACCGCGTACAGGTCCTCGGTGGCCGTCGGCGCGAGAGAGACGATCCGGACGGGCTTGGCCTTGATGGTCACCGGGCCGTTCGAGGCGGTCACCGTGACCGGGAACGAGGGGCCTGCGGCGGCCGGCGAGCCGGTGGCCGGGCTGGACGCGGGGCCGGCCGGCGTGCGGGCGGCGCTGGCACAGCCGGCCAGGGCGGCGCCGGCCGAAACGACGGCCACCGCCGCGAGGGCGAGCGTTCTCGTGCTGGCGCGGAACTGGATCATGCGGCTTCCCTCCGGACGGGCGGGAAGGAAGGCGAGACCGCCGGCGGCCGCCGGACGCACCCGCCGGGACGGATCGCCCTTCCCACGAGGGTCGATTTCGTCGAGCGCGGCAGGAGGCGACCTGGCTTGGGCCCGGGCGGGCCGTCACAGTTGCGGGACAGCGCCGGAATGGTCCTTGGGAAAGTAACTTCACCGGCTTCGCTAGCTGCGCGCTGCCAGGCACCCTAGCACGCTTAGCTGAGGTGTATCTGGGCAGTGGAGGGTGATGGCAGAACCCGAAACGAACAGTAATGTCCTGACCACCCTGGACGATCGGGTGCCCACCGCCTTCTACTGGCAGCTGACTCTGCTGGCCACCCTGGGCGGGTTCCTGTTCGGGTACGACACCTCGAACATCGGATCCTGCCCGAGACCAAGGGCCTGCCGGTCGAGGAGATCGTCCAGATCTTCGAGCGCAACCCCGGGTCACCCGGGACGGCTCCCGCCGAGCACGCCATCCGGTGAGGCTGGCTACGTTAGAGCGGCGGGCCGGCACCCAGCTTGACGTTGCTGGTCGAGCGCTGGCCGGACGGGCTGACCCAGGTGACCGAGATCGTGTCACCGGGGTGGAATTTGCCCACCGTGCTGGTCAGGCTCTCCGGTGCGCCGATGGCCTGACCGTTCACCGCGGTGATGACGGACCCGGCGGTCATGCCCGCGGCCTGCGCCGGGCTGCCGCAGATCGTCCCGACGATCAGCGTGCCCGAGCTGACGTTGGCGATGGTCGCCGGGGCGGTGAGGTTATGGTTGCTAGTGTAGCAGCCCTGACCGCCGCTGCCGCCGAAGCCGCCGTAGCCGCCGTAGCCGTTGTTCAGCTGCTGCGCCTGGGCCTGCGGGTCGCTGTTCGCGCCCTGCCCGATGTAGACGCCCAGGAAGGGCGGGTAGCCGATGGTGACCGTGGAGCTGGCCTGGCCCTGGGCGATCTGCCGGGCCACGGTCAGCCCGGTGTTGATCGGGATCGCGTAGCCGACCGACGACTGCTGCTGCACGGAGAAGCCTCCGTCGTTGCCGGCGGTGATCATGCCGATGACCCGGCCCGCCGAGTTGGCCACCGCGCCGCCGGAGTCACCGGAGACGATGTCGGCGTTGGTCTCGATCATGCCGTGCAAGGTCTCCTGGGTGACGGAGCCGCCCGGGTCGCCCGCGGTGATGGTCTGGTTCAGCGCGGTCACCTGGCCGGTGGCGGGGAGGATGGCGTCTCGCCCGTTGGCGTTGCCCATGGCCACCACCGAGTCCCCGGTCTTGATATCACCGGAGTTGCCGAGCGGGGCGGTCCGCAGGCCCGCCGCGCCCTGGAGCTTGATCAGGGCGATGTCCCCGGTCACGTCGTAACCGACGACCTTCGCCTGGTAGGAACGGCCGTTCGCCACGTCGGTGGCGGTGATCGAGGTGGAGTCCTCGATGACGTGGTTGTTGGTCAGCACCAGGCCGTCGGAGTTGATCACCATGCCGGTCCCCCCGGCCTGCTCACTGTTGTACTGGAGCCTGGTGTTGATGATCACCAGGCCCGGCTCGACCTTGTTCACGATGGCCTGCTCGCCAACGGTCGTGCCCGGGCTGGGGTTACTCGGCTTGGGTACCGCTCCGCTGGGCAGCGGGACGGGCTTCAGCGCGCCGCTGCTGGGCTGCGCGGAGGCCGACGTGTTCGACGCCGGGCGATACAGCGCCACGACCGAGCCTGCCCCCAGCGCTCCGGCCGCCAGGGCCACGAGCAGGTAGCTCAGCGCGCCGATACGGCGCCTGGGCGGCCGCGGCGGCATGGGCGGCATCGGCATCGTCGGGCCGTGCTCTCCCATGGGCGGCTGGCCGTAGCCGCTGTAATCCTGCATCGCAATCACGCCTTCGGGGTGGGCTTGGAGACACCTGGTCGGGGCGGCGGAATCCTTTCCTTCCAGTGAGCACCATCAACCTGATAATTAGCTGAGGGCTGGCTGCAGATTTCCGTTCGCACGGAAATGATCTTCGTTACCTAACGTACCGTGGCGCGTGCTGTCCCTGGTGCGCTGGAAGGGAACCTCGTTCTGCGGCGCGGCCGGGGTGTCCGCGCTGCCCGGTCCGGCGCTGTTGTCCACCGGGACGTCGGCGGCGCGCAGGTCGTCGCGGGCGGGGGGTGCGGCCGGCGCGGGCGCCGATCCGGGATAGGTGGCCGCCGTGGACTCGTCTTCCCCGGGCTCGCGCGGCTGCTGCACCTGGCCCATGGCGTCCTCCAGGAGCCCCAGCGCCAGTTGTCTCTGCAGCCGCGTGCGCCGTTTCCTGCGCTTCCCCCACATGCCGGCCCCTCCCTGCCAGTTA
>Ga0335077_10012861_pt1 | contig 10467 bp, 20 predicted proteins | sample Lox_Sample_31_FD_207151 | JGI IMG/M metagenome (GOLD analysis project Ga0335077, IMG submission 207151) | Soil microbial communities from Loxahatchee National Wildlife Refuge, Florida, United States - Lox_Sample_3.1 | ecosystem: Environmental > Terrestrial > Soil > Wetlands | place: USA...
GGGGTTTGGCCGGAACAGGTGTCGAGGCACACTTGTCTGCTGCCGGCTGGTATTACGTCCTGGTAAGCCAGTTGCTATATGGATTGCTCATCTTAATCAGCTTTTGGAAGTGGCTGCTCTGGTGCATCTTTCTCTACCGGCTGTCGAAGCTCAACCTGCAACTGGTGCCCACGCATCCCGATCAGCACGGCGGGATTGGCTTTCTGGGACTCTCGCCTGTGGCGATTACCCCCACCATCCTGGTTGTCTCGGCTGTGATCGGGGCCACTTGGCGGTCCGAGATCTTCCGCGAACATGTGCATTTCATGAGTTTCAAGATCGACGCGATCGTCCTGGTCGGTGTCGTTTTGATCATAACGTTGGGACCGTTGGTCTTGTTTGTTCCCAGGCTCACCCGCCTGCGCCGCCTCGGTATCTTCGAGTACGGGGCCCTAGGGCAGCTGGAGAGTATGCAGTTTCATCAGAGGTGGATCCAGCATCGCGCCGGTCGCGAAGAGGAGTTCCCAGCGACGCCGGAGGCCAGTACCCTCACGGATTACGGGTCCAGCTACCAGAATATCGAACACCTGCAGCCGTTTCCATTTGACCAGGGAGCCTTCGTCGGGCTCATTCTGGCAGTTGCGATCCCGCTGCTGCCCGTAGTTCTGGCTGAGGTTCCTTTTGCGACGGTGTTGAAGGCGTTGTTAGAAGCGGTGAAATAGATACAAAGCAGTAGCAGAGGCGCTGAGCTCAGTACCGCAAGTGGCCTCCCAGGGAGGAATATCGTGGTTAACTCTGCTGTCGCTCCATCCAAGGCTGAAAGACGCAAGCAAGGAAAAGTCCTTCGCGATAAATGCCCGCGCACCTCGCAGGCCGAATGGAAGCCCCGATCGAAGTCGGAAGACATAATTAAGCTACTTGAGGAATCGGACGCCGACCGAATTCCGGGTTTGATCCCCGTTAAGTATCAGAGGATGGCCGTGTCACCCTTCACGTTCTTCCGTGGCGCCGCCATCCTACAGGCGCGGGACCTCGCGAATGCCGCCGTGTCGGGTATCACCGTGCAGGCATGCGGCGATTGCCACCTGGCGAACTTTGGCGGCTTCGCTTCGCCCGAACGGGTGTTAATGTTCGATATCAACGACTTCGACGAGACGTTTCCCGGTCCATGGGAATGGGACATAAAGCGCTTGGGCGCAAGCCTTGTATTGGCCGCGAGAGACCGTGGTTTTTCCAAAGGTGTCGCTGACGAGGCGGTTGGAGCGGCGGCGGCGACCTATCGCGAGCGAATGGCTGAATTCGCCGAGTTGAGCGTGCTCGACACCTGGTACGCACAAATCCATATCGACGCCCTCAAGGAGCACTTCCGAAAAGATGCGGACATTTCTGCCCGTTTGTCGAAAGTTCAGAGGAAGGCCCGCTCGCGAACCTCTGAGGCGGTAGTTCCCAAGCTCACTGCGGTTGTGGACGGACGCCAGAAGATCAAGGACGAACCCCCGGTACTTTTCCATTACCAGCAAAATGTCAAGGATTTCGCGAAGTCGAACCGGGACAATATCGCGCGATATCGGAAATCTCTGCAGGCCGATCGGCTTGAGTTGTTCGACCGCTATACATTCCAGGATTCTGCGGTGAAGGTTGTCGGTGTCGGCAGTGTCGGGACGCGTTGCTATGTTTTGCTGTTTCTGGACTATGGAGACGGCCCGCTTTTCCTCCAAGTCAAGGAGGCGCGCAGGTCGGTACTGGAATCGCCGCGCGGCAAAAGCCGCTATGCGAATCAAGGTTTCCGGGTGGTGGCGGGCCAGCGTTTGATGCAGGCGGCGAGTGACATCTTTCTGGGTTGGCTCCGCACAGCGCAAGGGCACGATTACTACGTCCGTCAGTTCCGCGACATGAAGGTCTCAGCCGAGGTGGAAACCTTCCGGCCTGGCACCCTGGTTGGGTACGCAACCATGTGTGGCTGGGCCCTGGCGCGGGCCCACGCAAAGGCAGGCGATGCGGCGATGATTGCCGGGTACCTGGGGTCCACCGCCCGCTTCGATAACGCCCTGGTGAAATATTCGAGAGCGTACGCAGATCAGGCGGAACGTGATTATGAGACTTTCCGAGCGGCCATTCGTTCCGGGCGGCTTTCGACGGAACCAGCAAAAGGCGCCGGTCTGGAGTTCCTGGTATAGAGGAACGACGTCGCGCGTGTGGTTTCGCTGTCGGGATTTTCGCAGGTTTCTAAGTGTGGCGCTTTTGCGGTGGCTTGACATAGTGAACTTTATGAGAAAGGTAGGACTTGGGAACTACGCCTAAGCAATTCCCGATGACAAGAAAAGTTCTTGTATTCATTACGTGCGGCCTTTCGCTCCTGTTAACGGGATGCCTGCATCCCAAGATCGGCCCACAGTCGCTTCCTCGCGACCGCGCCGCCTATAGCTCCGGCCTGGCGGATTCGTGGAAGGAGCAGACGCTGCTGAACATCGTCAAGCTGCGATACATCGACGCGCCTATCTTCGTGGATATATCGAGCATAACCACCGGTTATTCGCTGACGCAGACGGCTTCCGTGGGCGCCCAAGTTAGTACGCCGGGGGCAGCTACGCAGGAGAACTTTGGCGTCGGCGCCGCCCTGGGCTACACTCCTACCATCACCTACTCGCCGTTGACCGGAAGCGCCTTTATCCAGGGGTTGCTTACTCCGCTCGCACCCACCCTGGTATTCGGCGCCATCCAAAACGGAGTTCCCGCTGACTTGATCCTGCTCTCAGTCGTAATTTCGGTCAATGGGGTGAAGAACCAGCAGACGACTCTAAACGGCACTACACCCGCTGATCCGGACTTCGAACGAGTGCGGGCATTACTGCGCAAGATCCAGATTTCGGGCGGGGTGAGGACCTATGTCAAGCCGGATCCCAAAGGGCCGACTACGATCGTCGCATTGCGCAAGGCCGACATTGCCCCCGAAATCGTGGAGGACATCAGGGAGTTGCGGGGCTTGCTGAAGCTCAAACAGGACGCTGAGGAATTCACCATCGTCCAGGCCCCGGTATCCTCCAGCGATACCGAAATCGCGATGATGACCCGCTCGGTTATCAGCGTAATGCAAAATATGGCTGCCGACGTGGAAGTGCCGGCTGAAGACCTGGCTAAAACCCGCGCCTTTCCGGGATACGAAAAAGATCAAGGTGCTTCGGACAAGCGGATGATTCGTATCCACAGCAGCAAGCAGAAATCGCCCGACGCATTCGTGTCGGTGAACTATCGCAACACCTGGTTCTGGATCGACGACAGCGACCTTCGTTCCAAGCAGGTGTTCCTGCAGCTCATGAATCTCTTCAGCATGGCGGACACGGCTCCCAGGGCGGCTGCACCGGTGGTCACCATCCCGGCGCGGTGAGGCAAAGGCGGGCGGGCCCAGGTAAAGATCTCGAAGGTGCCCCACTCAAGCTTCCTTTTGCTTGGAGCCTGCTCTTGATGAGACGGCGGGCTCCCCAATCTGTACCAGCGGATTGTAGGCGTGGACGGGGTGGGCGGGTTCGTTCAGCATGGCGAGCGCCTCATCATCTTTATAACTTGACGAGAAGGTGGCGCGCACGGTGGCCCAGAATCCCTTCACGCCCGGCTCTTTAGAACTCCTTTCAGATCCCGCTTTCCATGCAGCACGGCGACCACCTCCAACGGAACTGTTTCCGGGCGATATACGATCACATAGTTGGGGAATTTCGTAACGGTCCAGAAGCGCACGGGCAGCGGCGTGATGTCGTGCCGCTTATGTCCCATGCGGGAGTGCTGCGCCAGCCAGTGACAGGTGGCAAGAATCTCCCGCTCCACGCGGTCCGCTGCGTCCGGACTGTCGTTCGCTATAAACCACTAGATTTTGTCCAGGTCCTCAACAGCCTGCCGCGTGAGCTGAATTCGCGGTTTCATTCCCGCGGTCTTGGAGCTTCGGCGCGACGCTTCCGTAACGTCTCCAGCGCGGCGTCTTCGTCCATCAACTCGCCCCGCTCGGCTTGCGCAAATCCGGTTGCGATGTGCGCGGCCACTTCATCTCGGCTCCCAAGCATCCAGTCTTCCAGACTCAGTTGCTCGCGGATGATTTCGAAAGCCTGATCCAGGACTTCGCCGGCATTCTGATAGGCTCCGGAACGGACAGCCAAGTCGATCACCCGCTGCTGTTCGGGCTTCAGGTCAATCGTCATGTCCTCACCCTAATCGCGACACTGTGGGTTGTCAATCACGCGCTGCTGACTTCACGAATCAGGAAAGGAGTCTAGTCGCCCGCTCTTGACGACAGCGTCGGCTCGGCAATCTGCACCAGGGGATTGTAGGCGTGGACGGGGTGGGCGGGTTCATTCAGCATGGCGAGGGCTTCGTCATCCTTATATGTAGTCGAGAAGGTCGCGCGCACGGTGGCCCAGAATCCACACAGCGAGCCGTATTTGGGCCGGGCAGGTCACTCGCCAGCCAAATCCACCTCGATGTAGCTGCCTGGCGTAGCGGCGTCAACCGCTGCTGCAATTTTTTCGCTGTGCAAACGAACCACCGGCCATTGCGGAGTGCTCAACACCACAAGGGCAATTCTGCGGCCCCTAAGGTTCTGCTGAAACCGCATGCTCTTGTCGGCGGTGAGTAGCACGTCGAACCCCGCACGCTCCGCCTCAGCCAGCAAGTCGCCATTGGCAAGCGTATCCCATCCCCGGTCCTTCGCCCTGGTCACGCTGTGCCCGGGAAGGAACCGCGCGATGCCGCTCGGCGTTACATGGTCAAAGAGAATGAGCATCCACGGGGGAATTTGCGGAACCGGTAGGCACAGGATCAAGGCTGCGGGCGGCAAACTCCAGTACCGCATTGATTTGCTCGCGGCTGACGTCGAACTGTTCGACAATGTCCTCTATCGTGGCTCCGGCTTCAAGATTCTCGAACACGGCGGACACGGGCATGCGGGTGTTGCGAAACACCCAAGCACCGCCAAGTCTTCCAGGTACGCTTTCCACGGCCGGGCATTGGGACCAATCGAGAGTTGCCATATTGTTTGTCCTTCTTCTTTTTACCACGGAAAAAGGATCGATCCGTGAGAATTTCGAATTAATGCTGGTCGGCAATCTGCACGAGTGGGTTGTAGGCGTGCACGGGGTGGGCGGGTTCGTTCAGCATGGCGAGGGCTTCATCATCTTTGTAACTTGACGAGAAGGTGGCGCGCACGGTCGCCCAGAATCCACACAGCGAGCCGAAGGTATCGTTGACCGGCGTGTGGCCCGCCCCTTCATTCCAAGTCCTTAACATGGGGTGCCCCACCCTTTCGTCCGCTTTTGGCGAAGGGTGGGAGCGTGCAAGAATCAGCGCCTATGCTTCTGCCTCATCAGTGAACGAAGGTAGTCGTTGATTCGCGTCTGATAACCCCCTCCCGAGGATTTGAGCCACGCCAAAACGTCAGCGTCGAGGCGAATAGTCACGCTGGTCTTCTTCGGACGATAGAACCTGCCGATCACGGCGTCTGGAGGGATTTCCCGTATTTCCGGGATGTCCGACAGATCAATTTCACTGTCCGGGCGCTGGGCCAGGGCCTGCAGCTCCCTGCGCTTCTCAGCCGATAGCTTCCGCATAAAGTCTCCTTTCGTGGCGCGTGGCGCGACGCGCAGAGATGATGCGAATGACTTCGTCTCCTTCTTCCTCCCGGTATGTATGGACGACAACGAGAAGGAGGATGTCTTCAATCGCGCCGATGGCTTGCCATCGTTCTTCACCCCCGTATTCGCGTTCGATAAAGGTAATGCAGAACGGATCATCGAAGACGAGTTGGGCCGTTTCGAAGTCGATGCCGTGTTTGGCCCGGTTGCGCTCGTTCTTCTGCCCATCCCAGTCAAATCGCACCATTCGTAGTTACATTGTTGTACGTACGCTGCAGGAAGTCAAATAGAGACTCGGGACGAAGCGACCTTTGCGGGATCGCCCCCGTGCCGCAGGTTCAAATTTCCGGCTGGACTCACGCCGTGGATCGCTCGGCTGACCCGTCCGCAATCTGCACCAGGGGGTTGTAAGCGTGGACGGGATGGGCGGGTTCGGTCAGCATGGCGAGGGCTTCATCATCTTTATAACTTGACGAGAAGGTGGCGCGCACGGTGGCCCAGAATCCGCGCAGCGAGCCGAAGGTGTCGTTGACCGCCGAAGCTTCGTATCCGCTGTGCACCATGCAGTTGGCGCAGCGCAGATTACCGTGGTTCGGACTGGCAGCAAGAGGCTCGGTGGTTTAAGATGCGTGGGAAGCGAGGATTCTCTATGTCGGCGCAATCGCCAGCGAACACTTATCGGTTCACCGTTATCTTCGAGAAGGAAGACGGAGGCGGGTATCACGTTTTTTGTCCCACCTTGCCGGGTTGTCACACCCAGAGCGAGACGGTGGAAGAGGGGATCTCCAACATTCGCGAAGCCATTGAGATTTACGTTGACACACTGATCGAAGACGGTCTTCCCATTCCCCACGAAGACATCTTCATCAAGCCCATTGAGATCAGCGCTTGACTCCCAAACTGCCGGCGGTCCCAGCAAAGGATCTTGCCCGCGTCGCGCAACGGCTCGGCTTTGAGTTCCGTCGCCAGAAGGGAAGTCACGCGGTCTACGTCCGCAGTAGTGACCAGCGGCGAGTTGTGATTCCAATGCATTCGGGACGCGACCTCAAGCCCAAAACCCTGCGCGGCATCATTGAAGACTTGGGCATCAGCCCGGAAGAGTTCCAGCAGATGCTGTGACGCAAGCAGGCGGTTCGCTCCGTGGTCGCGAGCCTTCAGGCGGTCGAGCGCTCCGGTTCGACGTCGGAAATCTGCACCAGCGGGTTGTAGGCGTGGACGGGATGGGCGGGTTCGTTCAGCATGGCGAGGGCTTCCTCATCTTTATAACTTGACGAGAAGGTGGCGCGGACGGTGGCCCAGAATCCGCGCAGCGAGCCGAAGGTGTCGTTGACCGCCGAGGCTTCGTATCCGCTGTGCACCATGCAGTTGGCGCACTTGGGATTGCCACTCTCGGTGCCGTAGCGGTGCCACTCGGTGGTGCGCATCAGTTCGTCGAAGGTGTCGGCGTAGCCGTCCTGCAGCAGGTAGCAAGGCTTCTGCCAGCCGAAGAGGTTGAAGGTCGGCATGCCCCAGGCGGTGCAGGGATAGTCACGCTTGCCCATGAGGAACTCCAGGAAGAGCGGCGACTGGTTGAAGACCCACGTGGGCTTGCGGTTGGCCAGGATGGCGCGGAAGAGGCGGCGCGTCCTGCCCCGCCCTAGAAAATGCTTCTGGTCGGGCGCCTTGTCGTAGGAGTAGCCGGGCGAGAGCATCATGCCCTCGACGCCGAGCGACATCATCTCGTCGAAGAAGGCGCGCACGCTGTTGGGGTCGGCGCCGTCGAAGAGCGTGGTGTTGGTAGTGACGCGGAAGCCGCGACGCAGCGCCTCGCGCATGGCGTCGAAGGCGATGTCGTATCCGCCTTCGCGGCAGACGGAGAAGTCGTGGTGCTCGCGCTGGCCGTCCATGTGGACGGAGAAGGTCAGGTACTTGCTCGGCGTGAAGATGTCAAGCTTCTCCTTGAGCAGCAGCGCGTTGGTGCACAGGTAGATGTACTTGCGCCGCGCGACGAGGCCGTCAACGATCTCGGCGATCTGGGGATGCATCAGCGGCTCGCCGCCAGGAATGGACACCATCGGCGCGCCGCACTCGTCTACCGCGCGGAAGCACTCCTCCGGCGACAGGTTCTGCTTGAGCACGTGCGCCGGATACTGGATCTTGCCGCAGCCGGCGCAAGCCAGGTTGCAACGGAACAGCGGCTCGAGCATCAGCACCAGCGGATAACGCTTGCGGCCGCGGAGCTTCTGCCGCAGCACGTACGTGGCGACCGTCCACATTTGGGAAACAGGAACTGCCATAGGTCAACGTTGTTCCACGTGGAACGAAAGTGAGAGTCCTCTCCCGCTTTGGGCCCCAAAGCGATAGACCTCTCCTCATTTGGCCCACAAATCGGGAGCCCTCTTTCGCTTTTATCGCACCTGTGGCATCATGTCAAGGCGGACAGACGGTATTCGCCTGCCAAGTTTGCAAGTAATACTACTTCCCCGGGTGCGGCATGCTTTTCAATAATCAATCCGATACCACACCACAGCCTGAGGCCAGTGCTCAATTAGATACCACGCCTGTCGCCGAGGCCTCAGCGTCCTCTCGCCGCTCACCATTCCAAGCGCGCGGGCGACATACCGTTCAACGCATCCTCGACGCGGCCAGCTCCATTTTTGAGCAGACTCCCCCCGACGATGTCACCACCGGCCGCATCGCTGCCGCCGCCGGAGTCTCCTCCAGCGCACTCTATCGTTTCTTCCCTGACAAGCAATCCATCATCGACGCGCTCGCCGTCCGCCACATGCAGCACTTTCGTGCCTCCCTGGTCAGCACGGTACTGAAGATCGTCTCCGGCCAACTGGCCAAGCTCAAGCGGTCGGACCCGGCCGACATGCTCAGCGCCATCATCGACGCTTACGTGCTCTACCTCGACGCCCACCCCGACTTCCGCGCCATCTCCTTCGGACGCCACATCAGCGCCGCCACCCGCGAGCGCCAAGTCGCGCCCGACAGCGGCATCGCCGGCCTGCTCAAGCGCTTCATGCTGGAGCAGATGGGCGCCACCGACACCGCCGAGCTCGACCTCAAGCTGCGCCTGGTGAGCGAGGCGGGCGAGCGCCTCATCGCCTACGCCTACGAGCAGCCCACCCCCGACGCCCGCGCCCGCATCGTCGCCGAGATGAAAAAGATGCTGGCAGGGTACCTGTTCCCGATATCGGACTAAGCCCATAAAAGAACGAACCAAGGGCCGCAGGCGCCAGTGGGCAGATATGGCGTGATTTCCCTGTGATACGATTTGAGCATGGATGCCGATCTCCTGCGCTACCTGGAGGGAATGGAAAAGCGCCTGCGCGAATACATTGACGAGCGCACAGATAACCTGGAAAAGCGCCTGCGCGAATACATTGACGAGCGCACACATGATGCCGAGACTCGTATTGTTCGGGCGTTCGGTTCTTACCAGGAGTCAGCCGGCGTGCGTATGCGCAAGATCGAAGCCGACGTGGCCAATATCAACGCATCCGCCAACCAGCAGCTTGATGCCATGCAATCGAAGCTCCTGGACCTGGAAACCAGGATCATTAATCTGGAAAGGCCGCACAGTAGCAGTGCCTGAAGCCGAGCCTTGACGGGAATTCCAGCTTTGGCCTCGGGTCGGCACAGGCCCTTCTTCTCCAGGTTAGAAAACACCTGGTGAGCGAGGCCGGCGAGCGCCTCATCGCCTACGCCTACGAGCAGCCCACCCCCGACGTCCGCGCCCGCATCATTAACGAGATGAAGAAAATGCTGGCGGGATACCTGTTCCAGTCCTAGCCACTGCCGACAACGATAGGAACGCGGTAGGAATATTCCTACCGAGGTGAGTTTCTATGGCTACACGCCCCACAGCTCTCGAATACCTGACCACCACGAAGATCGGCGAGAAAGGCCAGCTCACCGTTCCCAAGCAGTTTCGTGAGGAGCTGGGACTAGGTACCGGCGCGCCGTTTGCTGTGCTGCGCCTGGGCGATGGCCTCATTCTGCTTCCCGAGCAGCAACGCTTCCAGCATCTTTGTGAACGCGTGAGTTCCGCCTTGTCGAGCTCGGGTCTTAGCCCGGATGATGTGCTACGCACCTTGCCCGAAGCCCGCAACCGCATCTTTCAGCGCCGCTACGGCACAGCGACTGCAAGGAAGGCCAACCTGCGGCGGACCCGCGGCTATCTGGCAAAGTGACAAGCTCCAGAAGGTTGCGGCTGTTCCTGGATTCCAATGTCCTGACCGGTGGAGTTGTTTCCTCGTGGGGTCTCGACAAGGCCACGCCCTCGCTTTGTGCTGCCGGGGTGTGCAAGCTGGTGCTGGCCGAGGCGGTGCGCGATGAGGTGGAGGAGAACCTGCTGCTTCATGCCGAACGTTTGCCAGCTTTGAACGCCGATCGACTGATCGCCGATTATCGCCGTCTCATCAAGCTGACCGCACCTGAACTGGTGCCCTATCCGCCTGCCGAGGATGTGCGGTCGCATCGCCACCTCATTCGGCATGCCGCCGACGTGCCCATCCTTCTGTCAGCAATGGCCAGCAAACCCGACTGGCTGCTGACGCACAACACCAAGCACTTCACGCCCGCCGTGGCCCATCGAACCGGACTACGCATCGCGACCCCGGCAGAATTCTTCAGGACACTGGCTTCCCTGCTCCGCTGACGGCAGTTGTGGATTCTCCAGGTTAGCGCCCAAAACCGCGAACCTGAGGCACCTGGGGAGATGAAGAAGATGCTGGCGCGGTATCTGTTTCCAGCGCCGGATTAGTTAGGGAGACTCTGATTAAGTTCTCCCTTTCCACAGCGAGAAGCGATAAAGTTGCGCCAGATGAGCTTGCAAACCAAGCAGAGGACACTGGCGATGATGACCGGCTTTGAACGCTACACGAAG
>Ga0335077_10012862_pt1 | contig 10467 bp, 7 predicted proteins | sample Lox_Sample_31_FD_207151 | JGI IMG/M metagenome (GOLD analysis project Ga0335077, IMG submission 207151) | Soil microbial communities from Loxahatchee National Wildlife Refuge, Florida, United States - Lox_Sample_3.1 | ecosystem: Environmental > Terrestrial > Soil > Wetlands | place: USA: Florida...
GTACTGGGGGAAGACTCCCAGCACCGTAATGTCGTGCTCTTTGCCCGAGCCGACAGCCACCCGATCGGCCAAAGGGACCACCGGCGAGGCGGCTACCACTCCCGGCACCTGCTGCAGCACCGCGTACAGATCGTCAATGGTAAGCGGATCAGGCACGCTGGCCGTGATTCGCGGGCCTCCGCCCTGATACTCCGCCCAGATCTCGTTGATCCCGATGGATTGAATCTGGTTGAGAACATATTGCTTGCCCGTCATGCCGATGGTGACGACCAGAATGAGCGAGGCCGTTCCGATCACCATGCCGAGCGCGGTGAGGGCGAACCGCACTTTGTTGCTGCAAAAAGTGTCGTAGGCAAAGCTGAGAATTTCGCCGAAGACCAGCTTGGGCGCGCGCGCAGGCGTGGCTGTAGCCGTAGAAGCCATGCTATTGGGTTAGATGCTATACGCGCTTTGCGGACGCCGCAATTGCCAACCGCCTCTTCACTATTGCCGCCTGCGTCACTCCACGCGGCAAACCGCCACGGTTTTATTTTGGTAGGGGCAGATAAGCCCGGCGGCGGGTGGCTGTTCCACCACCACCCAATCCACCCCGAACTCCTGTTTCAGGCGGCGGAAGTCTTCCACATGAAAATTCTTCCATCCTCGTTGCGCCTGTACCTGGGTCATCCAGGCTTCCGCGAGCTGGGGGAACATGGAGGCCGCACCGCTGTCCTTCACCCGGTCAGCCAGTGCCGAGCGCTCGGCCATGGCGCGGAAGCCATGTTCGTCTTCGCCCGGCTGCTTCATGTAATCAGGATTCAGAGCGAAGTAAGCATCCACCGGGGTGTGCCGGCGAATCCATACGAAGGCCTGAAGCCAGCCATTGTTTGGCGCTGCCCCCGGCCACTCGATCTGCGGCGTCGCCAAAAAAAGCTGCCGTTGCGTGAACCACATTCCCGTGCAGAGAGGAACAAACAGCAGCCAGCGCCACAGATGTTTTTTCAGTACGAACTCCGCCAGCAGCCCTCCGGCAAAAACCAAGAAGAGAATATAGAGGAGATGGAGATAGCGCGTGGGCTGCAGCTCAGCGAAGCGCGCGAACTGCGGAGGAATGGAGATTGCCGCCGAAGCGATAAAAAATACAACGCCGAACACCAGCAGTGCGCGGCAGAAGAGGTTCAGCAGGGGAAAGCCATGGTTCCGCGCTATGCGCAAGAACCACCAGAGCAGAACCATGGGAGCGATCAGCCCCAGCCATTCGTACCAGGCCCAGCTCCAGAGAAAAAAGTAGGACCGGGTAGAAAGGATGACGCGATACGCCGGCGTGACCGGCGGAAACAAGCCCAGCGGAAACAGGAAAACAACCGCTGTCGCAGTGGGTCGCTCGGCCGCGGAGGAAACCCGCGCCGGCCTCCGCATCCACAACAGCAGCGCCGCGTAGGTCAACCCAAACACCGCCATCAGAGGATGAATCGCTGCCGCGAACAACGCCCAAAGCGCCGCCCGCGCGAACTTCCGCTCCACCGTGTTCACCGCCAGAAAAATCACCGCCGGAGCGGAAAGCGAGCGGGTGGAAACATACTCGTCCATGATGTAAAGCGCGGTGCCGGCGATGGGAATGGTCAGCAACGAAGCCACCAGTGCCGTTCCCCCCCAGGCGGCCAGCGGCCGGCCGAAGGCCAGCCGGCCCACATGCCAGCAACCCAGCAGCAACAGAAAAATGGAAGTGAAATGCCAGGCCAGCAGGCCCCACTCTACCGGCACGTGCGCCAGGCGAATGGAGCCGGCAATCAGCTCTGGAAATAACGTCATGTGGGCGTGCGAGGCGAAGAACGCTGCGTTGTACGGATAGAGCTGCGGGTCAAGCGCCTGCTTGATTCCCGGAACGTAGATTTCCCCGTCTTCTACAAATGGATGGTAGCCGTGAACCGCAATCGCCCCGGCGGTCAGCAGTATCAGCAGCAGGAAATCCCGAAGCTTCGGTCGTGGCTTCAAGCTTTCGAGCTTACTCTAAGCGGCGGCGTATTTGCGTCATGCCGCGCGGCGCGGGTCGGCCGTTTACTTGCTTTCGTGATACTCCATTTCAGTGTTCACCTGCCAGAGCGCCGTCTTGTCGGTCTTGCCGGCGGCAATGTTATCCACCGCCGTCATGGCGGTCAGCATGGAGTGGTCCTGGTTGTTGTACTTGTGCATGCCATTGCGGCCCACCAGAAACAGGTTTTCAAAGCCATCAAAATAGCTGCGCATCTCACCGAATCGCGCGTAGGTCCCGAAGTATGCCGGGTAAGCCTTGATTATCCGCACTACGGTTGCATCTACCACATCCTCCTGAGCAACGATCTCGATGCGGTCGAGTTCTTGTTTCGCCAGCTCCACCATCTCCGCATCCGATTTGCGCCAGAGATCATCGCCCTCATTGCAGAAGTATTCCACCCCCAGCCAGATGTGCCCGCTCGAGCCAACCATATACGGGCTCCAGTTATTGAAGATCTGCAGCCGGCCCGCCAGGATGTCGGGCTCCTGCAGATAAATCCAGTTGTCCGAAATGAGCGTGGGGCTTGAGCCTTCGTGCACCCTCAATTTTTTGACCAGCAGCCCCACGGTGATGAAGTCGCGATACAGCAATCCTTCGCTTACCTCGCGCACATTCGCGGGTACGCCTTCTCCCATGGCGCGTACCAGGTCTTTGATCGCCATGGTAGAAAAAAAATAGTCGCCGGCAAAGCGGTGCTGCTGCCCGTTTCTGTCGGCGGCAATCACGGCCGTGATGCGGTTCCCCGAGTGCTCCATACCACAGACTTCCATTCCCGTGACCACGGAACCGCCCATACTCTGCACATCGCAGGCCACTGCCTCCCACATCTGTCCCGGGCCATATTTCGGATAAAGAAACTGCTCGATCAGAGAGACCTCGGTCTTTTTCTGTGACACGCCGCCGTTGCTCGACTGAAACGCCTGCTTCGCGAAATGCAGAATCGCTTTGCGGATGGAAAGTCCCTTCACCCGCTGTTCTCCCCACTCCGCGCTGATCTCGCTGCAGGGCACGCCCCACACTTTCTCCGTGTATTCCTTGAAAAATGTCTGGTAGAGCTCTCGCCCGAAGCGGCGGATGAAAAATTGCTCCAGGGTCGCAGGCGGCTTCTCGAAAGACAGCGCGCTCTTCAGATAGCTCAGGCCGATTCGGCTCGAACGCCACAGCCCCAGCTTGCGCAAAGTATCGGGCGTAAGCTGAATGGGATAATCAAAAAATCTGCGCAGATAGTAAATGCGCGATTTCCTGTGCCGCACCAGCATCACCCGGTCCGTGAGCTTGGGATCAGCAGTGGCCGGGCCCGTTGCTATGCTCCGGCTCGCGCCCTGATACGCCAGGCGCAACTCCTGCTCCGAGGTTTTCTCCAGGGGAAAACGCTCCAGCCACCACTGCATCACCCGGTCGCTCTTGGAGAAAAAACGGTGCCCGCCCATGTCCAGGCGATTGCCTTTGTAGTTGACCGTTTGGGAGAGGCCGCCCATCTGCCCGCTGCGCTCCAGCACCAGCGGCTTGATTGCGGTGCGAGTGAGCAGCTCATAGGCTGCCGTAAGCCCGGCAGGTCCGGCCCCAATAATGATCGCGGTGCCGTTCTTCATCTCACTGCCTCGGAGGAGCCGCGCCGTTGAGGATTAAATCCGGCCTGCAGGCGGTTCCCGCCTACCCGCCCGACTGCTTCGCCGCGCGCCCGGTCAGTGGAATCGCGTAACTCAACTCCAGGCGCTTGCCCTTTTCGCTGAAAATGCGGAACTGGGCCAGTCCCGCCTTCTGCGCGGCGAACTTCAGCGTGGTCTCCACCACCCCCAGCCCGTACTTCACGCTGCGCCGGAAGTTGATGGACGAGGCTTCGTCAAAATATTTGGTGGGGCAGGAAACCTCTCCGATGCGGAATCCAAAGTACACGCACTGCGCCAGCATCTGATTGTCGAAGACAAAATCGTCGGAGTTCTCCAGCAGCGGCAACCGGCTGAGCACTTCGCGGCTGAAGGCGCGGTAGCCGCTGTGATATTCCGAGAGCTTGGCCCTCAGAAAGAAATTCTCCAAGGCCGTAAGCAGGCGGTTGGCAACATACTTATAACGCGGCATGCCGCCGCGCAGGGCTTGCCCGCCAATGATGCGCGATCCCAGCACCACGTCATAAACGTTGTAGGCGACCATGCTGGCCATGGCCGTGACCAGCAGCGGCGTGTATTGATAATCCGGATGCAGCATGATCACTACGTCCGCCCCCGCGGCCAGCGCCTCGCGGTAGCAAGTCTGCTGGTTGCGGCCGTAGCCGTAGTTCTGATCGTGCACGAAGTAGCGTAGCCCCAGGCGCTCGGCCAGTCTCACCGTTCCATCCGAGCTGTGATCATCCACCAGAAGACAGATGTCCACCAGTTCGGGCAGCTCCCGCACCGTGGCTTCCAGAGTTTTTTCCGCGTTATAGGCGGGCATAACAACCGCCACCCGCTTCTGATTGATCATTCTGGCCTCAGGGTGAGCATTGCGGCTCAGCCTATGTGGTCGGAAATCCTATGAGGCAATCATACAGTTGCAAGCCAATTCCGCAAATTATTCAGGGGGAAAGGAAACGGATTTTCCCGAAACAGGAGAGCGTCATCGTGCTATTTCCAGGTCGTGGGTCCTGGGTTCCTTCGTGCGCCTTCGTGCCCTTTGTGGTGAAGGCCTTTCAAGCGGTTCACTCCGGTTTGTACCAGCCCTCCGCGCCCGCAACCAGCGAGTCCGCTTCGGCTGGACCCCAACTGCCGGGCTGATAGGAGTGCACCGGGGTGGCGTCGCCGAGGATCGGGTCCACGATCCGCCAGGCCTCTTCCACGTAGTCTTCGCGGGCAAAGTGCGCCTGCTCGCCGCGCATCGCATCCCCCAGCAACTCCTCGTAGGCCTGCGCTTCGGCCGGATCAGAAGCTTCGGTAAGCATCAATTCGGCCGGCTTGCCGCGAAACACGTCGCCCGCCACCTTCACCTGCGCTCCCATCGCGATCACTGAGTTCGGGGTCACGCGAAAGCGCACATAATTTGCCGGCGGCCGCCCCTCGGAAAAAATCGCCGGCGGCTGGCGCAGCTTCACTCGCACTTCGGTGACCGTGACCGGCAGCGATTTTCCCGCCCGGATGTAAAACGGCACTCCCTGCCAGCGCCACGAATTCAGCGCCAGCCGCAGCGCCACGAAGGTCTCAACCGCGGAGCCCGGCTTTACCCCCGGCTCATCGCGATAGCCGCTGAATTGTCCGCGCACCACATCCTGCGGCCGCAGCGCCGGAATGCTGCGCAGCACCTTCACCTTCTCATCGCGCAAAACTTCGGTCTGCATGTAGGGCGGCGGCTCCATGGCCACGTTGGTCAGCAACTGCAGCAGATGGTTCTGCACCACGTCGCGAATCGCGCCGGCCGCATCGTAAAACGCCCCGCGCCCATGCACTCCGAAGTTTTCCGCCATGGTGATCTGCACTTCCTCAACATAGTTCCGGTTCCAGAAAGGCTCGAAGAAGGAATTGGCAAAGCGCGAAAACAGCACGTTCTGCACCGCGTTCTTCCCCAGATAGTGGTCCACGCGAAAAATCGCGTTCTCATGGAAGGCGCTGTGCAGCACCTGGTTCAGCTTGCGCGCCGAGTCCAGATCGTGGCCGAATGGCTTCTCCACCACCACCCGCGCGCCGTGAGAGCATTGCGAGCTCTTGAGCTGCTCGACCACCTTGGGAAATAAAGCAGGCGGAATGGCCAGGTAGTGCAGCGGATGTTGCGCGCCCCCCAGTTCCTGCCGCAGCTGGCGGAAGGTGGCCGGGTCGGCGTAATCGCCGTCAATATATTTGAGTGAGGCCGCCAGCTTGGCGAAGGCTGCCGGGTCAAAGCTGCCCGAGTGTTCTGCGCTGTCCTTGGCCCGCTCTTTCAGTTGCTCCAGGTTCCAGCCTGACTTCGCCACCCCGATCACCGGCATATTCAGCCGGTCTTTCGCCGCCAGCGCCTGTAATGAGGGAAATATCTTCTTGTAAGCCAGGTCTCCGGTTGCGCCAAAGAACACCAGCGCGTCTGCCATGGTCTGCGTCATGTTCTTCATCTTTCTTACTCAGATGCCGCGGTTCTCAGAATCGTTCGGACGAAATGCGCCTTCCCGGCCAACGAACTGCCCTGAATCGTCGTCTCAACCTTACTACTTCGGCAAAGGTTTGCCCTGAGCGGGAAAGCAGGCGGATTATAGGTCAGGAGAATGGAGGGATGACTGAAACTATCGCGCCCCGCCCCGGAACTGAATTGCGCCGGTCCGCGCACATTCAGGACTACGGCATCATCGGCGATTGCCGTTCGGCGGCGCTCATTTCCCGCTACGGGTCGCTCGATTGGCTATGCTGGCCGCGCTTTGACAGCCCCGCCATCTTTGCCGCCCTGCTCGACCCCGATCGCGGCGGCCACTGGAGCATCGCCCCCGCAGAGGTGCGCTCCATCCACCGCCAGTACATCCGCGAAACCAACGTACTGCAGACCAGCTTCGATTGCAGCCCCGGCAAAGCGGTGCTCACCGACCTGATGCCGGTCGCCAGCGAAGAATTCAAGCGGCGCGCTCCCCTGCCCGACCACGAAATCACCCGGCAGATTGAATGCACATCGGGCTCGGTGAGAGTCGAAGTCGAGTACTTTCCCCGGCCCGATTTCGGGGCGGGCTCGGCCGGCTTGCGCGCGCGCGGCCAGTTGGGGATTCAGGCCCAGGTTGGCCGCGGAGTGTATTGGCTGCGCAGCAGCGCACCGCTCCGCATCCTTGAGGGCAAGCGCTGCCACGCCAGCGTCGTTCTTGAGGCGGGGCAAAAGCTTCAGTTCTCGCTCAGCTATTGCGACAGCACGCCGGCGATTCTGCCGCCGCTCGGCGAGTGGACCCGCCAGAGCATTGCGGGCTCGGTCGCATGGTGGCAGGCGTGGGCCGGGCGCGCGAAATACGATGGCCCCTATCGCCAGGCCGTCGTACGCAGCGCACTGGCGCTGAAGCTGCTCACCTATTCCCCTTCGGGCGCCATTGTGGCCGCCGCCACCACCTCTCTGCCGGAGCGCATCGGTGGCCCGCTCAACTGGGACTACCGCTATTGCTGGCTGCGCGACGCCTCGCTTACCGTTCGCGGCCTGCTCGGACTGGGATATCACGAGGAAGCCGGCGACTTCATCGAGTGGATGCTGCAGGCCACCCGGCTCACCAACCCGGAGCTGCGCATCATGTACACGGTTTACGGGCAGCAGGCGCCGCATGAGCGCGAGCTCAAATATCTGTGCGGCTACCAGAATTCCCGCCCGGTGCGGGTGGGCAATGGCGCGCGCTCCCAGCTGCAGCTCGATGTTTATGGCGAGGTCATGGATGCCGCCGCGCAATATGCCTTCTATGGCGGCGATTTCGACGATGACATGCGCAAGACCCTGCTCAAGCTGGGCAACTACGTCGCCGACCACTGGGATTCGCCCGATGAAGGCATCTGGGAGCCGCGCAATGGCCGGCAGAACCACACTCACTCGCGCGTGCTCTGCTGGACCGCCCTCGACCGCCTCATCTCGCTCGGCAACAAGGGGCTTCTCAACCATGCGCCGCTCGATTCCTATCGCGAAAACAGCGAGTTGCTTCGCCGCCAGATCCATGACCAGGCCTGGAATGAAGAGCTGCAGAGCTACTCCAACGTTCTCGGCGGCAGCGAGCTCGATGCCGCCCTGCTTCTCATGTCGTGGTACGGCTTCGAGAAAGCTGATTCGCCGCGTATGCAGGGCACTTACCGCGCGATCCGGAAACATCTCGGCGCCGAGCACGGCCTGGTCTATCGCTACCGCTCCGATCCTTCCGAGGGCGCCTTCGCCATCTGCAGCTTCTGGGAGGTCGAATACCTCGCCCTCGGCGGCGGCTCACTTAAGGAAGCCCACGCCCTGTTTCGCAGCCTGCTCCGCTTCCAAAATGATCTCGGACTGTACGCGGAAGAGATTGACCCCGCGAGCGGCGCCGCCCTGGGCAATTTCCCCCAGGCATTTACTCATGTGGGCCTGGTGGGCGCCGCCCTCTCGCTGCAGGAGCGCGAAGAAGGAGCGCAGCAGTTGCCGCATCGCCCCGAACGCGCCGCCAATCGCAGCGCCGCCGTGGAGGCGCACGCATGAACTTCGCCAGCTGGCTGTTATGGGGCTTCGTCGCCACCGTGGCCAACGCCATCCTGCTGCACGGCAGCCAGGGCCTGGGCCTCACCCGCCTTAACCTTCCCTATATTCTGGGGATGGCCGTCACTCCCGACCGCGACAAAGCCCGGCTCTACGGCTTTCTGATTCATACCGCGAACGGCTGGCTGTTCTCGCTGCTGTACGTTTTTATCTTCGAATCTCTGCAGCGCACCAGCTGGTGGCTGGGCGCCCTCATTGGCATCGGGCACGCCTTGTTTCTTCTGGTGGTGGTCTTCCCCGTCATGCCCGGCCTGCATCCCCGCATGGCCAGCGAGCAGCACGGCCCTAGCGCCAGCCGCATGCTTGAGCCGCCGGGCTTCATGGCGCTCAACTATGGCCTTCGCACGCCGGTCTCAGTCCTCGTGGCCCACATCGTGTTCGGAATTATCCTCGGCGTCTTTTATCACCTGAAATGATCGCGGTCAGGCGATCGCGCCCTATGGCTTCTCTTTCGCGAAGCGCACCAAATCCGCGGTATTCATCCCGGCAACGAAATCTCTAAGCCGCGCCAGCATCTGTTCCTGCGAGGCCGCTCCGCCTGACCGCACTCTTACCACCACCGGCAGCGGAGAAGAGGTTGGCCGCAGGAAAAGATCGCCCAGCCCCATGCCGGCAAACACGAAGTTCCCGCTGCGCGGCATGACCACCGACTGGTTGCATCCGCCGGCGTCGCACACGGTGGCGGCTTCCAGAATCGGCTTGCCCTCCTCGGCGTAGAAATCCAGGTCGAAGGTGGCGGAGCCGCGGTTGGCCGCGGCCAGCTTCTCCATTCGTTGCCAGGCGGGGCGGTCGCCGCGCGCGAGGTGGCAGCCAATGGGATAGTGCACCCCCGGCCCCAGCCAGAGCCCCACGTCAATCTCATTCCCCGCGCTATCTGTGTACGCCGCCCAGCGATACAACGCCTGGCCGAGCGTGTCCTCTTCCTGCCAGGCGCGCCGGCGGTGGTAGTTGCCCAGCTCTTGCGGCAGCAGGGCTGCGGCGAGCGGACTCTCCCCGGCCCCGCCCCGCGCCCGGCGCAGAAGATCGCGCAGGTTGGGGACCGCCGAGAGCAGCGCCAGCAGCAGCACCGCTGTTCCTTTCCACAGAACTGCTCTCTTCTTCATTGGCGCCGGCGGCGCGCCTTCCGCGCGCGCAGCGCCGGCCCCCGCGTCTATCTGCGCCGGCCCGGCGCGCCGCTTCCACCGGATCAGCACCGCGAACAGCGCCACCGCGAGCAAAAATAAAACTCCGCCGATCAGGTAGTCGGCGCCTTCGCCGTGCGCCTGCAACCAAGGAAAGGCCAGCGCCAGGCGATAAAACAGCACCAGCACGCACAGCCGCAGCAGATTGAAGACGTAGCCCAGCGCCACCGCTCCCACCACCAGCAGGGCGCGGAAGCGCAGCGAAAAGCGGTAGAGATAGCCCACGATCAGAGCGAGGTAGCCCAGGGTGACGGCGCCGCGAATGCCGTTGCAGCCGGGGGCGATGAACATGCCAAAGTTAGGGGCGAACATCAGCCGCAGCTGGTTCACATCGGGATGCACCCCGATGGCCAGGGCGAAGGCCTGGGCCACGCGCGCGGAGGCATATTGCAGAGGGATATCAATGGCGGCGAAGGCGGTGGGCACGGGGTTGACCAGCAGCAGCAGCGCCAGGGGAAACAGGCAGCGCCGCCACACCCGCGTGCCGCCCAGCAGCAGCAGCACGCCGCTGCCAAAGGCAAACACCGTCAGCCCCAGGGGCAACAGGGGCACGGCCATGCCGGGGGCAAACACCAGCGCCTGCACGGCGTTGCCTCCGCTGCGGCCGAGCACCAGCGCGTAGAGCAGGGGGAGCAGGCCCCACCAGGTGCCGCGCGCCTCCCATCCCATGGCCCGCCAGGCGCGCAGGACCAGGGCGACGCTGATCAAGGGAAAATACATGCCGATGGAGCGCAGCGCGTCGGTGCTCCAGATGCGCCACATCAGCGCCAGCGCGAGCACAAAGATTCCGGCGAAGCCGGCCAGCATCCAGGGCAGGAGCGAGGGCAGGGGGGTGCGGCGCCAATCAAGAGTGAGAGAGGGAAAGAGGCGCTCGGGAAGATAGGCTGTCTGTTGCATTCCAGGAATCGGACTGCCGGCCACCGGCAGAGACCATTCTAGCTTTTTTGGCCGGGCGGGCGGGAGGGTGGGGGCGGCAGGCGGGAAAAGGGCCTGGCAAAACGCACAAATGTTCCGGCGGGAACACAATGTGCATACAGAATTGTATGCACAATTTTGTATTGACATCCAAGTGCAGGAAAACAAAAGGCCGAGCGCAGCGAGGCA
>Ga0335077_10012865_pt1 | contig 10466 bp, 9 predicted proteins | sample Lox_Sample_31_FD_207151 | JGI IMG/M metagenome (GOLD analysis project Ga0335077, IMG submission 207151) | Soil microbial communities from Loxahatchee National Wildlife Refuge, Florida, United States - Lox_Sample_3.1 | ecosystem: Environmental > Terrestrial > Soil > Wetlands | place: USA: Florida...
GACGGAGCTGCCTTCTCGAGAACCGAAAAAATTGCGGTCATCGCCCGGGATCCTGTGGCCACCCGGGCAATCAAGGTCTGCTGGGAAGCGGCTGACCTGTCGACCAACTGTGGAAAGTGCGAAAAGTGCGTTCGCACCCGGTTGAACTTCAAGGCCGTCGGCATTGACAGCCCGTCATGCTTCGACGGCGAGCTTACCCCCGCCCAGATACGCCGCATCCGCTTCTGGAACGAATCTCAACGCGCCGGCTTTCGCTCGATATTGGACTACGCCGAGAGCCACGCATTACAGGGCGAATGGCTCGACGCCATGAAGGAGTGCCTGCGCTACGATGAAATGGGAGTGGTGGGCCGCGCGGTGACTCACCTGGCGCGCGGCGACTTTCGAGCGCTCTCAGAAAAGATCAGGCGCAAGCTCTCGGGCCCCCTGAAGGGTTAGGCGGCGGCGCGCTCAAAGCGCGAATCGCCGCTGCTGCCGGCCGCCGGCCAGCGGCAGCGCACTCTCGTCGATGATCCGGCCGCCCTTCATGACGAACACGATCGCTTTGGCGTTGTTGATGTCCGCCGTCGGGTCCTTGCTGAGCAGCACCAGGTCCGCCAGCTTGCCGCTCTCGATCGAGCCGAGCTGATCGGCCTTGCCGAGGAACACGGCGCTGTTGTAGGTGGCGATGCGGATCACCTCCAGCGGCGCGATGCCGGCCCCGGCCAGCAGCTCGAGCTCGCGCTGCGTCGCAGCTCCGCTGCTCTGATCCGTGCCGCAGGCCGCCACGCCGCCGGCGGCGTGGACTTTCCTGACGTTCTCCGCGGCGATCGGAGTCATCACCTTCATCCAGGCCGTCCAGGTGCGGCTCCTCCACTCCTCGCGGGTCCGGGTCTTGAGGCGCGTGCGCTCCGCGGGACTGAAGGAAGCGACGTACAAGGGCTGATCCAGGTACTCCGGGTGCTCGACCAGGCGGTTGTAGTTGTCGCCGATGGTGAGCGTGCTCGCGAACGGAGTCTTCTTCGCCGCCATGAGCTTCACGAATGAGTCGCTGACCGGCGCCTGGATGACGGGGTGGGCGAGCGTGTCGCTGCCGGCGTAGATGGCCTCGAGCGAGCGCAATTCGCTCGAGACGTGCACGGTCGTGCGGATGCCGTGCAGGTTGTAGTAGCGGATGATCTTCGCGAGCAGCTCGACCGGCATGAGCGGGATCATCGGCCGCGAGCCCCAGCCTTCCTCCTCGAGGGTGAGCTTCACGACGTCGGGCCGTTGCTCGGCGATGTGCCGGTCGAGCAGCGCCTTGTCCTTCTCGAAGTCGCTGATGCGCAGCGCCACCCGATCGCCGTGGCTGCCGGGGTAGGTGATGAGGTTGCCGGTGGCGAAGATGCGCGGCGCGAGTATGCGGCCGGCACGCTCGTCGGCGCGCAGCGGCAGGATGTGCTCGGGGCGGTTGCCGACGTCGAGCACGGTCGTGACGCCGGCATAGAGGAAGCTCGCGAGCGCCTCGACGCCCTCCTGCCGGTTGGGCGGGCCGGGCTCGGCATCCGGCGCCGCGGTGGGGTCGAAGCCGCCGCGCAGGTGGATGTGCACGTCCATCAGGCCGGGCATGAGGTACCGGCCGCGGCCGTCGATGCGGCGGCCCCTGAGGCCGTGCGCGAGCGCGCTCGGCGTGACGCTCGCGATGCGCTCGCCGTCGGTCGCGACGGTCATGTCGGTCTGCGGCGCGTGCAGGCCGTCGAGCAGCGTCACGTGCTCGATCACGACGCCGTCGGCGTGCGCCGCTCCGACTGCAAGGGTCAGTGTGATGGCGGCAGCCGCAAGCCCAAAGTACTGTTTCACTTCGATCCCCCCATGACCGCGCGCCCCTATTGTGCGCGCGCCGCGTGTGTCATATTGACACTTGGTCGAGTAGTCAAGCCTTGAGGCGCGTGGCCGATCCGATCCCGATCAGCGAGCGTGAGAGCGGGCTGCAGCGCGGCCTCGGAAAGACGCAGATCGTCATGATCGGCCTCGGCGGTGCGATCGGCACCGGGCTGTTCATGGGCAGCGGCCTCGCCATCGGTTACGCGGGACCGGCCGTGATCGTGAGCTACCTGCTGGCGGGATTCGTCGCTCTCGTAATGGTCTTCAGTCTGTCGGAGATGGCGGTCGTGCATCCGACCGCCGGATCCTTCGGCACCTACGCCGAGACCTACCTCAACCCCTGGGCCGGGTTCGTGGTGCGCTATACCTACTGGATCGCGCAGGTGATCGCCATCGGCGGCGAGGCGGTGGCGGCGGGTCTGTACATGGGGCTGTGGTTTCCCGCCGTACCGGTGTCCCTCTGGGCGCTCGGCTTCTGCGTGGTGCTGCTCTACCTCAATTCGCGCTCGGTGAGCAACTTCGGCACGCTGGAGTCCTGGTTCGCGCTCATCAAGGTGACGGCCATCGTGCTGTTCATCATCCTCGGCGCGGTGCGCCTCTTCGGCGGCGGAAATCTGGCCGCGGGCCTGCACAATCTCACCGGGCTCCCGGGCGGGTTCTTCCCCAGGGGATTTGCCGGGGTATGGATGGCGGTGATCGTCGGGATCTTCTCCTTCACCGGCATCGAGGTGATCGCCGTGACCTCGGGCGAGGCACGCGATCCCGGGCGCGCCATCCCGGCGGCGCTGCGCAGCATGCTGCTGCGGCTGCTGGCGTTCTACGTGCTCGCCGTGACGATCATCGTGGCCACGACGCCGTGGACGGCCACCGGGGTCAAGGTCGTGGCCCGCAGTCCGTTCGTCAGCGTGTTTCAGCATGCGGGGATCGCGCACGCCGCCGGCGTCATGAATTTCGTGGTGGTGAGCGCCGCGCTCTCGAGCATGAACACCAACATCTACCTCTGTTCCCGCATGCTGTTCTCGCTGTCGCGCGGTCGTTACGCGCCGCAGACGCTCGGCCTGCTGAGCAGCCGCGGCACGCCGGTCGCGGCGGTGCTGGTCTCGGGCGCGGGGATCCTGGTCTCGGCGGCTGTCTCGATCTTCACGCCCAACGCCTACGGCTATCTCCTCGGCGTCGCGCTGTTCGCCGCGATCCTCGTGTGGATCTTCATCCTGTTGAGCCACCTGAGCTTTCGCCGGCAGCACGGCGTGCGCGAGCTGCCAGTGCGCATGCCGCTCTTTCCGTGGATGCAATACGCCGGGCTCGCGATGCTCGCCGCCATCCTCGTCAGCATGGGGCTGGACGCCGATCTCTATGTCTCCTGGGTGTATGGCGTGCCGTGGCTGATCCTGATCTCGGCGGCGTACTTTCTCTGGCGGGCCCGAGCCGCACGCAGGCGAGGGCACTCATGACTGACTTCAAGGCGCTGCGGCGCCGCTTCCCGGTGCTCGAGCGCAAGACCTACCTGAATAGCGGCTCCTACTGCGCCCTCGCCAACAGCGTGCGCGATGCGATCAACGCCTACCTCGACGATCGGCTCGAGGTCGGCGCCAATTGGGACGTGTGGGTCGCGAAGAATGAGGCGGTACGGCACGCCCTGGCCGCCGTGTTGCGCGCCGAGGCGGATGAGATCGCGGTCACCGCCTCCGCATCCGCCGGAATCAACGCGCTCGCGAGCGCGCTCGACTTCAACGGGCCGCGCAACAAGGTCGTGGTGAGCGACTTTGAGTTTCCGACCAACGCCCAGATCTGGCACGCCCAGGAGCCGCGGGGCGCGCGCATCGTGCACGTGCCCAAGACCGCCGACGGCGACATCCCGCTCGAGAGCTTCGCGAGGCTGATCGACGGGGAGACGCAGCTGGTCGCCGTGACCCAGGTGTGCTTCCGCAACGGCGCCCGGCTCGACATCCCGGGGATCGTGCGCCTAGCGCACGCGCGCGGCGCGCGGGTGCTGCTCGACTGCTACCAGGCGGTCGGCGCGCTCAGCGTCGACGTGAAGCAGCTGGAGGTCGACTTCGCCGTCGGCGGGATGCTCAAGTACCTGCTCGGCACCGCGGGCGTCGGCTTTCTCTACGTCCGCGGCTCGCTGATCCCGGCCCTCACGCCGACCCACTCGGGCTGGTTTGCGCAGCAGGACATCTTCGCCATGGACATCACGGCCAACCGGCCGGCGGGAAGCGCGCGCCGTTTCGAGGCGGGCACTCCGGCGGTGGTCAACTGCTATGCGTGCGAGGCGGGCCTCAGGATCATCCTGGAAGTCGGCACCGAAGTCATCGAGGCGCGGGTGCGCTCGCTCACCCGGCGTCTGCTCACGGGGCTCGAGGGGATCGGCTGGAGCAGTGTCACGCCGGCCGCCGATGACCGGCGCGGCCCGATGGTCTGCGTGCCGGCCCGTGACCCGGCGCTTCTGGTCGCCACGCTGGCGCAACAGGACATCGTGACCTCGTTCCGCGATCAGAACGTCCGCGCCAGCGTGCATTTTTACAATTCCGAGGATGACATCGACCGTTTCGTCGCCGCGCTGCAGGCGAGCCAGGCCAGACATCATCCTTAGCCTGGCTATCAGCTATCGCTAATGCGTGCTGGAGGTGAGCCGCAGCAGATCCTCGACCGAGACGCTCCCTCCACAGCACAGCAGCACCACGGTACGGTTGGCGAACTCTTCCCGCCGCTCGAGGGCCGCCGCGAGCGCGATCGCGCCGCTCGGCTCGAGCACGATCTTGAATTCCTCGAACGCCGTGCGCATCGCGCGGCGCACGGCCGCGTCATCGACCGTGATGCCGCGCGAGATCAGGTGCTCGGCCGCCTCGAACGGCACGACACCCGGACTCACGGCCTGCATCGCGTCGCAGATGGTCTGCGGAGTGCCGACGTTGCGCTCGCGCCGATGCGAGATCAGCGAGCGGCGCATGTCATCGCAGGCTTCCGGCTCGACCGCGATCACCTCCGCGCCGTGGCCGAAGTGCTTCTCGGCGAGCGCGGTGCCGGCGATGAGCCCGCCACCGCCGACCGGACAGAGAACGGCGTCGAGGTGCACCTGGTCCCGGCCGGCGTCGACCAGCACTTCGCGCATCAGCGTCGATTGCCCGGCGACCACCAGCGGATCGTCGAACGGGTGCAGCAGCGCGTACTCGTGCTCCTCGGCGAGCGCGCGGGCTCGCTCGCTCGCGACCTCCTCGCGGTTGCGGGAGCCGTGGTCGGTGAGCACCACCGTGGCCCCGGCGCGGCGCGTCAGCTCGATCTTGCGCTGCGGCGCATCGCCCGGCATGACGATCGTGACCGGGACGCCCGCGCGGCGGCCGGCGAGGGCCAGCGCCTGAGCGAAATTGCCCGAGGAGAATGCCACGACACCACGGCTGCGCTGCTGCTGCGAGAGGCAGCTGACCCGAAAGCAGGCGCCGCGCATCTTGAACGACCCGCCGATCTGCAGCGACTCGGCCTTGAGGAACACGCGCGCTCCGACCAGGGAGTCGATGTAGTCGGAGTGCAGCAAGGGCGTCCAGCGCACCGCGCCGCGCACCGTTTCCCAGGCCTGATCGAGTAAGACCCTGTCGATCGCTGCGCTCATGCTTCGATTTCCCGCCTGCCTGCGCGGCGCGCCGGCCGTCGCCGAGGGAGACCCTCGCACGGCGCGGCCGCAGGTTCAAGCGGCTAATTGTGAGTGTCGGCTTCGGCGATTTCCGCCCGCAGGGCGAGGGTGCAGATGCCGAGCACCGGCAGCGCGCAGAAGCACCACTGGCCGACGTGCGTATAAATGAGAGCCGCCAGGCCACAGCCCGCTGCAAACACCGCGACACTCAGGCTGAGTCTGCCGAGCCGCGCCCGGGTGATCGCGGCGACTTCCGGCCGCACGCCGTGCAGTATCTCCGCCAGGTCGAGCATGATCTGCGTGGTGGTACCGGTCATGACGGTCGAGGGCGGCGTGTGAGCGAGGTGCAGGCGGTGTGCGGCATTCTGCGTGGCCATCGCCGCCACCAGCGTCATGCCGACGAGCAGCGCCCACCCCTTGTCGGGATCCTCGAACGGGCCCTGCCAGGCGGCGAGGGCGGCGACCGCGAGGAACAGCAGCAGCTGCAGTTTGAGAAGACTGCGTAACGCCGGCCGGCTGGCCGCCTTCAAGCGGAAGGCGAACAGCCGGCACACGAGCACCGCCACGCAGAACACGGGTAAGGCGAGGGTTTTCGCGAGCGCGCCGCTGTTGCCGAACACCAGCGCCGCGCCGAGCGTCACGAAGTTTCCCGTGACGTGCGAGGTGAACAGGCCCTTCAGCGCGAGGAATCCGCCGGTATCGGCGTATCCGGCCGTGAGGCTCTGAACCGCGGGAAGCGACCATCGCATGGCGTTCTCCTTACAAGGGAGCAGGGCGCGCGGCATGCAGCCGGCGCGGCGGGCGCCTCCGGCGTCGCCGATAGCGCTAGCGCGCGCGGTGCACGGGGTAGAGTCCGCGCACCTGCCCGAAGAGCCGGGTGAGGCCAAAGAGCGCATCGATCATCGGCGTCGGCACTCCGACCCGCTGCCCGATCTCGCGCACCGCGCCGACCAGCGCATCGAGCTCGATGGTGCGGCCCGCCTCGACGTCCTGGAGCATCGAAGTCTTGAAGACACCGAGCTTGCGGGTCACCGCCTGGCGGTCCTCGGCGGACTCGCGCACGTCGCAGCCGATGCGCGCCCCGACGGCGGCAGCCTCCTGCATGGCCGCGGCGCAGAAGGCGCGCACCTGCTCGTCATCCAGCAGCCGGTCGGTGGTCGCGCCGGTGAGCGCCGAGACCGGGTTCATGGTCATGTTGCCCCAGAGCTTGTACCAGATGTCGTAGCGGATGCGGGGCGAGCAGGTGACCTCGAAGCCGGCGCGGGAGAGGAGCTCACCGAGCCGCGTGACGCGCGCCGACTCTGCGCCCAGGGGCTCCCCGACGATGAGGCCGCGGCCCATGCGATGCGTGGTGACACCGGGCTCGGTCGCGGCGGCGCTCGCGTGCACCACGCAGCCGATGACGCTCTTGAAGGGAATCGCCGCACCGATGGTCCCGCCCGGATCGACGCTCTCGAGCGGCCGCGTCCCGAGCGCCGCGACTCCGGCTGCGAACCACCAGGGCACGCCGTTCATGGCGGGCATCACGAGGGTGTCGGCGGCGAGGAGCGGGGCGAGGGTAGGCGCGAGCGCCGGCAGCGCCTGCGCCTTCACGGCGAGGATCACCAGGTCCTGGGCGCCGAGATCGTGGCTGTCGTCCGAGGCAGCGGCGGCGGGAGCTGCGAGCAGGGCGCCGTCCTGGTGAAGCCGCCAGCCGTGATCGCGCAACGATACGAGCGTCGTGCCGCGCGCCAGCGCCGCGACGGCGTTGCCCGCATCGAGCGCCAGACGCGTGCCGAGGAAGCCACCGATGGCGCCTGCGCCGACGACGCAGATTTTCACGGGCGGGCTTTCGCGCCCTAGCCCATGTGCAGGCCGCCGTTGAGCGAGAAGTCGGCCCCGGTCGCGAACGCCGACTCATCCCCGGCAAGCCAGGCGACGATCGAAGCGATCTCCTCAGGCGTCCCGAGCCGCTTGACCGGAATGCCGGCCACGATCTTCTCGAGCCGCTCGGGCTTGATGGCCTTTACCATGTCGGTGCCGATGTAGCCCGGGGAGACGGTGTTGACGGTGACGCCGCGTGCGGCCAATTCCTGCGCCAGCGCCATGGTGAAGCCGTGAATGCCGGCCTTGGCGGTCGAGTAATTGGTCTGCCCGAACTGGCCGCGCTGGCCGTTGACGGAGGAGATGTTGATGATCCGGCCCCAGCTGCGCTCGATCATGCCGTCGACCACCTGCTTGGTGACGTGAAACAGCGAGTTGAGGTTGGTCTCGATCACCGCGTGCCACATCTCGTTGGTCATCTTCTGAAAGACGCTGTCGCGGGTGATGCCGGCATTGTTGACGAGGACGTCGATCGGCCCGACCTCGGCACGCGCCACCTCGAAGGCGCGCCGGGTCGATTCCCAGTCGGAGACGTTGCCCTCCGAGGCGTGGATGTTCCAGCCCTCGGCGCGCATGTCGGCGAGCCAGCGGTCCTTGCGCTGCGAGCCGGGCCCGCATCCGGCGATGACCGTGTGCCCCTCCTGCGCCAGGCGCCGGCAGATCGCCGTGCCGATGCCGCCCATGCCGCCGGTCACATAAGCAATTCGCGCAACTTTGGTGCTCATGGCCTGTCCACCGTGTCCTTCTCAGGCTCTGAATTTGGACAGCATTACTACGCCGATTTTCGGCGTGCGTCCATCATCGACCGAAGGCCGCCTTCAGCCGCGGACGTACTGCCCCGGTGCATCTTCGAGCGCGTGGCCCGCGCCGTTCTTCTGCGGCAGGGCGCGCGCTGGCACCTGCCTGGCCGCCGAATGCGCGGCCAGCCACTCTTCCCAGGCCGGCCACCAGGAGCCCTGGTGGAGCGGCGCGCGCTCGTGCCATTTTTCAGGCGTCAGCGTCGTGGTGGCATCCGACCAGGTGAGCATGCGGTGGCGGCGCTTGGGATGCACCGGTCCGCTCACGATCCCCGCGTTGTGGCCGCCGCTCGTCAGCAGGAACGTGTAGTCGGTGCTGCGGGTCAGGCCGCGGAGCTTGTACACCGAGTGCCAGGGCGCGACGTGATCGGTCTCGGTGCCGACCACGAACAGCGGCAGGTGGACCTTCTTCAGGTCCACCGGCTGGCCGCCGAGGGTGAACTCGCCCTTGGCGAGCTCATTCTTGAGATAGAGCCGCTCGAGGTACTCGCTGTGCATGCGGCACGGCATGCGCGTGCCGTCGGCGTTCCAGGCCATGAGATCGTTGATCTGGGGCCGCTCGCCGCGTACGTACTGCGCGACCGCCGGTCCCCACATGAGATCGCGCGAGCGCAGCAGGGCGAAGGCCGCGCCCATGCGCTCGCTCTCGAGCACGCCGGTCTTATCCATCATGGCCTCGAGCATCGCGATCTGGCTCGGCGTGATGAACACCGCGAGCTCGCCGGGCTCGCTGAAGTCGGCTTGCGCGGCAAACAACGAAACGCTGGCGAGCGAATGATCGTGCGCGACTGCGAGCCGTGCCGCCGCGATCGTGAGCAGCGTGCCGCCGATGCAATAGCCGACGGCGTGCACTTTGTGATCCGGGACGATGCGGCGCACCTCGGCGAGCGCATCGAGAAAACCGAGCTGCACGTAGTCATCGAGTCCCAGGTCCCGGTCCGCGGCGTCGGGATTCTTCCAGGAGATCATGAAGACGGTGTGCCCCTTCTCCACCAGGAAGCGCACCAGCGAATTGCGCGGCGACAGATCGAGGATGTAGTACTTCATGATCCACGCCGGCGTGATCAGGACCGGCTCGGCGTAGACGCTCGGAGTTTGCGGCGAGTACTGCAGCAGCTCGATGAGGCGATTGCGGAACACGACCTTGCCGGGTGTGATGGCCACGTCCTTGCCGACTTCGAACTGCTCAGTCGCCGCAGTGCCACTGCGGCCGCTCGCCATGCGCCCGACGTCCTCGACCCAATGCTTGAGTCCGCGGATGAGGTTCTGGCCGGATTCCGCCACGGTGCGCTTGAGGAGCTCCGGATTGGTGTGCAGGAAGTTGGCGGGCGAGGCGGCATCGATCAGCAGCCGCCCGGCAAAGCTCGCGCGCGCCAGGCCGTGATCCGAGCTCCCCTGGTGCGTCAAGGCCTCATGCCACCAGCTCGCCCAGTTGTTGTAGGCGCGGGCGTAGACGTTGAACGGCCAGACGTTCCAGGCCGGATCGGCGAAACCCTTGTCCTCGTGCCCCGGCGGGAGCGGCTCGCCCGAGGCGGCGCGGGCCGCGAACTCCCAGCTGTCGACCATCTTCTCGTAAGCGCTGCGCGCGAGCTCCGCCTGGCGCGGCGGGTGAGTCGCAACCTTGAGGTACCACTCCCACCAGGCGCGGGCGTAATCGCCCGGCGCGAGGCCCCCGGTGAGGGCGGCGAGCTGGGCGCGCAGATTGCGCGCGACCTCGGCCTTGAGATCGGGGCGGGAGGCGCCGGACGGCGCGTCGGCTTTGGTCTTGGCGTGTGCGGTCAAAGGCGGACTCCCAAAAAAATCGCGCCCGGGAGCGTTACCACCCCCGGGTGCGGGATGCCGCCAAGATATCAGGCCGCCTTTCGGGCGTGCACTGCCTTCGCGGCGAACTCGTTGCCCATCTGGCTGAACTTCGCCTGGATCTCGGACGTGACCGTCGAGAACTCCTGGGCTCGCTCGCGCAGCTTCTCGATCAGCTGGCTCTGAAGCTCGGTCTGCTTGCTCATCAGCTCGCTGGCCGTGCTGGCCGCGAAGCTCGCATGCACGCGCGCGAGGCTCGACTCGAGCACATCGCCGGCGACGGCATAGTTCAGGCGAGCCAGACGCTCGAGGGTCTTGAAGCCTTCCTGCTGGGCCTTGATCATCGGGGCGAACGCCTCACGGGTCGCATTGATCAGGCTGTTCGGGTCAAAGGTCTTGTCGATCATGTTTCGTGCTCCTCATGTTCGGTTGCTTACCGTAAGGAGCATTCTACATGATTTTGTATGCAGTGCAAGAGAATTTTAACTCGAAGTTGACGTGTCAATAAGTAACTGATATTCAAATAAATTACTAGC
>Ga0335077_10012867_pt1 | contig 10465 bp, 7 predicted proteins | sample Lox_Sample_31_FD_207151 | JGI IMG/M metagenome (GOLD analysis project Ga0335077, IMG submission 207151) | Soil microbial communities from Loxahatchee National Wildlife Refuge, Florida, United States - Lox_Sample_3.1 | ecosystem: Environmental > Terrestrial > Soil > Wetlands | place: USA: Florida...
TCCGCTCGCACGGCAACGCGGCGTGCGGTTCGAGTTCGTACGCACGGCCTTGGCACTCACGCGAGCGGACGCGGCAGACCTTCGCCTTGTCTGGTGCAACCTGCTCGAGAATGCCATCCGATTTAGCCCGCAGTGTGGCGCCATCAGCGTGGGCGTCTTTGTGGAGGGCGAGCAAGGACGAGTCGAGATCGAAGACCAGGGACCGGGCATCGTAGACGCCGATCTCACGCGGGTTTTCGACAGGTTCTACCGCGGTGATGCCTCTCGCGCGCGCGAGACAGGCGGGTACGGCCTTGGTCTTGCCATCACCAAGGCGATTATCGAAGTGTACGGTGGCAGCATCAGCGCGCAACGCGTGCAGCAGGGCGGCACGAAGATTGTCGTGCTCCTGCCCTTGACGCAGTCAGCATTGCCGGTATCCAGCGTACCGGTTCCTACTGCTGCAGAATCGAGATAGGCAAGCCAATACAAGCTACAGGCGAACCGGGTGTGTCACCGGTCTTGCGAATTTGTTGACACGCGATCTCAACTCACTGCCTTAGATCCGGTCCTCTACTTCTGGCTAACCACCACAATCATGAACGTGCCCGGCTTCGCCTTTGGCCTTTCGCCCGGCTTTGCTGGCGGCTCGAGTTCCGCGGTAGGCAGATAGATAGTGTTCGTGGCGATATCAACCGTCATCGTCCTCGCGCCCACCGGTGTTGTAACCGTCTGCACGATCTTCCATTTCCCGGGAGTCGTCTCGCCTGCAACTTCCAGCTTGCCGTCGCGGCAGCTCGCGAAGGCTTGCCCGTTGTCGAAGCCGGTGGCATCCACGCCCACTCCGATCGGCAGGTCCGCAAGAATTTTCCCCGTATCCGCGTTCATGACGATCAACTTTTGCGGGTTTCTGCAGCCGATGAACAGCAGCCGCTTGCTCTTGTCCATCGCCATACCGACGGGAGTGCCGCCCGGCGCAACCGGCCAGCGAACGATGACCCTCCGCTGCTTCAGATCGACCACCGCGACCATGTTCTTGTCGACGAGATTGATGTATGCCTTGCCCGCACCATCGGCTGCCAGAAATTCCGGCGAGCCGCCTAGATCGATGGGAGCCTCGATCTTGCCTTTCTTCGGGTCAACATTGGGATCGATCGTCATCAATGCATTCTTGTCGCCCGAGACCGCGAGCACACGATTGCTCCCTTGGTCGTAGATGATCCCGTCTGCATCAGGCAGCGCGGATAAGGTGCCGAGTACCGCATTGGTCTTCAGGTCGAAGACAACGATCGCGCCGTCGCCTCCCCCATCGGTAATGAAGCCTCGGCCGGCCGCCGGCACAAGGGCCACTCCATGCGAGCGCTTCTGGCCAGGAATGTCACCGAGCACCTTTCCTGATGCGCCATCGAGCACCATCGTATGCGTAAATGCCGCCGCGCTCCCTCTTCCTCTTCCAACCGAAGAATCATTCCTTGTTTTAGCGCAGGGCCGTTGACGTGTAGAACGGGGGAGATGGTGATACGACACTCTCCCCCCTACTCCAACCGGACATGCAGGTCTGCAACATCCTAGTATCGAACGCCAACGAGTGATGGCGGTGTACCCGAGAGCGGGTTTATGGGTACCGCAGAAATCCGTAATGCACGTTGTTCGCGTCAATCCACTGTCCGACGATTACTCCAAACACGTTGGGGGTTGCCGGAATAGTGCCCTGGCCAGCGGCCGTTCCCGCCCCCGGAACGTCGAAGGTGGTGATGACGCCCCACGGACTCCGCACGAAGCCGTGATTCACGTTGTTCGCGTCGACATATTGTCCGGTAATGAGCCCCAGCAGGTTGATGCCTTCAGGTAAGGTGCCCTGGTTCGCGCCTGTACCCGCGCCCGCAACGTCGAATGTGGTGATCTCGCCGAACGGGCCGCGGACGAAGCCGTGATTCACGCCGTTCGAATCGATGTAGTTTCCCGTGATCACCCCCACATCGCTGATGCTTGCGCTTTCGGTGCCTTGGCCGGACTCCGTGCCTGCGCCCCGGACGTTGAATTCGGTGATGGTGCCGTTGGCAGCGCGCACGTACCCGTGGGCCACGCCGCCTTCGTCAAAGTAAGTCCCCGCGACCGCCCCCTCTAAACTGAGCGAGGTTGCCACTGCGGTAATCGTGTTTGCGGAGCCCGGGGGATCGAATGATGTGTAGCTGCGGTAAGGCGGATAGCTGACGAAGCCGTGCGCTACATTAGTGGCGTCGACGTAGTATCCAGCGATCTCTCCTCCCAGGTTGACGTTGGCCGCGAACGTTCCCTGGTTCGCGCCGGTGCCCGCGCCCGGTACGTTTAAGTCGACGAAGTTCCGGAACGGATACGCCGTAGCGAACCCGTGAGCCACATTATTTGCGTCAACGTAGAACCCTACCGTCTCTCCGAACAGGTTGTTGCTGAAAGTTATCGTGCCCTGGTTCGCGCCGGTGCCCGCGCCCGGAGCATTGTATTCGGTGAAGGTGCCGGCCGCGCAGCCTGCAACGCACTGGAAGCCGTGAAACACGTTGTTGTCGTCATGGAGGGATCCCACGACGGTCCCCTGCGGATTAATGTCAAAGCCCCCGGTACCCTGGTCGTAGCCTGTGCCCCCGCCTGGAGCGCTAAATGAGGTGATGTGTTGAGCGCTTGCTAAACCGCATGCAAGAAGTACGACGCTTACTAACTTCCAAAACCGCATTGGATTCACCCTCCTGGGTTGGTTCGAAGTGAGTGGTCATGCTGGAGCTCCTTAGAAGCACTGGCCAGCGTTCGACTGTTTTGCTATTGGCTCAGACCGCGAAACGCAGCTCCGGCTCGATCCAATCGGCGTGCATAAGAGCGCAGGGGATTGGCCAGCCGCATATCGGTCACGGAAAGATGAGCAGGCAGACTTCCGTCGACGGCTTTAACGATGGGGGAATGATGCTCTGGGGATGAATCAGCACGTCCACGTGATCAGGCGGCACATTGAAGAGATGGCAGCTTTCAATAATCTCAAAGCTGAACCGATTAACGCGGCGGAATCCGCCGTATCACGGAAGAATTCGCGTTCGTGCATATGAGAAAGTGTAGGTGTTAAACGTTTATACCGACTGGTTGGTATAATTAATAGGGACAAACAAACCCACGCTTCATGGCCGCAGGCTGTCCAGATAGCCGCACACCGCCTCGCCGGCCTGGGTCATCAGCTGCGGGTTGCGCGAGGTCTTGCCGGTGCCCCAGATTCCCATCTGAGCCGCGACAACCAGCGCGGCGACCTGCTGCGGGATAATATCCTTCCTTACCTTGCCGGCTTTCATGCCGGAGGCCAGCGCGGCGACGTAGCGCTTGCGCCACCTGGCGTAGAGCCGGTCAATACGCTTGCGAAAGCCCTCATCTAGCGGCGATACTTCCTGGGCTAAATTGTTGAGAGGACAGCCATGAAGGTATGTTCCGCTTTGGATGGAGGATTTTATGAAGTGACGAAACGACCGCTTGAGGTCGGAGATAGGGTCGTCTGAGTCCTCGATTGCATCCAGCCAGCGTTCCTCCAGAAGAGGACCGATCATTTCCTCGACTACGGCATAGCCCAACTCCTGCTTCCCAGCGAAGTAATAAAAGAGCGCACCCTTGGTAGCCCCGGCAACCTGCAAAATCTTATCCAAGCTGGAACCCTGGAAGCCGTTCTTGTAGAACTCCGCAAAGGCGGCTTCCAGGATCTTGCGTCTAGTCGTCTCCGGCACCCTGTGTCTGGTGTGGTTCATAAGGAGTCACGATACAGACCAGTCGGTAGGTTGGTCAAGGATTCGTGTCCCGAAGACTCGCGGTTCGGCGGGGTCGTGAATGGATTCGTCTAGAGCAACAGCATGGCCTTGGCCCGGCAGCGTCTCCATTCTCTGTCGGACTCGAGAAAAAAAGTAATAACTCTGGTGCCGAAGAAGGGACTCGAACCCCCACACCCTTGCGGGTACATGGACCTGAACCATGCGCGTCTGCCAATTCCGCCACTTCGGCACGGGATGGACGCAAGCTGCGATCGCAACTCGCGGTTCAGCAAGCAAGTTGATTGTACAGGTCGAGAGTCGCCGTCCGCAATTGCTGTTGGGCGTCTCGCTCTTGTCTCCTGATTCTTACCCGCACGTCTTTCCCCGCGTCTGCGACGCGTAAAATGCCAAAGTAAGTTCCTCAAGTCTGCCTGTGAAGTCAGCAGGCCCGGCCCTGCGCCACTTTTCTTTGGGATCCATGGTCAGCGCGCATTGGCGCGGCCGATTAATTTTGCGAAGGAGCCCTTCATATGTTGACGAAGTATGTGTGCCTGCTTGTGCTGTGTTGCTCCTGCTGTCCGCTGTTTGCCGCGCAGGTGACCCTCAAGAACGGTGACCGGCTTACCGGGACCATCGTCACCGTCGGCGACAAAATACTAACCATCAAAACCGCCTATTCTGCCGACCCGATCACGATCGACTGGGGGCAAGTGGCGCAGTTCACCTCCGACCAGCCGATGGTCGTGACGCGCACCGACAACCAGAAGCTCACCGGCCCGGTCAGCATGCAGGACTCCTCGGTGGTGGTGAACGCGCCGGCAGGCACGCAGACGATTCCGCAAACCGACGTGGCTGTCATCCGCTCGCAAGCCGATCAGGCGGCCTACGAGAAGTCGCTGCATCCGGGTTTGCTGGAGGGCTGGGAAGGCGGCGGTAACTTCGGCTTGGGACTGGCGCGCGGCAACGCCGATACGACCAACATTGCCCTGGGCTTCAACGCCGACCACAAGACGGTCGACGACCAGATCACCATCAACGCAACGTCGATTTACTCCACCAGTACGACCAACAACGTGACCACCACGACCGCGAACGCGTTTGGCGGATCGATCCGTTACGACCGCAACATTACGAAGAAGCTCTTCGCTTTTGGCTTGTTTGCCGGCCTATACGACCATGCGCAGGACCTGGACGAGCGGCTCAGCCCCAATGGCGGTCTGGGCTATCACGTGATCGCCAGCAAGACGACGACGCTCGATCTCCTCGGCGGCATCGGCTACACCTATGAGAATTACTCGACCGGGATGATCAACAACATCATTAACGCCACCATAGGCGAGGAGCTTATGCACAAGTTCAACGCCACCACCACTCTGACGGAGCGGCTGTACTTCTTTCCCTACTTAAACCAGAACGGCAACTATCGCGGCACTGGCGACATCGGGCTGGCAAGCAAACTTTATCGCGCGCTGACCTGGAACCTGAACTTCGACGACATCTACAACAGCCAGCCGGTGCCCGGCAAGAAGAACAACGATTTGCTGCTGACTACGGGCGTGGGAATTACCTTTGGAGCGAAGGCGAAGTAGAGACGATCAAAGGACGCCCCTGAGTACCGTGTCATCCCTACGGGATTCGGGCCAGTACTCCCAATCTACCCAGCGCTGAAGCGCTGGCGTAGCCTCTTGCGCGCCTATGGCGCTTGCTTGACTATTCGTCTTAGTCGCGTCGGGCCATCAGGCGTCGGCGGGCGGCAACTCGGGGCCCGGTTCTGACGGAGGTGAAGGCTCGGAAGTCGGCGCGGCCGGCGTGCTAGGCTCCTGCGGCACGTTTGGCGCTATTGCTGACGGGCCCACACCCTCGGGTGGTACGGGTTCAACCGTTTGCGACAGCGGCGCAGGAGGAGCTTCGACGATCACGACGGGCACCGGCTCGGGATGCTGCTGGTACCACGTTGTGGCACTCGCCAGTTGCCACAGGCGAGCGGCGATCTGCGCCAGCATCATCAGCTCAAAGAGTATGAACATCGCGCCGACGGCCGTGGGGGGTAGCTTCGCCCAAATCATCAGCCCGATGGCTACGCTGGCCCAGGCCAGCACAGCAATGACGAAGTACATGCCGTAGAGTCGCCCGAAACCGTTCCAGCTAGTCCGCCAGGCGCACCAGGTATTGCGCCACATGCGAGCTTCGTTCTGCGCGACGGCGCGCACTTGCGCGATATCAAACCACAGCCGCACGAACAGCGCGAGCAGAAGAAAAACAACGAACGCGGCGAGGCTCAGGAAAATTCCCACCTGGTCCGCGATCGCGCGATCGCCTATATGATCAGCAGTCTTCCTGAGGACCCCGTAAATCATTTCGACGATCACGAAGGGAATGATCGATAACAGCAGCAGGCGAACCAAGCGCCAGAAGTACGCTCCCGAGGCGGCGAAAAACTCTTCCGTCGTCAGCCGGCGGTCGTCGCGATAGGTTTCCAGCACGCCGCCGGTCACAAAAAGCATGAACAGGAAGAAGACGATCGCGAAAAGAAACGAGGGGGTGGTGAAGCGCCCGAGGCTCACATCGGGCAGGCGGAACAACTCATTGAGCATGCCGAGATCGAATCGGCCCGTAAGCGGCAGACCGGCCAGGTTGTTGCCCAGCGCGTGATGCAAGCGCAACAATCCCGGTAGCGTGCCCAGCATCCCGCACACCAGATTGACAGCGAAGATCCACCAGAAGATCCCCTGGCGCCGCCAAAGCAGGCCGAACCCGCCGGCCAGTGCTCCCTTTTCTTGCGAGGTCATCGATGTCCTGTCCTGGTACAAGGCAACCGTAACGCGAACACTCTTCCTGCCCGGGCGCTACGCCAGCCAGCTCAAAATCTGCGACAAGAACTGCGTCAGAAACAGCCAATAGGTTGCCAGTTTGTGGATTGCAGTGTGCTGCCCAACAGTGGTTGTGCTGTTGTTCAAGTAATCGCGGTCAAGTGTCAATTGATAGCCGGGATCGATCTGGGCGGATTCCACCTGCGCCTTCTTGCGATAAACAAACCGGACCCACCGATCTTTGCCATCCCAGTGCTCGCGGACAGTCTCGCCGTTATCGAACTTCACCACCGCGTCCACCGGAAAGATGAAGTCGCCCTTGCGGTGCAGGATCACCTGAGTCTCGTATTCGGTCTCGCCTTTCTTCTCATGCAAGTCCGGTTTCCACCAGTCCACCGGAGTGGAGTCGGCGCGCAGCACCTCGTAGTCGAATACCTGCGTGCCATAAACCGCCTGGTTCCAGTACCAGCTCAGGTCCTGTCCGGCGACTTCGTTCACGGTGTGCATGAAGTCTTCCTGCGTCGGGTGGGTAAAACGGTAGCGCAGGAAGTACGTGTGGAGCGCGTTCTTTAGCGTCTCCTCGCCAACGATTTTTTCCAGCGTAACTAGCATCGAAGCGGCTTTGCCGTAGGTAATACCGCCATAGGTGCCGACACTCATGTCCTGGAAACTCATCTTGGAGAGGGGGTCGCGGTCGGCGTCGTCGACAAATTGCATGCGCTGAGCCTCGCGCTCGCCCAACTGCCCACCCAGCAGATCGATGATGCTGGTGTTCTCGCCGTACATGTTGTCCAAGACCTTGACTTCCGTGTAGCTGTTGATGCCTTCGTCCAGCCAGCCATTCTCGAATTCGTTGGTGGCCACCATGCCGTACCAGTACTGGTGGCCAAACTCGTGCTCAGTGACGAGATCGATCAGGTGAAAGCCCCTCGGAATCCACCAGCCGCTGTCGCCGGTGATGAATGTCGGATACTCCATGCCGCCCGCTTCCATGGCGCCGTGTGGTGGATCAACCACGGTGAGCTGCGCGTAAGGATATGGCCCATACCATTCGTCGAAGCGCTTCATGCTTTCCAGCACGCAATAGATGTACGGCTCCCACTCGCGCTGATGGCTGTTGTAAGTCAGCAGGCGGATGTGGACCGGTCCCACGCTTCCGTTGAAGGTGTTCTCGACGATCTTGAAGTTGGGGTCAGCGGTCCAGGCGAAATCGTGCACATCCTCTGCGTGGAAGACAACGGTCTTGGTGCCGTTGGCGTTGTCCTGTTCGCCGACCTGTACGCCGGTCGCGCCGATGATGTAGTCCTTGGGCAGCGTGACCTTCACGTCATACGTTCCGAAGTCGGCGAAAAACTCAGTCATGGCGTGGAACTGATGGCAATTCCACTGCCCGTGCCACCACACGCCGACCTTCGGGAACCATTGCCCCGCGAGCAGGAAGGTGCGCTTGTAACCGGTGCGCGCGATCACTTCGGGGAAGGTCGCCTTGAACTTGATCTGGAAAGTGACGTCCTGACCGGGCGCAACCGGCTTGGGCAGCCTCACCTGGAAGACCGTCTGGTCGTCAGGATTGCCGTCGTCCGGCGAAATGAACTTCATCTGACTGGTGAGGTCGCCCATCCCTTCGACCTGGAATGAGGTGACGACATTCGAACCGTAATCCTCCGGCTTCCAGTGCTCCAGGCTGCTGGAGCGAAAGCTGCCATCGCGATGGGCTTCGTGCATCCAGGTGGACTTGGGCTGGAAGGCGTTGAGATAGAGGTGGAAAGGAAACGTGTCGAGCGGCTGGCCAGTCAGGTTGTGATAGGTAAGAGTCTCGCTGGCCTCGACCGTGTGCTTCGGCGGATCATACGTGGCCTCGATCTGGTAAGCCACGACGCGCTGCGAGAGCGGTCCGGTAACCTTGGGCGCGAAGGGACTTTGGGCGTTAGCCAGAGCAGAACCAACTACAGTGGTGATACACAGCCAAAGCGCGGGTCGTTGCATCAGGCTCCGTCGGACGTTGCAGGGGATTAAGACCGCCAGCAAGTGTACACTGTTCAGCCACGGGGATGTCTACGATGGATAAGCCGCCGGAGTTTCGCTCATACGACGAATTCTTCGACTTCTATCTGCGGCAACACAGCGACGCCGGCAACCGGCGCATGCATGCCATCGGGATGTTTCTCGGTCTCGCGGTGGCAGGCGCCGCGGTGGTGACCCATCATCCCTGGTATGCGCTGCTATGGATTCCGGTCGGCTACGGATTTTCGTTCGTCGGACATTTCGTGATCGAGAAAAACAAACCCGCGACCTTCGGGCATCCGTTCTGGTCGTTCCTCAGCGATTTCCGCATGCTCGGCCTAATGTTGACGGGGCGCTTGGATGCGCGCCTCGCGAAGCACTCTGAATCGTAGGCGCTTTTCAACCTATTGAATTCTCCTCCGACGCCGCTTAGCCTTGGCTACTGCGTGTCATGCTGTCCCGCATCATATTCATTGAGTGTGAGGAAGTACCATGAGCCAGACCAGCGCAACCATTCGCAGTTTTGGTTTCTTCTCGAACGGCAGTTGGAGCACGCACGGCAATGAAGGCGTGGTGAACTCGCCCTTCGACCACAATGTCATCGCCGTCATCAGCGAGGCCGGGCCAGATGACGTGGAGAGCGCGATCCAAGGCGCAGTGCAGGCGTTTGCCGTGACGCGCCGGATGAGCTCGCACGAACGCGCCAAGATCCTGCACGAGATTGCTGACGCCATCACCACCCGGCGCGAAGAGTTTGCCCGCACCATCTGCGAAGAGGCGGCCAAGCCGATTAAGACAGCGCGCATCGAGGTAGACCGCGCCATCAATACGTTCGAGATTGCGGCCGAGGAGGCCACGCGCATCTACGGCGAGTATCTGCCGCTCGATACGACGGAAGCGAGTGTGCGGCGTTGGGGGCTGGTGAAACGCTTCGCCCTGGGGCCGGTGTTTGCCATCACGCCGTTCAACTTCCCGCTGAACCTGGTGGCGCACAAAATCGCTCCGGCCATTGCCGCAGGCTGCCCCATTATCCTGAAGCCCGCGCCGCAGACGCCTATCTGCTCACTGATGCTGGCCGAAATCATCGACAACACCTCGTGGCCAGACGGCGCACTTGCCGTGATGCCCATGTCGAATGACAACGCTGCGCGGCTGGTGAAGGACGATCGCATCAAGCTGCTGACGTTCACCGGCAGCGCTCCGGTGGGCTGGCAGCTCAAGAACCAGGCAGGGAAGAAGCGTGTCACGCTGGAGCTGGGCGGCAACGCCGGCGTTATCATTCACAGCGACGCGGACGTAGCATACGCAGTACAGCGTTGCCTTGCGGGCGGATTTTCGTATGGCGGGCAGACCTGCATCTCGGTGCAGCGCATCGTGGTTCACGAGCCGGCCTTCGAGCGCTTCACCGAGCAGCTTTTGCAGGGCGTCCGCAAACTGAAGGTCGGCGATCCCGCAGACGAAAGTACCGACGTTCCGCCGCTGATTCGCGAGCAGGACGCCGTGCGGGTCGAGCAGTGGGTCAACGATGCCGTGCAGGCCGGGGCCAAGTTGCTGTGCGGCGGCAAGCGCAAGGGGCAGACGATCGAGCCTGCCGTGCTGACGCAGACCACGCCGCAAATGCGCGTGAACTGTGGCGAAATCTTCGGGCCGGTGGTAACGGTGGAGCGCTACGAGACCTTCGAAGAGGCGCTGAGCATCATCAACCACTCCGATTATGGATTACAGGCCGGCCTTATGACGCGCGATGCCGTGCTCATCCAGAACGCGTTTGAGACGCTGGACGTGGGCGGATTGATCGTGGGCGACGTGCCGAGCTTCCGGGTGGACCAGATGCCCTACGGCGGAGTGAAAGACTCCGGCTTCGGCCGCGAAGGCCTGCGCTATGCCATCGAAGACATGACCGAACGCAAGTTGCTG
>Ga0335077_10012869_pt1 | contig 10465 bp, 13 predicted proteins | sample Lox_Sample_31_FD_207151 | JGI IMG/M metagenome (GOLD analysis project Ga0335077, IMG submission 207151) | Soil microbial communities from Loxahatchee National Wildlife Refuge, Florida, United States - Lox_Sample_3.1 | ecosystem: Environmental > Terrestrial > Soil > Wetlands | place: USA...
TGATGACAGAAGGAAACACGCGCCGCTTCCTCTCGGCGAAGGGCAAGGCGCAGGTCTGGTACTCCGGGTTCAAGCTGTGGCTCCGAAAGCCCGTCACTGTGGGGATGGTCATCGAGGTGGTGGTTGTCTGGGCCTTCGCCATCACCTTCAGGTGGCTGGCGTTCCCCTGGAGCGAGATAGGCTACACGTCGGGCTACGGGGCTATCTTCATGACCGCCGCTCTGGCCGCCCGCCTCACAGTCAACTCTCCGAGGCTCTGGCTCGAGAGGCCGGCGTCCCGCCAGACAAAGGAGGTCCCGAAGGAGGCCTCCAAGGAGGTCAACGCCTGGATCATCCAGACGGCCATCGCCAGGCGGAGCCTGGTCGTCCACGAGATAGAGGAGTTCCTCCAGTCCAACCTCGACGGCAGGGTCAAGGAGCTCAACCTCAAGGCCAACGCCTTCCTGATGCGCAAGAAGGACTGGAAGTCGCTGCAGGACGCGCTTTACGACACCTTCCTCAGGGGCGCCCCGCCCCTCCTGTTCGAGCTGGGTCACAGGCTAGGCTCCTCGGTCGGGCGCGACCTGATGCGCCTCGAAGATAGGCCCGGCGCGATACTCTCGCAGCTCGAGGAGGTTTCCCGGACCCTCGGATGGGGCATGGTCTCCGTCCAAGGCGACCTCGCCAGGGGGTCGAAGCTCACCTTTGTCGTCAGGGAGAGCCCCTTCTCGGTGGCAGAGAGCCCGCTTGGCAAGAACACCGAATCGTGCCACATGCTCGTCGGGATGATGACAGGGATCGCCGAGGAGATCTTCGGCTGGCCGTGCTCCTCCGTCGAGCAGAGGTGCGCCCGGGACGGCGGGGACGCCTGCAAGATAGTGGTGACGCCGGCGTTGGTGCCCACGCACAAGGAGAGGTGGAACCTCTCGGTCCTCTTCCCCGTCCTCCATCCCTGGAGCAGGTAGGCCGCTAGGCGAAGGAGCCGCCGGCGTAAGTAAAGCCGCCGTTGCTCCCCGAGACAGAGACGGTGAACATCTCTCCCGCGGTGGCAACGTTCACCCCTACCCCCGTCACCGTCACGTACTCTGTGGCCCCCGGGCCCACCGTGCACCCGCCCGTGGGCGTCCCTGTGTCGGTGACGTCCGCCATGTCGACGTAGCTGAACGAGATGCTCGTTATGTTCGAGGGCGCCGTCCCCGAGTTCCTCACCTCGACGTATGAAGCGCCCTGCTGCGGGGGCGAGGCCGCGCAGGTCGCCCCCACGGTCATCATCTCCAGCGAGTGGGACACGTGTGCGGCGACGATCGAAAGGTTGGCCTCCTGGCCTGCCGAGGTCGACGTCGTCATCACGGTGGTGGTCGTCGACGCAGCGGACGGCGCAGTCGAGAGGTACACCGCCGTGAGGATGACGGCCGCGACCGCCGCGGCAGCGAGGGCGGCGAGCGGGAGGGACGCAGCTCTGCTGGCGGCATGGCGCCGGACCAACGCGATCACCCGCCTAAGGCGGGAGGTTGGGGTTGCAGTAGTTGCCCAGGCAGATGCTTATCGGGCCTCCCACCCTGCCGGAGTACGGGTCGCAGGTGAGCTGGCCGCCGACGCCGCAGTCGGCGGGGCACGTCGCGCAGCTCTCGTTGGGGTCGCAGACCCCGTTGCCGCACGACTGCTGGAATATCTTGCACTGGGACGAGTCCATCCCCGGCGGGCAGGGGTAGGTGAAGGCGTTGGCCTCGTGGGGGACGAGGACGTAGCCCGAGGGCACGTAGCCGAGGTAGGCGTTCCACACGCCTTCGGGGTGGGTGCACTGGCCATTCGCGTTGGTGACGCAGTATCCGGAGAGCCCCTGCGTGTCCGTGCTGTTTGTGTAGTAGAACGTACCCGAGCTGTTCGTGAAGGCGAACACCGTCGTCGAGATAGCGGCGGTGCTGCTCCTGGACAGCGTGCTCGATGTGGAGGACGCCAGAGCGGTGGGCTGCGTGTAGTAGTACAGGGCCACCGCGCCGCCTATGATCAGGACGGCGAGCGCGCCTACCGCGGCGCTGCTGACCGCGAGCCTGGCCTTTGGTCCTTTGGGCCTCAGTGAGCGTCTCCTGTTGAGGTTCCGTTCGCACGCTTCTATAGGGTTTTTGGTCTCCCGCCCGACTATCGATACCTGAATCGCTTGATGTATCAAATACGATATACGTAAATAGGCTCTCCCCAGCGTCCGGGGCCGTTGTCTATCCGCGCTCCCAGGCCTCCGCGCCCAGACCAGACGCCACTCACACAGCTGAAGGGCGCGCCGAGGGGCTTGCTCCTCCATTACATCCTCCACAGCATCTCGCTCAAGCCCAAGCACGGCTACGAGATACTCCAGGACATCGACGGGAAGACCGAAGGCGCCTGGCGCCCGGGCGTCGGGTCGGTCTACCCGATCCTCAAGAAGCTGGTCGCAAGCGGCTACATCGCGGCCGACAAGAAGGACTCGATGGAGAACAGGAGGGTCTACAGCATCACCCCCAAGGGGCTCCAGGAGCTGAGGGAACGGGGGGACATGTTCGCGAGCTCATGGCAGAGGTGGACGGCGATGCGCAGGCTCTTCTTCGACATGCTCGACCCCGCGGGGGTGAGCCAGCTCTTCATCGAGGGGTCGCGGAAGCAGTTCGAGATGGCCAAGGAGCTAATGGAGGCCCGGCGGGGCTCGATGTCGCGCAGCGAAATGGACTTCATGCTCCGCGAGTACTCCGTCAACTTGGAGAGGCAGCTGGAGTGGACGCGCACCCAGCAGAGGGAGCTCAGGTCGAAGGCCGTCGCCCCAAGGCTAGGCTAGGTTCGAGCCATGATTGCGCAACAGGAAGAGAAGGGCGAGGGCCAGGCCCCCGCGATCGTCAAGGTCAACGGGCTCTCAAAGTCCTTCGGCCAGCTGAAGGCGGTCGACAACGTCAGCTTCGAGATTAGGCAGGGAGAGATCTTCGGCTTCCTCGGCCCCAACGGCGCTGGGAAGAGCACCACCATCAACATGCTCACCACCCTCCTCCCCCCGACGTCTGGCTCCGCGGTGGTGTGCGGCTTCGACGTCCACAGGCACGCCATGGACGTGAGGAGGAACGTTGGGGTGGTCCCCCAGGACTACACGGCAGACGAGGACATGACAGGCCTCCAGAACATATTGCTCTGCGCCGACCTCTACGGCATCAGCAGGTCCGACGCAAGGCCCCACGCGGAGGAGCTGCTCGCCCTCGTCGAGCTCCAGGACGCAAAGAACAGGAAGGTGAGCACCTATTCCGGGGGGATGCGGAGGAGGCTGGAGCTGGCTTGCGGTCTGATAAACTACCCTCGTCTCCTGTTCCTCGATGAGCCCACGCTCGGCCTCGACGTCCAGACCCGGGCGGCCGTATGGAAGTACATCCGCAAGCTCAAGCACGACTACAAGATGACGCTCTTCGTGACGACCCACTACCTCGAGGAGGCCGACTCCCTCTGCGACAGGATAGCAATCATCGACCACGGGCATATAGTCAAGGTCGGGACGCCGCAGGAGCTAAAGGCGACCGTCGGCGGGGACATCATCGTAGTCGGGGTCAGGGAGAACGAACCGGACGTCTCGTCCGACCTCGCAAACATCAGCCTCGTCAAGGACGTCAAGAAGACAGACGGGGAGTACAGGATCAAGACGGACTCGGGCGAGGAGGCTTCCCCGCAGATCATGGACCTGCTCAGGACCAAGGGCCTACACGTCTCGAAGATCTCCCTCACCCGCCCGACCCTCGACGAGGCATACCTCGAGCTCACAGGCAAGGCGCTAAGGGAGGAGGAGACGAGCAGGTGGAGCATGATGAGCCAGCGCCGGACGATGAGGACGGCGCGTTCCTAGGAGCCGGATGCCACGATGGCGAAGGACGATCAGCCGGCGAAGGACCTGGTCAAGGCAGCGTCCGGGCAGAGCTCCGTCCAGGAGCTCTCCCCGGGAGGCCAGCAGGAGGGGGGCGAGATGCCGGCACCCAAGGTGAACAAGAGCCCGGTCCATGGGCTCTGGGCGCTCACCAACCGGGACCTCAGGAAGTGGTATACCAACCCGTACCAGCTGATAATCTCGCTGGTCCAGCCCGTCGTGTGGATGGGGCTCTTCGGCAAGGCTCTCAACTTCAGCACCTTCATCAGCAGCGGCGCGCCGCCGGCCGCCGTCAACCAGATAATGCTGAGCTACTTCGGGACGACCAGCTACTTCTCTTTCCTCGTCTGCGGCATGCTGGTCTTCATCGTCCTCTTCACGTCAGCGTTCAGCGGTATGTCTGTGGTCTGGGACAGGCGGTTCGGGTTCATGAACAAGGCCCTCACCACCCCGGTCAGCCGGGGGACGATCGTGATGGGCAAGATCCTCCAGAGCGTCAGCCGGTCGCTGATACAGTCCGCAATCGTCTTGATTATCGGCATCGCGCTCGGGATGACCACCGGGAGCCTGTCGGTGGCGGGCCTTGCCGGGACCTTCCTCGTCATCTTCCTGGTCGCGATGGGGCTATCCGCGCTCTTCGTGATGCTCTCGCTCCAGTCGAGCGACTGGCAGACCCAGATGGCGATAATCAACCTCCTGAACCTGCCACTCCTCTTCGCGAGCAACGCGCTCTTCCCGACGAGGATAATGCCTGGCTGGCTGCAGGACGTCGTGAAGCTCAACCCGGTGAGCTATGCCATCGACGCGATCAGGCAGCTCCTGATAGGAGCGACCGGGACCAACGCCCTCTGGGTCGACTTCACCGTGGTCTTCGGCTTCGCCGCCCTCTTCTCTGCGGTGGGCGTCGTGATGTCGTGGCGGCTCCTGAAGAAGTAGGCGACCAGCAGAAGGAGCGGAGGCAGGGCTTTTATCGGTCCTGCTCGCCCTCAGAACCCCGGCGGGAAGGATGACCACAGAAGGCGAGCAGAAGGGGGGAGGTCTGAGTTCCACTCTGGGACTCGTCGGCAGGACCTGTCCCAACTGCGGCGGCCAGCTCTCCGTCCTCGACAACCCTCCCGTGGTCTTCCCGGACGACCTCGGGGAGCTAGAATGGGACTACGTCAAGAACCTGGCGTTGGTCCCCAAGATACTCGCGGTCTGCGTCGCCTGCGGTTTCGTGGCCGTGGACTGCCTCACCCCCGTGGAGGCCAGAAAGATCTACGGGGAGAACAGGTCCTGGTAGCCACACGGCCCTGAGGCCTGGTGGCGCTACTCCTCGAAGACCTCTATCTCCACCTTCTTCCTGACGAACGGGGTGATCTTCCCCTTGAACGTAGTCGCCTTGACGTGGGCGTCGTCTATGAAGTGGTACTCGGTGTAGGGAGGGAGCTTCCTCGGCTTGTTGCAGATCAGCTGGTGGTACATCACCCCGTGGGCCCTGAGCCACTGGCGGGTCACCGCCTCGTGCTCGGTCGTCCTCGCTGTGAAGAAGCAGACGTAGTGTCCCTCCTCGTACCACTTGTTGATCTCCTTGATGACGTCGGGGTAGGGCTTGGCCCTCCTCATCGCCTCGATCCCATCCTCGTTCCTGATGTGCTCGCAGATTGTCCCGTCGACGTCTATGATGAAGATCTTCAGGCCAGAGCAGCCCTTCGGCCCGCCTGCAAGGGCAGGCCTCTATATCCTTTCGCGGGGATCGCGCGCTGCCTACCTGCTTATCGACGAGGTAAGGGTCGGAATCGGCTGGGTCTCGAAGATGACCTTCACAAGGCTCTTCGATATCTTGAGCGGGTCTGGGTGCTGCCACACGTTCCTTCCGACCGCCAGGCCTGCGCCTCCCGCCTCCATCACGCCCCTCACCTGGGAAAGGAAGGCGTCGTCCGTCGGGGTCTTGGGCCCGCCCGACATGACCACCTTTGCCTTGCCCGCGGCCTTGACGGCCCAGGAGAACGACTTTGCGTCGCCGCTGTACTTTATCTTGACGATGTCGGCCCCGAACTCCAGCCCGGCGCGCGCCGCGTAGGCGACGATGTCTGGGTTGGTGTCTGTCGGCACCCCCGTGCCCCTCGGGTAGACCCAGCAGATGGCGCCCAACCCGAGCTCATGCGCCTCCTCCTGGATATGGCCCCACTCCCTGACCATCTCGGACTCGTGCCCGCTGCCCAGGAATATCGTGTAGCCCACGCCCTTGGCGCCAAGCTCCTTCGCGTACTTTACCGAGCAGTGCTGCCTAGAGATGGGCTCGGCCTTTACCAGCACGCTCTTGCCGTTCAGCTTCAGGATGAGGGGCGTCTTGCCGTCGTAGTACTTCTCCGCCGTCCCCTTTTGGAGCGCGAGGCCGGTGTACCCGCCCTTGTTGGCGATATCCACGATGTAGCCCGGGTCGACGTTCCGGTCGTTGAAATCCTCGGAAGGCCCGTGTTCGAGGCCCTGGTCGTATGCCAGTATCAGTGCCCTCCCATTCTTGAGGAAGGGTGCCGCGAAGTCTTTCGTTATCATGACGAGGTGGCCGGCCCGCCCCGCCCATATAAATTCAGCGAACCCAGCTCAACGATTATTACCCCACCCTTTGTCCCTCGGGTCGAAACATGAAGATAGGAGTCTTGACGGGCGGCGGCGACTGCGCGGGCCTCAACGCGACCATACGAGGGGTGGTCGCCAGGGCAGAGGAGTATGGCTACGATGTCGTGGGGATAGAGCGCGGCTGGAAGGGCCTCATCGACGGGACGGCCACCAAGCTCTCCTACGACAACGTGGAGGACCTCGTGGGGGTCGGGGGGACGGTAATCCTGACGTCCAGGACAAACCCATTCAAGATAGAGGGCGGTCCGGAGAAGGTCGCCAAGAACATCAAGAAGCTCGGGCTCGACTGTCTCGTCGCGATCGGGGGGAACGACACCCTAGGGGTCGCGCACAAGCTGCACAAGATGGGGATCAAGGTGGTCGGCGTCCCCAAGACGATGGACAACGACCTCTCCAGCACCGACTTCACCTTCGGGTTCGACTCGGCGGTCAACGTGGCGATGGAGTGCATCGACCGGGTCAAGACAACCGGGATGTCGCACGAGAGGGTCATAGTTGTCGAGGTGATGGGGAGGGACGCGGGCTGGGTGGCCGCGTACGCGGGCATCGCCTGCGGTGCCCACGTCGTCTTGATACCTGAGAAGCCCTTCGACATCGCCGAGGTCTGCGCCACCCTCAAGAAGCGCCACAAAGAGGGCAAGAACTTCTCCCTCGTCGTGGTCGCCGAGGGTGCGAAGGCGAAGGGCGCCGAGGAGAGGTCGACCAAGGGGACAGCGGTCGACGCCTTCGGCAACCCGATCCTCGGCGGGGTGGGGCAGTCGATCGCCCAGGAGATTGAGAAGAGGACCGGCTTGGAGACACGGGACGTCGTCCTAGGCCACGTCGTGAGGGGAGGCGCCCCGAGCGCTTACGACCGAGTCCTAGCGACGAGGTTCGGGGTGAAGGCGGCCGACATGGTCAAGCAGGGCAAGTTCGGGATGATGGTCGCACTCAAGGGCAACGAGGTGGTCCCGGTCGAGATAGGGACGGCCCTCGCCCAGAAGCTGGTCGACGACGACCTCTACAGCATAGCGAACTCGTTCTCTGGTGTCTAGCCTAGGGCCAGATGCCGAGGGTCTTCACTGCCTCGGCGACCCTCCCGACGCCGAGGATAAGGGCGCCCGCTCTGGTCGATACGCCTCTCGAGGTGGCCTCCTTGTGGACCTGGGCGAACGCGGTGGTCATCTTGCCTTCGAGCGTCCTGTTCACCTCGGCCTCCGTCCACCTGAGCCTCTCGAGGTCCTGGACCCACTCAAGGTAGCTGACCATCACTCCCCCGGAGTTCGCGAGGATGTCGGGGACTAGGAATACCCCGTCCCTGTCCAGTATCTTGTCCGCCTCGGGAGTGGTAGGCCCGTTCGCCGCCTCGATTATCATCTTCGCCCTCACGTCCTTCGCCACGTCGGCGGTGATGACGTTCTCGAAGGCGCCGGGGCAGAGGACGTCGCACTCCGTCTTGAGGAGCTCCTCGTTGGTGACCTCCTCGGCCCCGGGGTAGCCGACGACCGAGCCCGTCTTGGCCTTGTGGGCGAGGACCTTCTTTGCGTCCAGCCCCTTCTTGCTGTATATCCCTCCCTTTGAGTCGCTCACCGCCACCATCCTCGCCCCCACCATCTCCTCCAGGATGACGGCGTAGTTCGACCCGACGTTCCCGTAGCCCTGGACGGCGAACGACGCCCCCTTCAGTGCGATCTTGTTGACCTTGGCGGCCTCCCTGGTGCATATCGCCGCCCCCCTCCCCGTCGCGGCCTCCCTGCCGAGCGACCCTCCCAGGGGGACGGGCTTGCCCGTCACCACTGCGGGGGACATCCTGCCCTTCATCTGGCTGTAGGTGTCGAGTATCCACGCCATGGTCTGGGCGTTGGTGTAGACGTCTGGAGCAGGGATGTCGATGTCAGGCCCTATAGCGTCCCCGAGCGCGGCAGTGTATCTCCGGGTGAGCCTCTCGAGCTCGCCCTGGGACATGTGCTTGGGGTCGCAGACCACGCCGCCCTTCGCCCCGCCGAACGGGATGTCGGCTACGCTGCACTTCCACGTCATCCACGCCGCGAGGGCCTTGACCTCGTCGAGCGAGACCTGCGGGTGGTACCTGATCCCTCCCTTGAACGGGCCGCGGGCGTCGTTGTACTGGACCCGGTAGCCCTTGAAGATCCTCGTCTTCCCGTTGTCCATCTTGACCGGGAATGCGACCCTGATCACCTTCTTCGGCTCCCTGAGGAGGTTGTGGACGCCCTCGTCCAGCTCCAGGTATTCCGCCGCGATCCTCAGCTGCTCTAGCGCGTTCTGGAACGCGTCGGGCCTCTCTCTTGGCATGGTCTCGGGCCGGGACGTGACGGGTCGCGTATTTAGCTTTCTGGATGAGGCCCTCTACTGGCGCATGGCGGTCCCGAGCTCTCTCAGTTTCGCTGTCCAGTCTTGCGCCTTCACGACGCTGCTCGCGACCAGTATTCCGCTCGTCCCTAGCTTTATCGCCGCGGCCACGTCCTCCCCGGAGACGATGCCCGCTCCGCACAGGAGGCTCCCCTTGTAACCCGCCCCCTTCAGCGCCTCTGCGGTCACAGTGAGGAGCTCGGGCCTGGCTTTCGAGACAGCCGTCCCCGTGCCGATGAGCTCCGGTGGCTCGATCGCGAGGAACTCCGGCTCGAATCTGGCGATCTCAAGGGCTTCCTGAGTCGTCTCGGCGCACGCGCAGCTCGTCAGTCCGAGGCTCTTCATCCTCTCGATGGTCTGCCGGAGGACGTCCATCGAGATCCTGGATTCGCTGTGGTTTAGAAGGGACCCGGAGCAACCCGCAGCCTTGATCGACTCCGGTATCGAGTGGCCTGTGCTCTTCCCCTGCTCGCCCAATTCCGTCCTTTGCGCGAAGACGGGGATTCTCACCGCAGATGCAGTCGCGTACAGCATGGGCGTAGGCGGCGCCACCACAACGTTGATGCCGATCTCCCAGTTCAGTCCTGCGGCTGCCCTGGCGAGCCTGAGGGACCCCTCCCCCATCACCTCTGGATAGTTCTTGAAATTGACGACAAAGGTCCTCGGGGGCATCCGCTTCGCTATCTCCAATGGCTGGCTCAGGCGAGGGTATAAATCGAGTCCGAGCGTCCGCCGCTAGACGTCGTCGTCGGACTCTGCTTCCCACCCGTCGTCGAAGTCGTCCGTATCCTCCAGCTCTCCGTCTTCGAAGGACATTGCGCCGACCGCCGCCCTCGGTTTGGCTATAAGGATTGTCGGGGCCGCGAGGGACAAATCTCTTAACATCTACCCCGGGCCGCCCGGTCGCGTTGGAACCCCGTCGCGTGGTCGCTGGACCTGAGGCCCTCGCTGAGGCGGTCCGGGTCGTCAAGGCCGGCGGCCTCGTCGCGGTCCCCACCGACACGGTCTACGGCCTCGCCTGCGACCCATCGCGGGACCCCGCCGTCCGGGCGCTCTTCGAGGCCAAGGGGCGCGAGTCCAAGCCCGTCCCGCTGCTCTGCGCGGGCATCGCTGCGGCGGAGAGTTTCGTCGTGCTCAACCCGAGAGCGAAGAAGCTCGCCAGACTGCACTGGCCGGGTGCTCTGACCATCGTCGCGCCCCTCAGGGTCGGTGCGAAGGTCTCCTCCCTCGTCCACCAGGGGAGCGGCTACGTGGGGGTGCGGATGCCCAATAGCGACTTCTGCATCGCCCTCGCCGGCAAGGCGGGCGGGGCGGTGACCGGGACGAGCGCCAACCTCTCAGGTCAGCCTTCTTGCAGGACGGCCGAGCAGGTCATCCAGTCTCTGGGGGCTTCCATATCCCTAGTCGTCGACGGCGGGAGGCTCCGGGGGAAGGAGTCGACCGTCGTCAAGGTCCTCGACGAGACTGTCGAGGTTTTAAGGGAGGGTTCGGTCAGGATTCAGGCTGGTGACTTGAAGCAATGAACCTCCTCATCACCTCTCAGAAGGGGAGCGAGGCGAAGGCCTCCGCCGAGTTCAAGGAGATCGCGCTCCAGCGCGGCCACCGGAAGCTCCGGATCGAAAAGTCCGGGTTCGACGGCGTCCTCGA
>Ga0335077_10012871_pt1 | contig 10465 bp, 8 predicted proteins | sample Lox_Sample_31_FD_207151 | JGI IMG/M metagenome (GOLD analysis project Ga0335077, IMG submission 207151) | Soil microbial communities from Loxahatchee National Wildlife Refuge, Florida, United States - Lox_Sample_3.1 | ecosystem: Environmental > Terrestrial > Soil > Wetlands | place: USA: Florida...
TCACTCCTCCAGACTATTTGACAGGATCGTGGCCGTGGACGAGCCTCGCATCGCCGTCCTCGGCCCGACCGGCTTCACGGGCCGGCTCGTGCTCGCCGAGGCGCGGGCCGCGGCCCTGCCGCTGCGCCTGGTGGGTCGCCGCCGCGAGGCGCTCCGCGAGCTCGCGCTTCCGGGCGACGAGCTGCGCGTCGCGGACGCGTCCGCGCCGGGCGACGCCTTCGTCGGCTGCTCGGCGGTCCTCTCGTGCGCGGGCCCGTTCCTGCGCGTCGGCCCCGTGCCCGTCGAGGCCGCGGCGACCGCGGGCGCCAACTATCTCGATTCGAGCGGCGAGCAGGCCTGGGCCCGGCTCCTCTACGAGCGCTTCCGCGACGCCGGGACCGCGGTGCTGCCGTGCTTCGGCTTCGACTACGTCCCCGGCGACGTCGCGGCGAGGCTCGCGGCGGAGGAGCTCGAGCCGCTCGACGAGATCGTGGTCGCGTACTCGGCGTCCGCGGCCGCGACGAGCCGCGGCACCCGGCGGACCGTGGGCGAGGTGATGGCGCAGCCCGTCGCGGCGTGGCACGAGGGCCGCCTCGTGGAGTCCAGGCTCGGTGCGACGACCCGCACGGTCGTGTTCCCCTTCGGCGCCCGCGAGGTCGCCGAGTTCGGCGGCGCCGAGCCGCTCACGGTGCCTCGCCACACCGACGTCCGCACCGTTCGCTCGTACATGCGGCTCGCGAGGCCCGCCGTGAAGGCCGCGCGCGCCGCGCGGATCCTGGCCCCGCTGATCCGGGCGACCGCCGGCCTTCGCGGGTTCGGCCCGGACGAGCGGAAGCGCGCGGCGACGCGGTTCGTCGTCGTCGCCGAGGCGCGTGGCCCTCAGGGCGGCCGCCGGGTCACGCTCGCCGGCTCGGACCCCTACCTCCTCACCGCGCGGCTGCTCGTCGCAGGAGCCCGGCTCGAGCCGCGCCGCGTCGGGCCGCTCGCGCCTGCCGAGGCGTTCGACGCGCGTGGCCTGATCGACGCCGCGGGAGGCCTGATGCGGCTCGAGTCTGTCGAGCCACTGTAGGAGGTCCGGTCCGTCCGCCCCTGCGCCTATGGTGCGGCTCAGTGAGGCTTCGGCCCCTCAGCGAGGAAGAGTGCTATGCCCGGTGCTACGGGGGCTGGGAGCCGACCGTCAAGATCGTCCGGCTCGAGCCGCGACGCCCGCGCTACGAGCTCGAAGTCACCGGCGAGGAGCTGCGGCGACAGCTCGAGGAGAGGCTCGACGCACGGCCGCCGGACGCTCCCGCCGAGGCGGCCTAGCCGGTCTATAGTCAGCACGTGCCCGGCGGTGGAGCCATCGATCGCGAGCCGGCCCCCCGATTCGACGAGGCCGGCGACGCGACGCGGCGCACGCGGCTCGCGAACGAGCGCACCTATCTCGCCTGGTGGCGGACCGGGCTTGCCGCACTGGCCGTCGGCTTCGGCGCCGGCAAGATCGTGCCGGGGCTCTCGAGCGGCGCCAAGTGGCCCTTCATCGTGCTCGGCGGGCTCTACTCGCTGTTCGGGATCGCCTGCTTCGCCTTCGGCTACTGGCGGGACCGCGCGGTCGAGGCGGCGATCACCCGGGGCGAGTACGTACGCCCGAATCCAATGGCCGTGCTGGCGCTGGCTCTCTTCGGGATCGTGATCGCGGCGCTCTCCCTGGTCGCGATCGTCGTGACGTGATCCCGGACCAGGTCAAGGAGGCGGTCGCGGGCGGCGCGATCGTGCTCGACCTGCGGCCCCCGTCCGCCTTCGCGGCGGCGCACGTGCCCGGGGCTGTGACCATGCAGTTCAACCGCGCCGATCTCGCCGACCGAGCCGAGCTGATCCTGCCGCACGGTCAGGCGATCGTCGTCCACGACGAGCCGGACGCGGAAGCGCTGACCGCGGTCGGCCTGCTGCAGGCGGCCGGCTTCCACGTCGTCGGCCTGCTCGACGGAGGGCTCGCCGCCTGGGAGGCGGCCGGGGAGCCGGTCGCCTCGCTGCCGCTGCTGAGCGTGACCGAGCTCCACGATCGCGCCGCGGACTACCTCGTCCTCGACGTGCGCGAGAGGTTCGAGTTCCGCAACGGCCACGTCGACGGCTCCGTGCACCTGCCGACGGAGGAGGCGTGGGAGCGGTCGCAGGAGCTCGAGGCCGACCGGCCGATCGCCGTGATCTGCGACGACCAGATTCGCAGCGCCGCCGTCGCCTCGATGTTGCAGCGGGAAGGCAGGGACGCGAGGCTCGTGACGGGCGGGATCGTCGACTGGCTCGAGCGTGGCTATCCGGTCGTCACCGCCTAGCGCCGTCCCCGACGTCCTGGCCCCGGGCCTCGCGGCGGTCTTCTGCGGGATCAACCCGGGCCGAGCGTCGGCTGCGGCCGCGGCGCATTTCGCGAACCCGCGCAACGACTTCTGGCGGCTGCTCCACGCGGCCGGCTTCACGCCGCGCCTGCTCGAGCCGTCCGAGCAGCACGCGCTCCTCGACCTCGGGCTCGGGGTCACGAACGCGGCCTACCGTACGACCCCGGGTTCCGGGGACCTGCGCCGGGCCGACTTCGCCGGCTCCGCCGAGCGGCTCGAGCGGATCGCGGTCGAGCTTCGCCCCGGCGCGATCGGCTTCGTCGGAAAGGAGGCCTACCGAGGCGTGTTCGGCGAGCGGCCCGAGCTCGGGCTCCAGGAGCGCACGCTCGGCACGACGCGGCTCTTCGTGCTCCCTTCGACCTCGCCCGCGAATGCGGCGGTGGGCTGGGACGAGCGCCTCCGCTGGTTTCGCGCCTTCCGTGCGGTCGTCGGTAGCCCGAACGAGTGATCTTCCGCGACTCCCCCCGGTTGGGGGAGGAACGATCACTCACCCCGGGCTACGGTGCCCCCAAGCGAGACGCCACGCTCGCGCCCACCGCTCGGCCCCTCCGCAGGATCCTCTCTAGTCTCTCCACCGGTTCGTGATCGGCGTGCGCCTGTCGCGTCCGAAGGCCTTCGGGTGCAGCTTCACCCCGGGCGGCGCCTGGCGGCGCTTGTACTCCGCACGGTCGATCATCCGCAGGGCCTGCTCGACGACGTCCGCGTCGAAGCCGTCGGCCAGCAGCTCGTCGCGCGTCCTGTCGAGCTCCACGTACGCCTCGAGCACGGGGTCGAGCTGCTCGTAGCGCGGCAGCGAGTCCTCGTCGCGCTGGTCGGGGCGCAGCTCGGCGCTCGGCGCCCGCTCGATGATCGAGGCCGGGATCAGCTCGCGACCCGCGCGCTCGTTGAGGTGCCGCGCGAGGCGGAACACGTCTGTCTTGTAGACGTCCTTGAGAAGCGCGAACCCGCCCGCCATGTCTCCGTAGAGCGTCGCGTAGCCGACCGAGAGCTCCGACTTGTTCCCGGTCGCGACGAGCAGCCAGCCGAACTTGTTGGACAGCGCCATCAGGAGCACGCCGCGGGCGCGGGCCTGCACGTTCTCCTCGGTGAGGTCGGCCGCTCGGCCGTCGAACGTCCCGGCCAGAGTCGCCGTGAACGCCTCCACTGCGGGCAGGATCGGCAGCTCGAGGAATGCGCAGCCGAGGCTCTCGGCGAGCGCTCGGGCGTCGGACTGCGTCTCGGCGGACGAGTAGCGCGACGGCATCGAGACGCAGTGGACGCGCTCGGGCCCGAGCGTCTCGGCGGCGAGCGCCGCGACGAGCGCCGAGTCGATCCCGCCCGAGACGCCGACGACGACCTCGGCGAAGCCGTTCTTGGCCACGTAGTCGCCGAGCCCGAGCTCGAGCGCGAGCCGCATCTGCTCGAGGTCGTCGACGAGCGGCGCGACGGTCGGCGTGACGTGCGTGCGCTTCTCCCCGGGCCGGGCGAGCTCGACGAGCAGCGGAGCCGGCTCCTCCTCGAGCTCGCGCGCGAGCGCGCGGCGGCGCACGTCCCGGAGGCGGCGCGCGACGACGGCCTCGGGCTCGACGTCGGCGACGAGCAGGCACTCCACGAAGCCCGGCGCGCGTGCGATCACCTCGCCCTCGTCGTCGAGGATCACCGAATGGCCGTCGAAGATCAGCTCGTCCTGGCCGCCGACGGCGTTGCAGAACGCGAGGAAGCACGTGTTGTCGCGCGCCCGCGTGATCAGCATCTCCTCGCGCTCGCGGTCCTTGCCGACATGGAAGGGCGAGGCAGAGATGTTCGCGATCAGGTGCGCACCTGCGAGCGCGAGATCGGTCGCCGGCGGGCCCGGCTGCCAGATGTCCTCGCAGATCGTCGGCCCGACGAGCGCAGAGCCGAGCCGGAGCAGGACGAGGTCGCGGCCCGCGGCGAAGTACCGGTCCTCGTCGAACACGCCGTAGTTGGGGAGGAAGCGCTTCCGGTACACGGCCTTGACCTCGCCGTCGGCGCACACCGCGCAGGCGTTGAAGAGGTCGCGGTCGAAATGCGGGAAGCCGACGAGCGCGGCCGTCCCGCGCACCGCCGCCGCGATCTCGCGCAGCGTCCGCTCGGCGGCGCGGACGAACCCCGGACGCAGCAGGAGGTCCTCGGGCGGGTAGCCGGTGACGGCGAGCTCCGGGACGAGGACGAGGTCGGCCTCGGCGTCGCCTGCCTCCTCGAGCCGGGCGAGGATCCGGTCGCGGTTGCCGTCGAGGTCGCCGACGACCGTGTTGATCTGAGCCAGCGCGAGCCGCATCCCACAGCGAGAATACCCGCGGCGGCAGTGCTCGAAATCGGCACGGTTCCGGCACAGTGACGCGCGCCCGGCCCCGCTACAGTCACCAACCCCGTGGGTGGGTGGGGGTTTGGGATGGGACCTAGGGGGTGCGCCGCAGCCGGATCGAGTTCAGATCCCGGGCGATCACGTCGTCGGCGCGGGGGATCACCTCCTCGACGTCGTCGTGCTCGGCATGGAGGTAGCGGCCGCCGAGTGCGTCGGCGCGGCCCGAGGCCAGCACGCGGACGAGTCGCGGCGCGAGGTCCGGAGGCGTCCACGGCGCGTCGTCGCCGAAGACAGGAGCGGTCATCTCCGTCTGCACCAGCCCGGGCGAGATGTGGAACGCGCGCACGCCGTGCGCCCGAGCCTGCGCGTCGAGAGCCTCGGTGAAGCGACTCAGCGCCGCCTTGCTCGCGCCGTACGAGGTGCCGAGGCCGGCTCCGGAGTCCAGCGGAAGGTACGCCGCCCCCGAGCTGACGTTCACGATCCGCCCGCGCCCCCGCCCGACCATCCCGGGCAGCGCCGCGCGGCAGCAGAGGTACGCGCCGAGCACGTTGACCTCGAACACGTGCCACCAGGCGTCGGGATCCTCCTCCCAGGCGAGGCTCGGCGCGCCGGAGATGCCCGCGTTGTTGACGAGGAGGTCGAGCTCGTCGAGCCCGGCGAACCAGCGCTCGACATCCTCCCGCCGAGACACGTCGCCGACCATCGCCAGCCCGCCGACCTCCTCCGCGACCGACTCGACCTGCTCGGGCGTCCGGCCGGTGACGGCCACCTCCATCCCCGCCGCCGCCAGCTCGCGCGCGATGTTGGCGCCGATTCCGCGGCCTCCGCCGGTGACGAGAGCCACTCCGCTCAGTGCATCAGCCATCGATCGCCTCCTTGATCTCGTCGAGCGACTCCGGGTTCTCGACCGACGAGAGATCCCCCGGGTCGCGCCCGAGCGCCGTCGCCCGGACGGCGCGCCTCACGATCTTCGCCGAGCGCGTCTTCGGCAGCGCGGCGACCAGCACCACCCGCTCCGGCGCGAACGCCTTGCCCAGCTCCGCCGCGACGACCGCGCGGATCCCCGCCGGGTCGGGCGCCCGCCCGGGGGCAGGCACGCAGAAGAGCCAGACGACCTCGCCCTTCACCTCGTGCGGCACGCCGATCGCGGCCGCCTCGGCCACGTCGGGATGGGACACGGCCGCCGACTCGAGCTCCGCCGGCCCGATCCGCTTGCCTGCGATGTTGAGCGTGTCGTCCGAGCGCCCGTGCAGGTACCAGTACCCGTCGGCGTCGACGGAGGCCCAGTCGCCGTGGCACCAGACGCCCGGGAAGCGGCGCCAGTACGTGTCGAGATACCGCTCGGGGTCGCGCCAGATCCCGCGGGTCATCCCGGGCCAGGGACGCGTGCAGACGAGCTCGCCCACCTCGCCGCGCACCGGGTGCCCGTCCGCGTCGAAGACGTCCATCGCCGCCCCGAGCGCCGGGAACCCGAGCGCGACGGGCTTGATCGGCTCCACGATGCACGTCGAGAGGAAGCACGCCCCGACCTCGGTGCCGCCCGAGATGTTGACGATCGGGACGCGCCCGCCGCCCACGCTCTCGGCGAGCCACAGGTACGGGCCGAGGTTCCACGGCTCGCCGGTGGTCGTGATCGCCCGCAGCGAGGAGAGATCGGCGGTCGGCTCGCCGTGCGGGATCAGCGCCCGCACGAGGGTGGGCGAGACGCCGAGCATCGTCACCTGCTCCGACTCCACGAGCCGCCAGAGCCGGTCGGCGGGCCGGTCGGGCGCGCCCTCGGCGTAGACGACCGTGGCACCCGCGGCGCCGGCCCCGACCACGGTCCACGGCCCCATGATCCAGCCCATGTCGGTCGAGAAGTGGACCCGATCGCCCGCGTGCACGTCGGACTGGTAGGCCGCCTCGCGCGCGACCGAGACGAGGAAGCCGCCCTGGACGTGAAGCACGCCTTTCGGGCGGCCGGTCGTTCCGGACGTGTACGCGAGGAGGTACGGCGCCTCAGAGTCGACCTGCACCGGCTCGACGGCGCCCGTACGGCCGGCGACGAGCTCGTCCCAGAAGACGTCGCGGCCGGGCGAGATGGGGACGTCGGTGCCGAGCCGCCTCCACACGACCACCCGCTCTACGGACGGCACCGTCCGCAGCGCCTCGTCCGCCGTCTCCTTCATCGGCACGATCTGGCCGCGGCGCAGCGACCCGTCGGCCGTGATCAGCGCCGTCGCACCGGCGTCGGCGAGCCGCGCGGCGATCGCATGGGCGGCGAACCCGGAGAAGACCGGCACCTGCACCGCGCCGAGGTGGGCGAGCGCGTGGGAGGCGATCGCGACCTCGGGGGCCATCGGCAGGAACGTCCCCACGACGTCCCCCTGGCCGATCCCGAGCGAGGCGAGGCCCTCCGCGAGCAGATAGACCTCGCGGGACAGCTCGCCCCAGGAGAGCGACCGGCGATCGCCGTCCTCCGGGCGCCAGACCGCCGCCTCGCCGTCGCGGCCCGCCCAGCGGTGGACGCAGTTCCAGGCCAGGTTGAGGCGCCCGCCCACGAACCAGCGGGCCCATTCGGGCCCGCGCGAGGCGTCGAGGACCGCCTCCCACGGGCGCGAGAACACGAGCCCGAGATCGTCCACCACGGCCGGCCAGAACCGGTCGCGGTCGTCGACCGAGACCCGGAGCAGGGCGTGGAAGTCGGCGCAGTCGAGGCGGCGCATCAGCCGCGTCACGTTCGCGTGCTCGACCACCTCGGCGCTCGGCTCCCAGACGTAGTCCCCCAAGGCTCCGGCCAGAGTACTTGACTCCCGATGCTAGCAACCGCTAACTTAGTGGGTGCTAACTTCCGCGACAGAGAGGACAGGGACTGATGAAGGCACGCATTCTCGCGCCCGAGAACCGCAAGTGGTGGACGCTCGCAGCGCTCTCGTTCGCGTTGTTCATGATCATGCTCGACAACACGGTCGTGAATGTCGCGCTCCCGTCGATCCAGCGGGATCTCGGGATCGGCATCTCCGAGCTCGAGTGGATCGTCACCGCGTACGCGCTCTCGTTCGCCGTCTTCCTGCTCACGGGCGGGAAGCTCGCCGACCGCTTCGGCCGCCGGCGCGTGTTCCTGATCGGGCTCGCGGTCTTCACTCTCTCGTCGCTCGCCTGTGGGCTCGCCGGCAGCGCAGGGCTCCTGATCGGCGCCCGGACGATCCAGGGCGTCGGCGCCGCGCTGATGATGCCGGCCACGCTCTCGATCATCTCGGCCGTCTTCCCGGCCCGCGAGCGCGGCGCCGCGATCGGGATCTGGGCCGGAGTCTCGGCGATGGCGCTCGCGATCGGCCCGCTGATCGGCGGTCTCCTCACCGAGAAGGCGAACTGGAACTGGATCTTCTTCATCAACGTCCCCGTCGGCGCCCTCGGCATCGTCGCGGCCTTCATCCTGGTGCCGGAGTCGCGCGACGAGAGCGCGGTCCAGCGGCTCGACCTCCCCGGCCTGATCACGTCGGCGGTCGCCGTCTTCGCGCTGACGTACGCGCTGATCGAGGCCAACACGTACGGCTGGACCTCGGCGCGCATCCTCGCGCTCTTCGCGCTCTTCGCCCTCTCGCTCGGCGCCTTCGTCCTGCTCGAGCTGCGCCAGCGGGCGCCGATGCTGGATCTCGCCCTGTTCAGAATCGGCACCTTCGCCGGCGCGAACGTGGTGGCGCTGATGGTCTCGCTCGCGATGTTCGGCGTGTTCTTCTACATCTCGCTCTTCATGCAGAACATCCTCGGCTATTCGGCGATCAAGGCCGGCGCCACGTTCCTGCCGATGACGATCCTGATCATCCTGGTCGCGCCGCTCGCAGGCATCCTCTCCGACCGCCTCGGCTCGCGCTGGCTGATGGCGGGCGGGATGACCCTCGTCGCGGGGTCGCTCGCGATCTTCGCGCAGCTCGACACGACGTCGGACTTCTGGAACATCCTTCCCGGCCTCCTGATCGGCGGAGTGGGGATGGCGCTGACGATGTCGCCGATGACCTCGGCGGCGCTCTCGGCGGTGTCGGTCGACAAGGCCGGCGTCGCCTCGGGGGTGCTGAACACGTTCCGGCAGGTCGGCGGCTCGCTGGGGATCGCGATCCTGGGGGCGATCCTCGCGTCCTACGTCTCCGTCGCTCCGCGCAGCCCGCAGTTCGCCGACCAGTTCGTGACCGGGCTCCAGCACGCGCTCTACACGAGCGCCGGGATCGCCCTGGCCGCGGCGGTCGTGGCCGCGAGCACGATCCGCAAGCGCAGCTCGGCGCCAGCAGCCGACGCGGTGGAGGCGATCGCGGCATGACGTCGCGCCTGTCGGCGCCGGAACGTCGCCAGGCGGTGCTCGACGCGGCGTGCCGGATCTTCTCCGAGGGCAGCTACCGGGGCACGACGACCGCAGAGATCGCGCGTGAGAGCGGGGTCTCCGAGCCGATCCTGTACCGGCACTTCGCCTCGAAGCGGGAGCTCTACCTCGCGTGCCTCGAGACCGCCTGGCTCGACACCCGGGCACGGTGGGACGACGGCGTCGCGGCCGAGCCCGATCCGGCCCGCTGGGTGCCCGCGATCGCCGCGGCCGCCTTCGAGGTCGGCAAGTGTCCCGCAGTGCTGGCCGACCTCTGGGTGCAGGCCCTCTCGGTTGCGAACGACGATTCGGTGATCGGCGCCGCGCTGGCGGCGCAGATGCGCGAGGTGCACGACTACGTCGCCGACCTGATCCGCCTCTCACAGGCGGCCGGCGGGGCGGTGGCCGAGCGGGACGCGGACGCGGAGGCGTGGATCTTCGTGTCGGTCGGGCTGCTGCGGACGCTGGCCGGGCGGCTCGACGGGCTGCTCGCGCCGGACGACCTCGACCGCATCCGCGCCTCCCGCACCGAGTGGATGACGGCCCGGCGCGTCTGACACGGACCACGAAGGAGACCCCCGGCTGCGGCCCCGGGGGTCGATCCTTCGAAGAGGATCGCTGCTGTTTGGGTGACGATCCGGCGGTTGTGGCTCTGCGGCCCAGCCACGCCTCCGGATCTTCTGTCGCCCGACTGCGGCGCTCCCCCTGCATCCTGACCTGGCGTCCGGCCCGGCTGCAAGTGGGCTCACTATAGGCGCCGCCGTCCGGGTCCGTCAAGTAGCTCGGTCAAGTGATTTTGAAAATGGCGGCTTCACCGGGTTTTCCCTGCGCAAATGCCCCTTTTGGGTGATGCCCGAACAGGCCAACTTGCTCTTAGGTGAACTAACAGGTTCACTACACACCTGCCGCCGCAGTGAATTCCGAAATCCGCAACCGCACCCGCACAACTGCCGCTCAGCCGGGCTCGATCCGGCTTGGCGAGCGCCTCCGTCAGCTCCGCGTCTCCGCGGGGCTCACGCAGACAGAGCTCGCCGGCGAGCGGTTCTCGAAGGAGTACGTGAGCCAGATCGAGCGCGGCAAGACGCGCCCGACCGACGAGACCATCGACTGGCTCGCATCGAGGCTTGGGGTCGACTCGGGCTTCCTGGCGAACGGCGTCTCGACCGACGAGCGGGGCCGGGTCGAGTCGGCGCTCGCGCGCGTCGAGGCGCTGCTCGAGTCCGACTCGGTGACCGAGGCGGCCGAGGAGATCGAGAACGTCCGCACGGCCGTACGTGCGACGGGCGTGGTCGAGCTCGAGGCGCGTGTCCTCCTGAACGACGCCAAGGTGAAGGCGCGGCTCGGCGAGGTGCGCGAGGCGCTCGACGTGCTCTCGCGCGTCCGCGCGATCGTCGAGGGGCCGCCGTTCTCGGACGTCGAGCGCGCCGAGGTGCTGTTCATGTTCGGCGTCTGCCGCTTCAAGCTCTCGTCGATCCA
>Ga0335077_10012872_pt1 | contig 10465 bp, 7 predicted proteins | sample Lox_Sample_31_FD_207151 | JGI IMG/M metagenome (GOLD analysis project Ga0335077, IMG submission 207151) | Soil microbial communities from Loxahatchee National Wildlife Refuge, Florida, United States - Lox_Sample_3.1 | ecosystem: Environmental > Terrestrial > Soil > Wetlands | place: USA: Florida...
GGCGTGTGGTGCACCTCCGGGTGGCCGGGCGTGCGCGAGCCCCACTGCCGGAACTGCTTCAGGTCGTCGAGCGTCAGGTCGTAGCCGGTGAGGTGCAGCGCGGCGTACTGGAGGATGCAGGCGTGGCCGGCGGAGAGGACGAACCGGTCGCGGTCGCGCCAGTCCGGGTTCGCCGGGCTGTGCTCCATCACCTCGGCGTAGAGGAGGTACGCGAGCGGCGCGAGCGCCATCGCGGTGCCCGGGTGGCCGGCGTTCGCCTTCTGGACGGAGTCCATCGCGAGCGTCCTGATCGTGTCGATCGAGAGCCGTTCGATGTCAGTCGTCGCCACGCATCACCTCGATGAGTCGTTCCTGTCGCTCCCGGGCCGAACGATATGCGTCCACCCGCTCCTCGTGGGGCGCGTATGTCTCGCCGAGGGGAGCGTCCACCGGTTCGTAACCGAGCCGTTGCAGCGCGGCGACGGCGGCGCCGCGGAGCGAGGCCTCCTCGACGCCGGACGCGGTGACCGGGCGGGCGAGCGCGTCGGCCATCACCTGGATCCAGGCCGGGTCGCGGAGAAGACCGCCGCCGCTCGCGACGACCTCCTCGAGCCCGGGCATCCGCTCCGCGATCGCGGCGATCCGGAAGGCGACGCCCTCGAGCGCGGCCTGCCGGAGGTCGGCCGGCCTCGCCGCGAACGTCAGCCCCGCGATCGTGCCCGTCGCGGTCGCGTCCCAGCCGGTCGAGCGCTCGCCGCCGAGGAACGGGACGAACGTCAGGCCGTGGTCGGGGCGCGGCGGGTCGCCGCCGGGAACGAGCGTCTTCCCGAGCCACGTGTAGAGGTTGCCGCCGTCGGAGAGCGCGCCGCCCTCGACGACGCGCCGCTCGTCGAGCCGGTAGAGGAAGAGGCCGGGCTTCGGATCCGGCGCGTCGGTCTCGTAGAGGACGCGGAGCGCGGCGGAGGTTCCGACCATCAGCGCGGCGCGGGCACGGCCGGTGCAGCCGGCGCCGAGGTTCGAGCAGGCGCCGTCGAAGAGCGCGGGAAACCAGCGTCCGCCGGCCTCGTCGCCGACGCGCGGCAGCTTCTCCTCGCCGACGCCGACGAGCTCGAGCAGCTCCGCGTCCCAGGCCGTGCGGTGGATGTCGAGCAGCCCCGTCGAGGACGCGAGCGAGACGCTCTCGACCGGCTCGGCTCCGGTCAGCTCCGCGTAGACGACGTCCGCGGCCGAGACGAACCGCGCCGCCGCGCCGAACGTCTCCGGCTCCGTCTCGGCGAGCCAGAGGAGCTTCGCCGGCCAGAACGCCGGGTGGAGGTGCTGGCCGGTGCGCGCGAAGACCGCGTCCGCGTCGGTGCGCCGCCTCAGCTCGGCGGCGGCGCCCGCCGCGCGGACGTCGCGCCAGCCGAGCACGGGCGTCAGCGGCCGGCCGGACGCGTCGAGCGCGACGAGGCTGTGCCCGAACGACGAGACGCCGACCGCGTCGGTGCGCTCGTCCCGGCCCGCGACGACCTCGCGGACGAGGCGCACGATCTCGTGCGGGTCGTCGCCGCCGTACGCCGCCTGCCGGAGCTCGTCGACGGGCTCGCCGCGCTCGTCGAAGACGCGCGCGCGGACCGAGGACGAGCCGAGGTCGACTGCGAGGACCGACGTCACGGGTGAAGGTCTACTACGGCACGATCTTCACGGGGCCGACGACCGTGTTCCCGGCCGCGTGCACCGAGCCCGGGTCCGGCGGCGGCAGCGTCCCCGTTGTGCCCGAGATCGTGACGGGCCCGGTGACGGCGTTCCCGTTGAGCTCGACGCCGGCGGTGTTGCCGCCGAGGCTCACGGGCCCGACGATCCGGTTCCCCGCGCACGGCCCGGTCGCCGCATCTCCGCCGACGAGGACGAGCCCCGTGCCGCCGTTCGCGCTCAGCGGGCCGGTGATCGTCGCACCGCAGATCCGGATCACCGCTGCGCCTGTCGCGCCGATCGGCCCGGTCACGCTCGCTCCCTCGAGGTCGAGCGAGCCGCCGCGCTGCACGGTCACGGGCCCGGTCTGACGGGCGCCGGCTCCGAGGCAGACCGCGCGGCCCGCCGCGACGACGAGCGGGCCGACGAGCGAGCCGGTCAGGCACGAGCTGGACGGCGCGACGGTGAGCGTGCCGGGGACGAACGTCGCGAAGGCGTAGTTCGCGGCGGCGAGCGTCCCGGCGGTGCAGACGATCGCGTACGTCCCGTTCGGGCTGAACTGCATCGCGAGCGTCGAGCACGACGCCGCGCCGGTCACGCCGGAGGTCGCCGCGGCCTCGCCGTTGACGAAGCCGGACAGCGTCGCGGTGAGCGGCGGGTTCGGCTGGCCGAAGAGCCGCGTGAAGCTCGTCGCCGTCACCGTGAGCGGCGCGGGCGCCACCGTCAGCGCGCCGGAGCCGGAGCTCGACGCGAAGCCCGGCGCACCGGCGAACGTCGCGCCGACGGCCCCCGGATACGAGCCCGCCGCGATCGCGCCCAGCGGCACGCCGCCGAGCGTCGCGACCCCGCTCGCGTCCGTCGTCGCGCTCCCGGCCAGCGCCCCGTTCAGCGTGAACGTCACCGTCCGGCCCGCGAGCGGCGAGCCGCCGCCCGTCAGCGCCGCGGAGAGCGTCACCGTCCCACCGTACGTCCCGGCCGCGTCGGCGACCGCGAGCGAGCTCGCGCGCGTCATCGTCAGCCGGACGACCTGCGGGTCGTGGTCGGACGCCTGGTCGGCGAACTCCGAGTTGACGTGCACGACGTCGTACGCGAACGGCTGCGCCGCGAGCGCGGGGCTGAGCAGGATGTGGTCGAGCGCCTCGGAGTTCCCCTCGAAGTCGTACGTGTAGCGCTCGTTCTCCGGCAGCGTCGTGATCAGGTCCTCGAGCGGCGCCGCGTCGAGCGTCGAGAGCGAGTCGGAGAACTGCATGTCGTTCAGGTCGCCGAGGACGACGACGTCCGCGCTCGCATCGGCCGCGTAGATGCTGCGCACGAAGTCGCGCACGGCGGTCGCCTGCTGCACGCGCTGCGTCTCCGACGGCTGCTGCGGCGGCTGCACGTGGCCCATCAGCGGGTCGTCCGGGAGCTTCGCGACCCAGTGGTTCGCGATCACGAACAGCTTCTGCCCCTGGAACTCGAACTCGCCCGCGAGCGGCTTGCGGCTCGCGGTCCACGCCGCGTTCGCCGGGTCGATCCGGCCCGGGCTGTACGCAAGGTCGCCGCTCGCCGTGACGAAGTTCGCCGTCGTCGAGGTGCCGCCGGGCGCATCGACGAACGAGAGGCCGCGGTCGGAGCGGAAGAGGAAGACGACGCGGATGTTCCCGCCGGGCTGGCCGCCGTCCTGGTCGTCCACCGGGTCGATCTCGCGCGCGTCGTACGCCGGCCCGCCGGCCGCCGCGATCGCGTCCTCGAGCTTCCCGATCGTCACGTCGGCCTCGACGACGCCGTTGTCCGTCGCGCCGGAATTGTCCTGTACCTCCTCGACCGCGATCACGTCGGGCGCGCCGAGGTTCTGCACGACGATGCTCGCGAGCCTCGCGTACTTCGCCGCCGGGTCCGACGGCGCGAGGTTCTCGACGTTGAACGTCGCGAGCGAGACCTGCCCCGGGCCGGCGGGCTCGGCGACCGTCGGCGCGATCCCGCCGTCGACGCGCGAGACGCTCTCCGTCGCCTCGAGGAAGAAGTTGTCGAAGTTGTAGTCGAGGACGCCGACGACCGGGCCGGAGTACGTGTCGCCGACGTTCATCGTCGGCATCGCCACGATCGCGTCGTCGACGACCACGCGCTCCGGGTTCGCGTCGTTCGGGCGGAGCACGACGCCGCCGCGGGGCGTGCGCACCGACGCGACGGACGCGGGGACGACCGGCGTCTCGCCGAAGGAGTTCGTCGGCCCGACCGCGACCGCGTCGGTGATCTCGACGCGCATCCCCTCGAGGCTCTCCCAGAAGTCGATCCCGTTGTGCGACGGGTCGAACGTCGTGCGCGTCTCGACGTCGCCGGTCGACTGGTCGTCGATCACCTCGGTCGGCGGCACGCGGCCCCCCGCGCCGACGACGACCGGCGGCGGGAGCGGGTTTCCGTGTGAGCTGACCGTCACCGTCGGCGAGTCGAGCTCCGTGTTCGTGAGATTGCCGGTTCCGGAGGCGCCGCCCGGGCGGAACTCGGCGACGAGGGCGCTCACCTGCGCCGCGTCACCGACCGCGACCGTCGGCGCGCCGCTCGTGAAGACGAAGATCCCCTCGGAGGTCGCGTCGCTCGCGTCGGGATCCGGGTCCTGGAGGTTGAAGCCGTTCGTGCGGAGCGCCGTGACGACGCCGCTCGTCGTGACGCGTACGCCGCGGTACGGCGAGATGTGCGACGCGCCCTGGATGTCGTGGATCGCGAGCCGCTGCGCCGGCGTCGTCACGGTGAGCTGGATCGCGCCCGTGCCGACGCGGCCCTGCCCGTCGGACACGCTCAGCGGGAGGCTCTTCGCGCCGGCGCTCGTCGCGGCGTCGACGGTCGCGAGATAGGAGAACGTGTCGTCGTTCGCGACGGCGTCGCCGTTCGTGCCGTCGTCGAAGAAGTCCTGCGCGCTCGAGCCGCCGATCGACGAGAGGTCGCCGGTGACGGCGAGCCCGGTGCTCGCGGGGTTCGCGCCCGGGGTGACGCGCGCCGTGAGGAGCGTCGTCGCGCCGGAGTCGACGGACGAAGGGCTCGCGGCACCGGCGACGGTCGGCGGCGTCGGCGTCACTGCGCCGCACGGCGCGGCGGCGGTCGCGGAGTTGCGCGGCGCGGGCGCACCGGTCGCGAAGTCGGCGGCGTTGTCGTCGGAGTCGGTGCACCCGGCCGCCTTGCGAAGGTCGGCGGTCGTGTTCGAGATCGTCGGCGCCGGGCCGGTGCCTTCGAAGAAGTTCGCGCCGCTCGCGCCGGTCCCGTAGCCGACGAGGTCGACGATGAGCGCCTTCTGCGCCGCGCTGCACGGCGTCGAGCCGCCGTTGCACGCGAGCGAGGTCGCCTGCGCGACGACCGCCACCTTCCCCGCGGTCGCGCTCATGTTCGTCCCACCGGTCGCGTCGGGCGCCGCGAGCGGCGCGCCGGTCGCGCCGGAGCTCTCGCCGACGAGGAGGTACCCGCCGGCCGGGATCGTGACGCTCGGAAGGGCCGTCGCGGCGAAGTTCCCGGTCCCGGTCGCGCTCGCGTACTGCACCGACCAGCCGGCGACCGACTGCGGCGCGCTGCCGCGGTTGAAGAGCTCGATGAAGTCCTCGTTGAACGGCGCGCCGCTGTTGCCGCCTCCGCCGTAGACCTGGCTGACGACGACGTTCGGCGAGCCGGCGCCGGCGGCTCCGCCGACCACGGCCAGCACGAGGAACGCGACGAGCGCGACGACCACCCGGATCCCGCGGCGCATGCTCTCCCCCTTCGCGGCTGACGGCAGCCCTACGCTAGCGCAGCTCGGGCCTCCGGTCGACCGGCGTTCACTACCGTGTTACCCGGCATGGCGGTCGTGATCGCATCGAATCTCCGGAAGGAGCTCGCAGGCACGCTCCTGTTCGACGGCGTGTCCTTCAGCGTCGAGCGGCGCGACCGCGTCGCGTTGTCCGGGCCGAACGGCGCGGGGAAGACGACGCTGCTCCGGATCCTCGCCGGCCAGACCGAGAAGCACGGCGGGGAGCTCGCGTTCGAGAAGGGGACGCGCGTCGCGCTCCACGACCAGCGGCCGCCGCTCGAGCGCGACCTGACGCTGCGCGAGTACGTGCTCTCGGGTGCGCAGGACCTCGTCCGGCTCGAGGAGGAGCTGCGGTCGCTCGAGCTCGCGATGGCGGGCGGCGCGCACGACCAGGCGACGCTGAACCGGTACGCGGAGGCGCAGGCGCGGCTCGAGCACGCCGGCGGCTACGGCTGGCGCGACCACGCGACGTCGGTCGTCCGCGGCCTCGGCTTCGCGGACGAGCAGCTCGACCGGCCGCTGCGCACGTTCTCCGGGGGCGAGCTGACGCGCGCGTCGCTCGCGCGCGCGCTCGGCGGCGACCCGGATCTCCTGCTGTTGGACGAGCCGACGAACCACCTCGACGTCGCGAGCCTCGAGTGGCTCGAGCGCGAGCTGAACTCGCTCGACGCGGCGGTCGTCCTCGTCGCGCACGACCGCTGGTTCCTCGAGGCGGTGACGACGGCGACGCTCGAGCTCGTCGCGGGGAAGGCGACGTTCTTCCCCGGGCCGTGGCACGCGTGGCGGCGCGAGAAGGCGGCGCGGATGGTGCACGCGCAGAAGCAGGCCGACCGCGTGCAGGACGACATCGAGCGGCTCGAGCGGTTCGTCGAGCGGTTCCGCGCGAAGAAGGACAAAGCGAAGCAGGCGCAGGCGAAGCTGACGCAGATCGAGCGGCTGAAGAAGGAGCGCGCGGCGTCGACGGACGAGATCGCGCTGCTGACGCGGAAGCGGCGCACGCTCGGCTTCGAGTTCCTGAAGCCGGCACGCAGCGGGCGCACGGTCGTCGAGGCGGAGGGATTGTCGGTGTCGATCGGCGAGCGCGAGCTGATCCGCGGCGCGTCGTTCGCGCTCGAGCGCGGCGAGCACGTCGCGCTCGTCGGGCCGAACGGCTCCGGCAAGACGACGCTGCTCGAGACGCTGCTCGGCCGGCGCGAGGCTGCGGCGGGGAAGCTGTCGCTCGGCCACGGCGTCGAGCCCGCGTACTTCTCGCAGCAGGAGATGGAGCTCGACACGCGCGGCTCGGTGCTGCAGTGCGTCCAGACGATGACGGGGCTGAACCGGCCGGACTCGCAGGCGCTGCTCGGGCGGTTCCTCTTCTCCGGCTGGGACGAGCACGAGAAGGCCGTGACGGTGCTGTCGGGCGGCGAGCGGCGGCGGCTCGCGCTCGCGGTGACGGTCGCGTCCGGCGCGAACTTCCTCGTGCTGGACGAGCCGACGAACCATCTCGACCTCGAGTCGCGCGAGGCGCTCGAGGCGGCGCTCGAGGCGTTCCCGGGGACGCTGCTGCTCGTGTCGCACGACCGCGCTCTGCTCGACGCGGTGGCGGAGCGGACGCTCGCGATCGAGGACTGCGAGCTGCACTCGTACGACGGCGGCTGGGCGGAGATGCTGCGACGGCGGGAGGAGCGGGCGTCGCGCGCCGCGGCTCGGGCCGCGCCGAAGGTCGAGAAGGTGCACAAGCCGGCGAAGCCGAAGCCCGCGCCGAAGCCGCGCCCGAAGCGCCCAAGCGAGCTCGACCGCCTCGAGTCCGAGATCGCCGCGCAGGAGACGGAGGTCGCGCTCCTCGAGGCGAAGCTCGCAGACGACTGGACCGACGTGGACACCCTCGCCGCGCACAAACGCTCCCGCGACGCGCTCACGGCGCTCCTGGAGCGGTGGGAGCTCCTCTTCGAGCAATCCCAGGCGTAGAGCCGAATCCCGGCGCATGCCTGGCACCAAACCGCTCTCAGGTGCCAGGCACTTCGGGCCCGCGAGGTGCCAGGCACTTCGTGCCCGCGAGGTGCCGGGCACCTCAGGCGCGGGAGGTGCCGGGCACCAGCGACTTCTCGAAGCACAGGCTGAGCTCGCGCGTGGCGTAGATGCCGTAGCACGGGATGCGCTCGTAGCCGAACGCCGTGTAGAGCCCGAGCGCCTCCGGCTGGCGGTCGCCGGTCTCCAGCACGAGCGACCTGTAGCCGAGCCGCGCCGCCTCCGCCTCGAGCGCGACGAGCAGCTCACGCCCGAGCCCGCGCCCGCGCGCCTCGGGGACGACGTACATCCGCTTCACCTCGCCGCGCGACTCGTCGAAGCGCGCGATGCCGCCGCAGCCGATCGCTCGGCCCGCGCCGTCGCGGACGACGAGGAACACGCCGTCCGGCTCGACGAACATCGACGCCTCGCGCGCCGGGCCGATGTCGGCCTCGCCCTCGTAGCGCCCGCGCATCTCCTCCTGCTGTGCCTCGACGAGCGCCGTCACCTCCGGCGCGTCGAACGCGGCGCGCTCAGGCCCAGAACCGCTCAAACGCCCCGTCCAGCGGAACCGCGGTGACCTCCTGCCACATCCCGTCGGCGCAGCGGATCACGAACGCCTGGTCGACATCGAGGTCGATCCCGTTGCGATGGCCGACGGCGCGGTAGATCGCGACCGCCCAGTCGTCGTCGGCGAAGACGGTGTGGAGCGAGCTGCGGTACGTCCCGTTCGTCTCGAGGCCCGTGCGCCGCAGGAACTCGACGACCTCGCGACGGCCGCGGTACTCGCCGCTCATCATCGTGTTGCCGGGGACGCGCCAGACGATGTCGCGCGAGAGCGCCGCGGAGATCGCCATCGCGTCCTTCCCGAACGCGGCGAACACGCGCCGGGTCAGCGCGGCATTCGGATGCTCGTCCGTCACTCGTCCGTCCCGAGCGTCGCGACGACCGCCTCGGCGATCACCTTCAGCGGCCGGCCGGACACCTGGCTCGCCTTGCGGAGCCGGGCGAACGCGCCGTCCTCCGACAGGCCCTCCTTCTCCATGATCAGGCCCTTCGCCCGCTCGATCACCTTGCGCGCCGCGAGCGCATCCGCGAGCGACTCCGCCTCCTCGCGCACCGCCGCGAGCTCCTCGTACCGCGCCCGCGCGGTCTGGATCGCCGGCAGGAGATCCTGCTCGCGGAACGGCTTCACGAGATAGCCGAACACGCCCGCCTCGACGGCGCGCGACACGAGCTCGTCCTGCCCGTACGCCGTCAGCATCACGATCGGGATCGGCCGCTCGTCGAGGATGCGCCGCGCCGCCTCGATCCCGTCGAGCCGCGGCATCTTCACGTCCATGATCGCGAGGTCGGGCTGCTCGCTCCGTGCGAGCTCGACCGCCTCCTCGCCGTCCTTCGCCTCCGCGCACACCTCGAAACCCGCTCGCTCGAGCAGGTCGCGCAGGTCGAGACGGATGATCGTCTCGTCTTCGGCGACGAGGATCCGCATCAGACGGGAAACACTACTTCTGCGCGCGTGCCGCCCTCGCGGCGAAGGTCGAAGCTTCCCTGCAGCTCGTCGCGCACGAGCGCGTCGACGATCGAGAGCCCGGTCCCGGGCTGCGCGCCGTCGGGGCCCGGCCCTTCGTCGGCGATCGCGAGGACGACGTTCGGGTCGCGGCGCGAGAGCTCGATCCGCACGGTGCCCGCGCCGTGCTCGAGCGCGTTCTGCAGCAACTCGGCGAAGACGAGCGCGAGCGCGGTCGCGCGGTCGCCGGAGAGCTGCACCGGCTCGAGGCTCGCCTCGACGTTCCGCCCCGCGGCGAGCCCCTGGACGAGCATCGCGCGCAGCCGGTCGACGAGCTCCGCGAGCTCGACGTCCTCCTCCCGCTGCTCCGTCAGCACCTCGTGCACCGCCGCGATCGCGAGGATCCGGTTCACCGAGTGCTCGAGCGCCTCCTGCGGGTCGACGTCGTCCGCGCGCGACTGGAGGCGCAGGAGCGACGCGACCGTCTGGAGGTTGTTCTTCACGCGGTGGTGGATCTCCTGGGCGAGCACGCCGCGCATCACGGCGCGCCCGTGCTCGAGCGCAACGGCGGCGTGGTGCGCAATCGCCTCGAGCAACGCGCGGTCCTCGTCGGAGAACGGCGAGTCCTTGTCCGCGACGAGCTCGCCGATCTGGCGGCGCTTCCAGCGCAGCGGCGTCCGCACCGCGTATGCGCCGGCGCGGCCCTCGGGCCACGCGATCCGGCCGTCCTCGAGCACGAGCGCGGCGCCGGTCGCGCCGACCGCGTCCATCGTCGTCTTCACGATCGCCTCGAGCGACTCCTCGAGGTAGAGCGACTCCGACACCGCCTCGGAGATCCGCGCGAGCGCCTCGAGCTCGGCGACGCGCCGCTGCGCCTGGTCGTAGAGCTGCGCGTGGACGATCGACTGCGCGACCTGGTCGGCGATCGCCTCGAGCAGCGCGATCTCCGCGTCGCCGTACGCGTGCGGCTCGCGCGTGCGGATGTTCATCGCGCCGGCGAGCCGCTCGCCGTGAACGAGGATCGGCACGGCGAGGATCGACTCGTACTCCTCCTCCGGCAGGTTCGGGAAGTTCTTGAAGCGCGGGTCGAGGTGCGCCTGCGACGGGATCATCACGGGCGAGCGGTCCGCCGCCGCGACGCCGGTGATGCCCTCGCCGGGACGCATCCGCGGCCGCTTCGTCATCTCCTCGACGTGCGTCCCGTGCGTCGCGCGCAGCACGAGCTCGCCGCTGCGCTCGTCGTAGAGGTAGACGAAGCACGCGTCGGCGCCGGTCGCGTCGGCGACCTTCGTCGCGACGAGGTGCAGCACCTCCTCGAGGTCGAGGGTCGAGTTGACGGCCGAGATCGTCTCGGTCAGCAGCCGCAAGTGACGCTCGGGTGCGTCCATGCGTGTAATCGTAGGGCCGTGGGCGCCACGAACTGGCTGCTGTTCTTCCACCTGCTCGGGGCGTTCGCGCTCTTCGCCGGGGCCGCGGTCGCCGCGATCCTGAAGGTCGCCGCGATCCGGAGCGAGCGCCCGAGCGAGATCCTCGTCCTGCTCCGCCTCACGCGCGCCGGGGTCAGC
>Ga0335077_10012873_pt1 | contig 10463 bp, 9 predicted proteins | sample Lox_Sample_31_FD_207151 | JGI IMG/M metagenome (GOLD analysis project Ga0335077, IMG submission 207151) | Soil microbial communities from Loxahatchee National Wildlife Refuge, Florida, United States - Lox_Sample_3.1 | ecosystem: Environmental > Terrestrial > Soil > Wetlands | place: USA: Florida...
CCGACGTTTCTACTTGCTGTGTCCGTGCAATATAAAGTCGCCGCTCTTGAAACCGGACTCCATTTCCCATACGTGATCTTGGTAGTCTCTCTTCGCTCCGTGCATTGCCGCACGGATACGGTTCTGACTCATCGGCGCTGCTCGCTGGGGACTACTAAACGAACCGAAACAGGAGAGAATCGCTTCGCGTCACCCCGTTTTGCAACCATACGTCCATGAAGTGATTCTCTCACCATCCTGCCACTCAGCGGAGGTTCGGGAATATACCGCTGAAACCAACATCCAGTTCCCGGGAATGAAAGGGTTGAGTATTCCGACCGGTTGGGTCTTTTCCAAGCTTCTGGTCTGCTTGGATTGTGGAGCGGCAGAGTTTGCGATTCCCGATGCCGAGCGGAAAGCTCTGTCCAAGAGGGATTATCGAGGTTCACGCAGACGAAGCTGCTGCTGTGTGGGGATTCCATATGGACTCACGCTTTTTGCGGGCCGGGTTTTCTCATTAGAAGATCTTGCCTTCGTTGCATAGCATAAGCGGCGTAGAATACGAGTACAGTTTGCTCCCAGCCATGTAGTTATCGCGACGACAGTCCAGTTTCTCAGATGTGCGTGCGATACGGTCGAGACGAGTTGCGACCTTGCCTTTGCGCAACGAACGAACCACCACCGTTGTGCGATCTTCGATGTGGTGTACAACTCTCAAATGATTTTTGGGTTCAATTCGACTGGCGGAACCTCGTGAACAAATCCCCGATTCGGGTTCTCATAGTGGACGATTACGAGCCTTGGCGTCGCTCCTTCTCAACCTTGCTTCGGAGCGAGAAGGGACTACAGGTCATTGGCGAAGGGGCAGACGGGCAAGAAGCTGTTCGGAGAGCAGAAGAATTGCAGCCAGACCTGATCCTGCTAGACATTGGTCTTCCTGCACTGAATGGGGTTGAAGCTGCTCGCCGAATCAGAGAGATTTCTCCCTCTTCCAAGATTCTCTTCGTGAGCGAAAACCGCTCCGCTGACATCGCAGAAGAAGCCTTGCGTACGGGTGCAGGGGGCTACGTCGTGAAGTCGGATGCAGCACGTGAACTGCTGCTCGCTGTGAAAGCGGTTCTCGCGGGTAAGCGGTTTGTCAGTGCAAGTTTGTATGGTCAGGATTTGAACGCATCCATGAATGAGCACGGCGCAGCCATTAAGCATTCCCATGAGGTTGCGTTCTACGCGGATGACAGTTCTGTAGTAGATGGTTACGCTCGCTTCATCGAATCCTCTCTTAAACGTGGCAATGCGGTCATCGTAGTTGTGACCGAGCCACACCGAGCCAGCCTTCTTCCGAAATTGGAAGCAAGAGCTGTGGACGTGCCTGCGGCCGCTGAGCAGGGCCGCTATATTCCGTTAGATGCCGCCGATACACTCTCAAGATTGACGGTCAATGATATGCCCGATCCCGTTCGCTGTGCCAAAGTGGTAGGCGATCTCATTACGGTGGCGGCCAAAGGCGTAAAGGGAGAACATGCCCGGGTTGCAGTTTGCGGAGAAATTGCGCCGAACTTGTTGTCAAAAGGCAATGTGGAAGGGGCGATTAAGCTCGAACGCCTGTGGGATGAAATCACGAGAGGCTATGGGGTCCATACGCTGTGCGGCTATCTGTCGAGTGCGTTTCCGCATCAAGAAGCCGACCCAGTCTTCCAACGAATCTGCGCGGAACACTCAGCCGTTCATGGACGGGAAACTGGGTGTGCCTAGCTAACCGTTGAAAGCAAGCGGCGGCCGTCCCGATGTTTTTCAAGTGCGCAAGCGGCAATAGAAAAAAGGCCGCCTTGTCGCGTGAGGAACCACAGTGCGGAAGGCGGCCCTGAGGCTGTGTCTTCGGTGGCAGTTTCACGCAGCCCATCGCAAGTTGGAACTAGGAGAAATAACAGTCGAGGTTTCCGGTGCCCTCGTCAGGCGGTCCGGTTCAATGCGATACGGGGATAACGCCAACCATCTGTGATCTGCCTCACATCCGAACGGCATTGCAAAGCGCAAGAATGCCTGCTGGAGTCTGGGCGCAGAAACCGGGGATGGGCTCTAATGCCATTAGACGAAGACATCGTGAAGCGGAGAGCCATTCTTAAGTCGAACCCAAATTTGAGGGTGAAGCTGTTGTGCGAGGTGTTTGACCATCACAAGATTCCTGTACCAAGGCAGTGGAAGGCTGCTGGTATTGAGTGTTGGACAACGGCATATCACAAACGCCGTTTCAGAGGCCGTGTCCATAGCCTAGTTTCAAAAGATCGCATAAGGGTAAATGAGTGAGGATTTTTCAACCGTTACCGACTCGCCACTCGCTCCACTTTCCAGGGTTTTGGCGTGATCCAATGAGAGATCGAGTGATCGAGTTGCTTAACGCCTCCGCCGTCTACTAGTTGGTTGTACGTAGGATCAAAATCGGGATCAACGCTCAGACGGTTTCGATGTGCCAGTATCTCCGCGTGGCTGACCGATCCCAACCGGTGCGGATGACTAGGCGGCGTTCCTTGTCGATGACGTAGCGCGATGGCATCCGTTTGGCGAGCCAGTCTGGACGATCTAGCCTGATGAAACCACCACTGAAACGGCTGGCAACGGCGAAACAAAGGAAAACAGGCATTTCCGGTAACGCCAGTAACAGGCGAATGCGGGCACTTCGGCCGGCCGGAACCGGCAAGATACCCCCGAAAACACAGAGCGCCACGGCGTTATACTTGTATTTATATACGTACATAGATACATTGGTACATATGAACAACGATCCGCGATTGGAAATCGAACGTGTACAGACCGGGGTGCGCATGGAAAAGCGCATCCTCAAGGTGCTCAAGGCATTCGCCGAATACCACGACATGACCCTGGGCGACGTGCTGGAAGGAATTGTGCTCCATGCCTTCGATGGCAAGACCCCGTTCAGCCCTGCGTCTCTGGAGAAGATCCGCGAGTTGAAGAGGTTTTATGAATTAGACCTCGATTCGAGCGCGAGTCATCGCCTGAGGGAAATTAAGGCCAGATCCGGACGCAAGCGGAAAGAGGGTGGAGCGTGACTGGCAAGCTGGGACTCAATGTTTTGCGCTGGTCGCTCGGCGTCGTGATTCTGATTGAAGCCGTAATGTTCGTGCTCCCGTCGGCCGCGCACGATTTCACGCGCACTCACATGCCTGCCTTTGTGCGACTGGTGCTCGGGTTCGGAGAGATTCTCGGGTGCATCCTTCTGTTAATCCCGGGAACGATCGTGCGCGGAGCCTGGCTATTGCTTGCCGTCTTCGTGATGGCAATCTTGCTTCACCTGCTGCATGGTTTGTCTGGGATTGGGGAATTGGTGATCTACGCATCTGCTGCCTTTGCAATTGCGGCAGGAAAGAATTGAGCCAGATCAAGAAAAGAAACCCGCTCCGGGAAGCTCCATGCATCCGAGCCTCCCGGAGCTCGATGGCGGAATGACCAAACTTGCTTTGATTGGGCGTCAGGGCTTGAAGGTATTTGTGTAGAGAATGTAGGTCAGAAAATCGGCGCTGTATCCGTGAAACACGACGGCGGCTTGGCCGGCGCTGTCGATGGCGACGCCCTCTGGCGTGCCACCGGCGTCAAATGACACTCCGGCAGTGGCGGGCGCATTCCATGGCTTGCCCCCTCCCGGGCGCGTAGCCGCGCGCCAGATGGTGTTGCCGGTTCCATCGTTCGGATTCACCCAATAAAACGCGATGGCTGCTCCCGAGGAACTCATGGCGAAGTCGAAGTAGCCCGGGAATTGGTCCGAGCCCGAGATCGTCGTAACGGGTCCCCAAGTATTTGTGGCAAGGTTGCCGTCCACGGCGACGAGATTAGTGAGCTGTGCGTTACCCCAGCCAACGATGGTGGCGTGCCCCGAGGAATCGCTCGCGTAGATCCGGTTGTCGCGTCCCGTGCCCGTATAGAACTGCAGAGAAGAGAGAGGTGCGACAACCGCAGCACTCGTCCACGCGGATCCATGCCTGACTCGAGACACAACATTGCTTCCGAGAATCGAAACCACGCCGAGGTCACCCACAGCGTCGGCGGCCAGCTGTCCGAAATGCTGCGTAGCGTCTGGACCGAGCAGTGCACCCGAATCAACCCAGCTCTGCGCACCGGATGCACGGGTGGAAACATGCAGCACCCAGTTCGATGTCTTGCAGGTTCGCGAACCGCACGTGGAATCGAAGCTCTCCCAGGCGACCGCCATGGTTCCGTCTGGGGCCACGACCGCACCGTCGAAACTCAGGTGAGGCGCCGAGGCGATTGTGCTTGCCGACGTCCAGGTACCACCAGCCGGGCGCTGTACCGCGACCACGGTCGATGAAGTAGCCCGCGCTCCGCCTGTGCCCCAAGCCAGTCCTTGATCTCCCCTGTCGTTGCTCACATAGAACTGGTTGACGCCATGTGTTGAACCTGGCGTGCCCCAGTTGCCTCCAGCCGGATGGTCAACAAAAGTTCCCCCCAGTGTCGGACTGGTGTAAATTGCGGTAACGTTGCCGCTAGTGCTAGTGCGAACCGAAGGGTTACCCGATGCCACGCCAATCGATCCGGAAATGTTCACCGCTGCAGACCAGGGTTGACCGAAGGCAGCGTTGGCTGCCCAGATTTCGTTGACAGCGGTGCCATTCGGCAGCGCGTTCTGATACCAGACGCTGGTCATATTGCCGGAGGCGTCCAGAGCGACCGTGCCGTTGTAGGCATTGGTGGCAAGTACGGCTTGCGTGGACCAAGTCCCCGCCGACGCTGGGGTAGCCACAGCAAGAAGCAGGCACAAAGTAACGCTCGTGAGGTTCTTATACGTCATATCGACTCCTTTGATAGCAAGCGGAAGCGTTTCCATTTGCTGATTGAAATCGTGAACGGCAACCCAACCTCAAACAGGCGTCACCGGCACCCGTGAAGAATTGGCTCAGGCTTAGTTGTTTTCCCATTGGTCTATGACAACTTGCGATTGGTGGCAGCGAACCAGTGCAGGGTCAGTGAACCGCCACTTTCGAGTACATGGGGCTCCCGATATATGCTTTAAATGTGAGGATGAGGTCCGCCCGCTCAACCCCGGAGCGATCAATGCTGCAGATGCTCGCGGCAATTCCGATCGGGGACCTTGCGCGTCCGCAAATTATATGTAAATTCGATGTAAAAGATCGGTGCCTTTGTAGATATGGAGCCTCGCAGATCTCGTTTAAGATGCTGATCCGTCTAACCCCACGTGTTCCCCTATGAACCTGATGAAAGCACCGCTCTTCTTTCTCGTATTCATATTCAATTCAGCTCAGGCACAAACAATTCGCAATGGAGAAGACCTGTTGCGCGCCATGCACGACCGCTATAAGGACTCGTGGTACCAGACGGTCACCTTCACGCAGAAGAGCACCACTTATAAGCCCGATGGGACTAGCAGTGCCGAGACCTGGTACGAAGCCGCTCTGCTTCCCGGCAAGCTCCGCATCGATATCGGACCGGCCAGAGATGGAAAAGGCTACATCTTCTCCGAAGGAAACATCACTGTGATCAAGGACAACAAGGTCGTCACGAACCTGAAGTCGATCAACATGCTTCTGGTGCTGGGTTTTGATGTATACCGTCAGGATCCCGACGTGACCATCGAGGTCATCAAAGATGAGGGCTACGACCTGTCAAAGCTGCGGGAAGATGCGTGGGATGGGAAACCTGCGTATGTGGTCGGCGCCGGGAAAGGCGATCTGAAGTCAAAACAGTTTTGGGTCGCAAAAGACACGTTGTTGTTTCTGCGCGAGATTGAGCCAACCCGCGTTGACGCTTCGAAGCTGGATGATATCCGCTTTATCCACTATCAACCGCTGGCCGGTGCCTGGATTGCAGCCGGGGTAGAAGTCTATTCAGAGGGGAAAAAGGTCTTCTCCGAGGATTATTCCGACATCCAAGCCAACGTGAAGCTGCATGCAGGCACGTTCGATCCTGAGAAGTTTGCCACGACCCATTGGGAGAGGTGAGGAAACAAACATCCTCAAGTTTGCTGGTAAAGTTTCAAGCACCTGATGACCAACTACCCAACTGGACCATGTTTGTTGGCGCGTGGCGACCGAAACCGAAAACTTATCTCGCGAGCCCGGCGGCGAGCTGCTTGGAATCTTGATTATCCTCCACCCGCATCTGTTCCTCTCCCGGATCGAAGACTCTCTGCATCAGAACCGCGGCGATCAGCATGAAGCAGCCTCCAGCGACGACCGCGGTCAGGCGATTGTTGCCAAGCAAGTGGCTCATCACCCAACCAAAGAACAGCGAAGCGATAATTTCCGGCGTAACGATGAAGAAGTTGAAGATGCCCATATAGACGCCAGTTTTTTCCTTGGGCAGAGATCCGGCCAGCACTGAATAGGGCATGGCGAGAGTGCTGGCCCATGCGATGCCGACACCCACCATCGTTAATAGCAGAACATATTTGTTGTGGATGAAAGCTACGGAGATCAGTCCAAGGCCGCCTGCAAGGAGGCAAAGGCTATGGGTGTGTTTGCGCCCTAGAGCGCGAGCGATTGGAGGAAGAAAGAAAGAGAAACCAAAGCAGACCGCCGAATAGAGACCAAAGCAGATGCCACCCCACTCTACACCGGCCGAATAAAGAGGCGAAGCCGTATCCGGCGCCACAAAAACGTTGCGCGCGACCGCCACTGGAAAATACAACCACATGCAAAAGAGCCCAAGCCAAGTCAGGATCTGTACCGGCGCCAGCTGACGCATAGTCTTTGGCATCTGGGCGATGGAATCGAGGATCTCCGTAGCGTTCGTTGCCAGGCCGCGCTTCTCCCCTTTCATGCGGCGAAACGCTTCGAGGTCGTCTGGGGGGTATTCCTTCGTAGTCATGATCGTCCAGAGAACCGCTCCAAAGAATACGACGGCCCCCATATAAAAAGAGAGGCGGACCGTTAACGGAATGGCGCCTCCCGCTGTGTCTTTGCCCATATCGAACCAGTTCGTCAGCATCCATGGCAGAGCCGAAGCGATGACGGCCCCGAGTCCAATAAACAGGCTCTGCATGGCGAAGCCGCGAGTCCGTTGCGGTTCGGGGAGCAGATCGGCGACAAAGGCGCGAAATGGTTCCATGCTGATATTGATCGATGCATCCAGAATCCAGAGGAGTCCTGCGGCCATCCACAGGACCGACGAGCGCGGCATCAGGATAAGAGCCACTGAGCTCAGGATCGCACCGGTGAGAAAATAGGGCCGACGGCGTCCGAGGCGGCCCCAGGTATGGTCGCTTGCATGACCAATGATCGGTTGTACGATCAGGCCAGTGAGCGGCGCTGCGAGCCAAAGGATGGGAATCTGGTCAGCCCGCGCTCCCAGGTATTCGTAGATGGCGCTCATGTTGGCCATCTGCAGACCCCAGCCGAATTGAATGCCGAAGAACCCGAAACTCATGTTCCAAATCTGCCAGAACGACTTACTCGGCTTTTCCATATGCATCACCTCGGCTCAGAGTTTGAACCTCGAGCGGGTTATGGCCTAACGGTCGTAAAGTGTAGCCAATTCCTTAAGCGTTGCGGCGATTTCTTTGCTGGCCGCGTTCTGCTTCATTCGCCACTTCCAGTACCCGCTGGGGACCCCTGGCAAATTCATCCAGGCCTCGCTGATGAGGTCTGGTTGATCCCCTTCCCGATAGCACCAGATGCCAAAACCACTGCCAAGAAGGTTACGTCTAATCCGGAGTACAAGCTCTATCAGCCGCACATCTCTCTGACAATCGATGGATCGTCTTCGAAGCTGTCGCCAACTCACCGAACCCGGAATCCGCGCTTTATGTAGTTCCCGCATCGGGCGGTCCGTGGGACACGCATTACCGACGGCCAGCACTGGGACGACAAGCCTTGCTGGTCTCCTCACGGCAGGACAGTCTATTTCGTTTCCGGACCTGGCGGATTCTTCAATATCTGGGGGATTCGTTTCGATCCGGACGCGGGTAAGCCTGTTGGTCAGCCGTTTCAGATCTCGAAGTTTGATAGCCCGCGATTGATGCTTCTACGCTCCATACCATTTGTAGGGGTCTGGTTCACTCAGAACAAACTGGTGGTGACCATGGCGGACTCGCAATGCGCCAACACGCAAGCGTGATGAGTACACTCCTGCACGTGGCCCGCGCCGATTCAACTACCAGCGAGGAGCAGCGTCAGAAATACCGAGCCCGAGTTCGGGAGCCGTTCGAGGCCGCACACGCGGCATGGGATGCCTACCATCAGCATCTCTGCTTTGCAGATCCCGTTACCTACGTGGGTCTCGCTCCACCAACTGAATGGTGACGTTTGTACGTGGTTCCACCAGAGCTGACCGTGGCAAACTGCTGCCCAGCAACCACGACCCTGCTGCCTTTCAATCCAGCGAAGTCCATAGAGAAACTCAGGGGCGAGCGCGGCCCACGGCCGAAGTAGAGTTAGGCCGCGGTCACCTTGGTCGTATCGGTCCGGGCGGCTTGCGCTTGCGGCTTTCCCGTTAGCACGGCCAACAATGGAATTCCTTTAGGTGTGCCTAGTCCCGTACACGCATCCCACCCCTGGTTAGCCCGGAAGGAGCCGTTATTGCCTTGAGTTATGTCGTGAAATCCGGCGGTTTCCGTGGCCTTGGAGTAGATCAGCGGATTGAGAAAGCCGATCGGGCTCCCATTTTCCTCGTTGATGAGCGCCACCAACGCAGCCCACAATGGCGCAACAGCGCTGGTGCCGCCGATGACGGCATTTTCCCCGTCTACCAAAATGTTGTAACCCGTGGCGGGATCCGCATCACCACCGACGTCAGGCACCCCTCGCCCTCCGTGTTTTGTACTCGACTTCGGAACGTTGAATCCTTGTTGCCACGATGGCAGGGGGAAATATCGACTAACTCCGCCGCCCGTCGCTCCGCCCTGCGGTTGTTCATTCCAGACCATCTCGGAGACAATTTCTCCCGCAGATGCCTGCAGAGTGGTGCCGCCGCACCCCAGCGCGAAAGAACTGGAGGCTGGAAAATCAACGTGGTTGCGTCCGTCGTTAACCCCATCGGAGGAGCCATTGTCACCTGAGGCGACGCAAATGGTGACCCCCATCGCCGCCGCCGACTGGAACGCCTCGTCGAAATTGGTGAGGGCCTGCTTCGTCCACTGCGATTCCGATGCACCCCAGCTTATGGAGACAACAGAAGCCTGATTGACGTTATCGTGGACGGCAGTTGTGATGGCGTCCAAGAAACCACGATCAGTGTTCGGAGCGAAGTACACGACAATCTTGGCAGCCGGGGCAATCGCACCCGCCACTTCGATATCGAGCATCACTTCACCGTCGGCGCTGTCCGGAGTGCTCGGACTGTTCGAACCGCCATCGACCGACACGGAGATGACTTGGGGTGTATCCAACCCGAGCGAACTGAAGTAGTTGGTTAAGTCATCCAACTGAAAGCCGCCGCCCAACTCAATAATGCCGATGCACTGGTTTGCTCCCTTTCCCTGCGGGAAATTGTAAAGTTGCGCTATTTCGTTGGGATCATGGGACGCAGTCGCCACGTGAGCCTTGATTCCGGAGCTTTGCGGCAGCCGTCGAAAATGGGGTTCGGCCTGCGGACGGTTATCCAGTCCGAATACGCCACGGACTACGTCAGCGTACTCGGTCGGCACACTGATTTCACCGACGCGTCCGCGGAAATTCCCCTTGGGAGAGCTATACTCCTTCAGCTCCACGTTGAACGCCCTCTGCAGGTTGGCGACGGTGCCTGACAGAATCACGGTGCGGCGCGCCAACTCTGTACCAGTTTCGTGGACCTTAAGCCCGAATTCCTGGGCAAACTTTCTGATCTTATCCAGATCGGCCGGGTCAGCGCCGTGAGCCTTCTCGTAGTCGGCGCGCTCCATGCGCTTGAAGCCGGGTCTTTCTAGAGCAGCTCTCAACTCGGGATGGGTTGTGGTTTCTGATCTCCGGCGAAGACGGATGGAGATCTCAATGGGTTGGTCAGGGTGTGAGTTGTGAATCAGGCGTGCCCCACGAACGGGCTGACGCTCGCTGCCAGTTAGAAGAGAAAACTGTCTGGCGGAAGTCACAGGTGCTCCTTCTTTTCGGGGGAACAAAACGGACAAGAACTATCGCGACAGGAGGTCGTACAGGAGAGGAAGCCCAGGGTCGTCTCGCCGTTCAGATGGTCCCGAAACGGACCTGACTATATCGAAGAAGGTTGGATTTATCAACAGGTATGACACGAAAGAGGGACTAGTAACTCAACTTCATGACCTCTTGACATCGCGACAACCGCCTGTGGATCAGGCGAACGCGATTTCGGAGACAAGTCGCAGATGTTAACTTCTGGGGGACTCTCCGTGGCTCAACTTCTGGATTGCCTATCAGATCGCTATAGGGGCGGCGGTCACCCGCCCTCCCCTGCCAAACCGCCAAGCGTACGGGTTCGTACACGGCGGTTCGAGTTGGTTGCGCTAGCACTCATCGATCAACGTCGGAAGGCTGAGCGATGCGAAGTAA
>Ga0335077_10012876_pt1 | contig 10461 bp, 7 predicted proteins | sample Lox_Sample_31_FD_207151 | JGI IMG/M metagenome (GOLD analysis project Ga0335077, IMG submission 207151) | Soil microbial communities from Loxahatchee National Wildlife Refuge, Florida, United States - Lox_Sample_3.1 | ecosystem: Environmental > Terrestrial > Soil > Wetlands | place: USA: Florida...
GAGCGACGTGAGCAGCCCCGATTGCAGGTAATCAACCTGCAAGGCTTCGCGCATAGTGCCAATCGATTTGCCACGTGCAATGAACCATTCCACGAGCCAACTGGAAATTTCCTGATTCACCATTACTACCTTTCAATCGCGATGCAACGCGTGGGAGCCCCATCGCCGCCCTTCACCTTCAAAGGCAGCACGAACAATTCGACCACCGATTTCGTCAACGCCCGCAAATTCGTTAGATATTCGACGAGCACTACTTCTGCGCCCAACAGAACCTTGTGATTCGGCGAATCGTTCCCACTAGTCCGCGAGTGCGCGGGGTTGTCAGGCGAGGGCGTATCCATGGCAATTAACCGGCACCCTCCGTCCACCAGCCATCGCGCGGCATCCTGCGAGAAAAACGGATAGTTGTTGTAGTAACTCATCTCGCCAAAATGGTCGGACCAATCCGTGCGCAGAATCACCCGCCTCGGCGCCTTCTCGCCCAACTTTTCCTTAAGCGCCGCAACTCCGATTTCCTGGTTCGCCTGTACTGGCGCAAAATTCAACACCGTTGCTTCGCCAACCAGAGTATCCAGCGGGACCTGATCGATTCCCTTCCCGTTCGGAATGAAGTGCAGCGGCGCATCGGTGTGGGTTCCGGTATGCGTGCCCAAAACCAGTTTGCGCGTCTCTCTCCCCTCGATACCATGCCGCCCAAGAATGCTGACCTCCACAACCGGATGCCAATGCGTGGGAAAGGTCATCATGCCTTCGTGCAGGCTCAAGGAAAGATCAACAATTTTCATGCACGATTGCCTTGCTTCAGAGATAACGACCCGACCAAAGACGCCGGCGCTTCCTGCGGAATCGGCGTTGCCACCTGCAGTTTGTTCCACACCAGCTCGCGCAGCCTGACTTTCTGAATCTTCCCGTTCGACGTCCGCGGAAATTCGGCGATGGCCATGTACCGCGAAGGTTGCTGGTGCGCGGCGAGCGCTTGCTTGCACTGGCTCATGATCGAATCCAGAACAGACTCCAGTTCGATCCCGCTTTCGAGCTTAAGAACAGCCACAATATCTTCGCCGTAAATCTCATGCGGCACGCTGATCACGGCCGCGTCGCTCACATGCCCGGCGCGCAACAGAACTTCTTCGATTGCCGCAGGGCTGACGTTAACCCCGCCGCGAATGATCAGGTCCTTCTTCCTGCCCGTGATCGAGAGCGATCTGCCGTCGCCAAGGTGCCCATAGTCACCGGTCGAAAACCACTCTTCGGCGTCTACTTTCTGCAAATCGCCAGCATTCGTAATGTAGCCCGCCATCAGATCGGGCGTCAGGATCTGAATCTCTCCCTCCTGGCCCGAAGGCACAATCGACCCATTCTCCGCGCAGACTCGCAAACGAATTCCCGGAAGAGGCTCGCCGACATATCCTTGAGCATCAAGAGTCATCTCTTCGGTCTGGCGCGACCGCGCCGTAACGAACAAAGTTTCGGAAAGTCCGTAATTCTCGATCACCGTTACCCCATAACGCTTTTCAAAATCAATCTTGACCTTCCCCGGCAGTGGAGCAAATCCAACAAAAGTCTTCTTGATGGCGGAGCGGCAGTAGTCTTCTCCAAGATGGCCCCGATCCATCTTCAGCAAAATGGAAAGAATGGTGGGCGCCAGCCACAACGTGTTGACGTCAAACTTTGTGATCTTTTCCCAAAAAGTAAGACTCGAGCGCGCATCGAACACGTGATCCACAACCACGCTCGCTCCCATCAGAAACGGCAGCAGCAGCAGGTTATAAATCCCACCCATGTAGGCCATGCTCAGCGTCAGATGGAAACGCGAGTTGGAATCAAGGCCTTGTACCTCCGCAAATGCTCTCGCGTTGCGGACCATGCGACCCACATGATGCGCCAGGCCTTTGGGTTTCGCGGTCGTGCCCGAGGTATAAACGATCAGAGCAAGATCATCATCGGATGCCCCGCTGATTGAAGCCATCGCCGACGCCCCCGCCAGCCGGTCTAGCGCGATCACCGGTTCGGAAAACGTCGCAGCGGGATCCTGCGAAGTCGACAGTACCACTGGCCCCTGCAAGACGCCCTCAAACTTCTTGCCTGCAGACGAGGTTGCGACCGTGCACTTCGGCTTGCTGTTAGTGAGGATGTACTGGGCTTCAGCCTCGCCCAGATTCGGATTGACGGGAACGATCGTCGCACCGCAATAGAGACAAGCAAAATAAACCACCACGAGTTCTGTGCAGTTTGGAACGACCGTGGCGACGCGGTCTCCCCGCCTCACTCCCTTGCCGCTCAAATAACCCGCAAGCGCTGCCGCCTGCTCGTGAAATTGCGCGTAGGCGGTTTCTCGTCCCGTGAAAGCGTCTATCAGAAAGACGCGCTCTCCGGAAACTCGAATCCTCTCCAGCACGTGATCGCGGAACGTCATTCCGCAACCGCCATTCGCGCCGAGCGTGTTGCCGTCACCATGGTAGAAATTGCCGTCCAGCGCGCAACCTGCCCGCGGTAGGCTTGGCTCGGTTCGATGCGAAGAATCATGCGATGCGGCAAGTCCTGTTTCAACCGTGGGAAGTAGCCGGGAGTGATCAACACCCCATCGGCTTCAATCAACTGATCCATAATTTTGGCATCGTCCGCACCGGGTGGACAGAGAAACAGCGCGGTTTTCAATCCCAGATCGAGATGCATTCGGTCGGAAAAGTCTGCGATTTCCCAGCAATTCGGCGGCGGACTTTCCGGCAGCATTCCACGCACCGCAACCCTCTGAAAAATCTCGCAATAACGAGTTAGTGATTCCGCGCTCGGATTGCCATAGACGAACAACCCAGAATTCCCATGCAACTGAGCAATAGAAAGTAAAATCTCTTCTTCGAAGGCAGCCCGCAAGTGTCTCGAGCGGATTGGCACCACCCGATCCTCGCCAACAATTCTGCTGACCAAGGCGCAGTGGTCTTCCGCCCATCGGCCGCCATCCAGATCGAGCAGATAAAAGGCAATCGAGTCGCGAGTGATCTTCAGGATTTCTTCCAGCAATTCGCGCGAACCATAGATTGCTCGCCCGACGACGGTTGCCTCTTCGGCGAGCACCAGATCGGCGAGCACCAGATCGGCATCCTGCACTTCCGCAGGCACAAGTTCCAACACCGGTTTAGCCCGCCGCTTGGCGCAGGTAACGCTCATACCCTCAACCAGCGACCGCACCGCCTGCAGCGACGCGCTGATCGAATTCTCCGACATGCCCGGAACACAAAACGAAATCAGCGCTTCATTCCGCGCGTTCTTCGCCGATTTCGGCAGGCTTCTCGCCACCCGCTCCAGCTCCACTTCATTCAGCTCGACTGGATTCAGCTTCCCCATCGCGATCACCAGCCGGCGTAGTTCCACGTCGTGATTCTTCGCCGCCGCCGCCACCTTGGGAAGAAACGACGAATGGAACTGGCTATAGCCCATCGCAACTGACATCATGTCGTAGAGTTGCATCTGCGACATTAGCGGGCCAAGAAATTGTTCGGCCGCATCCATCACTTCGAAGAGATCGATTCCCGTCTCGACTCCCAGATTCTTGAAAACCGCCACCGCGATTTCGGTGGGCACGTTGCCGGCGCTTCTGCCAAGGCCGTAGAGAGTGGCATCAATCATGCTGGCGCCGCTGCGGAACGCCTCCACGCTGTTCGCCACAGCAAATTGCAGATTGCTGTGCCCGTGAAAGCCGATGGCACAGTCGCAGATCTCGCGCGTCTCGCCAACATAGCGCCTCACGTCCTCAGGGAACATGCTCCCGGCAGAATCAACGCAGTAAACGACTTCAGCTCCCGCCTCGGCGCCCGCCTTCGCCTTCGCAGCAAACTGCTCAGGCGTCACCCCATAAGTCTTCATGAAATTCAGGCACGGCGTCAGGCCCAGGCTCCGTGCGAGTTCAAGGTGAGGATAAGCTTGCTCAATTTCTGGCGCGTTGTAACCGATGCGCACAAAATCGAGTCCGGCAGAGCGCGCAGACTTCAAGTCATCGGCAGTCCCGATTCCGGGAATAAAGAATGCCCCAATCTTCGCACTCAGGTCGCCAGCAGCATTCGCGATCGCGGCCGCCTTCGCCGATTCAATCAACCGTTCATCGCTGGCCGGCATCGAGCCTTTGCCCGCGCGCGCCGCTCCTAAACCTAAGCCGTGCCCCACCTCAATCCAACCAAACCCCAGCTTCGCCAGCACGCCCGCCAGAACGATAGTGTCCCGCTCAGTGAACTTGAAATCCACCGCATAGCTGCCATCGCGCAACGTACATTCCAGGATCTCAACCCGGCCTGCTGGATTTGACCTCGACGAGACTTGAACATCGCCCTGGGTTTCGGATCTCTCGTCGATTTTGCGGACCTTGCGTTCCGCTCCCATTCGTTGGACCTCAATGCGAGGAGTGCTGGAAACTGTCAGTATACTATCGTTCACTCTCGCGCAGCCGCGGACTCGGCTGCTGGCGCCGCTTGCGACGTTTCGTGACGGCCGATAAGTTCGGTAGCAAGCTCGAGCAATCGCGTCACGTGTGTCTCCCAACTGAAATCTTTTGCGCGGACCGCTCCCGATCGCGAGAGCTCCGCTCCCAATTCCTGGTTCCGATAGACTTCAACAACGCGCTCAGCCAACTCTTCCGGCGAAAAGCGTTCAAAGTAGACGGCCGCGCCTCCGCATATTTCCCGATGTACCGGGAGATCGGACGCGACCACCGGAAGGCCGCTCGACATCGCCTCCACCAGTGGATGAGCAAACGATTCCGCATAGGCAGGCGTCACATAGATATTGCAGGCGCGATAGAGATGATGAAGCAAGCCATACGGAACGGTCCCGAGTTCAACGATATCCCGCCCAGCTCGCAGGGCCGTCACCAGGGACGACGCTTGCTCGGCCTTGTAAGTCCCCGGATTCGCGCGCGAATCCAATCGACAGGTGAGGTAGAGCTTTATTTTCTGGTCGGGCAGAGCTTTCTGCAAAATCGGCATCGCGCGAAACAACGTTTCAAAATTGCGGTAGTAGTTGTAGTGGCTTACGAAAAGCAGACGGAGGGCGTTCGCGCCATCCGCCAACTGCGTCTCGATCTCCCGCGGCAACGGCGCGGTATCTCTTTCGAAAGCCGCGGCATTAAATCCATGATGGAGCACTATAACTTTTTTCCCGCTCCACGTGCTGAGTTCGCGGGCGAACGCCTCGCTGGGCGCAATCGTTAGCTGAGCGCGGCGAATCGACTCACGGGCGAACACCGCTTTCACTTTTGTGTCGACCCATATCGCATAATCGCGCCTCCCTAGAACGTCGCGGAAGAAGTCGCGAGACGTATAAAGCGAATTGCGCGACAGCAGAATCTGCGGAACAGGCGATTTCAAAAGAGCGAAATTCCCGGCCGAAATTAGCACTTGCGCGCCGGCGTTCCTCAGCAAGCCTGCAAGCCCCGCCTGCTCAAACCAAACGCGACGCAGTGTATTAAGGGCCGGGGCTTCCACCTCCACGAATGAAACATTTTCACTTCCCCGGAATTCCCGCCGCAGATCTGGATTCAAGAGAACGGTGGTTGCGACGTTGTCTCTTCTTGCCAGCTCGGGAATGACGTTGCGGAGATAAGTGAGGCCTCCTCCCGCGCTGGCGGCGAGACCATTGATGAACAATCGAATCATCAGCTATGAATTCACCACATATTACGGATCAGTGCCACGGACGCATCGCGATTTCTTCAATCCAAGAATCACCGGTTGGGAACCGCAACGCCAAAACCCGCTGGCCGCCGCTCCGCACGGACAAAAACGGCAGGAACCGGTGCAGGCGCCGTCGCCGGAACAATATCGGCCAAGAGAAATGCGAACGCCCAGAAATAAACGCATGGGTATGCGCCCACCGCAAACAACCAATCCTCAAAATTGGCGTGAACAAAACCGGCCAACAAAACCATTGCCAGCGGAATGGAATAGTGATAGCGATTCCCGGTTCGTCGCATCCACACGCAGACGTGCCAAACGTTCGCGGCGGTCCACGCCAGCAGCGCCAGGAAAGGCAGAAGACCGAGCAGCCCAACCCACTCCGCGATGGTCATGTAGCTGCTGCCGTGCTCGCGAACAGTTTCTGCGCTCGACGAAAATTTTCCCGCACCAAATCCGGGGTCTTCCCCATTAGGCGCAGTGCCATACCCGGTCCCGAACCATGGATGTTCCTTGATCGATGAAATCGTTCTCTCCCACGGCGTTCTTCGCGAACCAAGAAATCCTTCCTCTTTGTGTCCTTTGTAGAGGATCGAGTCCTTCGTCTCGGAAAGTACACGGGTCAGAGTCTGCGGAGATAACATTCCAGCAGCCGCTACGAAGAACACCGCCAGCCCTACGATCCTTGTAAGCAACCTGTACTCCCTCAAGCAGAAGCACACGACTAGAGTGACGAGAACGATAGCGACGATGCCCGCTCGCGCCATGCTGAAGAAGATCAGATAAACACACATAAGCAGGGCGATCAGTCGGCGTATTTTCGTTGCCGGAGCATCTGCGACCATCCAGCCCCAGAGCAATGGAGCGAACAACCCGATGCTCATCGCGGCCCCGAGCGAATTAGGATTTCCCCAGATCGGGATTCCCAGCCCGAAATAAGCGGCTGCGGTGCCGTAAGTCGCAATTTCGCAGCCCAGCAGCAATCCACCAAAAAACCGGTCTTCGCGACCGAGAACCGACAAACGCGCCCCGGTAGAACAGTACACAAAAAGCAGAAGCAAGCTCAGCGCCTTCAGAGTTGCCAGCCCGGTAAACGACGAGACCGAGGCCGACACGAAAGCGGCCCCCACGCAGAAGAATGCGATCAAATGGATGGCCTTGAATTGACTGCGTGGCGACTTCATCCAGGCGACAAAGCCAGCAAAAGCGCCTGCAAAAAGCACCACCCAGCGTCCCGCTGTCCAGGCACCTTCCAGCGGAACGTTCATTCCGGCCCAAAGAAAAGAAATCATCAGCACCAAAAAAAAGCGCTGGCTGTACTTCCAGACACAGGCAATGATGATTTCGAGCAGCAGGATCGCGCCGAGAAATGAAACATTTCCAAAGTATTGCAGGTGTGTGTAAACCGCATACAGGGTCACCACTACCCCGACAGCCAGAGCCAGCCATTGCATGGGCTTCATGCCGCTCACGAGACTCGCCCTCGTGCCGGAAATGCAGCCGCCGCTAATCCGGCCGCGCACGCTTTTGGCGAATACTCCCGAATTCTCTCCAATCCCCGCACGCTCATTTCCTGTCTCAATTGATCGTTCCGCAAGATCGCGTCAACGCCCCGGCAGAGATTGTCGGGATCACCGTGCGGCACAACAAAACCATTCCATCCATCATCGACTAAGTCGGCCGCGCATCCGGCAACGTTTGTAACCATCACCGGCAAGCCGCATGCCATCGCCTCGTTCACAACCAGGCCCCAGGGATCACTGTGCGTCGGCAGAACAAAGAGGTCGGCGAGCCCGTACAGCGCAGCAAGATCTTCGCGCTGGGCAAAACCAGGAAAACAGATTGTGCCCGGGCCGATTTTCTTCGCTTTCTTTTCCAGTTGCGACCTATTCTTCCCATCGCCCGCAAATACCAAACCCACAGCGCGCTTAACCTCGTCCTCCAGTCTGCCATAAGCCTCCAGAAGATCAAAAATCCCCTTTTCTGGAACCAAGCGTCCCACATAGAGAATGAAGCGCTCGGGCAACCCGAGTCGCTCACGAAGTTCCTGCGCCCGCGAACGTGCGATTTTGGCCTGAGTCTCGAACCAATCGTTGTCAACCGCATTCGGAGCCGTGAAAATTTTTTCTTGCGCCACACCGAGCGACTCCAAATAAGCAAACGAGGACTTCCCCGGCACGACAAATCGATCGCAGCCTGCCACGAAATGAGTCTTCAGCGACTCAACCCAACGCCTGCCGGAGCGCGCATCATGCTGGTTGCTCTCCGACCACAAAATAAAATCCACTTTGTTCCGTCGCGACCAGGAGAGCGCCTCCCACGAGGCGAAGTAGTTGTAGCCTCCGCAGATGATGACCTCGGGAGCAAACCTCTTTAGCGAGGCTCGCATACGCCAATTCAACAATACTGACTTTGCCCCAAGCCGAAAGCGCCACGACGGCAAAACCTTATATGAAAAACGAAGTTCATCTTTGTAAACCCGCCATTGCCTTAGCTGGGTATCGGTTTCAGCCAGAAAAACCACATGCAAATCGATGTCCTGATGCTGGGCAAGCGCGTTGAAGACGGGGATCCGGTAAGGCGCAATTATCTCCGAGAGGATCAACAACCTCCGCTTCATGTCTGGCATTCGCGAGAGCACCGGACCGTATTCTATCGACAACAAATCAGGCGACTCGTTTGCGGCCGTGATTCCGCCGCGCCACCGTCGCTTCTTCGATAATGGAAGCCCACTGGCTTGTCACATCGTCCCATTCAAATTTCGCGGCATGCTTTAGCGCCGCAGCCGACATCCGATCCCGCAATTCCGCGTTGGCGATCAATTTCTCCATGGCCGCACTCAGTTCAGCGTCAGAGCCGGCGAGCAGTCCGCTAACACCATCCACGATGTAATCAGGATGATAAGAACGGCGGGCAATACAAGGGAGACCACAAGCCGCTGCTTGTCCCACAACCTGCGGATGACCTTCAATCTCGCTCGGTAAAAAGAAAAGCTGCGCCTGGCGCATTTCTTCGCCCAGTTGCGCCGCATTCAGATGGCCGAGAAATCGAACATTCTCGCACTTCAAATCACTTACCAGTTTGCGGCATGCAGTCTCTTCCTCCCCCATACCCGCCAGGCGAAATTCCCAATCGCGAAACTTGGATGCCTGCGCGATCACCAGGTCCACACGTTTATACGGCCGGAAGGAACCCGCGAAAAACACTCGCTTCAGTTTGCACGCGTTTCCCAGTTCGGAGGGCGGGTAATAATACCGCCGGTCGATGCCATCGAAGACGGTATGCACACCGTTAACGCCGAAAATTCTGCCAACGGTCTCACTCATCCAGCGGCTGTTCGCCGCGACCGCATCGCTTTCGCGAACCGCCCGGAACAGCAAAGGACGATCGGAGTTTTCGTCAAGCGCCCCCGAAACAACATAGGTCACCAAGGCGGTGCGCAACGACAAGCGCGTTCGAAGTGCCAGAAACGCCGCGTCGAGCGGACCTTCTCTGGGAAAAAAATAAACGTCCGGCGGGCGCCGCAACAGACGCAACAAAACACGAGCGGTGTTCGCACGTTTGCCCCATGAGATGATTTCAGTATTTGGACGATTTGCAATGCGAGAATCAGGCGCTCCCGTAGCCAGCATCGTTACCCGAAAGCAAGACTGATCCAACCGCGCGACCACTTCTTTGACGGTCAGATTTTGCGCGTTGGTATTGTTCTCGTCGGCAAATGACGGGGTGAAGACAGTGATCATGCGGCCGCTGCTGGCATAGATCTTAACGAAGTCGCTGGAAGCTATCTCACAAATGGCTCTGGGAAGAACACGGCTTCAGCCGTGCCCGCCAAAGGCCCAGTAACGACGCGGCGCTTTAGCCCCTGAGGGAAGAGATGTTTTACTCCCTTGGTTCACTATGAGATGGCTTCCAGGAACTCAATTCTAGTCGAACCTCGCGCAGAAGACTTCTGACCCGCGCGCTAACCGGCCTCTCGGCGATCGTTTTCCCAATCTCTTCACTACCAGCTTTCAAAAATCGTTTGCGAACCTCGGTGGCTTCCCCCTTCGGCAGCGGGTTCTGCTCGGCAGGGTCAGTCTGCAAATCGTAAAGCTTTTCGACCGATCCTGCCTCCAGTTGAATGATGAGTTTATAGCGCGCGTCGCGCACACTGAGTAACCGAGGCCCCAGGCGCATCTCCTCACGAAAAGGATTCGAGCACTTGTAAACCATCTCGGTCACCGCCAGTTCTGACGGAGCATCGGATGGAAGATCCAGCTTTCTCCACTGGCTTCTGCCTCGAAAACTCGCTGGCGACGGTATGTCGAGAATATCGAGTAGCGTGGGCGCCAGATGAATCATGCTAAATGGATCTCTCGGATGCGCGCCTCGCACCGCGCTCCGATGTTCCAGAGCAAGATGTCGCGGCACGTGAAGCAACAAGGGAACCCGCACAATTTCCTCCGCCATGCTCATGGGGACGTGGAAGCGGCGCCCGTGCTCAAGGAATTCCTCGCCGTGATCCGCTGTCACTGCCAAAACGCAATTCTCCCAGAGCTTGGCGCTCCTCAGATATCCGATGAATTGACCGATCTGTGCGTCGGCCCAGCGAATACTTGCATCGTAAAGATCGACTACCCCATCTTTCTTGCGCCGCATCCCCGCGGCCGAAAGATCCGACCGGTTCCAGAACTCATTCAGATAACGTGCCTGCAGTGGCGAAATTTCCCTACCTTTCAACTCCCGAAACGCCTCCGCCGGAGGATAGTAAGGAGCATGCGGATCCATCAAATGCAGCCACAGGAAAAACGGCTGC
>Ga0335077_10012877_pt1 | contig 10461 bp, 8 predicted proteins | sample Lox_Sample_31_FD_207151 | JGI IMG/M metagenome (GOLD analysis project Ga0335077, IMG submission 207151) | Soil microbial communities from Loxahatchee National Wildlife Refuge, Florida, United States - Lox_Sample_3.1 | ecosystem: Environmental > Terrestrial > Soil > Wetlands | place: USA: Florida...
TGAGCAGTACAGCGCGGTAATGCCGGGCCAGAAGGTCTGCTACACCATACACAACTTCCACCATCAGGGCACCAGCGACGAGCGGGTGCTGTGGGCCACCCAGCTCGGCAGGCCCGGTTACTTCCTCGACGCCGACCGGTTAGGGGATGACTTCCGCTACCGGGGCCTGAACCCGATGAAGGGCGGGGTGGTGTACTCGGATTTCGTCACCACGGTGTCCCCCAGCCACGCCGACGAGGCGCTGTCCGATGGTGGCGGATCGGGGCTCGGGCGCATTCTCAAGGAGCACAAGGGCAAATTCCGCGGAGTCCTTAACGGGGTCGACTACGACTGGTGGAACCCCGCGTCCGACCCGTTCCTGCCGACCCATTATTCAACCGGCAGCATCGCGCGCAAATACGAGAACCGGGCGGCGCTCCGGGACCGGTTCTGGCTGCGCCGGAGCCGCAGCCCCGTCGTGGCGTACGTCGGCAGGCTGGACGAGCAGAAGGGCATGCACCTGGTCCACCATGCGCTCTTCCACACCATGGCTCACGGCGGCCAGTTCGTGCTCATCGGCGACGCCCACCATCACGACGGCATCCGTGGTCATTTCCGGCAGCTCAAGGACCGGCTGAACGACAACCAGGACTGCCACCTCGAGATCGGTTACCGGGAGGAACTGGCCCATCTGATCTACGCGGGCGCGGACCTGCTGGTGGTGCCCAGCATGTTCGAGCCGTGCGGGCTGGCTCCGCTGATCGGGATGCGGTACGGGACCGTGCCCGTGGTGCGGGCGACCGGCGGCATGATCGACACCGTCTTCGACCGCGACCACTCGGGGCGCCCGCCGGCCGAGCGCAACGGCTACGTCTTTCACCACACCGACAACCCGGCCATCGAGTCGGCGCTGAGCCGCGCCCTCCGGGACTGGTTCGCCCGCCCGCGCGAATTCCGCCGCCTCGCCGCCAACTGCATGCACGCCGATTACTCGTGGCACCGGCCCGGCCAGGACTACCTGGATATCTACGGGCACGTCCGGCAGCGGTGAGCCCGCGGGATGTGAGCGGCGCAGACCGGCCAGGGCGGCGCGGACCGGATCGGGCGGGCGCCGGGCCCGTGCCTATGCGGGAGCGTCGTCCGAGGCCCGCTCGCCGGGGAGCTTGATAAGCACCACCGGGCAGGCCGCGCCCGCCGCGCAGCGCTGGCTGACCGAGCCGAGCAGGAGCCCGGCCCAGGGTGACCGCCCGCGGGTGCCGAGGACCAGCAGGTCGGCGTCCTCGGAGGCCTTGATCAGCGACGCGGCGGGATCGCCCTCGGCGACCAGCGTTATCAGCGGGACCGGTGGTGTGGGCACCACCTTGCTGACGGTGTCGACGATGAACTCCTTGCCCGCCTGCTCCAGTTCCTCCCGGTCGAAGGCACCGGGGAACGAGATGAAGGGCATCTCCCAGGCGAACACGGCGGTCAGTTCGCTGCCGTCGTGGGCCTGGGCCTCGGCGAGCGACCACCTGAGCGCGGCCTCGCTGTGCTCGGAGCCGTCGACGCCGACCACGATGCGGTACGTCATCGGATTCACGGCGCGCCACCCATCGGTCGCCCGGGACGCGGCGCCGCTTCACCTCCTCAGCTGTGTCGGGGTGGCCAGGCCCAGGTGGCCCGGACGGAGTCAGGCGGTCTGGACCCGGAGCTTGCCGGGCTGCTCTTGGTAGGCATGGTCTTCGAGCTCTTCCAGGCTCTTACCCCGCGTCTCGGGCAGCGTCAGGATCGTCAGCACCAGGCCGACGGCCGCGACGACCCCCGCGATGATCATCGCGCCCCGCAGGCCGATGGAAGAGTCGAGGATGGTGGGGAACAGGAAGGCGCCGATGAACGCGCCCACCTTGCCGGCGCCCGCGGAGATGCCGTGGCCGGTGGTCCGGACCTCGGTCGGGAACAGCTCGGCCGGGTAGATGAACGTCGTCATGTTTGGCCCGAACTCGGTGAAGAAGTAGCTGATGCCGTACAGGATCAGGAACGGCGCGAGGGTCGTCGTCACCGCCGGGATGAAGCCGATGAGCAAGAACATCAGCGCCATCACGGCGAAGCCGAGTATCTGGATGCTCTTCCGCCCGACCCGGTCCAGCAGCAGGATAGCCACGATGTACCCGGGGACGGCGAACACGGCGACGATGGCCAGCTGGAGCAGGATGGTGCGCAGCTCGCTGGCGTTCGGGTCCGCCAGCTTGAGGATCTCCGGCTGGGAGATGGTGTTGCCGTAGTAGCAGAAGTCGAGCAGCGCCCACGCGCCCGCGGTGCCGATGAGCCAGATCAGCAGGCGCCGGTTGCGGATCAGCTCGTTGAAGCCATCGGCCACGCTGTGCCGGGTCCGCGCGGTGGACTCGCCCTTGGCCACCTTCCCGGCCCCGGTGCCGCTGGCGTCCGCGATGGCGGCCGCCGCCTCCTCGTGGGCGCCGCCCGCCATGGCGAACCGTGGCGTCTCGTGGATCTGGCGGCGCAGGTAGTACACCGCCAGCCCGGGTATCGCGCCCAGGCCGAGCAGGATCCGCCAGGTGAGGCTCTCCGAGATGCCCGAGGCGAGCAGGATCGCGGCGACCAGCGGGCCGACGACCAGGCCGGCGCCCTGCATGGCGAACACGAGCCCGACCATCCGGCCGCGGGACTGCTTCCCGGAGTACTCGCTCATGATCGTCGCCGAGACCGGGTAGTCGCCGCCGATCCCGATGCCAAGGATGATCCGGCACACCAGCAGGAAGGTGTAGTTCGGCGAGAACGCCGACGCGATCGCGCCGGCCGCGAGGATGAGCACCTCGTAGCCGTAGATCCGCTTGCGCCCGAGCATGTCGGCGACCCGGCCGAAGATGATCGCGCCGAACGCCGAGGCCAGCAGGGTGGCCGAGTTCAGCCACGACACCTGGCTGGTCGACAGGCTCCACTGGTCCTTGAGTAGCGACACCACGATGCCGATGACGAACAGGTCGTAGGCGTCGGTGAAGAAGCCCATGCCCGACACGAACATGGTCTTGATCTGGAATCTGCTGATCTTGGAGTCGTCCAGCGCCTGGAACACGTTGCCGCCGGCCGGTGTCGCTGCCGCTTCGCTCACGGGGTCAACGTAGGCAGACCATCCAGGCGGCCGGGTGGCCGAAAGGTTACGCAGACCGGAACTCCAGCCGAAACACTTGCTACGCGCAAACCAACTTTTGGGGCGGCCGGTGGACCGGCTGCCCGGGTGGTCCGGCCCGCCGGGTGACCGGGCTGGGTGAGCGGGCTACCCGGGCGGCAGCATGCTGCGGTAGACGGCGATGAGCGCGGACTTCTGGTCTTCGGAAAGGCGCGCGTCGGCGCGGATCGCGTCCTCGGTCGGCGGGCCCGCCGGTCCCGGCTCGCCCTGATCGGGGCTGGCCGGGGTGATCAGGCCCGCCTCGGCCAGCAGGGTCTCGGCGGACACGTTCAGGGCGTCGGAGATCAGCTTGAGGACGCGGACCGAGGGCTGGTGCAGCCCGCGCTCGAGCTGGCTGAGGTAGGGGTTGGACAGGCTGGTCAGCTCGGCGAGCTGGCGGAGCGACAGGTTGGCCATCTTCCGCTGGGCGCGGATGAAGGAGCCGAGCGCCTCGCGCTGCGCCTCCCAGGGGTCACTCATGGCAGTTCCTCGTTCAATGGCCCGTGCCTCGCCGCCGCGTGCTCAGCATAGTGAGCAGGACGTGCGAACGGCGGGCCCGGGCATCCCCGGGCCCGCCGCCCGCGTGGCGTCACTTGGCCGCGGCAGCGGTCCGCGTGGCGTTGCCGTTGCTCTTGCCCTGCGTCAGCGGCGCGGTCGCGTGGAGCATGTCCTCCGCGAACTTGCGCTGGCCGGCGAGCAGCTGCTCGGCGAAGTCGTAGGCGTTCGCCACGACATCTTCCGGCTTCGGGAGCTTGTCGGCGAGCGGCATGCTCACGGCGGGCAGCTTCGGCATGATCGACTGGACGGTGTCGGCCCAGGCCTTGATCGCGTCGATCACGGCCTCCTGGCTCTTGCGGACAGTCTTGAGGATCTCGTCCTGCAGTTCCTGCCCGGGGTAACGGGTCTCGGTCATGGCTACTCCTCTTGGCTTCTTGGCATCTTCCGTTTTGCTAACTATACCAAGCAGAGGTAGCATTCGTCAAGCGTGCCTGGTCAGCGGCCTGTTGCCGGCCGGCCGGCCCGCGGTACGCCGGGGAACCCGCTAGCCGGACCTCGTGCTTCCCAACGTGTTAGCGGGCGCGATCAGCCAGCGGCCTCCTAGACGCGCTCGAAGATGGCGGCGATGCCCTGGCCGCCGCCGATGCACATGGTGACCAGGGCGTAGTGGCCGCCGGTGCGGCGCAGCTCGTACAGGGCCTTGACGGCCAGGATGGTGCCGGTGGCGCCGACCGGATGGCCGAGGGAGACGCCGCTGCCGTTGGGGTTGGTCTTCTCCGGCGGCAGGCCGAGCTCTCTGACCACGGCGAGCGCCTGGGCGGCGAAGGCCTCGTTCACCTCGAACAGGTCGATCTCGTCCAGCTTCAGGCCCGCCCGGTCGAGCACCTTGCGCACCGCTGGGACCGGGCCCATGCCCATGATCCGCGGCTCCACGCCGGCGTGGCTGTAGGCAACCAGCCGGCCAAGCGGGGTGTGCCCGTGGCTGTCGGCAAAGGAGCCCGCCGCCAGCACCACCGCGGCGGCGGCGTCGTTGATACCAGATGCGTTGCCGGCGGTGACCGTGCCGTCCTTGGCGAAGGCTGGTTTCAGCTTGGCCAGGTCGTCCACGGTGACGTCGGGCCGGATGTGCTCGTCGGCATCGACGGTCACCGTGCCCTTCCTGCCCTTGACCTCGACCGGCGTGATCTGCTCCTTGAAGTACCCGGCCGCCACCGCGGCGGCGGCGCGGCGGTGGCTCTCGGCGGCCAGGGCGTCCTGGTCTTCCCGGGAGACACCGAAATCGGCGGCGACGTTCTCCGCCGTGACGCCCATGTGGCAGTCGTCGAACGGGTCGGTCAGCGCGCCGACCATCGCGTCGACCACCACCCCGTCCTGCATCCGCTGGCCCCACCGCATGCCGGGCAGCCAGTACTGGCCGCGGCTCATCGACTCCGCGCCGCCGGCGACCGCGGCATCGCAGTCGCCGAGCTTGATCGCCTGCGCGGCGGACACGATCGCCTGCAGCCCGCTGCCGCACAGCCGGTTGAGAGTGAACGCCGGCGTCTCGACGGGCAGGCCGCCGTTGACCGATGCGACCCGCGACAGATACATGTCCCGGGTCTCGGTGTGGATCACGTTGCCGAACACCGCGTGCCCGACCTGGCCGGGCTCCACCCCGGCCCGGCTAACCGCCTCGCGCACCACGGTCGCGGCCAGGTCGCACGGCGGCACCGAGGCCAGCCCGCCGCCGTACTTGCCGATCGCGGTCCGCACGGCGGACAGGACGAATACGTCACGCTGGTTGTTTTCCACGGCTCCTCCGCTCAGCTCACATGTCGAGGCCGCCGTTGACGGCCCAGATCTGCCCGGTGATGTAGGCGGACTGGTCCGCCGCCAGGAAGCAGACCACCCGGGCTATCTCCTCCGGCTGCCCGAGCCGGCCCAGCGGGATCTGGCTGCGGATCCGGTCCATCACCTTGTCAGGAATGGTGGCTACCATGTCGGTCGCGATGTAACCAGGGGTGACCGCATTCACGGTCAGCCCGATCCCGTCGCCCGCCGGGCGCTGCGCCCGGTTGAGCTGGAAAACCGCCTCCTTGGCCAGCGACTTGGTCAGCCCGAACAGCCCGGACTTGGAGGCGGCGTAGTTCGCCTGGCCGATGTTGCCGGTCTCGCCGATGACCGAGGACACGTTGATGATCCGGCCGGTGCCGCGCTCGAGCATGTGCTCAAGCGCGTCCTGGGCCAGGAAGAACGCGCCGGACAGGTTCACCGCGATGACCCGCTGCCAGTCCTCGGCAGTCATCTTGGCCACCGTCCGGTCGATGGTGATCCCGGCGTTGTTGACCAGGATGTCGAGCCGGCCATGCTGGTCGATGACCTCGCTGATCACCCGCTCGCAGTCATCGGCGTCGCCGATGTTCCCCTCGTGCAGGGTGATGGTGCGGCCGGGGTAGCCCTCGGTCATGGCGGAAAGAAACTTCCCCGCGCTCTCCTGGTGCCGCCAGTAGCCGGCCGCGACATCGGCGCCCTGGCCTGCCAGAAGCTGGCAGATGGCCGCCCCGATGCCGCGCGTGCCACCGGTCACCAGCGCCACGCGGCCCTGGATGGTGCCCATGCCGGGTGGCTGGGCCTGCTCGTCACCGGCCATTGCCCGGTTCTCCCTTCATGATGGGTGGTGCCGCAGTCCCGTGCGATGGCCGCCGCATCGCCCCGGCCCACGGGGAAGGAACAGCACAGGAGCCATGGGGCTCCAGGATATTGAACGCTATGCCCCGGCCGGGCGGCAGTGAACCCGCCGTTGGCCCCACCGGCCAGGACCATAAGGCCTGACCGGCTGCGGCGGTGTGATCGCTGATAGTGGTGGGCTCCGTGATCATGCGGGGGCAGCCGGGGTTCCGCGCGCCGTGGCGGCGTCCTGCTCCCATCCTCGGGTGCCAACCCGGTGCCACCTGGTCTAGATTTGACGCAGGCTACTGACCTGGCGAGGACTTCGGTGCGGCCCACAGCAGGGCCGGCCGCCGGGCAGTCCGCGGGTGTGCGCGTTCGGCGTGATAACGGTACGGGACCTATCCAGCCAACTATGCTGGCCCAACCCAACCTGTTGAACAGGACTGATGCCACGAAAATCACGAACAGGGTCAGATGGTGACTCAGGATGCCAGGCAGGCCGCGGCGCACCCGGCCACCGCGCCCGGCCCCACGCAGGTACTGCTCATCGAAGACGATGACGCCGACGCCTTGCTGGTCGAGGAACTCCTGCTGGACGTGGCGGCCCCCGTCATCCTGCGGCGGGCGCGGTCCCTGGCCGAGGCGAAGCCGCTGCTTCCCGGCGTGACGTGCGTGCTGCTCGACCTGGGCCTGCCCGACACGGGGGAACTGCAGGAACTGCGGGGGGTGCGCTGGCTGGCCGAGCACATGCCCCAGCTCGCCGTGGTGGTGCTGACGGGAGTGGCCGACGAGCATCTCGGGGCGCAGGCAGTACGGGCGGGAGCACAGGATTACCTGGTCAAAGGCCAGGTCGACGGCGCACTGCTGAGCCGGGTCATCCGCTATGCGATAGAACGCCTGCGCTCGGAAGAGGTCCAGCGCCAGCTGCGTGAGGCGCAGATCTACGCGCGGGAGAACTCCCGGCTGGAGCGCGGCCTGCTGCCGTCTCCACTGCTGTCGGACCCGCGGCTGACGGTGGCGACGCAGTACCGGCCCGGCGGGGGGCAGATGCTGCTCGGCGGGGACTTCTTCGACGTGGTCGAGGCGGCCGACGGCTGGGTGCACACGGTGGTCGGTGATGTCTGCGGGCGGGGCCCGGAAGAAGCGGCTCTCGGCGTCTGCCTGCGGGTGGCCTGGCGCACCATGGTGCTGGCCGGCCGGCCGATGCCCGACGTCCTGGCGGCGGTCCAGCAGGTGCTGGAGCATGAGCGCCACGAGGAGAGACTGTTCGCCACGCTGTGCATGCTGTCGATCGCGCCCGACCGTTCCCATGGGCTGCTGCACCTGGCCGGTCATCCGCAGCCGCTGCTGATCACCCCCGGCGGGGTGCGGGAGCTGGCGGCGCCCGTGTGCCCGCCCCCGGGTATCTCGCACGCGCGGGACTGGCCGAGCAGCGAGGTGGCACTCGGCGACCACTGGTCCCTGGTCATGTACACCGACGGCCTGGTCGAGGGCCGGATCGGCGAGGGCCCCGAGCGGCTGGGGAGTGAAGGGCTGACCGACATCATTCAGGCATTCCTGGGAAGCACACGGGTCATGCGACCGCCGGAACGCAAGCAGCGTGATGAGCGCCTCCTCGGATGGCTCGTGGGCCATGTGCGTGAGCTCAACGGGGGCGACCTGGACGACGACCTGGCCGTGCTGGCCCTGGGCTTCTCATCCCAGGCTGACCGATGAACGGCCGCCCCGGCGCCGCTCCCGTTCCGGGCGGCGCCGACGCCGGCGAAGCCGAGCTGGCCGCGGCGGGCGCCGGGACCGGGCCGGAGGCCGGCGCCGCAGGCCCAGGGCTGGATGCCAGAGCCGGGCCAGCCGGGACCGGGCCAGCCGGGACCGGGCCGGGCACCGGCGACGGGCTGGCTGGGACCGGGCCGGGCACCGGCAACCGGCTGGCCGGGACCGGGCCGGACGCCGGGACCGAGGCGGTCGCGACCACCCGTGCTCGCGCCATGGCGGCAAGACTGGCGGCCGAAGGCTGGCCGCTGCGGCGGACCTTCGGGGTCGGCGTTGTGATCGTCACCCTGTTCTCGCTCGCGGCGATCGGGATCGGCGGCGCGGCGCTCGCCAACCTGGCCAGCGCCCGTGACCGGGTGGTGAACAAGATCGACCCCGCGGCGTTCCGCACCTCGCAGCTGGGGATCGCCTACCTCAACCAGGAGACCGGGGTCCGTGGCTACGCGCTGAGCGCAAGGCTCACCTTCCTGAAACCGTACAAGGACGGCCTGGCCCAGGAGCGGCGGCAGGTCAGCGCCCTGCGCCGCCTGCTCACCGGCATGCCGGCCGCCTCGGCCGACCTCAGCCGGGTGACCGCCCGGGCCAACCTGTGGCGGGCCCGTTACGCGGAGCCGACCATCAAGCGGGTGCAGGCCACCGGGAAGCCCGACACCGGCGCGACGACCAACCAGGGGAAGGCTGAGTTCGACAGCCTGCGCGCGGCACTGAACGGCCTCCAGGCCGACCTGACCAGCGAGCGGAGGCAGGCCGTCGCCGGGCTGAACGGCTCCGCGGCGACGCTCAACGCGATCTGCCTCGGCATCGGGATCTCGCTGCTGGTCATCCTGATCGTTCTCGCGTTCAGCCTCGAGATATCGGTGATCCGGCCGCTGTCCCGGCTCGCCGCCGACGCCCGCAAGGTGGCCGACGGTGACTTCGCGCACCATGTCGACCCCGGCGGCCCGCAGGAGGTGCGCACCGTCGGGACGGACGTCAACCGCATGCGCGAGCGGATCCTGGCGGAACTGTCCGCCGTCCAGGCGGCGCACGTGAGCCTGGAGACGGCGCACGCCAGCCTGGAGGCCCGGACCGAGGACCTGCAGCGATCGAACGCGGAGCTCGAGCAGTTCGCCTACGTGGCCTCCCATGACCTGCAGGAGCCGCTGCGGAAAGTGGCGAGCTTCTGCCAGCTTCTGCAGCGCCGCTACGCGGGCCGGCTGGACGAGAAGGCCGACCAGTACATCGAGCTCGCCGTCGACGGCGCCAAGCGCATGCAGCAGCTGATCAACGACCTGCTGGCGTTCAGCCGGGTGGGGCGGACGGCCCAGCGGCGGGAGGAGGTCTCCTGCTCGGTCCTGCTCGCCCAGGCCTGGGCGAACCTCGGCCCGGCGGTCAGGTCCTCGCACGCCACGATCGAGGCAGGCCACCTGCCGGTGGTGCTGGGGGAGACCTCGCTGCTCACGGCCGTATTCCAGAACCTGCTCAGCAACGCGCTGAAGTTCGCCGGGGATCAGACCCCCCGCATCTCGGTGTCGGCGCGCCGGGAAGGAGAGCACTGGCTGTTCTCGTTCAGCGACAACGGCATCGGGATCCCGGCCGAATACGCCGACCGGATCTTCGTGATCTTCCAGCGGCTGCACGACCGGGCGGCGTACCCGGGAACGGGCATCGGCCTGGCCATGTGCCGGAAGATAATTGAGTACCACGGCGGCCGCATCTGGCTCGATACAACGGTCACGTCCGGCGCCCGCTTCTGCTTCACGCTGCCCGCACGGCCCGTGGACGCCGATGCCCATGACTGAACGCCTACGTCAGCAGCCGTGGACTTCGAGACCTTCATGGAGGTCATCCGGCAGGTAGACAACTTCTTCGTCACCGTGGTGAAGCTGGCCCCGTGACCTCCTGGCGCCTGCGCTCCAGGAAGTCACGCTCGGCGGCGTTCCCGGCGCGGGCGATCGCCGCCCCGTAGGCCAGCGCCGCCTCGCCACTGCGGCCCAGGCGCCGGAGCAGGTCGGCGCGGATGGCGTGGAACAGGTAGTAGTCATGCAGGTCAAGGCCGTCCACCAGGATGAGGGCCGTCCCGGGCCCTTCGACCTCGGCGACCGCCACCGCGCGGTTGAGGACCACCACTGGCCCCGGGGCGAGCGGGAGAAGCTGGTCGTACAGCTGCAGGATCTGCCCCCAGTCCGTCGCGGCCGCCGTCGGCGCGTCGCTGTGCACGGCGTTGATGGCGGCCTGGATCTGGTAGGGCCCGGGCTGGCCCAGCCGCAGGCACCGCCGGACGATGGCCTGGCCCTCGGCGATGAGGGCGTGATCCCACCGGCTCCGGTCCTGGTCGGCCAGCAGCACGAGGCTGCCGTCGCCGGTGGTACGGGTGGCCCGGCGCGACTCGGTCAGCAGCATGAGCGCGAGCAGCCCGGCGA
>Ga0335077_10012879_pt1 | contig 10460 bp, 10 predicted proteins | sample Lox_Sample_31_FD_207151 | JGI IMG/M metagenome (GOLD analysis project Ga0335077, IMG submission 207151) | Soil microbial communities from Loxahatchee National Wildlife Refuge, Florida, United States - Lox_Sample_3.1 | ecosystem: Environmental > Terrestrial > Soil > Wetlands | place: USA...
AGGGCTGCACCATGGTGATCTTCGGAGCGGGCGGCGATCTGACGCGGCGCAAGCTCATCCCCTCCTTGTACCATCTGATGATCGACGGGTTGTTGCCGCACAATTTCTCGATCGTCGGCGTCGACCATCATGCGCTCGCCGACCAGGAATTCCGGGAGCGCATGCGGGTCAATATGCAGGAGTTCGGTTTCGACGGCGGGAAGCCGCCGGTGGCGGAACAGTGGAATCAATTCGCGGAAAAGCTGAGCTACATCACCGGCGAGCTCGGCGACCGCGAGACGTACGTGGCGCTACGCCGGCATCTGGCGGAAGTGGACGAGCGCGATCCGTCCAGCTGCGGGCGGCTGTTCTACCTCGCGATCCCGCCGAGTCTCTATTCCACGGTGATCACGCAGCTCTCCCAAAGCGGCGTCGCACCACGCGTCCACGAGCCGGAAGAGCGCCCCTGGACGCGCATCGTCATCGAGAAGCCGTTCGGTCGTGACCTGGACAGCGCGCGCGAGCTGAACGCGCTCGTCCGCCGGGCGTTCGCGGAGCACCAGATCTACCGCATCGATCATTATCTGGGCAAGGAGACCGTTCAAAATCTCCTCGTGTTCCGGTTCGCCAACTCGATTTTCGAACCCGTCTGGAGCCGCCTGCACGTCCATCACGTCCAGATCACCGCGGCGGAGAAAGTCGGCGTCGAGCATCGCGGGCGCTATTACGAAGAGGCGGGCGTGGTGCGCGACATGTTCCAGAATCACCTGCTGCAGCTCGTGGCGCTCACCGCGATGGAGCCGCCCGTCACGTTCTCCGCCGACGCCGTGCGTGATGAGAAGCTCAAGGTGCTGAAGGCAATCCGCCCGATCACGCCGGAGGAAATGCACGATTACTCGGTACGGGGGCAGTACGGGCCGGGGGTGGTGGACGGCACGGCCGTTCCGGGATACCGCGAAGAGCCCAACGTGTCTCCTGATTCGGGAGTGCCGACGTACGCCGCGGTGCGGTTCATGATCGACAACTGGCGCTGGCACGACGTGCCGTTCTACCTGCGCTCCGGCAAGCGACTCCCGCGCCGGGCCACGGAAATCGCGATTCAATTCCGCAAACCCCCGCATCTCATGTTTCCGCTCCGCGAGGGTGAGGCACTCGAGCCCAACGTGCTCGCGATCCGTATTCAGCCCAATGAAGGCATCTCGTTGCGCTTCGAAGTGAAAATCCCTGGCGTGGACGTGCACATGGTGCCGGTCGAGATGAACTTCGACTACAACGAGGTGTTCGGAGGGGCGAACCACGAGGCATACGAGACCCTGCTGCTCGACTGCATGCTGGGGGAGGCGACGCTGTTCACGCGGTCCGACGAAGTCGAGGCCGCGTGGGCCATCGTGGACCCCATGATGCACTTCTGGGAGGGGAAGCGCCCCGAGCACTTCCCCAACTACGCCGCGGGCACCTGGGGGCCGGAGGTCGCGGACCAGTTCATCGAGCAGATGGGCGCGCACTGGCGCAAGCCCTAGAGCTTCGGCAGCGTAATCCCCGTCTGCGCCTGGTATTTCCCCTTCTTGTCCGCATAGCTCCGCTCACACACATCGTCGGGATCCGCGCCGAGAAATAGCACCTGGGCGATGCCCTCGTCGGCATAGATCCTGGCCGGCAGGGGAGTGGTGTTGGAGATCTCGAGGGTGACGTACCCTTCCCACTCCGGCTCGAGCGGGGTCACGTTGGTGATGATCCCGCAGCGGGCATACGTGCTCTTCCCGACGCAGACGGTCAGGACATCCCTGGGAATCCGGAAATATTCGACGGAGCGCGCCAACGCGAACGAGTTCGGGGGAACGATGCAGATCGGACCGGAGAACTCGACGAACGATTTCTGGTCAAAGTGCTTGGGATCGACCACGGCCGAGAGGGCATTGGTGAAGATCTTGAACTCCGTGGCCACCCGCATGTCGTAGCCGTAGGAGGAGACCCCGTAGGAAATCACGCCCTCGCGCACCTGCTCATCTGCGAACGGGTCGATCATCCGGTGCTCGCGCACCATGCGGCGAATCCAGCGGTCGGACTTGATCGACATGGGCGCGCAATATATCGGCAGCACCGAGACTTACGCCACTCTCGTTGGTTGACAAGCTTTCTCACGGGCAATACGTTCCCGCTCCCGATCTATGGATCAAGCGTACATCGCGTTTCTGCTGCTCCTCGTGTTCGTGGCCGCGAACGCCGTCCTGTTGATCGGTCTGTCGCACCTCGCGGCCCCCAACAAGCCGACCGCCGCCAAGCTCGCTCCCTACGAGAGCGGCATGCCACCACTGGGCGACGCCCGCGAGCGGTTTTCCGTGAAGTTCTATCTTACCGCGATGCTGTTCATCGTGTTCGACATCGAGACGGTATTCCTGATCCCATGGGGAGCGATCTACTTCGCGGACGGCGCGGCCGGCGCCGCTCAGGGCCCCGGGATGGGGTTCCTGCTCGCCGAGATGCTCGTGTTTCTCTTGATCCTGTTCGTGGGGTACGTCTACGTATGGAAGCGTGGCGCGTTCCAGTGGAACTGAGGCACGCGCCGAGATGCTCTTCAGATAAGGAAAGAGCGCGGTCGTGAAGCACGTCCTCCAAACCACCGAAGTCGCGGGCCAGAGTCCCAACTGGCTGCTCGCCAAGCTCGACGATCTCGTCAACTGGGCGCGGGCCAATTCGCTCTGGCCGATGCCGTTTGGAACGGCGTGCTGTGCCATCGAGTTCATGGCGACGGCGGCGAGCCGCTTCGACTTCGCGCGCTTCGGCATGGAGCGCCAGGCGTTCAGCCCGCGCCAGGCCGACGTCCTGATCTGCGCCGGACGGGTACCCTTCAAGCTCGCGCCGGTCCTCCGCACGATTTATGACCAGATGCCGCAGCCCAAGTGGGTGATTTCGATGGGCGCCTGCGCATCGACGGGCGGCATCTTCGACAACTATTCGATGGTGCAGGGAATCGATACCGTGCTTCCAGTCGATGTGTACGTCCCGGGATGCCCGCCCCGGCCTGAAGGATTGCTGTACGGCGTGCTGCTCCTGCACAAGAAAATCAAAGGGGAATCGCTCACCGATCCCGAGCTGCGCAGCGAGCAGCCGCTCGACGAGCGCGGACTCAGCATGCCGCCCGAGAAAATCGACGAGCTTTCCGAGCCGTTCGGCAACTCGATTCAGCAATACCGGTCATCGTGAATCCCTCGGCAGACGCACTCCGAGCGACCTGGGGTAGCGCGATCGGCCGCTCGGGCTTGGCGCGCGATGGAGAGACGATCGTCTACGTCGCGCGCGACGCGCTGCGCGACGTGATGCGCTGGCTGCACGACACGCCGGGACAGGAGTACGATTATCTGGTCGACATCACGGCCGTGGAGTACCGCGATCGCGAACGGCCGCTCGAGGTCGTGTACTTCGTGCGCTCGCTTTCCCGGCGGACCGACCTGCGAGTGAAAGTGGAGCTCGACCTCAAGGCCGAGCTGGTGGTCGATTCGGTCGTCCCGATCTGGGCGGGGGCCAATTGGCTCGAGCGCGAGGTCTACGACATGTTCGGCGTGGCCTTTCGCGGTCATCCCGATCTGCGGCGCATTCTGATGTGGGAGACCTACGCCGAGGGATATCCATTGCGCAAAGACTTTCCGCTGCGCGGGCGGTTCAGCCGCGCGGAGCAGGTCCGGCAGGCGTTGGCGGCCAATCCCGAAGCGCACTATTCCATGGAAGAGCTGTCCATCGCCGAGGCGTACGAAGACCTGCCCGCGGAAATGCAGGAGCGCCTCCGCAAGGGTGAGCGCGGAACGATCCCGTTCTCCGAATGAGCAAGCGCACCGTGGAGCTCGAGCTCGCCACGACCGGCGTGAACGCGAACGGTGATCCTGCCCGCATTCCGCTGACGCTCGGCCAGCGCAACGGTGGGGGGGCGGCGCCGGGAGGCATCAATGAGCACATGCTCATCAACATCGGCCCGCAGCATCCCGCCACCCACGGCGTGCTGCGTCTCGTCGTCGAGCTCGATGGCGAGACCGTGGTCCGGGTGATCCCGCACATCGGCTATCTGCACTCGGGATTCGAGAAGCTCGGCGAATACCGGCACTACAACCAGATCATTCCACTCACGGATCGGACCGACTACCTGTCGCCGATGGCGAACAACGTCGGTCTGGCCCTCGCCGCCGAACGGCTGATGGGGATCGAGATCACGCCGCGTTGCACGGTGCTGCGCGTGATCGCGTGCGAGCTGAGCCGGATCATCTCTCACATGGTGTGGCTTGGCACCACGTCGATCGATCTCGGCGCCTTCACGCCGTTCCTGTGGGCGTTTCAGCAGCGCGAGAAGGTGTACAACCTTCAGGAAATGTGGACGGGCGCGAGGCTCACGACGAGTTTGACCCGCGTCGGCGGCCTCATGGCGGACATCCCCAGCGGTTTCGTCGAAGCGGCGCGCGAGTTCGTGCGCACGTTCCCCAACACGCTCGGCGAAATCGACCGCGTCTTGACCCGCAATGCCGTCTGGGCCGGCCGCACGCAGGGCGTGGGCGTCATGAGCAGGGATGAGGCGATCAATCACTCGCTCACGGGGCCGATGCTGCGCGCGAGCGGCGTCGCCTATGACGTGCGCAAGGACAAGCCGTATCTCGACTACGAGACCTACGACTTCGACATCCCGATCGGCGAGCACGGCGACGTCTACGACCGGTATCTGGTCCGCCTGGAGGAGTGCCACCAGTCGAATCGCATTCTGGCGCAGGCCCTGGACCGCCTGCCCGACGGCCCCATCAACGTCGACGATCCCCGCGTCATTCTGCCGCCCAAGTCGCGCGCGATGACGGACATGGAAGCGATGATCTTTCACTTCAAGCAGGTCATGGAAGGCGTGAAGGCGCCGGTGGGCGAAGCGTGCGTCTCCGTGGAAAATCCCAAGGGCGAGTTGAGTTACTACTTCGTCTCGGACGGGACCGCCAAACCGGTGCGCTGGCGCATCCGGCCGCCGGCGTTTCTCAATCTCTCCGCGATCTCGAAACTGGCCGAGGGTCATTTACTCTCCGATCTCATCGCGATCAACGCGTCGATCGATATTGTCATGGGGGAGATCGACCGGTGAGCACGGTGACGCCGCTGCCGAGTGAGGCAGCGTACGAGCCGGTATTCACGGGGCGCGCGCTCGAACGCCTGCAGCAGGTCCTGCCGCGCTATCCCGTCAAGGCGGGGGCGCTGCTGCCGGTGCTCTGGCTCGTGCAGGAGGCGCGCGGGTTCATCTCCGACCAGAACATGGTCGAAGTCGCGGAGCTGCTCGGGCTCACGCCCGCCTACGTGCGCGGCGTGGTCACGTTCTACACGATGTACCACCTTCACCCGGTCGGCCGGCACTTCGTCCAGGTATGCACGACCACGCCCTGCAACATCTGCGGCGCCGAGAGCGTGGTGGAGGCGTTCCTGAAGCACACCGGCGCGCGCGAGCTCGGGTCGACGAGCCCGGACGGCCGCTGGACGGTGATCGAAGTGGAATGTCTCGGGGCCTGCGGCTTCGCGACGCCCGTGATGATCAACGATGACTTCATCGAAAATGTGACGCCGGAGAACGTTCCGGAGATCGTGGCGAGATATCGCTGATGGGCTTCCCCCACAAGCCGCACGCGCGCGAAACGGTCGTGCTCTCCGAGCATTTCGGCGACGCGTCCACGCGTAGCTATGCCGGAGCCGTGAAACAGGGCGCCTATCAGGGCCTGACCAAGGCGCGCGCGATGGCCCCGGCGGCGCTGATCGACGAGGTCAAGAATTCCGGCCTGCGGGGCAGGGGCGGCGCCGGGTTCCCCACCGGCCTGAAATGGTCCTTCATGCCGAAGGACAAGGCGAAGACGCACTATCTCTGCGTCAACGCCGACGAGTCGGAGCCCGGCACGTTCAAGGACCGCGAGATCATGCGCTGGACGCCGCACGCGTTGCTCGAGGGCACGCTCATTGCCATGCATGCGATTCAAGCGGACGTCGGCTACATCTACATCCGGGGCGAGTTCACGGAGCCCTGGAGCATGATGGAAAAGGCACTCGCCGAGGCGACCGCGGCCGGCGTGCTGGGCGGGGCGAAGCTCGTGCTCCATCGCGGCGCGGGGGCGTACATCTGCGGCGAAGAAACCGCGCTCATGAACTCGCTCGAAGGCAAGCGCGGCAACCCGCGGATCAAGCCGCCGTTTCCCGCCGCATTTGGCGTGTTCGGCATGCCGACCACGATCAACAACGTCGAGACACTCGTGGCCGTGCCGCACATCGTGACGCGGGGCGCCGCGTGGTACAAGGCGTTATGCCTTTCGAATCCCAAGAGCACCGGAACCAAGCTCTTCTCGGTCTGCGGCCACGTGGCGCGCCCGGGCAATTACGAGCTGGCGATGGGGTTCCCGCTCAAGGATCTGATCTACGAGCTGGCCGGCGGAATGGCCGGCGGACGCACCCTGAAGGCCTGTATTCCCGGCGGATCGTCCGTCCCGATCCTGAACCGGGACGAGACCGAGTCGTGCCTGCTCGATTATGAGGGGTGCGTGGAGAAAGGCACGATGCTGGGCTCGGGCGGCGTGATCGTGTTCGACGAGACGGCCGACATGGTCTACCAGATCATGCGGCTCGCCCGGTTCTATGCCCACGAGTCGTGCGCGCAGTGCACGCAGTGCCGCGAGGGCACCGCGTGGACCGTGAAGATTCTCGAGCGTATCCTGGCGGGCAACGGCACGATGTCCGATCTCGACCTGCTGCTCGACGTCTCGGAGAACATGACCGGCAAGACGATCTGCGTGCTGTCGGATTCCTGCGCCGCGCCCGTGGTGAGCGGGATCAAGAAGTTCCGCGACGAATTCGAGGACTACATCGTGGGCCGCAAACGCCGGCCGATGGTGGCCTGAGATGCCCGACGAGCTGGTCAACCTGACGATCGACGGCGCGGCCGTCAGTGTGCCCAGGGGCACGCTGGTCATCGAAGCCGCCAAGCAGGCCGGCGTGCTCGTGCCGCACTACTGCTATCACCCGGGGCTGCCCGTCGCCGGCGTGTGCCGGATGTGTCTCGTCGAAATTGAAAAGACCCCGAAGCTGCAGATCGCGTGTGCCACGCAGGTCGCCGAGGGCATGGTGGTCCATACGCAGTCGAAACCGGCCAAGAGCGGACGCACCGGCGTGCTCGAGCTGCTGCTGATCAATCATCCACTCGACTGTCCCATCTGCGATCAGGCAGGCGAGTGCGAACTGCAGGATTTCACGTTTCAGGAAGGCCGGCCGAGAACTCGCTACACGCCCGACTATCCCAAGCGCTTCAATCCTGTCGAAGATTTCGGGCCCGACGTGCTGTACGTCCCGAATCGCTGCATTCTGTGCACGCGCTGCGTGCGATTCATGGAAGATGTCGCAAAAGAGCCGGTGCTGAACGTGTCCGAGCGGGGCGACCGCGCCTTCATCGGCATCCATCCCGAGGCCCGGCTCGATCATCCCTGGGCGGGAAACGTGGTCGATCTGTGTCCGGTGGGCTCGCTCCTGTCGAAAGACTTCCTGCACAAGGCGCGGGCCTGGGAGCTCGACAAGACGGCGTCGATCTGCCCGAGCTGCTCGCAGGGCTGCAACGTGAGCGTGGATACCCGCGACGAGGTCGTCGTGCGGCTCCGGCCGCGTCCGAATCTCGACGTGAACCGCTATTTCATGTGCGACCACGGACGCGCGAACTATCGCTGGATGAACCGCGGCGACCGGATCGAGGCGCCGCTGGTCCGGCAGCCCACCGGCGCGTACCGCGCGGTCGATTGGGATGAGGCGCTCGATCGGGTGGCCGAGATCGTGCGCGGCGCGGGCGGCAGCGCCGTGGCCTTCGTCTCGCCGCGCGCATCCACCGAAGCGCTGTTTCTCGCGCGAGCGCTGCTCGCGGGATTCGAGTGGACGGGGGCCTATCAACTCGTCATGGGCGACATCGCGCCGCTCGCCGGCGTGCCCAATCTCGCGCTGCGCGCCGAGCGTGCGCCCAACGGCACCGGCGCCGATCTCCTGGGCTACAGTCGCGACTACGCCGCGGCGGCCGCCGCGGCCAAGCACGCCGGGCTCGTGCTCGTGCTCGACGACCCCGAAGTCCGGGTCGCGCCGGCGGGTCCGCTCGTGTACATCGGTACGGTGCTGCCCGAGGAGGCACAGGCCGCCGTGCGTGCGGCCGACGTGGTGCTCCCCACGACCAACTGCGTGGAAGAAGAAGGCACGTTCGTGAACCGCGACGGCCGCGTGCAGCGGTACTGGCAGGCCAGGACCGCGCCCGGAATGGCCCAACCCGCGTGGTGGGTGTTGGGGGAGCTGCTCGCGCGGCTGGGGCGGGGCAGCCGGATCACCGGCGCGGGCGAAGCGTTCGAGCAGCTCGCCAGCGCGGTGCCGGCCTTTGCGGGATTGCGCTACGCCACGATCGGCGCGCGCGGCCAGAACATCAAGACGGACGTCGGAGCGCTCGCATGACGTTTTTTCTGGTCGCGTCGATCATCAAGATCCTCGTGGTCTTCACGATGGTGATGTCGGGCGTGGCCGGGCTGACGCTCGCCGAGCGGCGGATCTGCGCCTGGATGCAGGACCGGCTGGGCCCAAATCGCGTGGGACCTCAGGGACTGCTCCAGCCGGCCGCCGACGGGCTCAAAAATCTGATGAAGGAAGAGACGATGCCGGCAGCCGCCGACCGCGTGCTGTTTCTGCTCGCCCCGGCCATGTCGTTCATCCCGGCGCTCCTCGCGATCGCGGTGGTGCCGTTCGCGGCTCCGCTGCCGACCCGCTGGGGGCTCGTGCCGCTCGTCGTGGCCGATCTGCCCGTGGGATTTCTGTACATCCTGGCGATCGGCTCGCTCGGCGTATACGGGATCGTGCTGGCCGGGTGGTCGTCCAACAACAAGTACTCGCTGCTGGGCGGGCTGCGCTCGAGCGCGCAGATGATCTCCTACGAGCTGGCGCTCACGATGAGCACGGTCGCAGTGCTGATTCTGACCGGCAACGTGACGCTGTCCGACGTCGTGGCCCGGCAACAGCAGTCGCTCTTCACCTGGAACGTGTTCCCGCTCGGGCTCGCCTACTTCGTGTTCACGGTCGCCGCGTTCGCGGAGACGAACCGGCTGCCATTCGATCTTCCGGAGGCGGAAGGCGAGCTGATCGCGGGATATCACACCGAATACAGCGCGATGAAGTTCTCGATGTTCTACATCGCGGAGTATTCCAACATGCTCACCGCTTCGGCGCTGATGGCCACGCTGTTCTTTGGCGGCTGGGACATCCCGTTCACCCATTGGGACGACGCCCCGCCGTGGTCCATCTGGAAATCGCTCGCCACGTTCGTGATGTTCTCGATCAAGGTCGGATTCTTCCTGTTCCTTTATATGTGGGTCCGTTGGACCCTGCCGCGCTTCCGCTACGACCAGCTCATGGCGCTGGGCTGGAAAATCATGCTGCCGCTCGCGCTCGTGTATCTGGCGGTGATCGCGACCGCCGTGTGGGTGTTGCACGAGCAGCTCGGGTGGACCTATGACACGCGGTTCGCGCTCGCGCTGGCGGGCCTGAACATCGTGATTGCCGTGCCGTTGGTTTTCGTGCTGGATCGCGGCCGGCTGATCGCCGGGTCCATGGCAGAAGGAGAGGTCTGATGGCCATCGGCGTAAAGGTCATGAAACGGCCGACGCAGGAGACGTCGTACCTCCGCGCGACCTTGAAGGGAATGGCGCTCACCTTCAGCCACATCCTGCGGCCGAAGGTCACGATGCAATACCCGGAAGAAAAGAGCAGCAAGGACTGGACGATCTCGCCGCGCTGGCGCGGCACGCACCGCATGCTCACGGACGAGCAGGGCCGGGCCAAATGCGTGGCCTGCGGGCTCTGCCCGCAAATCTGCCCGGCCAATTGCATCAAGCTGGTCCCGGGTGAGGACGAAAACGGCAACCGCTATCCGCTGATTTACGAGATCGACGAGTTCCGCTGCATTTTCTGCGGCTACTGCCAGGAAGTCTGCCCCGAAGAAGCGATCCACGTGGGCGTGCACTACGAGAACTCCGAGTTCAGCCGCGACCGGTTCGTGTACGATCTCGAGCGCTTGTCGGCCCAGACGCACCCCGTGTCGTCGCTGTGGGACCCGTCTGACCCGAAGGGAGAGTAGGTGCCGGCGACGCTGGTCGTATTCTGGGTGTTCGCCGGCGCGGCCATCGCAAGCGCCCTGCTCTGTATCACGCGCCGCAACACGGTCGCGAGCGCGCTCTGGCTCGTGGTCACGCTGTTCGACATTGCCGCGCTGTTCGTCATGCTCGACGCGCAGTTCATTGCGGTGTTGCAGATCCTCGTCTACGCGGGCGCGATCATGGTGTTGTTTCTGTTCGTGATCATGCTGTTGAACCTGGGGCCGGGAACCGCATCGGACGTGAAGGGGCCGGTGGGATTCGCGATCGCGACGGTGCTCGCGGCCGCCCTCGGAATTCAGTTGCTCGCCTTACTGCGCGCCG
>Ga0335077_10012880_pt1 | contig 10460 bp, 7 predicted proteins | sample Lox_Sample_31_FD_207151 | JGI IMG/M metagenome (GOLD analysis project Ga0335077, IMG submission 207151) | Soil microbial communities from Loxahatchee National Wildlife Refuge, Florida, United States - Lox_Sample_3.1 | ecosystem: Environmental > Terrestrial > Soil > Wetlands | place: USA: Florida...
TGCGCGTCACCTCGAGGTAGTCGCCCAGCGCCAGCCGCGTGAACGCCTCCGGCGGCACCAGCCAGTCCACCAGGCCCAGGTCCGCCAGCACCGGCGCGGAGCTGGCCTCGAGCGCGCCGCCGTGGCTCAACACCAGCTCCGCGTCCACGCGCTGCGCGATGGTCGTGACCTCCTCCGCGTCCGGTATCGTGTCGCTCTCGAGCGCGGCCGCCGCGTCCTGCAGGGTGCGGCCGATCAGCAGCTCGCGCGAGTGGCGGAACTCCTCGCCCTGGCGCGAGTAGCTCCACAGCGCGAGCGCCACCGTCGGCAGCACGAAGAACGCCGCGAGGCTCACGGTCAGCCGGGCGCGGAGCGAGCGGCGCGCCCGCGGCAGCCAGCGCGCGACGTTGGGCCCGAATCGCCCGCCCACGACGTCGACCACCAGCCACAGCGCCGCCAGCACGCCGAAGTCCAGCACCAGCAGCAGCAGCCCCCGTTGCAGCAGCGCCGACAGTCCGCCCAGGTCCACCTGTGCGTGCACGTGCCGGAAGCCGCCGGGCAGCTCGACCGCGCGGTCGCCGCGGATCGTCCAGCCCGACCGCTCCCACGCCGCGGGCCTGACGGCCGGCCCCCCGGGCTCCAGCGGGGAGAGCGTGAGCCGGTACGGGGGCTCGGGCTCCTCCCCGGCGCCCGCCAGGAAGCGCGCCGCGCGGCTCGGGGCGACGAGGCTGGATCGCGTGCCCGCGGCGACGGCGACGACGCGCCCGTCCGCCAGCGGGATGGTGGCGAGCCCGTACAGGCCCTCGCGCCGGAGGTAGGACTGCACCAGGGGCCGCCGCTGATCCAGCGCGTCCCGCACCTGCGTCTGCACCAGCTCGGCCGGCAGGTCGAGCTGGGCGAGATCCACCTGCACCATCCGCTCGGCTGCCGGAGACCACAGCGACAGCGCCGCGGGGTAGTCGTGGGCCGCCAGGTCGGTCCGCCGCCACAGCAGGTAGAGATCGCCCGCCGACTCGGGGGCGATGGTCGGCGGCGTGGCCCGGACCAGCCGGTCGAGCAGCGCGACCTTCAGCGGATCGGGCTTGTTGCCGAGCCCCTCCATGTCCTGCGTGGCGAGCGAGATGCGGCTGCCGGTGGTCGTGCCCCACTCCAGGAGCGCCGCTGAGGAGCCCGCGACCACAGCCACGGTCGCGATGGTGCTGCGGAACGGCATCGGGCGGATCGCCACCAGCAGCGCGGGCAGCCACAGGTACGGATACCACTCGGGCCAGGCGCCGCGCGGTTCCCACAGGAACAGGCCGGCCACCGCGAGCCCGATCGCCAGCGCCGACGCCAGCAGGGGCCACGCGCCCGCCCGGGCGGGCGCCACCGGGCCTCGCACCAGCGCCGCGGCCGTGAGCACCACGGCCGACGCGGACAGCACCAGCGCCACCTGCCAGGTCAGCCACAGGCCCAGCGTCACGCCGGCCGCGGGCGGCGTGATGCCGCGCGCGAGGTCCTGCAGCAGGTAGGGAGCGAGCACGGTGACGGCGAGCGCCGCGACCCGGCTCGGCAGCACCGGCCTGAGCCCGCGCCGCCACAGCGCGCCGGCCGCGAGCGCGACGACGAAGCTCGTGAGGATGACGCTGCCTGCCGAGCGCGAGAACGGGCCGAGCACGTCCTGGTAGTAGGTCGCCGAGGAGAAGATGCTGTCGGGTCCGAACGCCTCGCCGAGCGGGGCGCGGGCCACGCACAGCGCGGCGGCCGCGGCCGTCGCGACCGCGCCGGCCACCGGCATCCCGGCGCGCACCGCGCCGAGGATGCCGGCGAGGAGCAGGGCCGCCAGGATCCAGAGCACCGGGCGCCGCGCCGCCGCGAGCGCGTCCGCCAGCGCCGCATCCTGCTCGGGCGGCACGGGCTGCACCGTGAACAACGTGTCGCCGCCGGCCAACGCTCTCGGCAGCACGTAGTCGAACACGTCCGAATCCGTCAGCGCGCCACCCGGCGGGTAGAAGTGCAGCCCCGCGCCGGTCTGATCCGCGAACCGGTCGGTCAGCGCCACACCCGCCTTCGGCGCATACGACGCGCGCGCCAGCAGCACCGCCGCCACCGCCGTCCCGCCGTGCGCCTGGCGTCGCGCCACGAGCCACAGGTAGAATGGTGTCGTGACCGTTGACAGCTCCGGCCCCGCCGGACTGAACGTGACGCGCACCGTCCCGGCCCACGCCGTCGGCCGACCGACGGCGTCGAACAGCACGACACCGCGGGCCGGCTCGCGCTCGCGGATCAGGCCCCGGAGCCGCTGGAATGCCGGTCCGCCCGTGAGGCCGACCAGCGTGGCCGCGCGATCCGCCAGCCGCCGCACCTCGCCGAACGCGGCGCCGAGATCGTCCTGGAGCTGCGCCGACGCACGCGTGACCGTCTCCTCCCGCACCTTCGGCCACGAGTCGCGCAGCCGGGCCAGCTGCCACACGGAGCTCGTGGCCGCCACGGCGAGCGCCGCGGCGAGCAGCGCGCCGGTCATCCGCACGCCCCACCCCGGCGCCCGGCGCTCGTCGAGCCAGGCCGAGGCCAGGGCGAGCACCGCCAGCGCCGCCAGGCCGGCGGCCAGGATCCACCCGGGCGCCCGCGTCCATTCGGCGCCGAGCGCGGCGGCCCCCGCCACGGCCGCGAGCCACACCACGCGCGGCCGCCTCAGGTGAGCACTCCGCTCCGCCTCAAGGAGATGACGCCGGACGAGGTCGCCCTCGCCATCGCGGCGAACCCGCGCCTCATCGTGCCGGCCGGGACCTGCGAGCAGCACGGCCCGCACCTCCCGCTCGGCAGCGACGCGTTCATCGTCGAACGGCTCGCCGACGACCTCTCGGCCGAGTTCCGGATCGTGCGGGCCCCCACGATCGAGTACGGCGTGAACGCGGTCACGCCCGAGGTCCTGCCCGGCAGCGCGTCGGTGCGGCGCAAGACCCTGCGCCGCTGGCTCAACGATCTCCTGCAGGACTGGGAGGGGAGCGGCGTCGAGGAGTTCCTGGTGCTGACCGCGCACGGCCACGCGCCCCACCAGGAGGCGCTCGCGACCGTCGTGACGGTCCGCTCGCGCGTCCGCGTCGTCGACGTCTTCGCCATCGACCTGGCCGCCGTGGCCGATACCGCCGAGGGGCCCATCCACGGCGGGGAGATCGACACGTCGCTCATGCTCTACCTCGCGCCGCAGCTGGTGCGGATGGACCTCGCCCGCGACTGTATCTTGCCGGAGACGGCGCGGCGGCGCTACCGCCGGGGCACGATGATGTACCTGCCTGCCGCCTCCCAGGGCACCATCGGCGCGCCCACGCGGGCCAGCGCCGAGGCCGGACGGGCCATCTACGAGTTCATCCGGGACCGCATCGCCGAGCGGGTCCTCGGCCGGGCGCCGGCCGCCGAGGCGGTGCCGTGAGGGCGGGCCTCGTCCTCGCCGCCTGCGCCGCGCTGCTGCCGGGGCTCGCCCCGCCGGCCGCGCACGCCCAGGAGGTGCTCGATCAGGGCATCTTCCTGATCGCGCACGAGGACGCCGAGATCGGCCGCGAGGAATTCGTCATCCAGGCCACCCCGGGCCGCCAGGGCCGACCGGGCATCCGCGCCGTGGCGACCGATCGCTACCGCGACCGCGAGGTCCGCCTCGCACTCGAGCTGACCAACGACCACGTGCCCGTCTCCTATCAGGCGGACGTGACCGTGGGCGGCCGGATCGCGGAGCGACTCAGCGGCCAGGCCGGCCGCGGCCGGTTCGCGGTCCGGATCGTCACGCAGACCGGCGAGGTCGTCCGCGAGTTCGCGGTTCCCGCCGGCGCGGTGGTCCTCGACGACGACGGCTTCGACCAGTTCTACTTTCTGCCGCGGCCCGACGGCGACGCGCCGCGGCCGGTGAGCCTGCTGCGGCCCCGCCAGACCCGGGTCGAGGCCGGCGAGGTCCGCGGGGCCGGCGACGACACGCTGGTCGTGGGCGGCCACACGGCCCTCGCCCGGCGCTACGTGCTCACCCTCGCCGGCGGCGAGACGCGCGAGTTCTGGTTCTCGCCGACGGGCAGCCTGCTCAAGGTCGCCGTGCCTGCCAGGTCCATCACCGCCACGCGCCTGAGCCTGCCTCCGCGCTAGCTGGGCCAATACGACAATTCGGCACGGGTTGCCGTGCTTCGATACTTGACCACGGTCAACATCGGTCTAGGTTGCCCCGTAGCCCGTTCGGCCGCGGCGCGTAGAGGATGAAACTCGCGGTGACGCCGTGACGTATGGGGCGCAGTGATAAGACCAATCCAGGGGCGAACATGCGGGCTCGACTGATTCTCGGATGGCTGGTGATTCTGACCATGGTGGCGGCGATCGGCTACGCGCAGGAGGCGCCGGCGCGGAAGCTGTCGTTGGCCGACGCGTTGGAGATCGCGCGGCAGAACAACCCGGCCTATCTGACCAAGGTGAGCGATCGGTATCCAGCGGCGGCCCAGGCCCTCAACTCGACCGTGTCGCTGTTCACGCCGACCGCGAGCGTCGGTGGCGGTTCCTCCTGGACGCAGGCCGGGCTCGTCAACCTTGGCTCCGGGCTCCAATACCCGTTGAATCGCACCCAGGCGTTGAGCTGGAACCTCAGCATCTTCTACCAGCTCTCCGGCAGCTCGATCGCGAACCGCGGCTACTACGCGGCCTCGCTGCGGGCGGCGGACCAGGACATTGCCGGCCAGCGCACCCTGCTCGAGACAGCCGTGAAGCAGGAGTACATCAACCTGCTCGAGGCCCGGGCCCAGGCCGACCTGGCCCAGCACGTGGTGGCGCGGGCCCAGGAAGTGCTGAATCTGGCGCAGGCGCAGTACAACGTCGGCCAGAAGACGATGATCGACGTGCGGACGGCGCAGGTCGCCAAGGGCAATGCCGACGTCTCGTTGCTCCAGTCCCAGCAGAACGTCCAGAACGAGGTGCTCAAACTCTACCAGTTGCTCGGCGTGCCTGCGCCCGAGCCGCCGAACGTGGTCCCGACGGACACGTTCCCCGTGGTCGAGCCCGCGTACAGCGAGGACTCGCTGGTGAATCTGGCGCTCCGGGAGAACCCGATCCTGCTTTCGTTTCGGGCGCGGGAGGGGGCGGCCAACTGGAACGTTCGAGGGGCGTACTCCTCGTACCTTCCGGCGCTGCAGTTCTCGGCCAGCTACGGCAAGTTCACCCAGCGGGTGTACACGCAGGCGGATTCGGGGACCGTGGTTCCTATGCCGTTTGGTCCCGACACCATCGTCACCAAGACCACCGGGACCAATCCCTGGAACGTGCGGCTGGGCCTCTCGCTGCCGATCTTCGACGCATTCTCCCGTCACTCCCAGGTGTCGCAGGCGCGGGCGGCCCGCCAGGATCTCCAGTACTCCATCCGGCAGCAGGAGCTGCTGGTCCGGGAGAGCGTGAGCGCGGCGTACCTGGCGCTGCTGACGGCCTACCGCACCATCGCGGTGCGGGCGAACAACCGCACGGCGGCGGACGAGGCGCTATCGCTGGCCACCGAGCGCTACCGGGTGGGCTCGGGCTCGATCATCGAGCTGCTGGACGCGCGCGTCGCGTCGGAGCAGGCCGGCGTCGACTACGTCACCTCCGTCTACGACTATCACAAGGCGATCGCCGCGCTGGAGCAGGCGGTCGGGCAGCCTCTTCGCTAGGAGATCGGACCGGAAGCCATGAGCACTCGCGGGAAAGTCGTCCTCATCGTCGGCGGCGTCATCGTCCTCGCCGGCTTCGTCTCGCTCGGCGTCTCCAAGCGCCGCCAGCCGGCGGTCGACGTGAAGCTCGAGAGGGTCGCCCGGCGCGACCTGGTCTCGATCGTCACGGCGAGCGGGAAGATCGAGCCCGAGCAGTCGGTGGACATCCTGTCCGACATCATGGGGCGCATCGTCTACCTGCCGCTGCAGGAAGGCAACTTCGTGCAGCGCGGCCAGATCCTGGTGAAGCTCGACACCGCGACCTACGCCGCTGCGGTCGAGCAGGCCCAGGCCGGGGTCGCCTCCGCGCGGGCCAACGTGGCCCAGGCGCAAGCCAACCTCGACCAGGCGCAGCGCGCCTACAACCGGGCGCGGGACGTCCGGGCGCAGAATGCGCAGCTCATCTCCGAGGAGGCGCTCGAGCAGGCGCAGACCGCGCAGGCGGTGGCGGCCGCGAACCTCGACGCGTCGCAGCGGGCGGTGGAGCAGGCGGTCGCGAGCCTGCGCAACGCCCGGGACCAGCTCAGCAAGACGATCATCGCCTCCCCGCTCTCCGGCCAGGTGACGCGCCTGGCGGTGAAGCTGGGCGAGGTCGCGGTGCCCGGCACCTTCTCGCGCGAGACCGGGCTGCTGATGACCGTGTCGGACATGTCGGTCATCGAGGCGCGCGTCAACGTGGACGAGACGGACGTGGTCCGCATCAAGCTCGGCGACTCGGCGCAGGTCTCCATCGACGCGTTCCCGGACACGACCTTCAGCGGGCACGTGACCAAGATCGCGAACTCGTCGGTCGCGGGGGCGAGTGCGTCGACCAGCGGGCTGGTGACCGCGGCGCAGGCGGTGGACTTCGAGGTGCGGGTGACGCTGGACCACCCGCCGAAGGGGCTGCGGCCCGATCTCTCGGCCACGGCGAACATCATCACCGACACGCGCAAGCAGGCGCTTTCGGTGCCGATCATCGCGCTGACCGTGCGCGAGCCGACGGCGGACACGACGCACCCCGCGCCGGCGGGCGGGACGGCGGTCGCCCAGAACGCGCCGCGCTACCAGGTGTCGCAGGACACCTCGCAGGCGCACCGCGCCAAGGAGGCCGAGGGCGTGTTCGTGGTGGACACGGTCACGCACGTCGCCCACTTCACACCGGTGAAGGTCGGGATCGCGGGCGACGAGTACTTCGAGTTGCTGAGCGGCCTCAAGGGCGGCGAGACGATCGTCGCCGGCAGCTACGCGGCCATCAAGGACCTCAAGGACGGCAGCCGGGTGAAGGGGCAGGTGCCGGCGGCCGGCGCGCGCCGAGCGAAGGCTCCGTGAGCGAGCCCGTCATCCGCACGGTCGGTCTGACGCGCGATTACCCGATGGGTGGCGAGACCGTGCGCGCCCTGCGGGGCGTGGACCTCGAGATCCAGCCCAACGAGTACGTCGCCATCATGGGGCCCTCGGGCTCCGGCAAGTCCACCCTGATGAACCTGATCGGCTGCCTCGACACGCCGACGTCAGGCCAGTACTGGCTGGCGGGCACCGAGGTGTCGCGGATGACCGACGACGAGCTGGCGCGGGTCCGCAACCGCCAGATCGGGTTCGTGTTCCAGACCTTCAACCTGCTGCCGCGCGCCACGGCGCTGCACAACGTGGAGCTGCCGCTGGTCTACGCCGGCCTGCCCGCGCGCGAGCGCCGCCGCCAGGCCGAGCAGGCGCTGGCGTCGGTCGGCCTCGGCGACCGGATGGAGCACCGGCCGGCCGAGCTGTCGGGCGGCCAGCGCCAGCGGGTGGCCATCGCGCGGGCGCTGGTCACGGAGCCGAGCATCATTCTCGCGGACGAGCCGACGGGCAACCTCGACTCGACGACCAGCGAAGAGATCATGAAGATCCTCGAGGAGCTGCACCGCACCCGGGGCCAGACCATCGTGATGGTCACCCACGAGGCGGACATCGCGCGGCACGCCGAGCGGGTGGTCACGCTCCACGACGGCGTGGTCTCGTCCGACCGGCTCAAGGCGGCCTAGCCGGCGATGCCGATCTACGAGGCGGTCATGCTGGCGCTGGGCACGATCCGCGCGCAGAAGCTCAAGAGCTTCTTCTCGCTGATCGGCGCGTTCATCGGCGTGATGTTCCTGATCGCGGTCGTCTCGATCGTGAAGGGCATGGACAAGTACGTGCAGGAGGACTTCGCCGCCAAGATCTTCGGCATCAACACCTTCACGGTGAACCGGCGGCCCGGGGTGCAGTTCGGGAACCCGGGCGACGCGACCCGGCGCGCCTGGCGGCGTCGGCCGCAGCTGTACGAGGACGACTTCCACGCCATCCGCGCCGCTCTGCCGTCGGACTACCTGGTGGCCATCGAGAGCTCGAACCAGGCCGAGGGGGTCGTCGGCACCAAGCACTCCGCCTACATCCAGGTCTCCGGGGTGTCCGAGGACCTGTTCAAGATCCGCGACTACCGCATCGCCGACGGGCGGATCTTCACGCCCGAGGAGATCAACCACTCGGCCAACGTGGTGGTGATCGGCACGGACGTCGCCGACAGCTTCTTCACGGGGGAGGACCCGGTCGGCAGGACCATCCGCATCGCGGGCTTCCCCTACACCGTCATCGGGGTGGTGGAAAAGCAGGGGAACGTCTTCGGGTTCTCGCTCGATCGCTTCGCCATCGCGCCGTACACGTCCGAGATCAAGAAGGTGGTCAACCCGCACAAGGTGGTGGACGGCATCATCGTGAAGGCGCAGAGCGACGCGATGATGAAGGCCGCGATGGACAGGGTCGAGGGCCTGATGCGCAGCCGTCACCACCTGCGGCCCCAGGAGGACGACGACTTCCACCTCGACACCCAGGAAGACGTGCTCAGCTTCTGGGCCAAGATCTCCAAGGTGCTGTACACCGCGCTGCCGCTCCTGGTGGGCGTGTCGCTGGTGGTGGGCGGCATCGTGATCATGAACATCATGCTGATGGCGGTCGCGGAGCGCACCCGGGAGATCGGGGTCCGCAAGTCGCTCGGCGCGCGGCGCCGCGACATTCTGGCCCAGTTCCTGGTCGAGGCGGCGACCCTCTCGACCACCGGCGCCGCCCTCGGCATCCTCGCCGGCCTCGGCCTGGCGCGGCTGGTCAAGGCCGTCTCACCGCTGCCGATGGGCGTCTCGCCCCTGTCCATCGTGCTCGGCATCGCCCTCGGCATCGGCGTCGGGGTGATCGCGGGCGTGTATCCCGCGAGCCGGGCCGCCAAACTCGACCCCGTCGCGGCACTGAGGTTCGAATGACGTCTTCGCGGACCACCTCGGTCGTCACGACGCTGCTCGAGGGCATCGGGATCGCGCTCGACTCGCTCCGGGCCAGCAAGACCCGCGCGGCCCTGACCATCGTCGGCATCGCGATCGGCGTGATGGTGGTGATGGGGATGTCCGCCGCCGTGAAGGGCATCAACACCAGCTTCGAGAGCGCGATCGCTCAGCTGGGCCCCAAGACCTTCTTCGTGTTCCGCTACTTCCAGGGCGGCATCCAGATGGGCGGCGACCGCAACGCGCCCTGGCGGCACTACCCGCCGATCAGCCAGGACGAGGCCAAGCTCATCGCCCGGTTGCCGACCGTCAAGGCCGTGATCATGTCGGAGGGCCGCCAGGCGACCGTCCAGGCGGGCAGCGAGAGCGAGGACAACGTCCAGATCCAGGGCGACGGCGCGAGCTGGCCGCGGGTGTCGGGCGGCGACCTCACGGCCGGGCGCTCCTACACGGACATCGAGGACGCGGCGGGCGACAAGGTCGTGGTCGTCAACACCAAGCTCGCGGTGCGCTTCTTCGCCCAGCTCGACCCGACCGGCCACACCCTCAAGATCTACGGCCAGGAGTTCAAGATCATCGGCGTGTACGAGCCACCGCCCAACCTGTTCGGCGGCGGCAACGACTACATCGTGATCATGCCCTGGGTCACCTTCCACCGCTACATGAACGTCAACTGGGGATGGGCGAACCTGGCGGTCATGCCCACGGACGAGGCCACCGTGCAGGACGCGATGGACGACGTCACGTCGGCGCTGCGGCGGGAGCGCGGCCTGCGGCCGGGCTACGAGAACACGTTCTCCGTGGTCACGCAGGACAAGTTCCTCGACATCTGGGGCAAGCTCACCGGTGTCTTCTTCGTGGTGATGATCGCCCTCTCGGGCGTGGGCCTGATGGTGGGCGGGGTGGGCGTGGTGGCGGTGATGATGATCAGCGTCACCGAGCGCACGCGGGAGATCGGCGTGCGCAAGGCGCTCGGCGCCACCCAGGGCGAGATCCTGTGGCAGTTCCTGGTGGAAGCCGCGACGCTGACGCTGATCGGCGGCGCGGTCGGGATGCTGCTGGGCGGCGGCCTGGCGTACGCGGTCGCGCATTTCTCGCCGATCCCGGCCCGGGTACCGCCGCTGTCCATCGTGGCGGCGCTTGGCGCCTCGGTCATCACCGGCATCGTGTTCGGCATCGTGCCGGCCCAGCGAGCGGCGAGGATGGATCCGGTGGAGGCGCTGCGGTACGAATGAAGCGTGAGCAGTGAGCGGTGAGGGGTGAGAGGTTCAGGTGAGAAGTAAGAGGCAGGGACGTGAGAGGTGAGAGGACGGAGGCGTGAGGGAGATCCTCTCACGCCTTCGCTCGTCTCACGCCTTTCCACTTCTCACTTCTCACGTTAACGTCTCACCACTCACCCCTCACCTCTCACCGGACCGCGTATGCACCTCGATGTCCTCGCGATAGCGGCTCACCCGGACGACGCCGAGCTCACCTGCGGCGGCACGCTCGCCAAGGCAGTCCGGCAGGGGCATCGCGCCGGCAT
>Ga0335077_10012882_pt1 | contig 10460 bp, 9 predicted proteins | sample Lox_Sample_31_FD_207151 | JGI IMG/M metagenome (GOLD analysis project Ga0335077, IMG submission 207151) | Soil microbial communities from Loxahatchee National Wildlife Refuge, Florida, United States - Lox_Sample_3.1 | ecosystem: Environmental > Terrestrial > Soil > Wetlands | place: USA: Florida...
AGTTGAAGCGGTAGAGCGCCAGGAAGTAGTAGGCGGCGTCGTCGCGGCCCGGGGGCAGGGAATAGTCGACCTCGTAGACGTCACCCGCGAGGGCGCTCTTGTGCATCGCCAGGTTCTGGCCGTCGATGACCGCGCTGACCTGCAGGCTGGACCGGTCGAGGCTGCGCGAGGTGGGTTTGACGCGCACGGTCAGGGTGTAGAGCTGCGAGGGATTCTCCCGCAACACATCGGACGTGAGATTGGTGATCGTGAGGTTGCAGCCCGCGAGCAGCAGCAAACCGGCAACCAGCGCGAGCGCCGGAAAGATTCTTCTCGCTTGGGGGAAACGTGTCATGTGCATTGGGTTTGGAAAGGGATGACCGGCGGTCACGCCGGCAGCACCAGTGGCGGCTCTTGTAATGCTCGAACTCGCTCCAGCGCAAGCAAAAGCTCGGCGCACTGCGGCCCTCGGCCTCTATGTGCACGTGCCATTCTGCGCCACGACCTGCGATTTCTGCGCATTCTACCAGACAACGCCGACAGCAGAAGGCGTCCGGCGGTTCCTGAACGGGGTGGCGCGGGAGGCGGAGCTCGTCGCCTGGCCGCGGCCGGCGGACACGGTGTTCTGGGGCGGAGGGACGCCTGGACTGCTGTCGCCGCGCGCCCTGGGCGAACTGGGGGCGGTGGTGCGGCGCCGCGCGCCCGCGCCGCGGGAGTGGTCCGTGGAGCTGGCCCCGGCGTCGGTGACGCCGCAACGGCTGGCGGTGCTGAAGGAGATCGGCGTGACGCGCATCTCGCTGGGCGTCCAGAGCCTGCAGCCCGCGCTGCTCACGGCCCTCGGCCGCCGGCACACGCGGCACCAGGCCCTCCAGGCGTACGAGCGGGTGCGCGCCGCCGGCTTTGCCAGCGTCAACCTCGACCTGATGTTCGCGCTGCCCGGCCAGACGGTGGCGGAGTGGTGCGAGGACCTGAACGAGGCGATCGGCCTCGCGCCGGATCACATCTCGACCTACTGCCTGACCTTCGAGGAGGACACCGCGCTGTTCGTGAAGCTGTCGCAGGGCAAGCTGCGCCGCGACGTCGCGCAGGAGGCGGCCTTCTACTCCGAGGGCTGGGCGCGCCTCGAGGCGGCCGGTTTTCGCCAGTATGAGGTCTCGAACTTCGCCCGCCCCGGCCACGAGTGCCGGCACAACGTCAACACCTGGCACATGGCGGAGTGGGTCGGCCTCGGGCCCGCGGCGGCCTCGCAGTCCGCCGGCTGGCGCGGCCGGAACCCCGCCGATCTCGACCGGTGGCTGGCGGATCTCGCCGTCGGGCGCCGCGCCACCGAGGAGCGGGTCGAGTTGACGCCGCGCGTGCTCGCCGAGGACAGCCTGGTCTTCGGCCTGCGCATGAATGACGGCGTGAACCTGCCCCGGCTGCGCGCCCGCCATCCGTCGGCGCCGTGGGGCGCGGTCGAACAACTCGCCCGCCGCCTCGTGGCGGAAGGGCTGGCGGAGCGCGACCGCCGCGGCAATCTGCGCCTGACCCTGCGCGGGCGCTTGGTGGCGGACGCCGTCGGCGTCGAAATCATGACGGCCATGCACGGACCGGTGCCCGCGCACGAATCGAATTGAAGAACCCGGCACCTTGCGCTCACTGGAGCCACCCATGCCCGTGCGCCGGATTCTTCCGACCCTCGCCATCGTCACCCTCCTCACGTCCGCCGCCGCGGCCCGCGACCGCCTCGAGCTTGTCTGGCCGACGCCCAACCCGGCCTGGGCCGAGGGCAAGTCCATTGCGGCGTTCATCCAGCCCACCGCCTCCGGCGATCCGATCTCCGGCACCTTCGGCTGCGTGCGCGACAACGGGTTTCAGTTCCACGAGGGCCTCGACCTGAAGCCGCTGCGGCGGGATGCGCGTGGCAACCCGCTCGATGAGATCTACGCCGCCCTGCCTGGCATCGTGCGCCACGTCAACCCGCACCCCGGCGAGAGCAGCTACGGCCGGTACATCGTCATCGAGCACCCCGGGGTGACGCCGGCCATCTACACCCTCTACGCCCATCTCGCCAGCGTGCTGCCCGGCATCCGGGAGGGCGCCCGGGTCGAGCGCGGGCAGCCGATCGCGATCATGGGCCACTCGGCGGGCGGCTACGCGATCCCGCTCGAGCGCGCCCACATGCATTTCGAGATGGGCCTGATGGTCACGGAGGAGTTCCAGGCGTGGTACAACCGCAAGCGCTTCGGCAGTCCCAACGAGCACGGCATCTGGAACGGCATGAACCTGATGGGCTTCGATCCGCTCGATTTCTACAACTGCTGGCGGGCGCACCAGGTGGACAACCTCCAGGAGTACTTCAACCAGATGCGCGCCCAGCTGCGCGTGCGCATCGCGACCCGCCGTGTGCCCGACTTCATCCGCCGCTATCCCAGCCTGCTCAAGGCGCCGCTGCCGGCGGGCCCGATCGGCGGCTGGGAGATCGAATGCGACTGGACCGGCCTGCCGTTTGCCTGGCGGCCGCTCACCCCGATGGAGGTCGCCGGCGAGGCGCCCAACCACGTGACCCTGCTCAACGTCGATTACGCGTCGGTGGTGGAGCACCGCGGCAAGGTGCTCGTGCGCCGCCACGGCGCGGGCTACGCGGTCGGGCGCGACCTCGAGACGGTCCTGCAGCAGCTCTTCGACCTGCGCTGAAGCCGTCATGACCGCCTCCCCGTCACCGTCCGGCCGCGACCCGACGCAGCGCTTCTCCGACCGGGTCGACGCCTACGTTCGCTACCGGCCGCACTATCCGGCCGGCGTGCTTGCGGTGCTCCGGGCGGAACTCGGGCTGACTCCGGCGAGCGTGATCGCCGACATCGGCTCCGGCACCGGCATCGCGACGGCGCTGTTCCTGGACCACGGCAACCCGGTCCACGCGGTCGAGCCCAACCGCGAAATGCGGGCCGCGGCGGAGCGCCTGCTGGGCGGCCGGCCGAACTTTCACAGCGTCGACGGCACGGCGGAGGCGACGACCCTGCCCGATCGCAGCGTCGACGTGGTCGCCGCCGCCCAGGCCTTTCACTGGTTCGACGTGGAGAAAACCCGGGCGGAGTTCCGGCGGATCCTCCGGCCCGGCGGCTGGGTCGTGCTCCTGTGGAACACGCGGCTGAAGGATCCCCCGTTTGCGCGGGCGTACGAGGACCTGCTCGAGTCGCTCGAGGGCGAGAACGCGCGGGTGAGCCATGAGCAGGCCGAGCAGAACGCCGTGGGCGGGTTCTTTGCCGGCAATTTTGAGCGGCGCACGCTGCCGAACGAGCGGACGCTGGATTTCGAGGCGCTCCGGGGCGGCCTGCTGTCGGCGTCCTACGCGCCGCTGGAGGGACATCCCGGCCATGCGCCGATGCTCGCGCGGCTGCGCCGGATCTTCGACGAGCACCAGCAGGGCGGCCGGGTGCGCCTCGACCTCGAAACCCGGCTGTATTTCGGCCGGTTGTGAGGCGCCCCGCAGGGCGGTCAGCTGCGGGGTTCGGCGTCGGCGTCCCGGCTCAGCGATTCCACGCGGGTCAGCAGCTCCTGGAAAATGGGGTGGCCCCGCAGGCCCTCCAGGTCCGGGTCCTTCTGCATCCAGGCGTAATCGCGGTAACCGAGCTCGATGGCGCGCGCCAGCGTCACCAGCGCGTCCGACCGGCGCCGGCTGAGCGCCAGGCTGCAGGCGAGGTTGTAGTGCGCCGTGGAGTTGTCGGGCTCGAGGCGGACCAGCTTGCGGTCCATCTTCAGCCCGTCGGCGATCCGGCCCTGGCGGGTGTAGAGGCCGCCGAGGATCTCGATCACGTCGGTGAACTGCGGATCGCGCCGGTGGACGTCCTCGAAGAACCGGGTTTCGAATTCGATGTCGGTCGCCGACTTGTTCACGGGCGGGTCAGTTGTTGCGGTGCGGGCAGCGGCCGGTGGCGCGGAAGGTGTTGCAGTGGGCGCTGACCTGCAGCCGCTGCGACACGGGGGTGAGGCCGAGCTTCGACGACACCGTGTTGCCGTACCATTCCATGAACGGGGCGTTGATCTCGAAAATCTTGTCGCAGTCGAGGCAGATGACCTGCGCCTGCTGCGTGCTGTTCTCGCGGCTGGGCGCGTAGAACTTGATGTTCCGGCCGACGTCGATCTCGCGCAGCAGCGCGCTCTCGGTCATGATCGGCAGCGTCCGGTAGACCGTGGCGCGGGAGACCGACTCGTCGAGGGCCCGGGCGTGCACGAGGAGCTCCTCGGCGGTGAAATGCTCCTTCTGGGCGAAGGCGGCGTCGAAGATCGCCAGCCGCTGGTTGGTGACGCGCAGGCCCTTGTCGGCGAGGAACGACTTGAACTTTTCGCGCGACGCCTCGGTGCTCACGCGGGCGAATTTCCCGTCGCCGGCGGGGGGTGTCAACTTAAACCCGGGTCGGGCCGGTTCCGGCCGCGCCCGCGGCGCGCAACTCCCGCATTGCCAGCCGCGGCGCGGCTGGGCCACAAACAGGACATGATCGTCGGGGTGCATCCGCTGGCCGGCTTCGACAAGCTGCTGCACTACCGCGTGCCGCCCCCGCTGGAGGCGGCGGTGACGGTCGGATCGCTGGTCCGGGTGCCGATCCTGCGGCAGCACCGGCTCGGCGTGGTCGGCGTGATCGGCGCGCCGTCGGATTTCCCGGTCGAGCGGCTGAAGGCGATCAGCCAGGTCGTCCATCCGTTTCCCGCCCTGCCGCCCGACCTGCTCGAGCTGGCGCGCTGGATGAGCGCCTACTACGCGGCCGGCCTCGACACCGTGATCGAGGCGATGCTGCCGCTGGCGGTGCGCGGCGGCACGGCGCCGCGCGAGGAGAAGCTGCTGGCGGTCGGGGAGCGGCTGGCGGCGGCCGACCTGGCCGCGCTCGCCCGTCGCGCGCCGAAGCAGGCGATTCTCTACGCCTTCCTCCGGCAGCAGTTCAAGGCCCAGCCCCGGGCGCTTGTGCTCAAACGCCTCGGCCTGACCGCCGCCGTCGCCGCGGCGCTGGTCAAGCGCGGCCTCGCGCGGGAGGAGACGCGCCGGGTGGCGCGCGAGGGCTACGCCGACGACTGGGCGCACGGCGAGATCGTGGCGGCGATCCCGCCGACGCTCAACGACGAGCAGTCCGCCGCCGTGGCGGCGGTGCGCGGTAGCCTCGACCGCGGCGGCTTCGCCACGCACCTGCTCCACGGTGTCACCGGCTCCGGCAAGACCGAGGTCTACCTGGCGGCGGTCGAGGCGGCGCTGGCCGCCGGCGGCGGCGTGATCTACCTCGTGCCCGAGGTCGCCCTCACGCCCCAGACCGTGGCGCGCCTGCACGGCCGGCTCCAGGCGATCGCGCCGGACCACCGGGTCGTCGTCTGGCACAGCCATCTCGGCGAGGGCGAGCGTTTCGACGGCTGGGTGGCGCTGGCCACGGGCGCGGCGCGGGTCGTCGTCGGCGCCCGCTCCGCCGTCTTCGCCCCGGTGCGCAACCTGCGGCTGGTGGTCGTCGACGAGGAGCACGAGCCGGCCTACAAGCAGGACGAGACCCCCCGCTACCACGGGCGCGACGTGGCGGTCTACCGCGCCAAGCTCAACCGCGCCGTCTGCCTCCTTGGCACGGCCACGCCGTCGATCGAATCCATCGCCAACGCCCGCGCGGGCAAATACCGGCTGCAGACGCTCACCAAGCGGGTGGACAACCGCCAGCTGCCGGCGGTCGACATCGTCGACATGCGCATCGAGGTCCTGCGCATCCGCGGCTCCACCGCGCTTTCGCGCCGCCTCGTGGAACAGCTGCGCGACCGCTTCGAGCGCCGCGAGCAGGTGATCCTGTTCATCAACCGCCGCGGCTACTCGTCGAGCATGCTCTGCACCGCCTGCGGCCACGTCGAGACCTGCCCGCACTGCAGCATCGCGATGACCTATCATCGCACCGACGAGACGCTGCGCTGCCACCTCTGCGGCCACCAGCGCGCCGCCCCGGTCGCGTGCCCGCAGTGCCGCTCGCCGCGCATCCGCTGGCGCGGCCTCGGCACCCAAAAGGTCGAGGAGGCCGTGCGCGCCGTCCTCCCGCGCGCCCGGATCGAGCGCATGGACAGCGACACGATGGCGAAGAAGAACCGCTTCCGCCAGGTGCTGACCGACTTCCGGCTGGGCAAGATCGACGTGCTGGTGGGCACGCAGATGATCGGCAAGGGGCTCGATTTTCCCAACGTGACCCTCGTCGGCCTGGTCGACGCCGACCTCTCGCTGCACGTGCCGGACTTCCGGGCCAACGAGCGGACATTCCAGCTCCTCGTGCAGGTGGCCGGCCGCTCCGGCCGCGGCGAACGGGCGGGGGAGGTGGTGGTCCAGACCTTCACGCCGCACGCCGACGCGATCCAGTTCGCGCGCCGGGCCGATTTCGAGGGCTTCATCGAGGCCGAGCTGAAAATGCGCGCCAAATACCATTACCCCCCGAGCCGGCACCTGATCCACCACCTGTTCCGCGGCCCGAATCCGGACAAGCTGCGTTTCGTGGCGGAAACCTGGGCGCGCCAGGCCGGCGCCCGGCTCGGCGACACGGTCGAGCTACGCGGCCCGGCGCCGTCGCCGATCGAGAAGATCAAGGACGAGTACCGCTACCAGCTCTGGTATTTCACCACCAACGTCACGCGGGTCGTGCCGGTGCTGGTCCGGTTGCGCTCGGAGTTCGTCTGGCCGGAGGGCGTGACGCAGATCCTCGACGTCGACCCGATGAGCATGGTGTGAGCCGGCCGCGTTGAAAAATCCCGGCGCCGGCGGGGTTTTGGGCTTCAAAAATCCCCGGCGGTCGCCCTAATCCGCGGAGTCATGGTGGCGCGCTCATTTCCCGGTGGCATCCTGGCGGCGGCGCTGGCGCTGGTCGCGTCCGCGGCGGCGGCCCGGGCCACGACCAAGGGGCTGAACCAGATCGTCACGCCCGACCTGCAGCCGGCGGGCCAGCTCTCGATCAGCGCCCAGGCGCAGGACGCCCGCATCGCCAACCCGGCGGAGCTGCAGTTCGAGCTCGGCCTGACAAAATGGGCCGAGGTCGCCCTGTTCCAGGGCCTGCGCCCGCGCGAGGAGATCTTCGGCGCGGAGGTCGGCCTGTGGCAGGACGGCCCGCAGCTGCTGACCGCCGGCGCCGTCAACTGGTCGTCGCGCGGCGGCGGGGCCGCGCCGGTGTTGGAGTACGGCTACTACGCGAGCCACGACCACTACATCGCGGGCGCGATCCGGTCCGACGGGCGCATCGAGGGCATTCTCGGCTATTCGCACCAGCTCACGGACAAGCTCCAATTCTCGGCTGATTACCAGTCGGGTCCGGGCAACGCGGTGACGCTCGGGCTGACCTACAACTTCACGGCGGACCTGCAGATGAACCCGGCGGTCTATTTCGCCAACACCCGGCCGCACCGCGCCATGGGCTACGTGGTGCTGACCTGGACCTTCGCGCTCTGGCGTTGAGCACCGGGCGCGCGCCGCACCCGGGCCGCATAACGCGGCTTGCGATGCGGGGGCGGAGTATGCCTAACTCGCGGCGAGGTCATGCGCATCTACTTCATGGGCATTGGCGGCACGGCGATGGGCAACGCGGCGGTGCTCGCCCGGGCCGCCGGCCACGAGGTGCTCGGCGCCGATCGCGGCGTCTACCCGCCGATGAGCACGATGCTCGCCGCGGCCGGCGTGCAGGTGCTCGAGGGCTACGACCCGGCGCGGCTCGAAGCGCTCGCGCCCGACCTCGTCGTCATCGGCAACGCCATGAGCCGCGGCCACCCCGAGGTCGAGTGGCTGCTCGACACCCGCGCCCGCCCCTGGACCTCGCTGCCCGCGCTGCTGTACGACCTCGTGCTGCGCCACCGGCGCAACATCGTCGTGGCCGGCACCCACGGCAAGACGACGACCACCGCGCTGACCGCGTTCCTGCTCCGCGCCCAGGGGCGCGACCCCGGCTTCCTCATCGGCGGCGTGCCCCAGGACCCGCCCACCGGCAACCATCTCGGCGCGGCGGCCGACCCGTTCGTGATCGAGGGCGACGAGTACGACAGCGCGTTCTTCGACAAGCGGAGCAAATTCATCCACTACGCGCCGACCATCGCGGTGCTCAACAACCTCGAGTTCGACCATGCCGACATCTTCCGCGACCTGGCCGACGTGCAGCGGACCTTCGCCCACTTCACGCGCCTGGTGCCGCGCACCGGCTGGGTGATCCTGAACGGCGACGATGCCAACCTGCGCGCGCTCGGGCCGCTGGCCTGGACGCGCGTCGTGCGCGTCGGCACCGGCGAGGGCAACGACCTGCGGATCGCCGCCTTCGCCGAGGACGCCGCCGGCGCGTCCTTCCGCCTCGAGTGGCGCGGGACGCCGTGGGCCGAGGTGCGCTGGTCGCTGCCGGGGCTGTTCAACGCGCGCAATGCCTCCATGGCCGCCCTGGCTACCGCCCTCGCGCTCGACCTTGCGCCGCCGGCTCCGCTCCGTCTGGACACCCTGGCCGCCTTCCGCGGCGTGCGGCGCCGCCAGGAGGTGCGCGCGCACACGCCGGCCGTGACCGTGATCGAGGACTTCGGGCACCATCCGACGGCGCTGGCCGAGACCCTGCGCTCGCTCAAGGCGCGCCACCCGGGCGCCCGGCTGACGGCGGTCTTCGAGCCGCGGAGCAACACCGCCCGGACACGCGTGCTGCAGGGCGGCTTCACCCGCGCCCTCGCGCTGGCCGACGAGGTCTACCTCGGGGCCGTGAGCCGCGCCGAGGCGCTGGGCGCGGAGGAACGTTTCGACGCCGAGGCCGTCGCCGAGCAGCTGGAAACCCAGGGCGTCGGCGCCCAGTGGTTCGCCGACAACCGCAGCCTGTGCGACCGGCTGGTCGCCGACACGCTGCCGGGGACCGACCGGCCCCGCGTGGTCGTGTTCTTCAGCAACGGCAGCTTCGACGGCATCATCGACCGCTACGTGGCCGCGGCGGCCGGCGGCGGACACGACCAGCCTTGACGCCCGCGCGCCGGGCGGGGAAGTTGGAGCCTCCCATCCCGACCGCGCCATGAGAATCGCCCCCTCGCTTGCCCTCCTGCTGGCCCTGACCGCCGCCATCGCCCCCGCGGGCCGGGCCATGCCGGAAAGCGAGGCGACGCCCGGCCGCCTCATCCTGCGGCGCTATGCCGATGCAATTGTGACGGTCCGGGGTTCGGTGGTGCTGAATGTCGCCATGGATGAACGGTCGCTGCCGGCGCAGGAGTCCAAGCTGGATGTCAGCGGCACGGTGATCACCCCGACCGGCCTGGTCGTCACGTCCTTCAGCCTGACCGACCCGAAGGCGATCTTCGAATCGATGCGCGCCAAGCTGCCGGGCGGCCAGAACTTCAAACTTGCCCAGTCGAGCTACAAGGATCTCCGGATCGTCTTCGGCGATGGCACGGAGCTGCCCGTCCAGGTGGTCTGGCGGGATGCGGACCGTGACGTGGCCATGCTCGCCCCGGCCAACCCGCTGCCGGCCGGCCGCACGCTGACCTGCGTGAACCTGAACGAAGCGCCGGCGGGCGCGGTCGTGCTGGGCGCCTATTTTGAGATTTCCCGCGCCGGCGAAGTCCTGCATCGCACGCCGATGGTGCTGCCCTGCACGGTCTTCGGGATCGTCGAGCGCCCGCGGCGGATGCTCCTGATGAACACGGAAGCCGTGGGGTGCCCGATCTTCGACACCCAGGGGCGCGCCCTGGGCATCTGCCTGCGGCTGGTCGTGAACAACGAGTTCTCCAGCTATGTCGTGGTGCCGTCGAGCGACCTCGTCGACATCGCCAGCCAGATCACGCAGCTCTGAGCCGGCGCCGGAACGCTACTGCGCCGGCTTGGCCGCGCGGCGGACGGCCGGCAGCGCCCCGCCGGGCCGGGCGGATAGATCGTAGACGTCGGCGCCGGTGATCGACACCGCGGCGAAATCGCTCACCGGGAGATCGGCCGGCACGTAGACGCGGCCGTCGATGTCGGGCGCATCGGCCTCGCCGCGGGCCACGCCGGGCTCCTCGACGAGGACGCGCAGGGTCCGGCCGATCTGCGCGCGGCTGACCTCGGCGGCGATGCCCTGCTGCAGGGCCATCAGGCGGCGCCAGCGGCGCGTCTTCTCGGCGGCGGGAACCTGCCCGGGCAGCTTCGCGGCGCGCGTGGCTTCCTCCTGCGAGTAGCGGAACACGCCCAGCCGCTCGAACCGGGCCTCGCGGATGAAGGCGGCCAGCTCCTCGACATCGGCGTCGGTCTCGCCCGGGAAACCCACGATGAAGGTGGTGCGCAGGGCGATGCCGGGGAGGCCGGCGCGGATGCGGCGGAGCAGGTCGCGGATGTAGGCGCCGTCGGTCTCGCGCTGCATGGCGGCGAGCATCCGGTCGCTGATGTGCTGAAGCGGCATGTCGACGTAGCGGGCGACCTTGGGACACGCGGCGATGGTGGCGATCAGCTCGTCGCTCCAGTGCGCCGGATGGGTGTAGAGGAGGCGGATCCAGAAGTCGCCCTCGATGGCCTGCAACTCGCGGAG
>Ga0335077_10012884_pt1 | contig 10459 bp, 10 predicted proteins | sample Lox_Sample_31_FD_207151 | JGI IMG/M metagenome (GOLD analysis project Ga0335077, IMG submission 207151) | Soil microbial communities from Loxahatchee National Wildlife Refuge, Florida, United States - Lox_Sample_3.1 | ecosystem: Environmental > Terrestrial > Soil > Wetlands | place: USA...
TTTGCACTTTTCGGTTTTTACGGGAGATCATCCGTTTCAATTTCCACTCTTTCGGAAACACCTTTTTGTGAGGCATAAAACAGCGCCTGCAAGTAGCCTAGTTTCAGCGACTTGCCCAAGCAAATGGAGACCTATCGCGCGCTAAAATGCGCTTCAAGTGTATCCCCGTGCAAATCTGGATCGCGCCGTGAAAACGGACGCGCTTTCCGTTTCAACGGAGTCGCGTCGCGAAGCAAGCGTGTTTGCCCCCACCCGCGCACTGAGCAGCTTAAAAACCTCTGCGCCCTGCGCGCGCAAACCTGCCCAACCACCCCAGCCGCCCAGAGGGTGTAGCATTTTCCCCTCAGTGCGTAATACCCCGCTGGTGCGTTGACAGGCGAAGAAAAGGCGGCAATACTGGCGTTCCATGATTGGCCAGCTGCGCGGTCGCCTCGCCGAAAAACGCCCCAACCAGGTACTCGTGGATGTTGGCGGCGTCGGCTACGTCGTCCAGGTGCCCTTGTCCACGTATGCCGCGCTCGGCGATCTCCATACCGAAGTCACCCTGCTGATCTATACCCACGTGCGCGAGGATACCCTGGCGCTCTACGGCTTCGTCTCGGCGCGCGAAAAGCATTTTTTCGAGATGCTGCTTTCCGCCTCGGGCGTCGGTCCGGCGCTGGCTTTGAAAATTCTTTCCGGCATGAACGTGGAAGAATTGGTTCCGGCGATTCGGGGTGGCGATCTGGGGCGCCTCACCAAGATTCCCGGCGTGGGCCGCAAAACCGCCGAGCGCATTGTGGTCGAACTGAAAGACAAGCTCGAAGCGATGACGCTCGAAGCGGAAAAGCCGGCGATTACTTCGCCGGCCGGAGTCGAAGCCGACGTTATTTCCGCGCTGGTCAATTTAGGCTATGACGCGCGCGCTGCGGAATCGGCCGCTGCCGAAGCCAAGCGTGAAGCGGGCACTGCCAATTTTGAGAAATTGCTTCGCGCCGCGTTACAGGCTTTAAGCGCGCCTAAAAGCCGCTCCGCCCGCGGCACGGCGTAAAATACTCTCGTTTGCAGGGGCACGACACATCGCGCCCTTAGTTGTAAACAGCAAAGCCAAAAGGCAAGATGCCCGACGGAACCGCAAAACGCATGATGCCGCAGCGAGGCCCCGACCGCATTGTCTCCGGCCAGGCCTACGAGGAGGACGCGCGCATTGAAGCCAGCGTCCGCCCCAAGCGCCTTGAGGAGTACATCGGCCAGAAGCGCGTCAAAGAAAACATTTCCATCGCCATTGAAGCCGCTCGCAGCCGCGGCGAAGCGCTCGACCACGTGCTGCTCTACGGCCCGCCCGGCCTCGGCAAAACGACGCTGGCGCAAATCATCGCCAACGAACTGAACGTTCCCATCAAAACCAGCGCTGGCCCGCTGCTCGAGCGGAAAGGCGATCTCACCGCCATTCTCACGTCGCTCGAAGGCAAGGAAGTTTTCTTTCTTGATGAGATTCACCGGTTGCAGCCCGCGGTCGAAGAAGTTCTTTATCCGGCGATGGAAGATTTTCGTGTGGACCTCATTATCGGCCAGGGTCCCGGCGCGCGTATCCATCCTTTTCCCCTGGCCCACTTCACGCTCATCGGCGCAACCACCCGCGCCGGCCTCATTACCGCGCCGCTGCGCTCCCGCTTCGGCATTGTGCACCGGCTCGATTTTTACGAGCCTGCGGACTTGCTCATCATCCTTCACCGCTCTGCCAAAATTCTGCAAATCGAAATGGACGAAGGCGGGGCGGAGGAAATTGCCCGCCGCTGCCGTGGCACGCCGCGCATCGCCAACCGGCTGCTTCGCCGGTCGCGCGACTTCGCTGAAGTGCGTGCCGCCGGGCGTATTACACGCGCCGTGGCGCAGGAAGCTCTGAGCATGCTCGGCATTGACGAAAACGGCCTCGACGAAGTCGACCGCAACCTCATGCTCGCTCTGCTCGACAAATATGGCGGCGGCCCGGTCGGCCTCGGCACGCTAGCTGCTGCGCTTTCGGAAGAGGAAGACGCCATCGAAGAAATGTACGAGCCATACCTCATGCAAATCGGCATGATCGACCGCACGCCGCGCGGCCGCGTAGCCACGCCCCGCGCCTACCAGTATTTCGGCAAGGAAGTTCCGCGACGCCAGCCGCGGCTGTTCCAGTAACTTTCGCGCGGTTCGATCACCTGAGCTTCACGAGCGGCGTTGCTCGTTCGTTTTACGTGCAACGACTCGCCGGGCGGCCGGTTTTGCTAAACTGTTTTTCCCATGAGCGTTATTGACGAAGTTCTCGAAGCCAACGAACTCTATTCCCGCACGCATGAACTGCGGCGTCTCACGCCGCGTCCCGAGCGCCAACTTGCCATTCTCACGTGCATGGATACGCGCCTCTCCATCCGCACGCTGGGCCTGAAAACCGGCGATGCCCATATCATCCGCAACGCCGGCGGGATTGTGACAGACGACAGTCTGCGTTCGCTGCTCGTTTCGCACTATCTCTTGGACACGCAGGAATTCATGATCATCAACCACACCGATTGCGGCCTGATGCACACCAGCGAGCAGGATCTGCGTAACCGCATTCAGTCGCGCACAGGAACCGCGGCCATTGCTCCGGCTTTCTTTTTTGCTTTTCAAAACATCGAGGAAAACGTCCGCCATCAGCTGCAAAAGTTACGCACGCATCCGTGGATTCCCGAACGAATCGTGGTGCGTGGTTTCGTCTACGATGTAAGCAGCGGCAAGCTGCGCGAAATCAAGAATTGATCTTCGCTCGCCTGCGAATCGGCACGGCGGTTGCTGTTCGGACGAAAGATCATTCGTAGCGCAGGGCCACAATCGGATCCACGCTCATAGCCCGCCGCGCCGGAACGTAACAAGCCAGCAGCGCCACGCCCGTCAGCAGTATTGCAACGGACACGAAGGTAAGCGGATCCGTCGCGCCCACACCGTAAATCAATTTGGCGATCAGGCGGGTCAATCCGAGGGCCGCAGCGATTCCGACGGCAACGCCGATCAGCGTAGTTCGCATCCCTTGACTCAAGACCATGCGCAAAACGTCCTTCCGGGAGGCTCCCAGAGCGATGCGCACGCCAATCTCCTGCGTCCGCTGCCCCACCAAATAAGCGACCACGCCATAAATTCCAATCGAAGAAAGCAACAACGCCAGCCCGGAAAACACGCTCAACAGCATCATGGCCATGCGCTGCGTGGCAATGGACCGCGCCACAATGTCGTCCATCTGCCGCACTTCATACACCACCGCGCTGTCGTCCACGCGCTGCACGGCATCCCGCAGCGAGCCGAGAATTCCCATAGGCGAGCCGGCGGTCCGCACCACGTAGCTCCCTCCATTGGCCAGCAAAGGCCAGAAACGGTCAGGTATCTGCCACACCGACAAGTAGAGCTGCGACTGGAGACTTTCGTGAGCTTTCGATCCCAGGCCCCAATGCTCCACATGGCCCACCACGCCCACGATTTCCGCCTGCATATCGAGAAAAGCCAAGTTGATGCGCTTCCCGATGGGATTCTCGTTCGGGAAGTATTTCTGCGCGAAGCTGGAATCGATCAATACAACAATGGGTGCGTGCTCGTCGTCTCTTTCACTCAGCCCCCTGCCTAGCTGCACCGGTATGTGCATCACTTTGTGATAGTCCGGCGTCACCAGATAAAAGAGCGCAAAAGGCATTTCCTGCTCGTTCGCCGGTTTTGCGTGCCCTTCGAGCCAAAAAGGCACCTCGGAATCGCCGCTCATGGGCAGCGAGCCGCCCATAATGGAAACGGCTTCTGCTCCGGGCACGCTTTGCAATTGCCGGATGGTTTCACGGTGTTTCATGCGCAACTGCCCCGCCGTAATTTTCGGGTCGCTCGTCCACGAAGTCTGGAATGCCAGCACGTTCCGCGCGTCAAAGCCCGGATTGATGCCCCACAATGCCGCGAGGCTCCGAATCATCAGCCCCGCGCCGATCAGCAAAACCACGGCCATAGCCATCTCCGCGGCGACCAGCGCATTCTGCGCGCGATTCCGCGCGCCACTCGAACCTCGTCCGCCTTCTTTCAGCGTGTCATGCATATTGGTGCGCATCAGTTTGAGCGCCGGCGCCACGCCGAAGATGACGCCGGTCAGAATCGAAACGCCCACCGCGTACAGGAGCACATGGCTGTCCAGCCCAATGGCTTCGGTGCGCGGGAGCGTCTCGGGCAACGCCGCCAAAATTGCCTTCGTGCCCCACTTTGCCAACAACAAGCCAAATGCGCCGCCGGCCAGCCCCAGTAGCACACTCTCCGTCAAGAGTTGCCGGATCACACGCCCGGGGCTCGCGCCGATGGCTGCGCGGATGGCAAATTCCCGCGAGCGCCCCGTCGATCGCGCCAGCAGCAGATTCGCAACGTTCGCGCAGGCAATCAGCAGGACAAAGCTCACTGCCCCGAGCAGCACGAGCAAAATTCCGCGCACATTTCCGATCACGTCCGCCTTCAGCGGCACCAGTGTCACGCCGCTGCCCTTATTCGACTCCGGATACGCCGCCGCCAGATTTTGCGCCAGCGCCTGCATGTCCGCGCGGGCTTGCTCAATGGTCACGCCCTCCTTGAGCCGCGCCACGGTGTTCATGCCCATGCCGATCGCGCGGTTTCGAAAGGTTGGATCCGTCCACTGTCCGATGGGCACATACACGTCGGAGGGACTCAATCCGGTAATTTGCCCCTGCGCCACTCCGATCACGGTGTAGGTCACACCGTTTAGCGTGATGTTCCTGCCCAGCACCTCCGGTGATCGTCCGAACTTACGCTTCCACAAGCCGTCGCCGATTAACGCAACGGGCGCTCCGCCGGGCTGGTCCTCTTCCGGACGAATGTTTCGCCCGAGGATTGGCGTGATGCCGTACGCGGGAAAAAACTCCGCGGAAATCATGTGTGCATGCAGCCGTTCGGGTTCTCCGACTCCTGTCAGGTTGTAGTCATCCGAGCGGAACGCGCCGAAATAAGCAAAGGAGTGGTTTTGCTTCTGCCAGTCCAGAAAATTCAGATACGGCACGGAGCTGGTATCAAACTGTTCTGTCTTCCCGTAGACCGCCACGAGCTGCTCCGGCTTCGGAAACGGCAGCGGATTCAGAAGCACTCCGTTGACCACGGAGAACAGCGCCGTGTTCGCGCCAATTCCCAGCGCCAGCGTAAGCACCGCAATGGCCGTGAACCCCGGATTTTTCAGCAGCACGCGCAGGCCATACCGCACGTCTTGCCAAAAACTCACCATGGGACACCTCACACTTGCTCTGCACGATCCGGCAGAGTCCAGCGTTCTGTCCTTAGGTACGAATGCCGCGTCTTGTTTGTTCCCGGGATGCAGTCGTAAGGCTTGGCCGCTCTCTTGCGGTTTCCTGTGCTGTTTTCTGTCTTTTGGAGTAACTGGGAGAAACCGAATCGGCAGGCGCTTACGAAATCCTGAGGCCCAGCGATGGAAACCCGCAGCGCTTCAGAGTGGCCAGGAATCGGGGCTCTGCTCGGAACGAGTCCCACTTCGGGTCCACCGCAGGAAATATCAGATGCACGTCGCGCGCCTCGTAGCAGCGCTCCAGCCAGGTTAGAGCCTCTTCCCGCTCTTCGAGTCCGGCATGCGCGAGCGCCATCGCATACGGAGGAACATAGCGCTCGCGGGAAATCGCTTCCAGTGTTTTCAGGATCTCTCGGGCTTCGTGTTCGCGGCCCAGCCGCGCAAAGACGTACGCGCGCAGGGACAGCACTTTGCTGTTGCCGCCCGACGCCCGCCCTGCCTCCTGCAATGCTTGCAGGGCCGTTTCGCTCTCCCCTATTTGGGCTGTCACCTGCGCCAGTTGCAGGTGCCCTATCCAGAATTCAGGGTCTACGGCGATGGACTGTCGCGCAAACTGAATCGCTTCGTCATACTCCCGCGCGGCAAACGCCACTTGCGCAGAGAGCGCCTGATGAACCGCCAAAAGAGGATCAATCTCGCGTGCACGACGGATTTCCTCGCGCGCTTCCGCATGCTGTCCCGAATGCGAAAGCACGATTCCCAGCATGCGGTGCCCCAGGGGATAGCCGGGATCGAGCGCAACCGCTCTCCGGTAGGCTGCTATTGCTTCGGGCCAGTCCCAGTCCAGCCAGAATTTCAGGCTGCCCAGCGATGTCTGCACTTCCGCAAGGTCCGCTTCCGCGCTGACCGCGTTCGCCGTCGCCTCCCGCGCCTTCGGCCACACCATTTGCGGTGGAGCGTCGCCGTTTACCGGGCTCGCGGTGTAGCAATCCGACAGCCCTGACCACGCCAGCGCATACTTCGCGTCCGTTTCAGTCGCTTGCGTGAAGTATTCCACGGCGCGCCGTGTTGTCGCCGGCGTAAGCTGATTCCAGTAGTGCCGCCCGCGCAGATACAGGTCGTACGCTTCTGGACTCCGCGTTTGCCGCTTTTCCAGCGCCGTAATGCGCTCCGGAGAAAGCCGCAAATGGATTTGCGCGGCAATCACTCCGCTTAGTTCGCGCTGGAAAACGAGCATGCTCGCCGGTTCGCTGTCGTAGGACGCGGACCAGATCTGGATCTGATCGTTGGCCCGAATCAGCTTCGACGTAATTCTCAAGCGGCCGCCTTCCGCGCGCAGCGAACTCTCAATCAAATATGTCGCTCCCGTTTCCCGCCCAATTTCCGCCAGCGATTTGCTCGTACCTTTGTACGCTTTCATCGTTGTTCGCCCGATCACGCTGAGCCGGTTCGATCCGATTTGCCCAAGCGCCGCGATGGTTTCCTCGGTCAGCCCGTCGGCAAGATATTCGCGCTCTGGATCTGCGCTTAAGTTTTCAAACGGCAGCACTGCCAGCTTCACCGGCGCAGCGGCTTCCTCTACGCGAAGCGCAGGGCTTGGTGTCTTCGCCGCCCGCGCCGCAGCAGGTCCGCGAACCTCGGCGACAAACCGGAAGCCCTTGCCAGGCACCGTCAAGATGTAGCGTTTCTCGCTCTGCGTCTGGCCCAGCACGCGTCGCAACACCGAAATATTCTGGCTGAGATTGTTCTCCTCCACGGCCGTATCCGGCCACACGGCCCGCATTAGCTCTTCTTTATCAATCACATCTCCCGCGTTGCGCACCAGATATAACAGCGTGTCAAACACTTTGGGCGTCAACGCGATAGTTGCCCCATCGCGCTGCAAAATGCGCCGCAATGCATCCACGCGAAATCCGTCGAACTCGTAGACCTGCTGATCCGGGCTCATGGAGGGATTCTTCAGAAAACTTCAGCTTTTTTCAGACTCCGGCTAAAGACATTTTTCCTGCATGCGCAGGAGTATATGCCCGACAAGCCCCGGATAAAAATCCCCTGGGCATTCCGAAATGAGGAGATCCGACATGAAATCCAAGCTGTGGAAAGCTTTGCTGGCCCTGGCAGCATCCGCCGTTTTCATCCTGGCTGTTCAAAGAAGCGCAGCCGCTCGCGACGAGGACTGGGAAGCCGCCTCCCGCCGCCTCGAAGGCACCTGGATCGTCACAGTAACGCAGCACGACTGCACCAGCGGCGCGCAACTCGGTCAGCCCTTTCAATCCTACTTGACCTTTGCCCGCGGCGGCACCATGACCGAAACCACCTCTAATCCCATGTTCTTCCCGGCCCTCCGCGGTCCTGGGCATGGCATTTGGAGCTACGAAGGCCACCACAACTATTCCGCGAAAAGCACCGCGTTCATCACGCTGAACGGCGCCCTCACCAGCACACAGACCATCACTCAGACCATCGCGATCGGCGACGACCCCGACCAGTTCACCACCACGTCCGCTTCGGTCCAGTTCTTCGACCCCGCTGGCAATCTCATCAGGTCGGGTTGTGCAGCGGCCAGTGGCCAGCGCTTTCAGTAGTTGAGGTCGAAGCGTGCCTCCCGCGGGGGAACTGTCGCAAGCCGGATCGCGCTACAGGGCAACTTGCTGCCGTTTCGCTGCTTGGCTCACGGTCTGATTCACTGCTCTGATCCTTCTCCTACAACCCCCACCGACGGCGCGATGCCCGGCAAGTCCCTAAGCCGGGCATTGCGCGCCTCCGGGCGTGTAATTCTCTCAGCCTCGGACTCTCTCGATATGTCGGATTCGGTTCAGCCGGCTGCCGCAGATTGCTGCACCAAAGAAAGTTGCACGTAGAATGAAGCCATGCGGCTGGTCTATCTGTCGCTCGGCTCCAACCTCGGCGATCGCACAGAGAATTTGCGCCTCGCTATCGCCGCGCTGGCTCAGGCCGGTGTGCATGTGACGCGGGAGTCTTCCATCTACGAGACCGAGCCTGTGGACTACCTGGAGCAAGCCTGGTTTTTGAATTGTGTTGTGGAGGCGGAAACGCAACTCGACCCGTTCGCGCTCTTGCATGCCCTTCGCGCCATCGAAGCGCAGATGGGTAGCAAAAAAGAAATCCCTAAAGGTCCTCGGCTCATGGATCTGGACATTCTGCTCTACGGCTCAGAGACCGTCGCCACTCCGGAACTGCAAATCCCTCATCCCCGTATGCATCTCCGACGCTTCGTACTTGCCCCGCTTGCTGAACTTGCGCCCTATCTCACGCATCCCTCCTGGCACGCCACCGCCGCCGAACTCCTCGCGCGCGTCGCCGATAGGAGCGAGGTGCGTCGCCTCGACATTCGGGCGAATTAGCGCGTTCTCGGATTTATTCCGTCGAACCTATCCCAGCGAACGCGAAAACACGAGTAGGGGCGCAGCGTGCTGCGCCCCAGCCGGCACCATGTATTTTGCAAGGGAGTCTCTCACGCTCCCTCGCCTCACCGATTCACTCGTCACGACGTCCGGTGCAGCAACAATCTGTGCAGCATCATCGGTTTCGGCTGAATCGACTCCAGCTCGATCATGGACAGCCGCCCCTCGGTCGTCTCCCGCCAGCGGTACACACCCGGCTCGATCTCCACGATCTCCCGTCCATTCAGGTTTCGCAAGAACTCCCGCGCGTCCGTCACCGCCGCCACTTCGCGGTACGCCGGCCTCGCCAGCGCCTCCACCGCGTAGCTGCGCAGCAGCTTGTTCCAGTAATGCTCAAAGAGGTCGCCCGACGCGAAAATGTCGCTCCACGCTACGTCACTTCCGTATGCGACCACCACGCCGACCACGCGTTCGCCCTTCAATCCCTGCGTTTCGCGATCGAATCGCCGCCGCACTTCCTCCACAAACTCGTCCACCGATTGGCCCGCGCGGCTCTGCTCATAAATCTTGGCGTACGACTGCGTAGGGGCTTCGTTGGCGATCGTGGCTTCCACGGCTCGCGGGCTCAACGCAGGAGCAGGCGGCGCCGGATAGCCGGCAGACCCGGCACGTGCCTTCGCCGTCGAGCCCGAGCGTACTGCATCCCACACCTGACTCTGGTTTTGCGCCACCGCCGCTTGCTCTCGCACGCTGGGGTGCACGATCGTTTTCGACGCGGCAAATTGCGAGCTCGCTCCTGTCCAGCGCCCATGCTCCACGCAGAACACATCCAGCGGCAGCGGCTCTGCGCCCACCGGCACGATGCGGTCTTTGCCAGTGATGCGGTCCTGCTTCCCGCCGCTCACCAACTCGCCCGCCAGCAACAGCAGCGGCCGCTTGCTGCGGTTAATCAGAACCAGTTGGTTCACGCTCGCGCCGCTGCCGTACTGTGGCGGCAAGGGAATTGGCCGCCCATCGCGCGTCCGCGCCAGTCCGGCCGCGCCCTGCTCGCTGACAATCACTTCGCCGGTCGAAAGCCCCTCATCCAGCGTCAAAAATCCCGACGTGTCCTGCTCCACCGGCGAAACCACCGGAAAAATGGAGATGTTCTCATAGTTGATCGGATCCAGCAGCCGCCAGCCTCCTTCCGGCTTCCCCGAAGCTGTGGCTACCTTGTTCCCCGTGCCGGGTCGCGGTGCCGTCTTTGGCCCAGCCGCAGGCTTTGCCGGAGCGGTGGCCTCCGGACTCGGTCCAGCATTGTTTCCTTCGCCACCCGTCGCCTTCGCTGGTGCGTTTCCCACAACCCCTCCCGCCAGCATTGCTCCCAGCGCCCCAATGCCAAGCAATCCCCCAAAAATGGCCCCCAAAACCGCTCGTTCCATAAAGCCTCCTAAGCGCACCCGCTAGCGCGCCGTTCAGCCTTAGAACGACCATCCCTTCATTTCTTGCGCCGGCTCGTGCAAACTCCCGGTCTAGGGGGAGGCCAATGATGGATCAAATTTTCGCGGTGACACGCACGAAGGGCGGCCCATGGGATTCTTCCCGCCCCTTGGAGCAGCAGCCGAAGTGGGCGCCGCACGCCGCCTTTATGAACGGCCTTCAATCGGAAGGGTTTGTCGTATTGGGTGGGCCGCTCGAAGGCACCGACGAGGTCCTCTTAATCATCCGCGCCGCCAGCGAAGCGCAGATTCACACCCGTTTGGCGGCCGACCCGTGGAGCACCAGCGGCCTTCTGCAGATCGCGCGCATTGTCCCCTGGACCATCCGCCTGGGCAGAATCCCGGGTTGAATA
>Ga0335077_10012890_pt1 | contig 10457 bp, 10 predicted proteins | sample Lox_Sample_31_FD_207151 | JGI IMG/M metagenome (GOLD analysis project Ga0335077, IMG submission 207151) | Soil microbial communities from Loxahatchee National Wildlife Refuge, Florida, United States - Lox_Sample_3.1 | ecosystem: Environmental > Terrestrial > Soil > Wetlands | place: USA...
TCCACGGCTTTCAATACACGCAATTCTTCGAGGACAAGCCCGAGCGCATTGAACTGTTTCGCAACTTTGGCGTGCGCATCATGCAGCTCACCTACAACCGGCACAGCGCGTTCGGCGATGGCTGCCTGGAGCCGAAGGACAATGGCCTGACGCCGGCGGGAATAGCGGCGGTGAAGAAGATGAACGAGCTCGGCGTGGCCGTGGATCTGAGCCACAGCGGCTATCGCACCACGGCTGACGGCATCAAGGCGTCCGCCAAGCCGGTACTGATTTCTCATTCCGGATGCGCTGCGGTGTATCAGCATCCGCGCAGCAAGCCCGATGACGTGCTGAAGCTGCTCGCCGACCGTGGCGGATATTTCGGCGTTTACCTGATGCCTTACTTAACCGCGTCGCCCAAGGTGCCGACGCGCGAGGACGTATTCGATCACCTGGTGCACGCCATCAACGTTTGCGGCGCCGACCATGTCGGAGTAGGCGCCGACAATCCGATTCAGAAGATCACGCTGACGCCCGCACAGAAAGCCGCGTTCGAAGCCGACATCGCCAGGCGCAAGCAGCTCGGCATTGGAGCTCCTGGCGAAGACCGCTTGCCGTACGTGCCCGACCTCAGCGGGCCCGACCACATGCTGCTCATCGCCGATGGCCTGTCGCGCCGCGGCCAGCCTGCAGCCGTGATCGAAAAAGTTCTCGGCGCCAACTTCCAGCGCGTGCTGGGAGAAATTTGGGGAACCGAGTAAGCGGGCGCGATTCCTTGTGAAATGGAGCTTTCTCAACAGCGATGCCCTGTGCGACAGCTTCGCTATTCTCATGCGTATGAGAAACTCCGAGAATCGCGAATGACGCAGCCCGTAGGGCGGGATAGTGTGAGCCAGCAGCGGGAGCGTGTGTTCCACAACTCTCAGCCGCGTCAGCGGCGGCAAACATGGAACGCGATCGGGCGCGCAGAGATTTCCGGCAAACAGGAGACGGGGGAGGACCGGCGCCGCTGACGCGGCTCCAATCTCTCAACGGATCCCCCCGGCTCTGACGAGCCCGGCTCAAATCATCCCGCCCCTTCGGGCTGTAACTTCCGACATGGGGATGGTGCGCCTACTATCTCCACCATATCGGATACAGGAACACGATTTGGCCGCTGGTGCACAAGGTCTGCCAGTTCTTCTTCACGACTTTCATTTCTTCCTTCGAGGCAGAGGCGCCTACGCGCGCCTGGCACGCTTGGTCTTTTTGCGTGCGGTGGCTGCTTCTTGCCTGGACAGAGGATCGGCCGGCTGATATCCCATCTCGGCGGAGAGAATCTTCACCAGTCTCGCCAGGACTTTCGTTCTAGCCCAGTACTTATCGTTACCTTCCACCAGCGTCCATGGAGCTGTCGCCGTACTGGTCTTCACCAGCATGTGCTCCACGGCTTCTTCATAAGCCGACCACTTCTCGCGATTGCGCCAGTCTTCCTCGGTCAGCTTCCACGACTTATAGCCGATGGCCTTGCGTTCTTCGAAGCGGCGCAGTTGTTCCTCGCGCGAAACATGAATCCAGAACTTGGCGAGGATGGTGCCAAACTCCCGCAGCTGCCGCTCGAAGGAGTTGATCTCCTTATAGCCGCGCTTCCACTCGGCTTCGGTGGCCAAGCCTTCCACGCGCTCGACCAGCACCCGGCCGTACCAGGAGCGGTCGAAGATGGCGATCTGGCCGCGCTCCGGCAGGCACCTCCAGAAGCGATACAGGTAGTGCCGGGTTTTGTCTTCGCCATGCGGGGCGCTGATGGGATAGACGACGTAACCGCGCGGATCGAGCTTTTCGGTGATGCGCTTGATCACGCCGCCTTTGCCCGCCGCGTCCCAGCCTTCGAAGACGAGGATGACCGGCCGCTTCTGCAAATACACCTGGTAACCCAGTTCGCGCAGTTGGATCTGGCGGCGCGTGATCTCGCGGACATAGCTGGCGCGATCGAGTTTGCGGGTGAGGTCGACGGTCTCCAGCATCAGGCGCCGCCTCGCGTCAGGTTTTCCATGGCTTTGCGCAACTCAGCATCACGCGAGGCATCCGCGGCAGCATCGGTTCGCGGCGGAGCCTTCGGCCCCAGAACCTTCTCCAGCGCGCCGATGATGGTCTCGAGGACGAGCTTCCGGGTGTACGACTTCGAGGTCGCTTCCACAATTGTCCACGGCGCATATTCCGACTCGGTCAGCTCCAGCATCTCCTCCGCGACGGCGAGATACTGATCGTACTTCTTATGCCGATCCCAATCCTGCTTGGTGACACGCCATGCCTCCAGCGGATCGGAAGCGATCGTATCGTAGCGCCGGCGCTGCTCTTTCTTGCTGATGTGGAGGAAGAATTTCAGGATCACGGTGCCATCGTCGGCCAGCATGCGCTCGAATTCGACGATGTCGCGAAACGCCTGCTGCGCGGCTTTCTCCGGGATGACACGCTCAACCCGCTCGTGCAGCACGCGCTCATACCAGCTGTGGTCGAAGATGACCATCTCGCCGCGATTGGGCACCTTCAGCCAGAAGCGCCAGAGCCAGGGGCGTTGCTGCTCGTAGGTGCGCGGCGCGGTGATGGGATGAAGCTTGAATCCGCGCGGATCCAGCCGCTGGGTCAGCGCCCGGATGGTCGTTCCTTTGCCCGATGCGTCCCAGCCCTCGAAGACAATCAGCGTGGGAATGCCATTGTCCCAGCAGGCTTTCTCCAGATCGTACAGTCGCGCCTGTAAGCCGGGCACAATGCGCTTGTACTCTTCCGCCGAGAGCTTCTTCTTGAGATTGAGGTTCTCGAGCATGCTCGCGGCAATTCTACCGGGTGGACAACAGCTTTGCTGTGACGCATGTCCGGGCCGAAGGTGCTGCAAATTGTCGAACGGTCAAGTCACATCGCGCCGGACATTCGTCGTTCAACCAGACGAAGTGACAGCGGTGTCACAAGCGCTCCCGCTCATCCGAGACCATCGGGTGAGTGGGACGTCCGGCCAACTTCCAGCGCGTGCAGGGAGAACATTGGGAAAGCGGAAGAAACTTCGAATCTTAATGGGTAAAATTGGTGAGGGTGCTCAGGATCGTGCTGATGCTGTTCCGCACCCCGGTCATGCCGGCAACCACGCCGAGGGCAACGACCGCCGCAACGAAGGCGTATTCGGCAAGGCCCTGGCCGGATTCGGCGCGAATGAAGTCAGATACGAGCACTGGGTATCGCATGTCATCTCCTCCCTGAGCTCTGGAACGGAGCAATTCGAATTCGACTTTGTCGTGTTGAAAGCAGGCGGGTTAGGGAAACCCGCGTTGGGGCGGAGTGCAGATTCTTGCAGAAAGGGCGAAACCCGATATCCACTCAATGGCAGTGGAAAATCTTACGCAACGACCAGGGAGGAGCTTCGTTTTCCGGCTGGTGAGTTCTTGTGCTGATACATAATTTTGTCGGCACGCCGAATCAGCTCGTGAGCGGACTCCCCAGGCATCCATTCTGCAATACCCACCGCCACGTTCAACTTCACGCTGACGGCTTGCTGGCCGTCAGCAGGACGAATCTTGTATTCACCCGAGACCCACTGCTCGGTGCGTTTCATCTGAGCCATGGCGCCGTTAAGATCCGATTCGAGCAGGACGAGGAATTCGTCTCCGCCCCAGCGCCCGACGACATCGTCGCTGCGCACCCGGCCTTTCAGCTCCGAGGCGAATTGTTGCAGCAGCTCGTCGCCCGTCTCATGGCCGTACTGGTCATTGACCTGTTTGAAGCCGTTCAAGTCGAGCAGCGCAATGCTGAAGCCTTTTTGACGCGTGATGCACGATTCAATCCGCTCTTCCAGGTACCGCCGATTTCCCAGCCCGGTAAGGCTGTCGCGCATGGAGAGAGCTTCGATGTCCCGCAGCTTGTTCTCATACGACACGATTCTGGTGTGAAGAGCAGCGATTGTCTCCTGATTCTCCTCCAGCATCTGACTCACGGATTGCTTGAGTTCGGATGCCTTTTGTAAGAGCGAGCCTCGAATCTGGCTTAGATCATCCAGGCTTGAGATGGCGTTCAGTTCGGTGGAGAAGTTCAGTAGCCGATCCCCATGACGAGCATCTCGTTGGGCGAATGTCTCGGCAGCCGTGGCCAGCACGACTAATAATTCCTTGATCTCGTCGGTTTTTCCCCTGAGGTAATCGGCGCTGGCTGTCGCCCACCGTTGCAACCGCTGCCCTACCTCTGTTTCTATTTCGCGGAATCCGGCGCGGTTGAGGTTGCGACCCAGGCGTTCGACCACGTTTGCCAGACCCTGCCTTAAGTCAGAACTCGCGGTCGGACAGGACCGGACGCAGGCATCGCCGATGGCGAGCAGCGTGGAACGGTAGGACTGGAGCACCACGGGCGAAAGGTCAGTCTTGGGTTCGTCTTCTGCGCTTACGTCGGCGACCCTATCCAGATATTTTTTTATAGAAATCAACTTGCGATCTCTCTTTGTCCTGGCTATCTCGACGCAACGGGGCTAGTGGAGCATCCCGGGCCGAGGTCGCGTCAGCACGCAATTGGGATTAACTGCTGCGTTCATCGGCAACTTGGGCGGTTTACTTAGAAGGGAAGTATATGGCTCGAATCGCAGGCAGACGTTCTATCATATTGATAAGGCAAGAGTTAGATTGGCAGAACAGGTTCCTCCGGCGATTTATTTCGGTTTGTCTAGTGTCTAGTGTCTAGTGGCTAGTGGCTAGTGGCTGGGAGCCTGGCCGGCTGTCGCCCTTGTTTCCGTGCCTTTACGAACTCGTTATGAAGGTTTGACTCGCGCTTTATGCCCGCCGATGTCCAATCAGTTGAGAGAGGGCTTCCCATGGCTGCTGCGCGAACCAATCCCTTGCCGGACCTGGCCCGTTACGTGATTCGGCCCACCTTGGTCGAAGCGAGACTTCTGAACGAGAAGCACGCGTGTGATGCCGGCTACCTGGTCGGACTGGCGCAGCAACTGCGCAACGTCGAGGTGAAGATCGCGGCTCTGGAACAAGCGCTCCGCTTGGATCCGTCCGCTACTGATAAGTGGTTGGAGAATGTTTCCGGCAGCCAGGTCGATATCAATTGGATTCGGGCCAAGTCCAGCCAACTGGGCTGCCGTCTCCGCCGGCTCGAAGAATCCTGCACTCATAGGAAAGCTTAATAGCACTGCCATGATCCAGCTTCTTTGGGATGTGCGGAAGGCCTCTGTTTAGCGCAGCCGAAAGCGATTAACGTCCCACCGGCGGAGCCGTATTTGCCTGAAATACTGCTCCGCCGGATTTTTCATCCTCGCCTCAGGATCACGCGTCGTGCGCGGACTCCCGCCGGATGGCCGTAGGCCGGCACGCAGATTCTGCAATCCAGCCGTTTACAATCGTCGCCAATGAGGCAGACTGCGGCAGTGGCCGGATCTTCGGATACCCTCGTCGCGCCAGAACCGATCGTGGAAGGTCGCGAACCGAAGACGGTTGCATCGAGCCGGCTCACATCGCTGGATGTGTTTCGCGGCGCCACCATCGCTGCCATGATTGTGGTGAACAATCCCGGCAACAGTTCGCCCTACTCTGCCCTGAGCCACTCTGCCTGGAACGGTTGGACGCCCACTGACCTGATCTTCCCCTTCTTCTTGTTGATCGTCGGCGTATCGCTGGTGTTGTCCTTTCGTGCGCGGCTGCAACGCGGTGAGTCGAAGCGTGACCTGCTGCTGCATAGCCTGCGGCGCAGCGTCCTGCTGTTCCTGATCGGGTTGCTGCTGAATTTTTCGCTGCCGCTCGCGACCTGGCGCATTCCCGGAGTGCTACAGCGAATCGCGCTTTGTTATCTGGGAGCCGCGGTGATCACGCTGTACGCGACGGCGCGCGCACGACTGGCCTGGATTGCCGGTCTGCTCGTCGGCTACTGGGCGCTGCTTCGGTTCATCCCTGTGCCGGGATATGGGCTTCCTGGCTCCGACGTACCGCTGCTGGATCCCGAGGGCAACCTCGTGGCGTGGCTGGATCGCTTGATCATTCCTGGCCGTCTGTTCGAAGTCACGCGCGATCCCGAAGGCTTGCTGAGTACCTTGCCTGCAATAGCCACGGTTCTGCTGGGTGTCGCGACCGGCGAATGGCTGCAGTCGGCGCGAAGCATGCTGCGCAAAGCCGGTGGCATGGTGCTCGCAGGAGTCGCGTTGTTGTGTGCGGGCGAGCTCTGGGAAATCTGGTTGCCCATCAACAAGAAGATGTGGACAAGTTCGTACGTGCTGTTCACCGCCGGAGCAGCGCTCGTCTGCCTGGCGCTTTGCTATTGGGTGATCGATTTATGCCGATGGCGTGCGTGGAGCAAGCCCTTCGTCATCCTCGGGATGAACGCCATCACGGCCTACGTATTCTCCGAGGTGCTGGCCATCGCGCTGTGGCGGACGCACGTTCACGACGGACGCCGGCTGCTCACGCTTCAGGACTATCTCTATTCCGCGCTCTTCTCCGGCATCCAGCCCGCGGCGCTGGCTTCACTCGCCTATTCGCTCAGCTTCACCTTCGTGTGCTTCCTGCCGCTGTGGTGGATGTACCGGCGAAAGATTTTCCTGAAGATATAGCTGGTATCTAGCGTTCCGCCCAAGTTTCCAGCCGCCTCGCCGATAGGAAACATGGATATGTTTGCGATCGTGGGCATGCTGGTGGTGTTGGCCGCCGTCATCGGCGGCTTCCTGATGGAGAGCGGGCCCATACGCGTGCTCATCCAGCCCGCCGAGCTGCTCATCATTGGCGGGGCGGCCATGGGGACGCTGCTGGTCGCCAACCCGCTGCACACCCTGAAACAGATTGTCGGCGGGGTTACCGGCGTGCTGCGCGGCTCGAAGTTCAACAAGCAGCGCTATCTGGATTCGCTCAAGATGCTCTTTGAGTTGTTCACGAAAGCACGCAAACAGGGACTGGTCGCGGTGGAGAAGGACGTCGAAGGTCCGAAAGAGAGCCAGTTCTTCGCGCAATTTCCCAGCTTCCAAAAGGACCACGAAACGGTCGACTTCGTCTGCGACACCATGCGCATGGTCATCATGGGCGGCGTCGAGGCCTTCGATGTCGACCAGATGATTGAGGCCGACATGGACGTTCACCATCACGAGCGGCAGATGCCCATCAACGCGCTGAGCACCATGGCCGACTCGCTGCCCGGGCTGGGAATCGTGGCCGCCGTGCTGGGCGTGGTTCTCACCATGAGTGCGCTGGGAGGCCCGCCGGAAGAGATCGGCAAGAAAGTCGCCGCCGCACTGGTGGGAACGTTTCTGGGCATCCTGCTGTGCTACGGCTTCGTCGGACCGCTGGCAGCGAACATGGGCAAGCTGGCGGAGGAAGAACGCGAATACTGGCACGTGCTGCGCGTGGCCATGATTGCCTTCATGAAGGGCGTGGCTCCGCTGCTCGCGGCGGAGATGGGAAGGCGCGCGGTTCCGGCGCACGTGCGGCCGAGCTTCCAGCAATTCGAAGACGCCTGCAAGAACCGCCAGCCGGAAGCGGTGCAGGAAACGGCTGAAGTTCCCCCAGCCGAAGCCGAGCCGGCGCCTGCCGCCTGATAGAAAAAGCCGTGAGCACCAAGCCGCAGATCGTCCTCATCAAGCGCAAAGTCCAGCATGGCGGCCATCACGGCGGCGCGTGGAAGGTCGCATATGCCGACTTTGTCACCGCCATGATGGCGCTGTTCATCGTGCTGTGGCTGATGAACAGCAGCAAGCAGATCCAGGTCGCGGTTGGCGGCTACTTCAAAGACCCGACCGGCACCGCGAAAATGGTCGGAACCAATCAGACCGGCAGCGGCGAGAACATTCCCCTGCGCAAGCAGGACATGGCGAAGTTGAAAGAGCAACTGCAGGCCGACATTCGCCAGGTGAACGATTTCGAAAAGCTGAAAAAGCACATCGAGATGACTGTAACCGCCGAAGGCCTGCGGATCGAACTGCTGGAGTCCGATACGGGATTGTTTTTCGAGAGCGGCAGCACCAAACCGACCAATTCCGCGCGCGAGGTCCTGACCGTGCTGGCGCCGGAGTTGGGCAAGCTTCCGAACCGGATCTCCATCGAAGGTCATACCGACTCAAAACCTTTTGGTGCGAGAGCCAATTACAGCAACTGGGAGCTCTCGGTGGATCGCGCGAACGCCTGCCGCCGCCTTATGCAGCAAAGTGGACTGCGGCAGGATCAGGTCGCCGACGTTCGCGGCTTCGCCGACCAGAATCTGCGCAACAAAGCCAACTCGACTGACCCGTCGAATCGAAGAATCACCTTGCTGGTGAAATATCTCGAGAAACAGACCGACGCTGCCGATGCGACGCACGACCTGACGCCGGTAACGCCCGCCCACGAACCCGAGGCTAACCAATCGGCTAGTCGGGAATAGCCGGGCCCGCTATCCGAAGAGATAGTGTACCCGAGGTTGTTACAGAAGAGGGTGACCTAATCCACTGAATTCTCGGGAGTTACTTTCGTTCGCGGTAGCAAATGCCGTGTGGCATCCCGCATGCTACTTATATAGGCATCTTCCTCGGTGTTCTCAGGACGATAGCCCAGTGGCGAGCACACACTGGGCGGGCGCATGTGCAGCAGGGCACGGGCGGAAGTTGACTCAAAAGCGCAACTTCCTGCCCTGCTGCTCCTCCGAACCGAGGACGAGAAATTTCCAGACGGCTTTCGCTGGAGAGCGAATGGCCGGTCCGGAACCAGGCGTCGATTTTCGAACCAGGCGCGAGAGCGCGCTGACGCCGGCATCCGGATGGAACAGTGCCTGCGGGGGCAGAGACTGTAGAGATTGGGTTGCGGTGACGCACTGCAATTTCGACAGTCGTGGTGAGGCCCGGAGCCAATAGGCTTCGGGTTTTGCCGTTTTTGTGCGTTTTTCTTGTGCCTCTTTTGGTTCGTCCAACGCCTTGGGATGGACTTTTCTTCCCCGCCGAATACAATGCTTGGGTTTGGGTAGTTGAGCGGCTTCTGGAGGAAGCTCCATGATTGTAGGGGTTCCCCGCGAGAGCTTTCCCGGGGAGAGACGCGTCGCACTGATTCCCGCCGTTGTTCCGAATCTCATCAAGGCTGGATTAGAGGTCCTCGTCGAGAGCGACGCAGGATTCGAAGCCGGTTATACCAACGCCGAATACGAAAGCAAAGGCGCGAAGATTGCCTCAACCCGCCAGGACGTTTTCGCGCGCGGCGACATCATCACCCAGGTCTTGTGCTACGGCTCCAACGACCGCACCGGAGCCGCTGATCTGCCACTTATGCGCAAGGGACAGTTCCTCATGGGATTTCTGCGGCCAATGGGAACGAAGGAAACGGTGGGGGCCATCGCGGCGACCGGCGTGACTTCCTTCGCCGTCGAGCTCATGCCGCGTACTACGCGCGCGCAGAGCATGGATGCGCTGTCCTCGATGGCGACAGCCGCCGGTTACCGAGCTGTGCTCGTCGCGGCCGACACCCTGCCACGCATCTTCCCCATGCTCACCACTGCCGCAGGGACCATTACTCCCGCGCGCGTGCTGGTGATTGGCGCCGGCGTCGCCGGACTGCAGGCCATCGCAACGGCGCGCCGTCTGGGAGCCCTGGTTTACGCCTATGATGTCCGTCCTGCAGCGAAGGAGCAGGTGCAGAGTCTCGGGGGGCGGTTTGTCGAGCTGCCGCTGGAAGTGAAGGATGCGCAGGATGCAGGCGGCTACGCCAAGGCCCAGGATGAGTCGTTTTATGCGCGGCAACGGGAGTTGCTCGCGAAAACCATCGCGGAGAGCGACGCGGTGATTACGACGGCCGTCGTGCCCGGGAAGAAAGCGCCGGTGCTGGTCACCAAAGAGATGGTGGCGGGCATGGCGCCGGGCTCGGTGATTGTCGACCTCGCCGCCGAGCGCGGAGGCAACTGCGAGCTGACCAAATGCGGCGAGAAGATCACGATCAACGGCGTATCGATCATCGGCTGGATCAATGTCGCCAGCTCGGTGCCCTATCACGCCAGCCAGATGTACAGCCGCAACATCACCAACTTCCTGCTGAACCTGGTCAAGGACGGCAAAGTCAACCTGAACATGCAGGACGACATCATCAGCAACACGCTGGTGACCGAAGGCGGCGAGATCGTGAACCCGCGGATTCGCGAGTTCTTCGGACTGCCGGCTTTGGCGGTGCAGTGACTGGTAGGGTTGAGCGGCCTACGCCGCGGAGATTTGCAGAGGAACCAAAATGCCACAAGACTTCATTTCCAATCTCTACGTCTTCATCCTCGCCGGGTTTGTGGGCTTTGGGGTGATCACCCGGGTTTCCCCCCTGCTCCACACGCCGCTGATGTCGCTGACCAACGCTCTCGACGCCATCGTGGTGGTGGCCGCCATCATCATCGCCGGCCGGCATGAGACGCCGCTCACTACAGTGCTGGGTGCGATCGCGGTGGCGGCGTCGTTCAGCAACATGGTCGGCGGATTCCTGATCACCGACCGCATGCTGCGCATGTTCAAGTCTCGCGGGTCGAAACAATCATGAACC
>Ga0335077_10012891_pt1 | contig 10456 bp, 9 predicted proteins | sample Lox_Sample_31_FD_207151 | JGI IMG/M metagenome (GOLD analysis project Ga0335077, IMG submission 207151) | Soil microbial communities from Loxahatchee National Wildlife Refuge, Florida, United States - Lox_Sample_3.1 | ecosystem: Environmental > Terrestrial > Soil > Wetlands | place: USA: Florida...
ACGCCGGGTCCAGCGCGCTCCATTCGCGCACCTTCGAGTGGCCTCCGTCCGCCGCCACGATCCACTCCGCGCGCACTGGCCCCCCCGCCAGCCGGACTCCCTCGCGGCACAGCTCCGTCACTCCGGTCTTCCACCGCAGCTCCACTCCGCACGCCGCGGCGTGCTCCGCCAGCAGCCGGTGCAGCGCGGTCCGGCGCACGCCCATTCCAAAATCTTCCGGGAACACCGCATCCACGGACTGGTCCGCGTTGAGGAATCGGATCCCGCGGAACGGCCGTCCGCTGCACGCCGGGATCTCCACTCCCAGCCTCCGCAGCGCCGCCAGCGTCTCCGGCATCAACCCCTCGCCGCAGGCTTTGTCCGCCCCTGGTGCCGACGCGTCGGCCAGCGTCACGCGCAGGCCTCTCCGCCGCGCCGCAATCGCCGCCGCGAGTCCTGCGGGGCCGCCTCCGATCACGAATACGTCTGTGCTCTTTACCATGAATTCGACCTCGCTCTCCGCAGTGAAGGCTCGCGCTTGTTAGATGGGCTGGACAGGGGTCTTGTTGCCGGTCTTCCGGATTGAATCGTGGGCCTCCGTTTCACGACAGTTTCAGCCGGAAGACGGTCCGATCCGGCTGACCTCAACGTGCCAGTGCAGCACCGCTCTGGCGCTAACCAGGAGCCTGGCGGAGCATCAGTAGAAGCCGTCTCAGCGACATCTGAAACGGAACAGCGGTGAATCGTGGGGCGCAGCGAACGGGCCGCGTCACGCCGTGGTTACTTTAATGGCCCGATGTGGCCGACCATCAACTGGCGCAAACGGTCCACGTCGGCAGTATTGTTCAAGAACCGCTTCGGAATCATGATCGCGCTGCCCTGGCCGGGGAAGAGGATGAATTGGGCCTGATCCTCACTCCATCTATGAACACCGTTCCATTTCAACTCATAGCTATAATTCTGACCCTTACGGACTAAACCGTTTTCCTGGAATAGAAACTCGTGGCGTCCTGGAAGAACTCGATTGTTCTTCCACATGGTCCGGGCGGAGATCAGCGGAGCCCACCATCCAATGCTCGCCCAGAATAGACCGACGGCGATGAGGGGAAGCGAGTCAGAAAGGCTGGTTGCTCTCAAAATCGATACGTAAACGCCTGCCGCGATCAACAGAAATCCGAGCAAACTCAATACATACCATAGCCATTTTCGGCGTACCATCAATGCGCGACAGGTTCTCCGCATGTCAGCGAACTCGAATTCGCCGGATCCACGGATTTCCATGAATCACCCCCCACCGACAAACTGCACGATTTCGTAGCGATCCCCTTCCGCCACCGCCGTGGACGCCCACTGCCTCCGCGGCAGTACCTCAAGATTCCGTTCGATCGCCACCCGCGCGGAATTCAGCCCCAAATGCGTCAGCAGGCCCGGCACATCCAGCCCCTCCGGCACCTCGCACCGCTCGCCATTCAACTGAATCTGCATCGCGCCCCTAACCCTCCGGCCCCGCCAGCACGGTCACAAACTCGCACAGGCACGAAAACAGCAAATCCCGCGCCCGCCGGAATGCCTCCATCCGCTCTTCCTCCGGCCCCTCCACCGCCCCGGGGTCCGGGATGCTGTAATGCACGCGCACCCCGCGCCCGGGAAACACGGGGCAGGCCTCCCGCGCCTGGTCGCACACTGTAATCACCACGTCGAATTCTTGCCCGAGGAACTCCTCCACGGATTTCGACCGCAACCCCGCCGCATCCACTTCCGCCTCGCGCAGGGCCGCAATCGCCAGTGGGTTCACCATTGACGCATGAATCCCCGCGCTCACCACATTGACGCTGTCTCCCGCAATGTGCCGCAGAATGGCCTCTCCCATCTGGCTCCGCGCGGAATTCGCCGTGCACAGGATCAATACGCGCGGGACTGGAGCAGGTGTCGTCATCGCCGTGGCCAATTCTACCGAATCGCCCCGCCCCCTCGCATCTTCCGCGACATGTAGCGCAGCGCGAAGCCCCGCGGTTCTCCCGCCTCACTCCGCCGGATACCACACACGTTTCACTCGTTCAGTCTAGGCGCCCGGCCCCGCGCCCCGCAACCGCCGCAAACGCATTCTCTCTTCCCGCCGTCCCGCCCCTCGCGTAACATCACCTCATGCCCGGCCCGATGCACATCAGCGAGCTCTACATCTATCCGCTCAAATCCGCCCGCGGAATCCCGCTCCGCGAAATGCCGCTCGCAGACCGCGGCCCCGCCGGTGACCGCCGCTGGATGCTCATCGACGAGCGCGGCGTCATGCTCTCCCAGCGCGATCTTCCGCGCATGGCATTGATCGCCGTCAAAAATGGCGCCGGCCACCTCTCCTGCTCCGCTCCCGGCATGTCGCCGCTAAGGGTGCCCATTCCTGCGGCCGCCAGCGCGTCGCGCATCACCGCGCGCGTCTGGGACGACGACGTGGACGTTCAGCTCGCCGCCGATTCCGCCCACTCCTGGTTCTCCCAATTTCTCGGCGCGTCCTGCCGCCTCGTCCACCAGCCCGACGACGCATTCCGGCAGGCCAATCGCATCTACGCCGCAAAAGGTGTCGGCGTCAGCCTCGCCGACGGTTTCCCCCTCCTGCTCATCAACCAGGCCTCGCTTGACGATCTCAACCGCCGCCTCGAGCGCCCCGTCGAAATGCGCCGCTTCCGCCCCAATCTCGTCGTCGTCGGTGCCGAACCCTTCGCTGAAGACACCTGGCGCACTATCCGCGCCGGCGATCTCGATCTCCATCTCGTCAAACCCTGCGCCCGTTGCTCCATTCCCGCGGTCGATCCCGACACCGGCGAAATGGGCAAAGAGCCCACGCGCACACTGGCCACTTTCCGCCGCCGCAACAGCGACGTGTTCTTCGGCTCGAACGTGGTCGCCCCCTCCTCGGGAACCCTCCGCATCGGCGATCCTGTCACCGTCCTCGCGTAGTTCTCCTGCCGCGGCGGGGCTGCCCTCTCGCCCTTTTCGCCTTTCGATTTCCGCTTTTCGTTTTTCGATTGTTGTCCGGTCTCTTCGAACTGTTCTCTTCCGGACTCTGGACTCTCAACTCTGGACTCTCAACTCTGGACCGTCGACTGTTGACTGTCGTCTTTCGGCTCCTACGGCCCCACCGGCGCCAACTTCGCCCGCGGCGCCTCCGTGATCGCTCTCCGTATCGCCGCCATCGGCGCGTCATCCCGGAACGTCACTGTCCCGTCCGCCGGCACCACTCCCAGTTCCTTCCACAACTGTCCCAGATCCACCGGCGCCGGCGATGCCTTCATCTTTTCATACAGCTTCATCAGCACATCCGTGCCCGTCGCCTTGTCCCCGATCTCCAGCGCATGTTCAATCGTCCAGTCCACTTCCATCGTGCCCCTCGCCGCCAGAATTCCCCGCAGCGCGTCCTGCAGCCCCATCCGGTTTCTTGTGGCCCGGCGGATTCCCACGTCGGCCAGCAGGCAGAACATCGCTCCGCCCCAGTATGTCCGTCCCCAGGTGTGCGTGTGATCCAATCCCTCGTCTCCGGCTTCCGGCTCGCCTTTCGGCAACCCCTCCACCAGCTGTTGCCACACCGAAGTGACGGGTATCTGCCCGTCCTGCGCCCGCGCGATCGGTTCCACATACGTCGCGATTCCCTCTTCGATCCAGTGGTGCTCGTCCGCCATCCCCGGAAACGCCATGTGCACCAGTTCGTGCGTCATCATCCAGTCGTTTTCCAGCTCCGCTTCCGTCGTGTGCTCCCCAACGGCAATCCGCGTGGTCAGAATTCCCGTCCGCGGCAGAAACGTAAACCCGTGAAACACTCCGTCGCGGCCTTCCGCCGGATGCACATCCACTTCCGCCCGTGTGACCGGAAAACCTCCGTAGTACAGGCTCACCGCCTTCGCCGCCCGCGTCACCCACGCAAACACCTTCGCTGGCGCCAGGTCCAGGTGTCCGGCCGAAAGGTTGACGTCAATCCCCGCGCCTCCAATGTTGAGCTGCCTCGATTCCACCACCACATCCGCGCCCGCTCCGCCATCCGCCTGCGCTGCGCGCCACCCTATCGCGATTAGCAGCAGCGCCGCCCCCGCTGTTGCCCCTGCCACCTTTCCCGCGAGTCGCCACACCCGCGCTCCCCGCCGCCAGGCGCTGCCCTGCTTCGTCTGTGAATGGAGATACACTGCCTTCGATGGATGCGCTCTTTCCTGCCCGGGTTTCACCCGCCCCCGCCCGGCGCCGCTTCCGCCTACGGCTTCCGCTTCCTCTTTGCCGGTGTCGCCTTCAAACTGTTCAATTTTTCCTGCGCCAGGGCGCGATACGGCGTGTCCAGCGACGCCGCTTCCGTCAGCGCCTTCTTCGCCTCGTCCTCCCGTTTCAGGTTCAGCAGCGCAAATCCCAGCCGGTACTGGTTCCGCGCGTAGAGGAACGGTTCGCTCTTCAACAGCGGCGCGGCCTTTTCGAATGCCTCCAGCGCCGGCGTTTCGTGTTTCTCCAGGATCTGCACCTGTCCGATCGATGTCCACGCAATTCCCTGCTGCACCGTCGTACGCTGCGCCCACTGTTCGTCCGTGGCCCCCGCCGGTCTCTGCTGCTTCGGAATCGCTTCCAGCGCCTTGCGCGCGTACTCCCCGGCCTGCTTCAGGTTCACGCCGCGGTCGCTCCCGTCATCAGCCAGCAGCAACAGCATCCCCACGTTTTCCGGGTCTTTCTCCAGCACCTGCTGCGCGAACGCCGTCATTTTGTCGTACTCCCGCATCCGCCGGTAGCTGTCCGCCACCAGCGTCTGCGCCGGCTCCGCATATGGCGAGTCCGCGAACGCGATCGAATAGCTCTCCAGCAGTTCCGCCTGCCTCTTCGCGTCCTGCACTCCCCGCGCCGCGTTGAACAGCGTCCCCGACACGTAATTCATCGTCGCCGCCGTTCCCGCCAGCGTCTCCTGTTTGTGCGCCTCCCACGCACGCGCGTCCTCTCCCGCCGGCGCCGCCTTGGCTTTGTACCGGCTGATCATTCCCGCCATCGCCAGTCCGTACCGGAACTCCCGCTCCACCTCTCCCTTCTCCTGCGCTGCCTGCAACGCCGCGTACGCCAGGTTGTAGCTGTCCGGGTCCTGCGCCAGCGCCTTGTCCGCGTATTCGAACGCCTTGTCGTACTGCTTTTCCCCCGTGTAGATCGCCACGTACTGTTCGTACGCGGCCACCGCCAGCGGACCCTTCCCGAACTCCGCCACGAATTTGTCCAGCAGCGCCAGTTTGGCTTCGTTCGTCGGCGCCGCCGCAATCGCGGCCAGCGCGTGATCTTCCGGAGAGCCTGCCGGCACGCGAACCGGCGTCCCGATCTGCCCGCGCGCTCCCGGCGGCGCTCCTGCTGCGAGACACAAACCCGCGATCACGGCCGACAGGATTCGGCGCATGTCTCACCTCCCATGGCGCACTCTCGTTCCGCCGGTTTCTGGCGCGAGAGTATCAGAGTTGCGCCGCTCGCGTCCGCGTTTTAGCCGCTGCTCCGCTCCCCCGGCGGATGTTTCCGGTGCCAGTTCGTATGCCGCTGGTAGAATTCCGCCGCCTCCACCACCGCGTGATCCCCCAGCGCCGGCCCCAGGAACTGCAACCCCACCGGCAGTCCGTTCCCGTCGAATCCGCACGGCACGCTCATCGCCGGCAGCCCGCACAGGTTCCCGATGGCCCCCATCGGGTCCGCGCCCGAGAGATCCGTCTCCAGATTCGTGCTCAGTTTCGGCGCCGTGGTGTTTTCCGATGCCGCGGCCAGCACGTCGTACTCGCGCATCATCTCCGCCATCTTCTCCTGCAATTCCGCGCGGATCCGCTCCGCCCGCAGGTAATCTGTGCTCGAAATCTGCTGGCTCACGAACCCCCCGATTTTCCCCAGCGGGTCCGTCAATTCCAGGCAGAGCCCCGTCGTAATCAAATCGTCGAACGCCGATGCCCCTTCCGCCGAGACGATGACTCCCGCCGCCGCTTCCCACGGCCCCTCCGGCAGTTTCGCGTCCCGCACAGCAGCTCCCGCCGCTTCCAGCGCCTTCCGCGCCGCGTTCGCCGCCGCAATCACTCCCGGCTGCGCGTCCTTCATCTGCTCCGCAATCCATCCGATCCGCGGCTTCCGTTCTCCTCCCGCGATTCCGCGGTACACAAACTCCGCCTGCTCCCGGGGCAGCGAACTTGCGTCCTTCGGATCGTGCCCCGCGATGGCCGCCATCACCATCCCGCAATCCACCGCGCTCCTCGCCATCGGCCCGATTTTGTCCAGCGACGAGCACAGCACCATCCCTCCGTGCCGGCTCACCCGCCCGTACGTCGGCCGCAGTCCGCTGATCCCGCAGAACGCCGAAGGGCAGATGATCGACCCCCACGTCTCCGTCCCGATCGCAAACGCCGCCAGCGCCCCCGCCACAATCGCTCCCGACCCGCTCGACGATCCGCACGTCCAACACTCCTCGTTCCACGGGTTCTTCGCCGCTCCCGTCAGCGACGCGGACGCGTACCGGTAGCCCATTCCTCCCGCCAGCTCGATCATCGCCGCTTTCCCCAGCATCACCGCGCCCGCTTCCCGCAGCCGCGCGACCACCGTCGCGTCGTAATTGAACTGTTGCGCCGCATACGGCCGCGCTCCCCACGTCGTCGGCAGCCCTCGCACCGCCAGCAGGTCTTTCGCCGCGTACGGGATTCCGTGTAGCGGCCCGCGATATCGCCCCGCCGCGATTTCCTGCTGCGCCACCCGCGCCTGTTCCAGCGCCAGCTCCGGCGTCAGCAGCGCATATGCATTCCACCGCGGCCCCAGCCGTTTCGCCCGTTCCAGGTAACTCTTCGTCAGGTCCACCGGCGACATCGCTCCCGTCCGCAGCCGGTCTCCCAGCTCTTTGATCGTCAGGTAGAGCGTCTCCTCCACGTAGATGCTCATGCCCCTGGCCTCTTCGCCCCTTCCGTCCCGCGCCGTTCTGGCGCCCGCCGCGTCCGCGCTTCCGCCTTCACCACATGGAGGACCGTCGCCGGCTCATCGCTGTTTGCCAGGGGATATTTCCGCAGCGTTTCGAGCGGCTCCTGCGCCTCCCGCACCAGCCTCCGGATGTCCGTTTTCTGCGCTTCGTTCAGCCGCTCCCCGTACCTCCGCAGAATCTCCGCGGTCTTGGCTTCCACTTCCGCCTGTGCCTCCGCAGAAAGTTTCGGCTCGTTCCCCGCGGCCACAGACCCTGCGCCCTCTTCCGCCCGTGTCCGCCCTCCCTTCACCGCGCCGAGGTGTGCCGCCACTGCCGCCGCCTCCGCCAGTACGCCCCCGGCCGCGCCGGGCGAAGCCGCCGCCCCAGCCACCAATGCCCCCGCAGCCGGCAGTGCCGCCAGCGCCGCCGCGGCCACCGTCGCTCCGCGCGCAAACTCCCGCCTGGATAGCCCGCTCTCCCCCCTCCGGGCGGACTCCTTCCCCTCTCGTTTCTTCTTCATGTTTCGCCTCCCCCGGAACCTCCCGCGCCCGCGGGAAGCCCCTCGAAGCGTTCCTGGCAGGGCTGCCCGGATGGTAGCACGCCCGCCATCCATTGAAGCGCCGCCCTCTTTTCTCTCCCCTCTCGCCTCCAGGCAAACCTTCCGGCCCTTCCAACGTCTCACTTCTGTGGCGGTTACTCGTTGACGCCCCCGCCGTTTCAGGAGACGATTTTTGTCCGTGCTGCGGTTTTCCGGCTCGCCCCGGATTCCGCGCCTGACCCCAATGCCCATCTCCCCGCGAGGATAGGAATGCCCGACTCTTCATCCTGCGGGAGGCCCGCTCCGCGGCGCCTCCCCGCCCGAAAATCTCTCACCGCCCTCGCTCTGCTTCTCGCCCTGCTGATCTTCGCCGGACCCGGCCTCGCTGACCGTCCCTTCGCTCCTCCCCGCGATTTCGACCTCCAGCACTCCGCCATCCGTATGTCCTTCGACGCCGATCACCGCAAAATCTTCGGCGACGTCACCCATCGCGTCTCCATGCTCCGCGACGGCGCCGACCGCGTCACCCTCGACAGCGTCGGCCTCCACATCGACGCCGTCTCTCTCGACGGCTCTCCGGCGCACTTCGACACCACTCCCACCCAGCTCGAAATCCTGCTCCCTGCTCCCTCCCGCAGCGGCGACCTCCACTCCATCGAAATCCGCTACAACGGCTCGCCCCGTCAGGGCATGTTCTTCATCCTCCCCGACAAGAATTATCCCGACCGCCCCCGCGAGATCTGGACCCAGGGCGAAGCCGAAGACACGCGCTTCTATCTCCCCACCTACGACTATCCCAACGACCGCCTCACCACCGAAACCTTTCTCACCGTTCCCGCCGACTGGCAGACCGTCTCCAACGGCGTCCTCGAAAGCAAATCGCCCGCCCCCGGCGGCCAGGTCGTCTGGCACTGGGTCCAGGACGAGCCGCTTTCCACCTATCTCATCACCATCGTCGCCGGCGAATTCGACCATTCCAGTTCCACCTGGCGTGGCATTCCCCTCACCTATTACGCCCCCCGCGGCCGCGGCAATCGCATCCCTCCCACCTTCGATCACACCCCCGAGATGCTGGACTTCTTCTCCTCCACCTTCGGCGTGCCCTATCCCTGGCCCAAATACGCCCAGGTCACCGTGGACGAATTCACCGAAGACGGCATGGAGAACACCTCCGCCACCACGCTGGCCACTCGCGCCCTGCTCAATCCCGCCACCCTCGCCGAGCGGCCTCTCCGCGAGGATGATCTCGTCTCCCACGAACTCGCGCACCAGTGGTTCGGCGACCTGGTCACCTGCAAGGACTGGACCAACCTCTGGCTCAACGAAGGGTTCGCCACCTTCGCCGAATATCTCTGGGAAGAACACGAATACGGACGCGACGAAGCCGACTACACTCGCTGGAACGAGGCCCGCAACTGGCTCGCCGATACCCGCGTCTTTTCCGTCCCCATCGTCAATTCCAAATTCACCGATTCCATGGAATTCGCGCCCAATCTCTATGGCAAGTCCGGCCTCGTCCTCTACTCCCTGCGCCGCGCACTCGGCCCGCAGCTGTTCGACGCCGGCCTCAAGCACTACCTCGAAAAATTCCGCGGCCGCAACGTCTCCACCGCCGACCTCGTCATCGCCCTCGATGAATCCACCGGCCGGAGCGTCGACCTGTTTTTCCAGCAGTGGGTTTACGGCGCGGGCGCTCCCTCTCTCGATATCCGCTACACCTGGGACGACGCCTCGCACCTTGTGCGCCTCGATGTCAAGCAGGTCCAGAAGCTCGAGGGGGCCGTCGGCCTCTTCACTCTCCCCACCGATGTCGAAATCACCACCCCTTCCGGCGCCAGGCGCTACCCCATCCTCGTTTCCAAGGCCGCCGAAACATTTTCATTCCCCGCCGACGCCAAGCCCCTGCTCGTTCTCTTCGATCCCGGCGACACCTTTCTTGACGCCGTCCATTTCGATAAGCCCGTCCCGGAGTGGATCTATCAGTTGCGCCACGCCGCCCGCGTTACCGACCGCGCCGACGCCGCCTCCGTACTCGCCGAGCTTTCTCCGCAGGATTTCGTCACCACCGCCCTCGTCGAGGCTTCCCGTTCCGATCCCTTCTGGGGCATCCGCGCCGAAGCCCTCGATGCGCTGGCCAGAATCGGTGGTCCGCGCGCACGCGATGCCATGTTCGCTGCGCTCGACGATTCCGACCCGCGCACTTCCGCCACCGCCGGCACGCTGCTCAGCGTCTTCCGCCACGATCCCCAGGTGGCCGCACGTCTCGAATTGGTTGCGCGCAGTGCGAAGTTTTACCGCACCCGCCAGGCCGCACTCGCCTCGCTCGGCCGCGTCCACGGCCCCAACTCCTACTCCGCGCTTCTCGAGGCCGTGCGCACCGATTCTCCCGATGACGGCATCCGCCGCGCTGCTCTCATTGGTCTCGGCGAGCTCGGCGACTCCCGCGCGACTCCCTTGGTCCTCGACTGGGCCGCCCCCGGCCGTCCCCTCGAGGATCGCGTCGCCGCCATCCATGCCCTCAGCCGCCTCGACCGCCGCAATTCCGAGATTACCCGCCGCCTTCTCGCCTTCGTGGACGAACCCATGTCCTCGATCCGCCGCGCCGCTCTCCTCTCACTCGAAGCGCGTGGCGACAGCTCCGCCATCACTCCTCTTGAAGCCGTGCTTTCCCGCGGGGATTTAAGCGACTCCATCGAGGCACGCGTCCGCCACGTCGTCGCCCGCCTCCGCAAAGCCGAAGCCGCCTCCTCCGATCCCTCCGACGACTAGCCCGCTGCCCCTTCCCGCTGTCATCCCGAGGAGTCCCGATTCTTCGGGACGACGAAGGACCTGCTTTTTATCGTGGACGGTCGGGTGAGGGTGCCCCGTTTCTATACTCCCCGGTGAACTCTAACGAGTGCGGGGTGCCCCATACGCCGTAGTTGCGTGTGGGGTCTTTTCCCTCGTCCTGTCGGGGTGCCCCATACGCCGTAGTTGCGTGTGGGGTCTTTTCCCTCGTCCGGTCGGGGTGCCCCATACGC
>Ga0335077_10012892_pt1 | contig 10456 bp, 8 predicted proteins | sample Lox_Sample_31_FD_207151 | JGI IMG/M metagenome (GOLD analysis project Ga0335077, IMG submission 207151) | Soil microbial communities from Loxahatchee National Wildlife Refuge, Florida, United States - Lox_Sample_3.1 | ecosystem: Environmental > Terrestrial > Soil > Wetlands | place: USA: Florida...
CATCAACCTCGGCGGCCGGGACTCGGAGGTGGTAGAGGCTCCGGGCGCCCGCTCACTGCTTCTTGAGCTTTGCCACCGTCGTTGATGCTCCACGATCAGGCGGCGTCCTGGGCGGCCCCCTGGGCTTCTCCTACACCTTGCCGAGAGGTCCTGTGGACCATCGTCGGGCTCCTGTGCCTGGCGGCGCTGCGAGTCCGGCCGTGGCTCGCTGAGCAGTCAACCGCCAAACTTGGCGCGGAGGCGCTGCAGGACCAGTAGGACGCGCTAGCGGGCTCGTGCGGACGTCATTCACCACAATGGGTCAACCCAGACCGCGTCGGCCGCCCTCCGGGAAGAACCCGGGCCAGATGATAATTCGTTCATGGTGTGGACCGCCGAAGCACGTGGTATGGTGTTCTGGGCCCTGACATGGACCCGGAAGGCGTGCTGTTCTCGTGTGGGCAGCTCAACCGCAGCGATCGATCCAACAGCGTCAGACGGCTCGGCGTCTCTGCGGCCTTTGCCAATCTGTCCCGTACCGGGTGTGGGCAGTGCTGGTGTGCGCGCCTCATCGAAGGCAACTACGTCTGGGGATGCACGTCGATCGGATGCTCCCCCCGCTGGTACGCTCAACGCGCCACTGTGTTGGCACGGCGTGACCCCTGATCCTCGAGACTCTGCGGCCCCGACGGCGACACCGACGGTGTCCGGTACGGAGTCTCGACCCATTGCCTGGCTGGACTGGCTCCGCTATGGGCCGTTCCTGGCGCAGGTGATCGTCACCCGGCGGTGCAATCTCACCTGCGGCTATTGCACGGAATACGACAGGACCTCGGCGCCGGTTCCCTTCGATACTCTCCGACACCGGCTGGAACGGCTGCGCGACCTCCGCACCTGGGCGGTCGCCCTGATGGGGGGCGAGCCGACCTTGCATCCAGATCTCCTCAGAATCTTCTCGACCATGCACGCGCTCGGGTTCCGCCGCCGCATGATGACGACGAACGGGCTCCTCCTCACCGAGGAGCTTGTCGAGGGGCTGAACGACACCGGGCTGACCCACCTGAATCTGAGCATCGACGGGGTGAAACGCAACGCCACCACGGTCAAGGTGCTGGACACGTTGGGACGCAAGCTCGACCTCCTGGCGGAGCGGGCGCGGTTCGAGGTGGTCGTCAGCGCCGTCATCGGGAGCGCTCCTGGGGACGAAGTCATCCAGGTCGCCGAGTTTGCCCAGTCGCGCGGCTTCATGCCCCGCCTGGCTCTGCTGCACGATGCGCAAGGCCGGATCGGGGCGTCGGCCGAGGAACGGGCCGTCTATGCCGACGTCAAACGGGTCTTGGGACGGCGCGCGACCAGGTATGATGTAGCGCGCCCAGGTGAACTGCTGGCAGAACAGGCGCATGATTACCGTGAACGCTTGATCCGCGACGGTGAGGCACCGTTTCGCTGTCGCTCCGGGGCGCGGTACCTCTACGTCGACGAGTTCGGAATGGTTCGGTGGTGCGCGCAGACCCGCGCGTCGTTCGGCAAGAACCTGTTCGACTACACCCTCGAAGACCTCCGGCAGCAGTTTTATTCGGGGAAACCCTGCAGCGCGACATGCTGTGTTGGATGCGTCAGAACGGTTTCTGCCGTCGACCAATGGCGCTCTCAGCGTCCGGAGCCCGATTAGGAATGTTCCTCGCACTAAGCTAGCGCAGTCAGCCCGTTCTGGCAATTCGCTCCGGTTCTAGCACGCCACCGGGGCTCTGGTTCCCTGCCCGATAGCAACGCCCCGCAGTTACAGCACTCTACGGTCAATCCCCGAACGAGGTAGACGCAGCGCGACGCACGCGCCCGATACCTTACCGAGCTCCGCCGGCGGCTGGACTCTACCGCCCGGCGCCGGCGACGCTCGCAACGGCTCCTCTGGTCCTGCATCTATGCGTCCGATCTCCCGTGGCCCCGATGAGTCGCGGTCTTTCCATTATTTATGCGGGACTCATTTGAAGCTACCGAAGTCCACTGGGGGGTCGGCTTCAAGGGTGGAAGTCTGACACGACGGCGAGAGGAGGCGGCGATCCGAGCAGGAGTCGCGGCAGGGTATTGGGTCGAGACCGACGCGATTCCTGGTATCGCGCGGGCGATTGAGAGCAAGTGCGGCGAGAGCTACAGCCTTGACGGCGACGAGGAAGGCGTATGGCTTCTGCTCCTCGGAGGATCGCCGGCTGCGCCCGCGTCGACCTCCATATTCTCCCCTGACGTCGCGCAGCTCAATGGCCGGACGCACGAGCAGCTCTCGCACTCTACGTTCTCTCGCTGCTATCTCTTCTGCGAGTTGACCGTCCTCGGCCGCGCGCTCTACGGGTGGGACCGGAATTCTTCATGGCAGCAGATCTTCCCGGCCCCCTCGGGGTCGGGTTCAGCGCAATCCTGGCAGGTGGGCTACGCGTTCCGCTTCAACACCATGTAGAGGCCTTCGAACATCGCCATCCCACGCTCGAGCAGCTCGTGGTCGTCGGGCGTGGCTTCTGCGAGGCCGTTGATCGCCAGATCCACGCCCGCCGCCTCATTCCGGGTGAACTTGCCATCGTGGAGATCCGCTTCGTGCACGATCTCGGCGATCACCCGGACGCGCCGATCCTTGATCTTGAAGCGCTTGACGACCGTCTCGAACGTGCAGTCCTCGCCGTGATGGCCGAAGTCCGCGCCCAGAACGTCGAACGGGATGCCCTTGCGCGCGGCATCGGCGGCATCGGCGAAGGCGAACTTCGCGTCCGGATCGCAAAAGCGCCGGATGAGCCAGGCGGACGCGATCCGGTCGATGTGGGGCCGCGGACGCGTCACCCACGTGCTGCCGCGAGGCGGCAGCGACGTCCGGTGACGTCCCCCCACCCCCGCCGGCCGCGCTTCGGCGGCGCGTAGACGCTTCGCAGTCGTCTCCCAGAGCGTGCGGGTTCGCTCCCCGGCCGGCGACTTCAGGTAATCGATGGCCTGCACCCGATCCAGCTCTCGCTTGAGACCATCGAGCCTGCTGCGGAGCTGGTCGGTCGAGCGGCGATCGCTCCCCGGATGCCGATCGAGGTACCGGAGAATCTCCCGGCACCCCCGGATCACCGCCTCGTACTCCTCGCTGCGCGCCTTGTGGAACAGTCCGGTGATCTCCTCGTCGGTCATCGTCTCGACGCGATCGACGCGCAGCAGCGTGGCCTCGCCGCGAAACGATTGGATCTCCTGCACCAGCCACTGAAACCGCTCCGTCGTCTCCGGGTTCTCGGGCAGGATCCACGCCGAGCCGCGCAGCCGGATGGCGCCCATCCGCTGCAGCTTCCGCCAGACACCCACGCGGTGCCGTGTGGGCGTGGGGGGAAGGCTCGTCAGCAGGGTCAGCCAGCGCATGGGTCGACAGTATCGCTCAAAGTTCTGTCGTCAAGGGTTGCTTCCGTCATCGCGCGCACTTGTGAACCGGTCGGGCTCGATGCGAAGGCGAGCGGGGACTCGGCCGGCGTTGAAGAACTCCACCACGCGCCTCAGCACATCCGCTGGCTGTCCGGCCGCGCCGCAGGTTTGCGTCGCCAAGCTCGCGCGCGGGTTCGTCGACCGCATGGCACGGATCGTCCCGTCGTGATAGAGCGCGTAGCCCTCGGGGTTGCCCGGAACGGACAGACTTCGCGTGAGCAGCGACTCTACTGCGTCCGCCTGATGGTACTCGAAGCGCTGCACCAGCTCGGGCGTGAGGATCATGGCACTCCGGTGCCCCATCGTACCTTTACGGCAGGCGGATGGCGCGGAGCGGGCGCGCCGGCCCCGGCGCCCCTGCGGTGAACGGTTGTACTGCACAGACGCCCGGCTTTTTCGTAAACTACCTCGAGGGTCGCGGGGACGTGGAGGCAGGACCTGTTTACAAGCTCACGCTTCGCACAGCCGGTCGCTGCGTGAGCGTACTCGAACCATCGGCGCCGGCGGTGCGGAGGGCACTATGATCACGATCCTGGATCTCAAGGTCGAGTTCGCCAAATTGACACTTCTGGGCGGGCGCACTCCGCAAATGACGGAGGTCGAGCGGAAGGCGAGTGGGGGCTTCGCTACGTTGGCCCCCTTCCGCGACGGCAACATCTACACCGCGAAATTTGCTGGCGACGGAGCGTGGGAACGCCATCCGAACGGCGATGAGCTCGTGCAGATCGTCGATGGCTCGGCGACGCTCCACACCATGACCGATGCCGGACCGGCGTCCTATGCGGTGAGCGCCGGGATGATGATCATCGTGCCCCAAGGGACGTGGCACCGGTTCCACTCGCCTGAGGGGGTCAGTTTGTTGACCGCGACGCCAAAGCCGACCGAGCATCTCACCGTCGACGTCGAGGATCCGCGAACACTCACAGCGGCACAGCTGTCCAACACCACCGAGGAAAAGTGGCACTGAATTCGCGCCGACGGTAACCAGCGGCCGTCTTCGCCCGCTGCCCTCGGAGGAGGTACCTGATGACCGAGTGAGCAGCAGTCGCGCCCACCTCGTCGAGCAGCTGCGCGCCGAGGTGGCCCGCGCCTTCGAGGAGCAGGATCTGGCGGAAACGCTCGACACGCGCATCTAGCCTGGATGACAGAGGGAGCCGCGCCATGGCCACGTCGCTGATCCGGGGCAAGTACGTCGTCGCGAAGGTCTCGAGTCGCACGGAGGCGTCCGTGATCCCTGACGGCGCCGTCTTCCAGCGGGACGGCACGATCGTGGAGGTGGGACCCTACACCGACCTCGCCGGACGTCATCGGCCCGACGCGACTCTCGGCTCTCCCGAGCACGTCGTGGTGCCCGGCTTCGTCAACGGACATCACCACGTCGGCCTGACGCCGTTTCAGCTCGGATCGCCGGACTATCCGCTCGAGCTGTGGTTCGCCAGCCGGATGAGCGCGCGCGCCGTCGATCCCTATCTCGACACCCTCTACTCCGCCTTCGAGATGCTCGAGTCCGGAATCACCACCGTGCAGCACCTGCACGGGTGGCGCATCAGCCCGGCCGCGCGCGTCATCGAGGTCGCGGACCGCATCCTCAAGGCCTACCACGACATCGGCATGCGCGTGTCCTACTCGTACGCGCTCCGGGACCAGAACCGTCTCGCCTACGAGGCGGACGAGGCCTTTGCCGCCAGATTCCAGGAGCCGACCAAGAGCGAGCTCCTCGCCTACCTGCGCGCCCAGGCCATCCCGGTGGAGGATCACCAGGCCATCTTCACCGATCTCTGGGAGAAGTGCGGGCGCAACACGCGCGAGCGCGCGCGCGTGCAGCTCGCCCCCGCCAACCTGCACTGGTGCTCGGATGACGCGCTGGAGGCGCTCCGCAACTGGTCGGCCAAGTACCAGGTCGGCATGCACATGCACCTCGTCGAGACCGCCTACCAGAAGGAGTACGCGCGCCGTCGCACCGGCGGCACCGCCTTCCAGCATCTCAAGAAGCTCGGCGTCGCCGGCCCGAATCTGACGCTCGGCCACGGCGTCTGGCTCGACGAGCGTGACATCGAGCTCGTGGCCAGCACTGGCACCATGGTCTGCCACAACGCCAGCTCCAACCTGCGCCTCCGCAGCGGCGTGGGCCCTCTCAATCACTGGGCGGCGCGCAGGGTGCGTGTCGCCATCGGCCTCGACGAGGCCGGGATCAACGACGACCGCGACATGCTGCAGGAGATGCGGCTGGTGCTGCGCCTGCACCGCGTCCCCGGGATGGACGACGTCGTGCCGACCTGTCCGCAGGTGTTCCGCATGGCGACGGAGGACGGCGCCGCCACGACACCCTACGCCGGACAGATCGGGACGCTCGAACCCGGCAAGGCGGCGGACCTCGTGCTCCTGTCGTGGCCGCACATCGCGTCCCCCTATCTCGATCCCGAGACGAGCGTGGTCGACGCGGTCGTGCATCGCGCCAAGGCCTCGAGCGTCGCGCTCGTGATGGTCGCTGGCGAGGTCGTTCTCCGCGACGGCCGCTTCACGCGCGTCGACAAGGAGGCCGTGCTGGCCGAGCTCGCGGCGTTCATGCGCGCGCCCCTCGGACCGGAGGATGAGAGTCGCCGGCGCCTCTCGCAGGCGGTCTTTCCGGTGGTCAAGCAGTTCTACGACGGCTGGCTGGACGAGTCGGCCCGCGTGCCGTTCTACCGCCCTAGCTCTCGGGTCTAACGACTCTCGCGGAATACGGTGATGGTTCGAGCCGGGGCTGGCAGTCCCGAGCGCGCCTTAGGGCGAGCCATGTCGCCGCGCGAAGCGTAGCGGCGGAGCGAGCGCGCCACTCATCCGATCAGGCCGAGGCGGTAGCCGCGGGCGCGCACCGTGTGGATGAGCGGCGGCACGCCAGCGACGTCGATCTTCCGCCGCAGATGGCTGACGTGCACGTCGACCAGATTCGTGAGGGCATCGTGCTCGGTCTCCCACACCCGCTCGGCCAGGCTGGCGCGTGTCACCACCTGGCCGGCGTGACGCATCAGGACCTCCAGGATCGCGTATTCCTTCGGCGTGAGGTTGATGGTGACTCTGCCGCGAGCAACCTGGTGGCTCAGCGGATCCAGCGAGAGATCGGCCACCTTCAGGACGACGGGCCGCGTGAGGTCCGATCGCCGTAGGAGAGCCTGGATGCGAGCCAGCAGCTCGGCGAACCCGAAGGGCTTGACGAGGTAGTCGTCGGCGCCCGTGTTCAGTCCCGTCACGCGGTCCGACAAGGAGTCGCGCGCGGTGAGCATGAGGATGGGCGTCGACACGCCGCGCGATCGCAGGTCGCGACAGACGACAATGCCTTCTCGGTCCGGCAAGAGCCAGTCGAGCACGATCACATCGTAGTCGTTCGTCGCGGCCATCTCGTCACCGCCGCCGCCCGAGTAGGCGATGTCGACGACGAAGCGCTCCTCCCGGAGGCCCTTTGCCAAGAGATGCGCGGCCTTGCGGTCGTCTTCGACGATGAGGATTCGCACGATGACCGCACGATACCCCCGCCGGGGTTGGTGGGGCAACGTCCACGACCCCGAATCGCCGCCGGAGGCCCCTTGGCCGCTTCATGAATCCTTCAGCTTCATGAATACTTCAGAATTCCTTAATGTTCTGCGTCTAAGATCAAGTACATGAGGTCCGATCGCCACGGAACCGGGACGCGCATCGACCGGGCCGCCCTCGAGGCAGCGCTCGCGCCATGAAGGCCGTGAGCCCCCTGGTCGGCGCGCTCGTCCTTCTCGCCGGCGCGGTGCTGGGCACAGCGTGCGGCCGAGGCGGCGAGACGGCCCCGGTCGCCGCTCCTTCCCAGGTGCCGGCCGACCGTGCCGGACTCATCGTGGTACCCCCGGATTCGCCCCAGTTCAAGCAGCTTCGAGTCGCGCCCGTGAGCGTCGCGGAGCTTCCGACCGATGAAGTGACTGCGCCCGGGCGGGTGATCATCGATCCGAATCGCATCTCGCGGGTCTTGCCACCGGTCGGCGGACGTATCCTCAAGGTGATGGTGAGGTTCGGCGATCAGGTGGAGCAGGGCCAGGAACTGCTCACCATGGACAGCGCCGACGGCGACGCCGCCGTGTCCGCGTATCTCCAGGCCGTGTCGACCGAGCGGCAAACAAAGGCGGCCCTCGAGAAGGCCGAGGCCGATTTCAGTCGCACCAGCGACCTCTACGAGCACAAGGCGGTCGCTGAGAAGGATGTCCTGCAGGCGAAGAACGACTTGGCGACGTCGAAATCGAGCTACGAGATCGCGCAGGCGGTTCGCGAGCAGACCCGGCGAAAGCTGCAGTTGCTCGAGCTCGACCCGAACCAGTTCCACCAGCCGATCCTCGTGCGCGCGCCCATCACGGGGCGGGTCCTCGACGTCAACGTCGCCCCCGGCGAATATCGAGCCGCGATTTCGTTCCACACCGACACCACCGCACCGTTGCTGTCGATCGCTGACCTCAGCACAGTGTGGTTTGCGGCCGAGGTCCCGGAGGCGTCGATCAGGCTCGTCCGTGCCGGCGAGCCCGTGAGCATCACGCTCATCGCCTTCCCTGACGAGGTCTTCATGGGGCGGGTGACGCGCATCGCCGACGTACTCGATCCGCAGACACGCACCGTCAAGGTGTACGCCGAACTGCCCAACACTGCCGGCCGACTGCGCCCGGACATGTTCGGGAGCCTTCGCGCCTCGGGGCGTCCGGTTCGCCAGGCGGTGCTCCCTCTGAGCGCCGTCGTGGAGGAGTACGGCAAGCGCACGGTCTTTCGAGAGCGCGCACCAGGCCAATTCGAACGGCGCGAGGTCACGCTCGGTCCCCCCAGGGGGGATCTGGCGCCGGTGCAGCAGGGTGTTGGGCCAGGCGATCGGGTGATCGTCGACGGCGCCATGCTGCTCAAGGACCGGTAGCACGGCGGGTCACGATCGTGCTCGATCAGCTCGTCCGCTTCGCGCTCGCGCAGCGGCTGTTCGTCATCATCGGCGCCCTGGTCATGGCCGGTGCAGGTGTCTGGGCGTTCCGCAACCTCAAGCTCGAGGCGTACCCGGATCTCACCGACCCGACCGTCGTCGTCATCACCCTCTATCCCGGCTTTGCCGCCGAAGAGGTGGAGCAGCAGGTCACCGTCCCCATCGAGCGCGCGCTCAACAACACGCCGTACGTGATCGGCCGGCGCTCGCGCACCATCTTCGGGCTGTCCGTCGTCGAGCTCACCTTCGAGGGCTCGACCAGCGACTTCCTGGCGCGGCAGCTCGTGCTCGAGCGGATCCAGACCGCGCAGCTTCCGGATGGCGTCACGCCGAGCCTGGCGCCGCTGACGGGCGGCACCAGCGAGTTCTACCGGTACCAGCTCGTCGGGGCCGGCTACGATCCCACAAGCCTGCGGGAGCTGCAGGACTGGGTGGTGGCGCCCCGGCTCCTCCAGGTGCCCGGCGTCGCCGACGTCACCACCTTCGGAGGGCTGGTCCGCCAGTACGAGATCCAGATCGCTCCCGGCGCCCTCGACAAGTACCACCTGAGCGTCCGTCAGGTGGCGGACGCGGTGAAGGCCAACAACCGCAACGCTGGCGGCTCTCTGCTCCAGCTGGGCCAGCAGGCGCTCCCGATCCGCGGCTCGGGCCTCATCCGTTCGAGCGACGACCTGGAGTCCATCGTCCTGGACGCCCCGAAGGGCGTGCCGGTGTTCGTCCGGGACATCGGGCACGTGCGCCGCGGGGCGCTGCCGCAGACTGGAATCTTCGCCGTGGACGACGACCCGCTCGGGCCGGGCGGGGTCGAGGGCATCGTCCTGATGCGCCGCGGAGAGAATCCGAGCGAGGTCCTGCCACGGCTGCAGGCGGCGGTGGACGAGCTGAACACGACGCGGCTGCCGCAGGGCGTGCGTCTGGTGGTGATCCACGACCGCTCCGAGCTCGTGGCGAGCACGCTCCACACCGTGTCGCACGTGCTGCTCGAGGGATTCACGATCGTCACGGTCGTGCTGCTCATCTTCCTCCTGAGCGTGCGGGCGGCCCTTCTCACGGCCCTCGTGATTCCCTTCTCGCTCCTGTTCGCGCTCCTGTGCATGTATCTGAGCGGCGTGTCGCTCAGCCTGCTGAGCATCGGCGCCCTCGACTTCGGGATCATCGTCGACGGCACGATCGTCATGGTCGAGCGCATCATGCACACCCTCGCTGCCCATCATCGCGGGGAGCAGGGTGACGCACGGTACCTCGTCGGGGTGGCAGCCCGGGACGCCCAGCGCCCGATCCTGTTCTCGCTGCTGATCATCATCGCCGCCTACATCCCGCTCCTGACCCTCGAGCGCGTCGAGCGGCGGCTGTTCACGCCCATGGCCCTGACGGTCGTGTACGCCCTCATCGGCTCGCTGCTGCTGAGCCTGACCCTCGTTCCCGCCCTGGCGACCTACCTGTTCCGGAATCGGATGCGGGTGCCACGGCATCGGCCGCTGGAGTGGTTGACCGCGTGGTATGGGCGCGCAGTGGGCGTGGTGACGGATCGAGCCGGCTGGGTGATGGCGGGGGCCGGGCTCGTCATCGCCATCGCCGTGTACCTGGGCGCGTCCCTCGGGACGGAGTTCCTCCCTCAGCTCGACGAGGGCGTCATCTGGATCCGCGCGAACCTGCCCGCGGGCATCTCGCTCGACAAGTCCGCCGAGATCGCCAAACAGATCCGTCGGGTCATCCGGGAATCTCCGGAGGTCAAGCTGGTCACCTCGCAGACGGGCCGCAACGACTCGGGGACCGACCCCTTCGGGCCGAACCGGAACGAGTTCCTCGTGGACCTCCACCCGTACGCCTCCTGGCGCGCAGGCCGCACCAAGGCGGTGCTGGTGGACGAGCTGTCCCGCCGCCTCAACGCCAGCATTCCCGGGGCATCGTTCAACTTCACCCAGCCGATCATCGACACCGCCACCGAGATCGTGACGGGGTCCTCCGCCGACCTCGCCGTCATCATCAGCGGGCCAGACCTGCAGACCTTGCGCAGCCTGGCCCGGGAGACCCTGGACCTGTTGCGGACCGTGCCGGGCGCCGCGGACACCTCGATCGAGC
>Ga0335077_10012894_pt1 | contig 10455 bp, 11 predicted proteins | sample Lox_Sample_31_FD_207151 | JGI IMG/M metagenome (GOLD analysis project Ga0335077, IMG submission 207151) | Soil microbial communities from Loxahatchee National Wildlife Refuge, Florida, United States - Lox_Sample_3.1 | ecosystem: Environmental > Terrestrial > Soil > Wetlands | place: USA...
GTCATGGGTAAGTCACGGATGGGGCGCGCCTGCGGGAGCCCAGGCCAACGGTCAGAAGGCGCGCGGCGCACGCGGGAGAGACGGCGGGACGCGACGTGGCTGCTCACCGCCGCTTACGGGACGGTCCGGTGCGAGCGTGCCGCGACAGGACATATGGCCGGCCTCGGCCGTGAGGACAACTCATCGCACGCCGTCTGGCAGAATGTCTTCTTGACTACCTGGCGAGGCGGGGCCCTCTTCCCTGCTGCGCCGGGCCATCTGAGCGGTCCCGCCAGTCCCCACCTGGCCGCCGGATCGCCGCCCGTACCTTTATTTGCTGGGAGAAGACCGCAGCCGTGGCTGTAAAGATCAAGCTCAAGCGCCTGGGCAGGACCCGGGTGCCGACCTACCGGATCGTCGTGGCCGATGCCCGTACCAAGCGAGACGGGCGCGCCATCGAGGAGATCGGCAAGTACCACCCGAAGGAAGAGCCGTCCCTCATCGAAGTCAATTCAGAGCGGGCGCAGCACTGGCTGTCCGTGGGCGCGCAGCCCACCGAGCCGGTCCTGACCATTCTCAAGATCACGGGCGACTGGCAGAAGTTCAAGGGGGAGCCGGGCGCGGAGGGCACGTTGCGCACGGCCGAGCCGGCGGCGAATAAGAAGGAGCGCTTCGCGGCGGCCCTGAAGGACGCGTCCAAGGACGACACCGCGGCGGCCGCGCCCAAGGGCGGCAGCCGGGCCAGGAAGCCCGACGCGGCCAAGGCCGACACTGCGAAGCCCGGCACGGCCAAGGCTGACACCAAGGCATCCGATGCGGCCAAGGCGGAGGTCAAGCCCGAGTCGGGCCGGTCCAAGTCCAAGGCCGACGCCGGGACGACGGCCACCGGTTCCGCTGACGAGAGCGCCGCTGCGGCGGCTGTGGCCGGTGAGACCGCTGCGGCCGGTGAGACCGCCGCGGCCGCCGAGGCCACCGCGGCCGCTGAGGCCACCGCGGCCGCCGGTGCGTCGGGGAGCAGTGAGCCGGGCAGCGGAGCCTGAGATGCTAGAAGAGGCGCTCGAGCACTTGGTCCGGGGCATCGTCGAGCATCCGGACGACGTCCAGGTGTCCAGCCGCGCGATGCGCCGCGGCAGTGTCCTGGAGGTGCGCGTTCACCCCGATGACCTGGGCAAGGTCATCGGGCGGGGCGGCCGCACCGCCAGGGCGCTCCGCACCGTCATGGGCTCGCTGGCGGGCGGGCGGCACGTCCGCGTCGACCTCCTGGACACGGACGAGATCCGCTAGCCGGGCACGCGGGCATGCAGATTGCCGTCGGCCAGATCGTCCGCGCGCATGGCATCCGCGGCGAGGTCATCGTCGCCGTACGGACCGATGAGCCCGGGGCCCGCTTTGCCCCGGGGGCGACGCTGGCCACCGAGCCGCCGGAGCGCGGGCCGCTGACGGTGGCCGCATCCCGGTGGCATTCGGGGCGTCTGCTGGTCGCGTTCGAGGGCGTCCGCGACCGGACCGCCGCCGAGGGCCTGCGCGGCACGCTGCTCATCCTGGACTCGGCGCAGATCCCGTCGTCGGCCGACCCCGATGAGTTCTACGACCACGAACTCATCGGGCTGGGCGTCGTCACCGCCGCGGGTGATCCGGTCGGCGTCGTGGCCGACGTGCTGCACCACGGCCAGGATCTTCTCGTGGTCAGGCGGGGGGATCCGCCGGGCCAGGGCCAGAGCCGGGCACCGGGCCAGGCGGCGGGTGAGGCTCTCATCCCGTTCGTCGGCGCGATCGTGACGGACGTCGACGTGGCGGCGGGCCGCCTCGTCATCGACCCGCCCCCCGGGCTGCTTGACCCGGACGAGGCGATCGAGGCCTGACCGCCGTGCGCATCGACATCATCACGATCTTCCCGGAGTACTTCGGGCCGCTGGGCGTTTCGCTCATCGGCAAGGCGGCGGCCCGGGGTGACATCGAGTTTCACGTGCACGACCTGCGGCAGTGGGCGCACGACATCCACCGGACGGTGGACGACGCACCGTTTGGCGGCGGGCCGGGCATGGTGATGAAGGCGCAGGTCTGGGCGGAGGCGCTGGAAGAGATCGCCCCTTCCGCCGCCGTCCTGCCCGCACCCGGGGTCCCGGCACCGCGGCTGATCGTGCCCACCCCCAGCGGTGTCCCCTTCACCCAGGCCAGCGCGGCGAGGTACACGGGCTGCTCGCAGCTCATCTTCGCCTGTGGCCGGTACGAGGGCATCGATGCCCGGTTCATCGACGAGGTTCGCTCCCGGATGCCGGTGGACGAGGTCAGTATCGGTGACTACGTGCTGGCGGGCGGTGAGGCGGCGGTCCTGGTCATGGTCGAGGCCGTCGGCCGCCTCCTGCCGGGGGTCCTCGGTAACGAGCGCTCGGCCAGCGACGATTCGTTCGGCGGTGTGTCCTCCGGGACCGGCGGCGCGCTGGATGTCGGGCCGGCCGACGGTGCCGTGCCTCCTCGCGTGCCCTCCGAAGCCGGCGGGTCCTCCGGCGGCGGCGGGTCCTCCGGCGGAATAGGGACGGCCGCGACCATGGCCGGGCTCCTCGAGGGCCCCGTCTACACCCGGCCCCGCGTCTGGCGGGGACGCGAGGTGCCGGAGGTCCTGCTGTCTGGCGACCACGCGGCGATCGCGCGATGGCGGCGTGACGCGGCGCTGCTGCGGACGGCGGCCAACCGGCCCGATCTCATCTGGCGGGCCGCGGCGGACCCGGGCACGCTCAGCCCGCGCGACTGGCAGGTGCTGTCGGCCATGGGCCTGTCCGGTGTGGTGCGGAGGGAAGGATCCGAGCCGGACGTGGGCGGAATGGCCGGGAAACCGGCTCGCTTACCAGTCGGCCCGGAGAATATGGCACACTGAAGGGCGCCGTGTGCTTCCCATGGGCGCCTAGACCCGATTCACCGTCACTGGGCTCGCGCTCGAATGCCCGCACACGCGCCTAGCCGATAAGCACTGAGGAATCGCTGCCATGCACACCGCTATTGCCGAACTAGAGCAGGCCCAGGTCCGGGACAACATCCCGGAATTCCGCCCGGGAGACACGCTCAAGGTCCACGTGCGCGTCAAGGAGGGCAACCGCTCCAGGATCCAGGTGTTCCAGGGTGTGGTGATCCGGCGTCAGGGTGGCGGGATCCGGGAGACGTTCACCGTACGCAAGATCAGCTACGGGGTCGGCGTCGAGCGCACGTTCCCAGTGCACAGTCCGTCGATCGACAAGATCGAGACCGTGACGCGCGGTAAGGTCCGCCGGGCCAAGCTGTACTACCTCAGGGAGCTGCGCGGTAAGGCCGCGCGTATCCGGGAGCGCCGCGAGACCCCGGCGAGCTAAGCAGCCGCCGGATGTCCCGGAGCCAGCGTCGGCACCTGTTTCCGCGTCAGCGCGGAAAGAACTTGCTATGGCACGGTTTGCGTGCAAACTGGGTATTTGACGTGCCTGAAGTTATCCAGAGTGAGCATGGTTGCCATTTCCGTTACCGTCATCTGACGCTAGGCTCATGTCAATGACCGACGAGGGAGACAGCCTCGGCGAGCCGCCCGTCACGCACGCGCGCGGCAGGCAGGGGCAGGCGCCCGACGGACAGCGTTCCGGACCGGGGACCGGGGACGCAGGAGGCGCGAGCATGAACGGGACCAGCCCGCAGGACTCTGCCGGGCCGAGGGGGGCCGCCGCCACGGGCCCGGCCACCGGCGAGGCCGGCGCCAGCGCTCCGTCCGCGGCCGGCGCGGCGGAGGCGAATGCTTCCGGCGCTGCGCCGGGTGCCCCGGCCAAGAGCCCGGCGAAGAGCCCTGCGAAGAAGAAGAAGGGCAGATCCTTCTGGAAGGAACTGCCGATCCTCATCGTCGTCGCGCTGATCCTCACCCTGGTCATCAAGACCTATGCGATCCAGGCGTTCTACATCCCGTCCGGCTCGATGCAGAACACGCTGGCGATCGGTGACCGCGTGCTGGTGAACAAGGTCGTCTACGACACCCGCAGCATTCACCGCGGCGACATCGTGGTCTTCAGCGGGGACGGTTCGTGGAATCCCGGTACCCCGCCCGCGAGCCGCAACGTCATCGCCAAGTTCGGCGCGAGCGTGGCCTCGATGTTCGGCTTCGCCAGGGACCAGAACGACTACATCAAGCGGGTCATCGGCGTTCCGGGCGACCACGTGGCGTGCTGTGACGCCGAAAACCGGGTGACCGTCAACGGCGTGCCGCTGAACGAGAAGTCCTATCTGTTCCCCGGCGATTCGCCGTCGGAGAACCGGTTCAGCGTCACTGTCCCGGCTGACAGCCTGTGGGTGATGGGCGATCACCGCGACGTTTCCTGGGACTCCCGCGGCCACCGCTACGGCTACCCCGGTGGCGGCTCGATCCCGGAAAGTGCCGTGGTCGGCCGCGCCTTCATCGTGATCTGGCCGCTCAGCCAGTGGGCGGTGCTGCCGATTCCGGCCACGTTCCAGCAGCCGGCGCTGACCGCCTCGGCGAGCGGCCAATCATCGCGGGAACGCTCAGCGCAGGAGGCCGCCGCCGTGGCCGACGCGGGCGGGCCCGTGCATCCGTCGTCCCCTGCGGCTCCGCTCGCGCTCGGCTTCGCCGGAGCGGTCCCGCTGACACTGCTGCAGCGCAAGCTGCGCACCTCTGCCCGCCGCCGGTTCCGCCGCTGACGCGCCTCGGTGCCCGCCGGGTGGGCGAACCCGCTTCCGCCGGCAACGTCTGCCGGCTCCGGCGGTGCCTTCACCCGCCGGGCCGGGCGCCGTTCCGCCGGGGCGTGCCCGTAGCAGGCCCGCGCGGCGGGGATCTGGCGTAACCTTTCGAATGTCATGTTCCGCCCCGCCAGCAAGCCGGTCATCGGCCCGGAACGGGCTAGATGGCGGCACTCCGGCCATACGCCCCGGCGAAACGCCGGGCTGGCCGCGTACGAGAACGTGCTGACCCGCGCTGGCCTGTCGCCGGTCGCGGGGATCGACGAGGCGGGCCGGGGAGCCTGTGCCGGGCCGCTCGTCGTGGCGGCCGTCGTCCTGGACTGCGCGACGATCCGCCGAATGCCGGGCCTGGCCGATTCCAAGCTGCTGACGCCGGACGAGCGCGAGAGCGTGTACACCGACGTCATGCGGTGGGCGCTGGACTGGCACGTCATCACGATCCCGCCCCAGGAGGTCGACGCCCTCGGGCTGCACGTGTGCAACGTGGAGGGCATGCGCCGTGCCCTCGCGGGGCTGCGCCGGCGCCCGGGATACGTCCTCACCGACGGGTTTCCGGTCCGCGGGCTCGGCACGCCCGCGCTGGCCGTATGGAAGGGCGATCAGGTCACCGCGTCGGTGGCGGCTGCGTCCGTCGTGGCCAAAGTGAGCAGGGACCGCATGATGGTCGCGCTCGACGACTCCTATCCTGCCTACGGTTTCGCCCGGCACAAGGGTTACTCCACGCCGGAGCACATGACCGCCCTGTGTGCCTATGGGCCGTGCCCGGAGCATCGCTATTCCTATGCGAACGTGCTGCAGGCGAACCGCCGCTGGGCCACCGGCTGGCAGGGTGATGCCGGGGACCTCGGCGCTGGCCTGGCTACCGAGGCTGGCCCGGATCTTGAGGCTGGCCTGGCTACCGAGGCTGGCCCGGATCTTGAGGCTGGCCCGGCTGCCGGGGATGCCGCGGCTCGGGCGCCCGGCGCAGAACTGGCGGCCGCCGGCGGTACTGAAACCCCCGGTGCCTGGGCAGATTTCGTGGCAGAAGAGGGAGCCGCGGCTGAGATCAACCCAGCCGAAACTGCCTGGGCCGATGCTCCGCGCGGCGGGGACTAAATTAGGGACACCGCCACGTGCGCGGGAGAGGAGAATGGATCTATGGCTGAGTTCGGGCGAAGGCACGCCGCAAGCTCGGCCGGACCGGGTCCGCGGGACGGGGCATGCGGATGAGCGCGCGGCAGGCGAGCGCCTGCAACGGGCGATCGGAGGGGTTGGCATGAGCGCGGAAGATCTCGAAAAGTACGAAGCCGAGATGGAGCTTCAGCTTTACCGCGAGTACCGCGATGTCGTCGGCCTGTTCAGCCACGTGGTCGAGACCGAGCGCCGTTTCTACCTCACCAACGAGGTCGAGCTGAACGTGCGCAACTCCGACAACGGCGAGGTCTTCTTCGAGGTCGTCATGCGCGACGCGTGGGTCTGGGACATGTACCGGCCTGCCCGGTTCGTGAAAAATGTCCGCGTCGTGACCTTCAAGGACGTCAACATCGAGGAGCTCGCCAAGAGCGACCTCGACCTTCCCGACGAAAAGCCTGGCTTCCCGGCTTAGCGTCCGCCGGTCCCCGCGGCCGCGGCGCCGGGAACCGCCCGGGTCTTGAGCATGGCGTAGGGTCCCGCTGAGCGCGTCCATCCGTGTCACGGTGCGCGCCCCAGGCCTTGCCGCGGCCGCTTCCCGCCTGCGGCCTGCGGCGTGCCTTTGCGCCGCGGCCAGCCCTGTACCCTGCCGGCCAGCTCACCGTGGCCCGGTTCGCGTCGGCCCCCATCGCCGGGGTGCGCGTCGGCCCCCTATCGCCCGGGGTGCGCGTCGGCCCCCTTTCGCCCGGGGTGCGCGTCGGCCCCCCATCGCCCGGTTCCGCTGCGGCCGATGATCCCCCGCTCAGCTAAGCACTCGCCGCCGACATTCCGGCGGCGTCCTCCACAGGTGGCGGTCCTGCTCCGCCGTTGTCCACAGCCGCGATCTCGCCATGTCGCTGTCCCGGCCATCCCGGCGATCGTCGTATCCGGAGGTGGTGACCATGCGCGCCAAGGACGTACTGGGCCGGAGCGGGGAACAGGCCGCGGCCGAATACCTGGAGACCGAGGGTTTCCGGATACTCGCGCGGAACTGGCGCTGCGCTGACGGCGAGATCGACATCGTGGCCGTTGACCGTCAGACCCTGGTCGTCTGCGAGGTCAAAACGCGGTCCGGCGACTGCTACGGGACCCCGCTGGAGTCCGTGAGTCGGCTGAAGCGCAACCGGCTCCGGCGGCTCGCGGTGCGCTGGCTGGCTGCTCACGGGGTGCGCTTTGAGCAGGTCCGGATCGACGTGGTGGGCGTCGCCCGTGAGCCAGCCGGCGGGTTCACGATCGAGCATGTCCGGGGGGTGGGCTAGATGGCCCTGGCCCGCACGCACTCGGTCGCCCTGGTGGGCGTGCAGGGTCATCTCGTCGAAGTTGAGGCGGACATCGCCAACGGGCTGGTCGGCATGGTCCTGGTGGGCCTGCCCGACGCCGCGCTCCGCGAGGCCCGGGACCGGATCCGTTCGGCGATTGTCAACAGCGGCGAGCAGTGGCCGCAGCGCCGGATCACGGTCGGTCTGTCCCCGGCCAGCCTGCCGAAACGCGGCAGCGGCTTCGATTTGCCCATCGCGATCGCCGTCCTCGCGGCGGCAGGTGTGGTGCGGGCGGCCGCCCTGGCAGGCGTAATGTTTCTGGGCGAGCTTGGCCTCGACGGCCAGTTGCGCCCGGTGCGCGGCGTCCTCCCCGCAGCGGTCGCGGCCGCGGCGGCGGGCTTGCGGGACGTCGTGGTGGCCCGCGCCAACGCGCAGGAGGCTGCGCTCGTCCCCGGCTTGCGGATCCTGTCGGCCCCGACCCTGGCGGCCCTCCTGACATGGATGCGCGGCGAGCCCCCGGCAGGCGGAACGGCCGTCGAGGAGCTCACCGGAGGGACGATAGCGTCGCTGTCGGGCGCGGCTCCCGCTGTCCCGGGTACAGGTGGCGATGCGTATCCGGGGAAGCCGGCGGTATCTCGCGCCCCGTCGCCGGATTTGTCGGATGTGCTCGGCCAGCCGGTCGCGCGGCGGGCGGCGGAGATCTGCGCGGCCGGCGGCCATCACCTGTCGCTGCTCGGGCCTCCGGGAGCCGGCAAGACGATGCTCGCCGAGCGGCTTCCCACCATCTTGCCCAGGCTCGGCGCCGAGGCGGCCCTTGAAGTGATGTCGATTCACTCGATCGCGGGCACTCTGGCGGAGACCTGCCCGCTGATGACCGGCCCGCCGTTCTGCGGACCCCATCACACGGCGACAAAGGCGGCCATCGTGGGCGGAGGCGGCGGTGTCATCCGTCCCGGGGCCGCGTCTCTCGCTCACCGGGGGGTCCTGTTTTTAGACGAGGCACCCGAGTTTGGCCGCGACGTGCTGGACGCGCTGCGCCAGCCGCTCGAATCGGGAGAGGTGGTGATCGCCCGGTCCGGGACCACCGCGCGGTTCCCGGCGAAGTTTACGTTGGTGCTGGCGGCCAACCCGTGCCCGTGCGCCAAGGCGGCCGCATCGCCGCGGGCCGCGTGCTCGTGCAGCCCGACCATCAAGCGCCGCTATCTCGGGCGCCTGTCCGGGCCGCTGCTCGACCGGGTCGACGTGAAGGTGGAGTTGCTTCCCGTCGGGCGCGCGGAGTTGCTGAACGACCGGAAGTTCACCGAGACGAGCATGGCCGTGGCCGTGCGCGTCGCCCAGGCGCGCGACCGTGCGGCCCGCCGGCTCGCCGGTACGCCCTGGCGGCTCAACGCCGAGGTGCCCGGCGCTGAACTGCGGCGCTCATACGCGCCCTGGAGGGGCGCGCTCGCGCCGCTGGAACGCGCCATGGAACTCGGCGAGATCAGCGCGCGAGGTGTCGACAAGGTGGTGCGCGTGTCCTGGACCCTGGCCGACCTCGCCGGCCAGGACCGGCCGACCATCGACGAATGCGGGTACGCCCTCGGCCTGTGGCTGGGGGTGGTGAATTGACATTCCTCCCCGCCCTAAAGGACGGGGATTCCGGGGCTCACGCCCAGGGGTTCCTGTTTCACTGGCGACCGCGCCCGGGTTGCCCCGGCTCGTCTTACACCGCCTCCGCAGGCATCGGCGCCGTTTCCGGCACCTGCCGCCAGCCCGGCGGCAAGTATGTTCTTCGCGGCGTTGACGTCCCGGTCGTGCCGGGTGCCGCAGGCGGGGCATGTCCAGTGGCGTGTCCCGAGGCTCAGCGAGGCGAGCAAGTGCCCGCACGCCGAGCAGGTCTTGCTGGAGGGGTACCAGCGGTCAACGGCCACGACCGTCCGGCCGTAGCGTTCCGCCTTGTATTCGAGCATGGCCCGGAACCCGCCCCAGCCGGTGCAGGAGATCGCGCGGGCCAGGGACCGGTTGCGGACCATCCCGGCCACGTTGAGGTCCTCGGCCGCGATCACGCCGAACCGGCGCACCAGATCAGTGCTGGCCTTGTGCAGGAAGTCCCGGCGCGCGTCGGTCACCCTGGTGTGCTGCCGGGCGACCTTCACCCGGGCCCTGGCGCGGTTCTGCGATCCCCGCTGGCAGCGGGCCAGCCTGCGCTGGCATCGCCTGAGCCGCCGCTCATGCCGTTCCATGTGCCTCGGGTGCGGGATCCTCTCACCCGTGGACAGGACCGCGAAGTCCTTGAGGCCCACGTCCACGCCGACAGCCTGCCCGGTTGCGGGCAGCGGTTCCGGGCCGGGGACGTCCACGTGCAGGACCACGAACCAGCGCCCGGGCGCGACAGCATCTGCTGCTGCGCCTCGTCCGGGTACGCCCGGCACCGGTACGCCATCCTCACCCTTACAGGATGCCAGCAATGACCGTAAAACCATGGGAGGCGCGCCATACGTGCTTCCTCCCCGGCCTGAACGTCGGGGCTTCCGCGCTGGAGGTTTGGTGACCGCCGCCCTCGACCAGCAGCGCGTCGCGCGGGCCATCCTCACCTACCTGGCCGAGCCGGGCGATCCGGTGCTCGCCACCCTGCTCGACGTCAGCGAGCCCGCCGACATCGTCGTCGCAGTGGCCGCCGGGCGCCTGCCCGCGTTGCCTCTGAGCCGCCGCGGTGCGGGGCAGCCCGATGCGGTGCAGACAGCGGTACAGGCAGCTGAACGCGCACGCCGAACCAGCCGCACGGAGGCCGCGAGGCTGGAGCAAGCCTTCGGGACCTGGCGGAACCGGCTCGGAAGTGTCCCCGCCGAAATGAACCTGGCCAGATTTCACCGGGACGGGATCCGCCTGGTCTGCCCGGGTGAGCCGGAATGGCCGACGCAGCTCGACACGCTGGGCGCGGCCCGCCCGTACGCGCTGTGGCTGCGCGGGGAAGCTGACCTGCGCTACTGCTGCCTTCATTCGGTGTCGATCGTGGGAGCCCGCGCCGCCACGGCCTATGGGGCGCACGTCTGCACTGAGATGGCCGCCGCTCTGGGCGAGCGTGGATGGACCGTGATATCGGGCGGCGCGTACGGCATCGATGGCTGCGCGCATCGTGGTGCCCTGGCCGCTGACGGTGTGACCATCGCCGTGCTGGCCTGCGGGGTGGACATGACCTATCCGCCCGGCCATCAGGACCTGCTGACCGCCGTCACCGCGCAGGGCGTCCTGGTCAGTGAGTGGCCGCCCGGGCGGACACCGACCCGGCGGCGCTTCCTCATCCGGAACCGTGTGATCGGGGCGCTGTCCCGGGGGACCGTGGTGGTCGAAGCCGGGCTGCGTAGCGGCGCCCTGAACACCGCCC
>Ga0335077_10012897_pt1 | contig 10453 bp, 8 predicted proteins | sample Lox_Sample_31_FD_207151 | JGI IMG/M metagenome (GOLD analysis project Ga0335077, IMG submission 207151) | Soil microbial communities from Loxahatchee National Wildlife Refuge, Florida, United States - Lox_Sample_3.1 | ecosystem: Environmental > Terrestrial > Soil > Wetlands | place: USA: Florida...
GCGGTGCGCCACGAAGCCGCGGCGACCGTCGAGGACGTGCTCTACCGGCGCACTCGCGTGGCGCTCTTCGAACCCGAAGCGCGGAGCTCGATCGCCGAGCCGCTGGCGCAGCGCATGGCGGTGCTGTGCGGCTGGAGCGCCGAGAAGACGGCCGCCGAGCTCGCGCGCGCGCGTGCGCGCCTGGCCGCCGACCTCGACTTCGCGGACGAGCCGACTTGAGCGACGTCGCGGAGCGCCTGCGCGCGGCGCTCGGCGCGCGCGTCCGCACGGATGCGGAGACGCTCGACGCGCACCGCCGCGACACCTGGGCGCTGGCGCAGATCCACGACCTGCTCGGCCGCGGCGCACCGCGCCCGCTCGCCGTCGTGCGGCCCGAGAGCGCGGCAGAGGTCGCCACCGCGCTGCGCCTGTGCCGCGACGCCGGCGTGCCCGTGATCCCCTTCGGCGGCGGCTCGGGCGTGTGCGGCGGCGTCGAGGCCCGCCCCGACGCGGTCGTGCTGTCCACGCGCGGCCTCGACGGCCTGGTCTCGCTCGACTCGCGCGAGCTGCGCGCGTCGTTCCGCGCGGGCACGATGGGCGGCGAGGCGGAGCGGCGCGTGGAACGCGAAGGCCTGACGCTGGGTCACTGGCCGCAGTCGGTCGAGCTGTCGACCGTGGGCGGCTGGGTCGCGACGCGCGCAGCGGGCCAGTTCTCGACGGCGTACGGCTCGATCGAGGACCTGGTGCTCGCGCTCGAAGTGGTGCTGCCCGACGGCCGCATCCTGCGCACCGCCGAGACGCCGCGCGCCTCGGCCGGGCCCGACCTGCGCCAGCTCTTCATGGGCAGCGAAGGCACGCTCGGCGTGGTGACCGAGGTGACGTTCTCGCTGCGCCCGCAGCCCGAGGCGCGCCGGCTCGCGTCGTTCCACTTCGAGTCGCTCGAGAGCGGGCTCGAGGCGGTCCGGCGCTTCATGCGGGCCGGCTGGCGGCCGCCGGTCGTGCGGCTCTACGACGAGCGCGAGTCGCGCCGCCAGTTCGCCGCGCACTGCCCCGAGGGCCGCGCGCTGCTCCTGCTGGTGCACGAAGGACCCGCGGCGGGCGTTGCGGCGGAAGCCGCCGGCGTCGCAGATCTGTGTAGGGCCGAGCGCGGTGAGCCCGCGGGCGAGGCGGCCGCGGCGCACTGGCTCGAGCACCGCAACCAGGTGCCGGGCTTCCGCGAGCTGAACGAGCGCGGCCTCGTGGTCGACACGATCGAGGTCGCCGCGACGTGGGATCGCGTGATGCCGGTGTACCGCGGCGTGGTCGGTTCGCTGCGCGAGCTGCCCGAGGTCGCGCTCGCGAGCGCTCACTCGAGTCACTCGTATCGCTCCGGCACGAACCTGTACTTCACGTTCGCCGCGCGGGTCGAAGACCGCGAGCGCATGCCCGCGATCTACACGGAGTGCTGGCGGCGCGCGATGCAGGCAACGGCGGCGGCCGGCGGCGGGATCGCGCACCACCACGGCATCGGGCGCGTGCGCCGGCCGTTCCTGCGCAGCGAGCTCGGCGACGCGGGCGTGGCGCTGCTCCGCGCGCTGAAGCGCAGCCTCGACCCGGACGACCTCCTGAACCCGGGCGTGCTCGTGCCCGAGGCGGCGCCGAACGAGGCATGAGCGACGCGCTCCTCGCGCTCGACCTGGGCACGACGAGCGCGCGCTGTCTCGTGGTGGGCGCCGACGGGCGCGTGCGCGCGCGCGCGCAGCGGCCGCTCGCGGCGAGCTACCCGCGCCCCGGCTGGGCCGAGTTCGACCCCGAGGCCATGCTGGCGCGCTGCGAGGAGGTGCTGCGCGACGCGCTCGCCGAAGCTCGGCTCGCGGCGCGGGACGTCGCCGGCATCGGCATCGTCACGCAGCGCGCCACCGCGCTCGCGTGGGACGCGCGCACCTTGCGGCCGCTCGCGCCCGCGCAGAGCTGGCAGGACCAGCGCACGGGCGAGCGCGTGGCCGAGTTCCGCAAGCTCGGCGTCCCGCTCACCACGCTGGCGTCGGCCACGAAGTTCGAGTGGTGGCTGCGGCACGACGACGCGGTGCGCGCGGCAGCGCGCGAGGCCCGGCTCCGCCTCGGCACGCCCGACGCGTGGCTCGCGGCGCGCCTCGCCGCCGGCGGCCCGCACGTCTCGGACCCGGGCAACGCCTCCTGCACGGCGCTGTACGACGCGGGCAAGGGCGAGTGGGCGCAGCCGCTCCTGGACCTGTTCGGCGTGCCGCGCGAGGCGCTGCCCGCGGTGGGTCCGACGAGCGGCCCGATCGGCGAGACGCGCGCCGAGCTGCTCGGCGCGCCGGTGCGCATCGCCGCGCTCGCTGGCGACCAGCAGGCGGCCGCCTTCGCGCAGGGCGTGCACGAGCGCGGCCTCGCGAAGCTCACGCTCGGCAGCTCGGCCATGCTCGACCTACACACTGGAGTGTCGCCCGCCGAGGCAGGCCCCGGCGCGTACCCGCTGGCGCTCTGGACGCTGGCGGACGGCGCGCGCGCGTTCTGCCTGGAAGGCACCGTGGTCACCGCCGGCAGCGCGGTCGAGTGGCTCGTCGAGCTCGGCGTCGCGAAGGACGCCGTCGAGCTCTCGCGCCTGGCGGCCTCTGCGCGCAGCAGCGGCGGTGTGCGCTTCGTGCCCGCGCTCGCCGGCCTCGGCACGCCCTTCCTCGACGACGCCGCGCGCGCGGCCTTCACCGGCCTGTCGCGCGGCTCGGGCCGCGCCGAGGTCGCGCGCGCTCTCCTCGAGGGAATCGCGCAGCGCTGCGCCGACGTGTGCGAGGCGCTCGCGCCCGCCGACGGCCCGCTGCGCGTCGACGGCGGGCTGGCGCAGAGCGACTTCCTGCTGCAAGCGCTCGCCGACGCCACGGGCCGCGCGATCCACCGCGCCGCCGAGGTCGAAGCCACCGCGCTCGGCGCCGCGTTCCTCGCGGGCCTCGCGCTCGGCACGTTCGAGTCGCCCGCGGCGTGTCGCGCGCTCGCGTCGGTGTCGGCGCGAGTCACTCCCGCGCTCGCACCCGACGAGCGCGCAGTCGAGCGCGAAGCCTGGCGCGACGCGCTCGCTGCCGTGCGCGCGCGTTAGCTCAGCCGCCGCGCATCACGAAGAAGCCGGCGCGCGGGAAGTGCACGACGACTTCGCCGACCTCGGGCGCGCTGCGCCGGATCGCGATCTCCTGCGCCGACGAGCGCACGAGCTCGCCCGCGACGGGATCGCGCCCGTAGTCGTCGGGCATGACGAGCACGCGGTCGCCGGGCTTCCAGCCGTTCGGCTCGTCCGGGTCGGCCGCGGGCGTGGTCTCCGGCGCCGCCGCGCGCGCGATCGCCACCGCCTCCTTCGCGTCCATGGGCTTCATCGAGCCGTGCCCGATCGCGCGCACGCGGTCGCTCCACGCGGCCACGCGCGGGTGCTTGGCGAGCACCTCGCCCGCGGGCGGGTAGTACGAGCGGAGGAACCAGATCGGGTGGTACGTCGCGAAGTCGGCCAGGCCCGGGGCCGCCCCGGCCAGGAACGCGCGCCCGTCTGCCAGCTGCGCGTCGAGCCAGGCGAGCTGCGCGCGCACCGACTCCTTCAACAGCGGCACGGCCGCCTTCATCTGGTTCGGGTCGAAGCGCTGCCCGGTGCCCATGAGCTTCGAGCGGTCCTCGATGAACTCGGCGGGCACCTGGTCGGCCATCTGCCCGAAGATCACGCCGACCGTCGCCGTGAACAGCACGCGGTCCGCCCAGAAGTTGAACGCCCAGCTGGTCGCCTCGTTGCCGCCCGGATGCACCGTAGGTGTGGGGTGGCGGCGCTCGAGCTCGCGCACGATGCACTGAGAATCGCAGTACACGTCGGCGCCGATCTGCATCACGGGGATCTTCCGGTAGCCGCCCGTGAGCGGGACGAGCTCGGGCTTGGGCATGATCGACGGCTGCTCGACGGCGCGCCACGCCAGGCCCTTCAGACCGAACGTGAGTCGCACCTTCTCGCTGAACGGAGACGCCGGGTAGTGGTGCAGGATGATCTCGTGCATGGCCGAATCATACGCGAGACGCCGACGGGGCCGCGGGCGCGCGTGTTATCTTGCGGGGAGGTTCGCGCTCGGAGTGCTCGATGGGCAGACGTGTCCTCCGCTGGCTCGCGCTTGCGGCGCTCTCGTACGGAGTCGCTTGCGGGCGCGGCGACCGGCGGGTGGAAGCGCCGCTGGCCTCGCTGCCGGACGCGGGCGCGCCGGTCGGGGTGCCGGCCTCCGTCTCGGGCGGTCCGCGGCAGCCCACGCTGGAGGGCGTGCCCGACGACATCCCCGTCGACATCCCCGTTCCGGCCGGGCTCCACCCCACCTCGATCTCCTCGACCGAGCCGGGCTCGCTCATCGCACTCTTCACGGGCGACCTCGACCCCGAGGACGTGGCGCGCCAGTTCGGGGACACGCTGCGCGGGGCCGGCTGGATGATCGATCAGTCGCGCTCGACGGGCACGGACCTGGGGCTGCTCGCGCACAAGGACCAGCGCATGGCGAGCGTCGTCGTCACGCGGCTCGACGGCAAGCTGCACGTCGAGCTCGGGGTCTGGTCGCCGCCCTAGGCCGGCGCCTGGCGCTCGAGATAGCGGCGGTACGCGACCATGCGCGCCAAGGTGCGGATGGCGCGGTGCCCCGAAGGCGAAGTGACTCGGCCCGACTCGCGCACGCCCGCGGGGCCGGCGTTGTCGTAGCTGGCGCCGGTGTAGACGAGGTCGCTCGCCACGAGGATCGGTTTCTGGTGCTTCTTGCTCGCCTCGGCGGCGGCCAGCGCGTAGCGGCGGTCCTGGCTCTCGTGGAAGCTGCCGATGCGCTCGAGCCCGTGCTCGGGCCAGAACGGCCCGCGCCGGAACATCTGCGCCTGGCTGGCCTGGATGCCGATGCCCAGGTAGACGATCGCGTCCACGTCCGGGTGCGCGGCCATGAGCTCGAGCACCTCGGGGATGGTGTCGCGCGTCTCGCCGCCGGCGAGGTCGATCGGGTTGCCGCGGCTCCAGCGCGCCGGGACCAGCGTGTCGATCTTCGCGCGCAGGTCGTCGGGCAGCGGAATCAGCTCGAGCCCGGCCTGCACGCACGCGTCGGAGGTCAGCACGCCCCAGCCGCCCGCGACGGTGAAGATCAGCGTGCGCGGGCCGCGCGGCAGCGGCTGCGTCGCGAACGCGGCAGCGGCTTCGTACGCCTCTTCGATCGTCTCGGTGCGGGCGACGCCGACCTGGCGGCAGATGCTCGAGAAGATGCGGTCGTCGGACGCTAGCGCGCCCGTGTGACTCGACGCCGCGCGCTTGCCCGCGCTGGTGACTCCGCCGCGCACCACGACGAGCGGCTTCCGCTGCGTGTGTGCGCGCGCGACGCTCGTGAAGCGCCGGCCGTCGCCGACACCCTCGAGATACGCGAGCGACACCGCGGTGTCGGGATCTTCGCCGTAGTATTCGAGATAGTCGGACAGCTCGAGCATCGCCGAGTTGCCGCACGAGATCGCCTTCGACATGCCGACGCCGGTGAGGCAGCCGTAGTTCATGAAGCTCGAGGCCAGGTTGCCGCTCTGCGACACCACCGAGATCGGCCCCGCGGGCGGGTAGGGCGCCACGATCTGCGCGCACATCGACACGCCGGTCGAGATCAAGCCCTGGCCGTTCGGGCCCGCGATCAGCACGCCGAGCTCGCGGCCGAGCGCGACCAGCCGCTTCTCCAGCTCGGCGCCGTCCGCGGCTTCGCCGTAGCCGGCGGACGCGACGAACGCCGCGCGTACGCCGAGCTTCGCGCACTCGCGCAAGAGCTCCTCGTTCACGGTGTTCGGCGTGCACAGGAACACGAGGTCGGCGCGGCCGTGCGGGATCTCGCCGATCGACTTGTACGTGGGCCGTCCGAACGACTCCACGCCCTCGCGGTTGATCGGGAAGATCTCGCCCTTGTAGCCGCACGACACCAGATTGTGGAACGCGACCGTCCCGAACTTGCCCGGGTGCTGCGACACGCCCGTGACGACCACGCCGCGCGGATAGAAGAGCGGCTTGAACTTGTCGACGATGCGGCTCACGCGGGCTCTCCCTCGAGCTCGACGAGCGCGTCGATCACGACGGGCTCCGCGCCCGAGACGATGAGCGGGTTCACGTCGATCGAGCGCACGTCGGGCCGCGCGGCGCCGAGCTTGCCGAGCGCATCCAGCACGCGCGCGAGCGCGGCGCGGTCGACCGCCGGCTCGCCGCGGAACGGCCCGAGCAGCTGCTTCGTCGCGAGCGCGTCGATCAGGTCCGCCGCGTCGCCGCGCGCGAGCGGCGCGGCGGCGAAGGCGACGTCGCCGAGCGCCTCGGCGAAGATGCCGCCCAGCCCGAGCATCACGCACGGGCCGAACTGCGGATCGCGCACGAGCCCGGCGATCACCTCGCGCCGCCCGCTCACCATGCGGGTGACGAGCAGCTTCGCGTCGCCGTCCTCGGCGCGGCGCGCGGCCAGGAGCTCGTTCGCCGCCGCGCGCACGGCGTCGGCCGCCGCGAGGCCCAATCTCACCAGCCCGCGCTCGGTCTTGTGCGCGATCTTGCGCCCGCAGAGCTTCAGCGCGACCGGCAGGCCCAGCGCCTCGGCCGCGCGCACGGCCGATTCCGCGTCGTCGCACAGGCGGTCCTCGGGCACCGGGATCCCGGCGGCGCGGAGCAGCTGCTTCGACTCGTGCTCGGAGAGCGTATACGACATGGGAGCGGCAGCATACCACCGGGCCTCACGCCGGCACCTCAGCCCAGCGCGCGTCTCCGCGCCAGGAGCGCGTGCGCGGCCAACGCCATTCCGGCGAACGCCAGCCCGCGCGGCTCCGGCGCGAACACCAGGTGCACCAGAGACAGATCTCGAGCAACGAGTGCAAGACCAAGGAGGATGCGATCGGGCTGCTGGTGTACGGCACGTCGAAGAGCTCGGAGCTGCCGTCGAGTGCGATGGTGGGTGAGTCGGCCGTGGTCGCGCTCGAGAAACCCACGTACAAGCTGCTGATCACCGCGTCGACGTGCTGATTGAACGGGGTGACCGGCCCGAAGCCCGCCTGCACGGTGCCTGTCCAGGTCGTCTGCTGGGTCGCGAAGGTCGCGTAGTGCTGGTCATCGGAGCTCGTATGCGCGTAGCTCGGTGGCTCGCCGGGCCCGGACAGATCGAACTGGATCTGATTCAGCACGATCGTCACCGGAATGGTCCCCAACGCCGATGGGGCCGAGGTGGCGAGAGTGACTGGCGCCGAGAGCCCCACGGTCAGCTCCGCGTACTGGTCGGAGCCGACCGCATACGTTCCGAGGCTGCCGTGCAGCGGCAAGCCGTTGGTCACGACGGACTTCGCGGCCCCGCCCGTGAACCCGTCCGTGAGGTAGACGTAGAGCGAGACGTCCGTCGCCGAGACGAACGGCAGGCTCGTGGCGTCCGCCTTCACGGCGGCGAACACAAGCCAACTTGTACAGAGGACTCCGATCCGAGACATGGCTGTGGATGGTGACACGTCTCACTCAGTGAGTGAGATGCTCAGCGGACTCGATTGGTCTTCTCGGCGACTAGCGTGGCGAGGCTGGAGGCTGCGGCGGTGCGCGGAGCCCCGCGCCGCGCGAGCAGGGCCAGCGCGCCGAGGCCGAGCGCGGCGAACGCGAGGCCGTGGGGCTCCGGTGCGAAGACCATGCTGTCGATGTCGACGCTGAGGGTCGTGTTCAAGCTCGCGACCACGGCCTGGGGGTTCCCGGTATAGGGCAGCAGGAATTGGACCTGGCTTCCCACCGCCACGAACGGCCCGTGCTGCGGCACGTTCGCGACCGTCGCGCTCACGAAGTCCACGTGGAGCGACGTCGGGCTCTGCACCAGCTCCTGCGAGAACGGCGTCACCGGACCGACGCCGGCCTGCGCCGTTCCCTCGAGCGTGAGCGTCTGGTAGCCGAAGTCGATCTGCCGATGACCCGAGACGAGGTCGACGTACGTCGTGGGCCCCGTGGGGCCCGGCATCTCGAGCACGAACTGGTCGATGGTGATGGTGACGGGAATGGTGCCGAGCAGAGTCGCGACCGAGGTCGTGACGGTCACCGGGCTCGTTAGAGTCAGACCCAGCGTCGCGCCGTCCACGCCGGGGCCGACCGAGTACGTCGTCAAGCTGCCTTGCATCCGTGGCCCGATGTCGGTCGAGGCGTTGGCCCCGGGGTTGTCCGTGGCGTTGTCGCTGACCGACACGAGGACCCTCGGATTGGTCGCGACGACGAGGTCCAGCGTCGCTGCGCCCGCCCGCCCGGCAACCGATGCGACGAATGCGACACCGCAGAGAATCCAGACCCGAGACACCATTTCCGCTCCCTCCAGATCGGATCGGTCGAACTATGACACACATCCCACTCGGTGAGTGTGGAGAGTAGAGCGATCGTCTCTGCCGCAAGCCGACTTGCAGCTTCCCTGGAAGTCTTTGGTGACTCGGGCGCTCTCAGAAGATGCGCGCGGTCGTGTCCGCGACGCGCGTCGCGAGGATTCGAGACAGGTTGCGGTACAGGAGCGCCGAGATGCGCGGCGCCCTGCGTTCGAGCCGCGAAAGACCGCGTTCGGTGAGTCGCAAGAGCCGTGCGCTCTGCACGACTTCGAGCTCGGCGGAGTGCTTGCGCGTGTAGTAGCCGACCTCGCCCACGAGGTCGCCGCGGCGCAAGGTGTTCAGCACCTCGCGCCCTTTCGGCGTCTCGATCGACGCCTCGAGCTCGCCGTCGATCACGAGGAACATCTCGCGGCCCTCGACGCCGGAGCGCAAGAGCGGCTGGCCGGCGGGCACGCGCCGCAGGGTGCCGTGCTGCGCGACGATGCGGCACTGCGCGTTGGTCATGCCGAGCAAGAGCGGGAACGCACGGTGCGGGTTCGTGCCGAGGTCGAGCGAGAGCGTGTCCCACAGGGTCACGACCTGCATGTCGGAGCACACGGCGGGCGCGAGCAGGAAGTTCGCGAGCCAGGCGGCGCCGAGCGCCGCAGCCGTGGTCAGGCCGAGCCAGCGCAGCTCGCCGATCGGCGACAGCGCGAGCACGGCGAAGCCGAGCCCGAGCGCGAGCATGGCGAACGTCAGCGGCCGCCCCGCCGCGATGAGCGAACGGCCCGCCGCGGCCTCCTCGTCCGCGAGCCGGCGCGCCTCCGACGAGAAGCGCGCGAAGTACAGGATCGTGCCGTTCAGCGCGAAGCCGAGCGCGATGGGCGGCGCGACGCTCGTCGCGAGCGACAGCGGCGCGTTCGCGGCCCCGAGGAAGCCGAAGCAGGCCGCGATCGTGACCGCGCTCGGCGCCAGCGCGCGCAGGCCCGCCCACGGCGACAGGAACAGGATCGACAGAATCGCGTAGGCGACGCCCAGCCCGAGCACCAGGCTGTGCAGCTGCGCCGCGACGACGGAGTCGGTGAGCTGTTGGAACGCGATGGGCTGGCCTGTCACAATTCCGTGTAGGTTCGCCGGCAGCTTGGCCAGGCGCGCATCGATGCGCTCCGCGAGCGCGCGGATGTCCCCCGTCGCGACGGCGCGCGTGCGCACCACCACGTCGGCGCGCTGGCAGGCCGCGTCGACGAGCGTGTTCTGCTCGTCGCCACGGCCCAGCGCGAACAAGGTCGCCGCCAGCCGCGCGTCGCCCGGCACCGAGAAGGCCTCGGCGGCGCCGTCCTCGGCCGCCTGGTGCAGCGTCTTCAGCCAATCGACGAGCGAGACCGCGCCGCCGATCTCGGGCTGCGCGGCGAGCCAGGTCTCGAGCTCTTCGAGCGCGCGCAAGTTGGCCGGCGCGAGGAACGCGTCGCGCTGGCCGCCGTCGACGACGACGCGGAACGAGCCCACGCCGTCGAGCCGGCGGTTTAGCGCGTCGAAGTCGGTGCGCGAGACGTCGCCGCGCGGGAACGCGTGCGGCACGTCGGTCGAGCTGCGCACGCGCAGCGCCGCGACGAGCGACACCGCGAACAAGATCGAGAACGCCACGATCACGCGCCGTGGACGCCGCACCACGAAGCGGCCCGTCGCGGCGGCGATGCGCGTGTAGCGGTCGGGCGGCGCCGCCGCGGGCCCGCGCGCGAAGCCGCTCGGCCGGCCGAACGCGAGCAGCATCGCGGGCGTCACCGTGACCGACGCGACGAACGCGACGAGCAGGCCCACGAGGCCGAGCCCGGCGAACTCGCGCAGCGCGGAGACGGGCGTCACCACCGCCGCCAGCAGGCTCGCCACGGTGGTGAGAGCAGACAGCCCCATCGGCAGGCCCACGCGCCGCAGCGCGCGCACCATGCTGTCGGCCGCCGGCCGGTCCGGCGCCCCGCGCAGCTCGTCGTAGTACGCGGCGATCACGATCACGGGGAACACGAGCGACAGCACCATCAGCACGAGCGGCAGCGACAGCGTCGCACCGCTGAGCGGCCGGCCGAGCGCGCCCATCAGCGCGAACGTCCACAGCTGCGCGAGCGCGAGCGTGACGAGCGGCAGGAGCATTCCGCGCGCGGTCTTGAACGCGAACGTC
>Ga0335077_10012899_pt1 | contig 10452 bp, 7 predicted proteins | sample Lox_Sample_31_FD_207151 | JGI IMG/M metagenome (GOLD analysis project Ga0335077, IMG submission 207151) | Soil microbial communities from Loxahatchee National Wildlife Refuge, Florida, United States - Lox_Sample_3.1 | ecosystem: Environmental > Terrestrial > Soil > Wetlands | place: USA: Florida...
CTGCGCCCACAACGTTCCACACCCAGTAATTGGCAAGCCCTTCCGTGCCGGACGAATCTCAACTGGACAGCCCACGTCGCCGCCCGGGCCACTTGGCCGACGGACCATACTGGCCCGTCGGCGTCATCGCGCTTGCCGCGCTTTTTCTGGCGCTCCCCATGCTGATCTACGGGCCCATGCCCGCCGGCCACGATGCTTTCGAGCAGCTCAATTTCACCCGCCATTTCGCAGAGCAGTTCTGGCATGGCGATTTGTCTCCCCACTGGCTGTTGAACATGAACCACGGCCTGGGAAGCCCGACGTTCTTTGTCTATCCTCCCCTGGCTGCGTACGCCTATTCGCTGCTGGCGCCTGCGGGTGAAGCGCTGCACTTCAGCGCTTTCAACCTCGCGGCGTTTCTCGCTTTGTTTGGGTCCGGAGTTGCCGCATTTCTATGGATTCGCACCATGGCCAGCAAAAGAGTTTCGCTTGCTGTGGCCGTGCTCTACATGCTCATGCCTTATCACCTGGCGGCCGATTTCTATCGCCGCACCGCGTTGCCAGAGATTTGGGCCTTCGTCTGGATGCCGCTGGTCCTCTACTTTGCGACCCAAGTGGCAAACGAAAAGCGCGCTGTGGCAGGCCTGGCTACGGCTTACGGCTTGCTCCTTCTAAGCCACCCGGGCGCCGCGCTCATCCTTGCGGTAATTCCCTTGCTGCCCGCTCTCATTCTGGCCGCACCAGGCCGCAGGCTGCGGTCCGCACTGCTTGTCGGAGGCGGAATACTGCTGGGTATAGGGCTGGCCTCCTTCTATTTTCTTCCCGCGCTGTACCACTCCAGGTATTTTCCGGTCTCCGAGCTGCGCCTGCCTTTGTCTGACAACCTCGTGCCGCTGGGACGATCTCTCTTGCAAGGCAACGGCTTTATCCGCGTACTATCGCTAACCGCTGCTGGCATGCTTGCTTTCACCGCCATTTGCGCTCTAGCAGCATTTAGCAATGCTGGATTGGTGCAGAGGAAACAGATGGTATTGTGGCTTAGCTTGTGCGTCCTCTCTGCACTTCTCATGTCTCGCTTCAGTGCGCCATTTTGGAAGCGGCTGCCTTGGCTTCTCGATGCAGTGCAGTTTCCGTGGCGACTGAATCTCCTGCTTTGTATCGCGGCGCTGCCCCTGGCTGCTGTCTTTCTGTCGCAAATCTCCCGGCCTCTCGGCTTCTGGCGGACGTCCTCGCTTGCATTCACAGTTCTCCTGGTTGCGACGTGGCTGTTTCTCTACGGGAACGCCGTGAAAGACTACAGCGACACTACGCCTTTCACCCATGATCCAGTTAACGAAGCTGACGGCTGGTTTGCAGCGTGGAAGGCCCCAGGAACAGACTCGGTGCCAGCCCTGCAGGCTAGTATGGAACCTCGAGCGAGATTCGTCTCCGGGCAAGGCGCAGCGCAAGTCTTGCTATGGAAGCCGCGGCTGGTCGAGGTGGAAACCGCTTCCAGCTTCGGTGGATTCGTAATGGTCAATCAGTTTTACTATCCCGAGTGGAAGGCCCAGGTGATCGGCGAAGCCCGCCCTCTTGCGATTGAAGCAGCGTTGCCTCAGGGACTGTTGGCGGTGCAGGTTCCGCCGGGTGATGAGAAGGTCGTCATCGAGATTCCGGTCAGCCGAGCTGAGCACGTGGGAAGGTGGCTGAGTTCCCTGTCGCTCCTGGTTTGCGTAGCGTTGGTATGGCACGGACGACGCTAACACCCGGATATCCCGAAGCCGCCCAGGACAGGCCACGGCCTTCCGAAACTGCGGTCCCGGCTGCCAATTTTTGGCAAACCACATCGAGATCCGTTTCGCCACAACGTGGGACCGCACAGCAGGTAACCTCATATCCGTTGCTGAGCATCGTCACGTGTCTACCGTTGATGTTGTGGCTGAGAAGGCGTGAAGCGTCGTCCGCGCCGCCCTGTAAGTTCCAACCGGCTTAGAAAGGACACCCACACAAATGCGCGATGTCCTGCGATTCGTGCTCCGAGTCGCAATCGTCCTTTTTGTTCTCTGCTGCATTGCGGAACTGGCTGCTCTGGCCGGGCTCGTCGACTACCGCACTCTTATCGGTCCCAGTCATGGGTGGAAGTTTCGCTCGGTTGCCGATCCGGAGTTGGGTAGCATTCGCCGTCCCCACACTCATAAGAAAGGCTCGGCACTGGGAGGTAATGATGCCGCAGCCTTCAACACTCCCGCATCGGACCTTACGCTCTTCCACTGGGACGTGAAATACGATCACAACGGCTTTCGCAATAACACCGACTTGCAACAGGCGGACATTGTGATAATTGGCGACTCCATGGTCGAAGGCATGACGGCCAGCGACTCCGAGCTGCTGACTTCGCAACTGGCACAGCTTCAAGGCAAAGTCGTGGCCAACCTGGGACAGGGGGGTTATGGCCCCCTGGAGGAGATCGTTGTATTAAGGCGGTACGCTCTGCCCCTGCATTCGCACACGATTATCTGGATGTTTTGCGAAGCTAATGACCTGCAGGATGTGCTCGCCTATCATCGCGCCCTCGATCATCCGCCCGACTTTCTGCACGCTTTTTGGATGCGCTCCTTCACGCGCAGTGCCGGCCTGACGATTCAGCGACTCTTGTCTCCTCCCGTCAAGCCGCCGGGGGAGAAGCATTCGGGCCTGTGCCCGCTGCCGGACGGAAAGGCGGTCAGGGTGTACTTCGGCTACCCTGCCCAAGCCCTTTCGCCAGAGGAACTCGGCGCGTTCGAGGAGACCATTCGCACCATTGCTACAGCCTACCAACTGTCTTCTGCGCAGGGAACCCAGCTGGTGTTCGTGTTTGTGCCGTCCAAGTACCGGGTGCTGCACGCCTTGTGTCAATTCCCCGAGGACTCCGTCTGCCGCGATTGGGTCCTTCCCGACCTTTCTACGCGATTTCAAGCGGCACTGCAATCGGTTTCTCCCAGGATCGGATATCTGGACCTGACTCCATCGCTAGTCGAGGCGGCCAAGACGCAGGGCCTTCCCTACTACCGTGACGATGAACACTGGTCGCCCGAAGGGCACAAGGTTGTCGCGCAGGTGATCAACCAATATCTGTCAGCAACGGGCACACGGTAATGTTGAGGCGATTTGCCATCCCTTGCTACCGCGACGACGAACACGGGACGCCCAGCGGGCACAAGTTGGCAGCGGAGGCAATTAGACGCTACCTGCAATCGGCGAAGAGTCAGTAAGTCATGCATCCGGCACCCACCGAAACTGAAACCGCGCCCACGATGAGCACACCCCCGGCGCTGGCTCTGTGGAGCAGGACGAAAAAGTGGTATGTCTTTGCCTCTCTTACGCTGCTCAACACGGTCGTTTTGTTTCTGTTTGTAAACGTGGTGCTCTGGGCGGCAATGGAGATCTCGCACGCTCTGAAACCCGACCGTCTGGCCGGGCCGCTGGGCTTCTACGGAAAGGATGCTTACAAGGCCTATCCCGGCTGGCGGGAAGAGGACGTGCGGACCCTGCTCCAAGAAAGCTGGGGGCGGGGCGACCAATGGTTCGAATACGAGCCGTTCACCGGCTATCGCGAGCGTCCGTTCAACGGCAAGTTCATGCACAACACCCCGGACGGGTTTCGGCTGTCCAAGAACCAGGCGCCATGGCCGCCGCGTCTGGACGCTCTCAACGTCTTTGTATTTGGCGGCTCAACCACCTACGGATATGGCTTGCCCGACGACCAGACCATCGCCTCCTATCTTAGCGATTGCGTTGCAGCGAACCATTCGCCCCTTCCCATAGCCGTGTACAACTTCGGACGCGGTTCGTACTTCAGCAGCCAGGAGCTGCTCCTGTTTCAACAACTGCTCAAGGCCGGGCAGGTTCCCCGGCTGGCAGTGTTCATTGACGGTCTCAGTGAATTCGACCATCCCAACGGCGAACCGCGCTTTGCCGGAAACTTGCGCCGCTTCATGGCTGGACAAGCACCGCCATCCGATCGCTGGGACTACATCCCGGTGGTCGCCATGGCACGCGGTTGGAGTGAGCGCCGGGCCAAGCCCCAGGCCGACCAGGTTCCTGATTTCGCCGACCAGGCTACGCTGCAGCGAGTCATTGACCGCTGGCTGGCCAACAAGAAGATGATCGAGTCACTCGCCGAAGGCTTCGGTGTGCGGGCGATCTTCGTCTGGCAGCCGGTGCCGGTTTACAAGTACGACCTGCAATATCACTACTTCCTGCACGCCGACCGCAACTTCGGGGCCTATCTGCGCAGCAAATACGGCTACGGCATGATGGAAGACCTACGCGCGCAGGGGAAGCTCGGGCCTGATGTCCTGTGGCTGGCCGAGATCCAGCAGGATAAACACGAAAGCCTCTATGTGGATGCCACACGCTACACGGCGCCGTTTTCGAAAGAAATTGCCGAGCGCATCTGCACCTTTGAGCGCAAGCCCCAAACCGCCTCTCGTTGACGACCTGGGCACGCCGGCTTCTTCGGCCAAGCCTGGCAGGCCTTCACGAAGAGCAATGATGTCATCAACATGGGAGTTCCCACCTGCGGCACCGACCGGGAATGTCTGTACCTGGCCGATCGAAGGCTTCAAGTGCCATCCCGACCTCGTAATTCTGTGCGCCTTCGACAACGACTTCAAATTCTTGGATACTATCAGAAGGGCTCGACACGGTGAGCACACTGGCAACGAATTCAGGGAGAAGAATGCAGCAATCTTCCGATAGCGGCTCGATCAATTCAGCACGGTGGGACATCGTATTCCTGCTGTTGCTCGCCATTGCGGCTTTCTTGCTGTTCAAGACATCGCCTCGGGCAGGCGACTTCTGGTGGAGTGACGCTCCCCGGCACGCCATGGATGGAGTGTTCTATCACGATCTGGCCCGTGCTATGCCCATAACCCACATGAAGCAGTGGGCAATGGACTACTATCTCCAATATCCCGCGATCGTGGTCCTCTTCTATCCGCCCCTGTTTGCCGTAGTGGAGAGTGTGTTCTACAGTCTCTTTGGAGTATCGCATGCTACGGCGCAACTCACGGTCAGCGCTTTTCTTCTGGCGGCCGCCTGGGGAGCGTACTTTCTCACTCGGCAGGTGGTTGGACGCGTGACTGCTTTCGCCACTGCACTTCTGTTCGTTGGGACACCATGTATCGGCCTTTGGGGCCGTCAGGTCATGCTGGAGATTCCGACCTTCGCGTCCCTACTGTGGAGTTGTTTCTTCTTCCTCCGCTACCTGGATATCAGCCGGCCACGCGATTTATATCTGGCGCTCGTTTTTCTGCTGGCAGCGATCTATACGAAGCAGAGTGTGGTTTTTTTCGTTCTAGCCTATCTGCTGACACTTTGCCTGGTTTATCGAAGTACTCTATTTCGCCGGAGGGAGTTCTGGTGGGCCGCTGCACTTTTTGCGCTGGGAGTGATCCCATTGGCGGTAGTTACCTTGTTGTGGGGTCGCCTTAACATAGCAACAGTTGCGGGAGGAGGCTGGGTTGAATACTCACGCCTGAGTCTGGCCGGTTGGCTCTACGTTGCCCGCCAGTGGCCATACCAGGTCACCTGGATCGTGCTGGCGCTGGCAATCGTGTACTGTGCCGGGGCGGTTCTCTGGAAACAATGGCGGGTTCCGCGTCCAGTATTGTTCCTGCTGGCAGCATGGCTGGTGACAGGTTACGTCTTCTTCACACTTATCGCACTGAAGTTACAGCGACACACAACATTTTTGATTTTCCCGCTCGTTTTCGCTGCCGTGCTCGCGGTCGTTCGCGGTCTTCCTGCCAAAATAGGTCCTTACGCAGCCGCCGTGCTTGCGGTGGGGATTTTTACGCACACGTTGCTCGTTCAGCATGTCCCACATGTCTTGGGATATCGTGCTGCCGCCGAGTACGTGTGCTCGGTAGCGCCTCCGGACAGTGTAGTCTTGTTTTCCGGGATGCGGGACGGGTCGTTCATATTCAACGTTAAGAGCACACCAGAGTGCAAGAACCTGACCGTGATTCGGGCCGATAAGCTACTGCTCAGCGTACCGGAAGACAGGCGTATGTTCGGGGTCAAAGAACTTGGAGTCAGTGAAAGCGATTTTAAAGACATGCTTGCGCGCTATGGCGCACGTTATGTGGTCTCGGAGCCCAATTTCTGGACCGATTTGCAATCGATGCAAATGCTGGTGCAGATCCTCCACGAGGACCAATTCAAGCTATTGACGACAATTCCTGTCAGCGGTGATCGCGAGCCGGCTGAGTCACGGTTGGAGATATACCAAAACCTGAGCCCGATTTCACAACAGAAGAACCTCCTTCGCGTCGAGCTGCCTGCTTACGGAATTACGGTTGAGGGCAAGGTCGGCAAGGCAAAGTAGTCAAGCTTCCGGTGGCATCACACGAGGTGCGGCGCCACCCACCATGGTTGTCAAGGCGCGAAGGTTCGTCATTGCGAACGCTCTAGTCGTTCGGGGGCTGATTCAAGCAGCGCCTGCACCAGCCGGGACGGCAGGCAAGCGCATGACATTTACTGAATCGTTCGCAAATCAAAGGATTGCACCTTGAATATTCTGGGGATTTCCTGTTATTACCATGATGCCGCGGCCGCTCTTCTGCACGACGGCCAATTGGTCGCCGCCGCCGAAGAGGAGCGTTTTACACGCATCAAGCACGATTTCGACTATCCGGAAAACGCGATCAAGTATTGCCTGGAAGCAGGCGGCATCCAAGGGGGTGATGTGGACTATGTCGCCTTCTTCGAGAAACCCTTCCGCAAGTTTGATCGCATCCTGATGTCGGTGTTGCAAACCTATCCGCAGTCCTACAAAGTGTTCCGTGAAGCCATGATTACATGGATGGTGGACAAGCTCTGGGTAGGAGCTAAGATCTCTGCCGACTTAGGGATACCCAAGGACAGGATTCTGTACTGTGAACATCACCTGTCCCATGCGGCGAGCGCCTTTCTCTGTTCCCCCTTCGACGAGGCGGCCATTCTCACCGTGGACGGCGTTGGCGAGTGGGTGACCGGCACCTGGGGGACAGGGCGGGGCAGCCAGATCGAAATACGCAAGCAGATCCTGTTCCCCCATTCGATTGGATTGCTCTACAGCGCATTCACCGCGTTTCTGGGTTTCGAGGTCAACGAGGGAGAGTACAAGGTCATGGGGATGGCGCCCTATGGCCAGCCTCGCTATGTGGACAAAGTGTGGAAGCTCGTCCGGCAGGAGTCGGACGGCTCCTTCTCCCTCGACATGGATTATTTCTGCTTTCATCATTCCACTGACACCACATTTAACGGCAAATTTGTCCAATTGTTCGGCGAGCCACGTCCACCCAAGATGCTGTTCTTCACCGCAGCCTCCGGTTTCCCTACCTATTTTGGCGCCCCACCCTCCAACTACGATGAGCTGTGCAAGCTGAATCAACACTATGCCGACATAGCTTCGAGTATCCAGCAGGTTACCGAGGAAGTCCTGCTGGGCATGGCACGGGGTGTGTACAAGGAGACTGGCCTGAAGAAGCTGTGCATCGCCGGAGGCGTGGGCCTGAACAGTGTCGCCAACCAGCGCATCCTGCGGGAGACGCCGTTCGAGGAGCTGTTCATCCAACCGTCAGCCGGAGACGGTGGCGGCGCGTTAGGTGCCGCCCTGTGGGCGGACAGCATGCTGCTCGGAAATCCCAGGAAGTTTCGCATGGACCATGCCTTTTGGGGGAAAGAGTATAGCCCGGCAGAAGTCCAGGGATTTCTCGATGACAAAAGGATCGCTTACCAGAAAATCGAAAATGACGATCGGCTGCTGGACATGGTCGTCGATCGCCTGCAGGACGGCAAGGTCATCGGTTGGTTTCAGGGACGCTTCGAATGGGGACCGCGCGCCTTGGGCAGCCGCAGCATTCTGGCCGATCCCCGTAATCCTGCGATGAAAGACATCGTCAACACTAAGATCAAGTTTCGCGAGCCCTATCGTCCATTCGCTCCGTCCGTGCTGGCTGAATGTGCCGAAACCTATTTCGAGCTGCCCAATGCAATGCACCACTATCCGGCACGCTATATGCTGTATGTCGTGCCAGTCAGGCCCAGCCGCCAGAGTTCCCTTCCGGCCATCACCCACGTGGACGGCACCGGCCGGCTGCAGACTGTATTTCGTGATGCCACTCCGCGCTACTATCAGTTGATCGAGAAGTTCGGGCAGGCCACGGGCGTGCCGGCGCTGCTGAATACTTCTTTCAACCTGAAGGGTGAACCCATCGTGAACACCCCCGCCAACGCGTTCAATACTTTCTCGAAGAGTGAGATGGATGCTCTGATCATGGGCAACTACATCGTCGAAAAGCAACCATAGCCAACCCGGAGAGCACGTGCGTAGCGAAGAGATGGAATTGAGCGATACCGCTGCAGCCCAGGGTGGGGCACCGCAAAGGACAAGCACCTGGTTCGAAGCAGCAGCCGTAATTGTGCTTAAAGGTATCCTGCTGCTGGTGGTCGCTAACCTCATCCTTTATGCCATCATTCTCGTACGGCGACCCAAGCCACAGATATCTCCCCTCGATGTGTATGGACTCGATAAGATAATGAAGGCCTACCCCGGATGGCGGGAAGAGGACGTCAAAGCTCTGCTCAACGAAACCTGGAGGGCGAGACAAGCCAAGTTCGAATATGAGCCATTTACCGGCTTCAAGCATAGGCCTTTTCGAGGAAGGTTCGTCAACGTCGATCCTGCAGGCTTTCGGCTCTCCAAAGACCAGGCACCTTGGCCGCCCAATCCGCAAGCTTTCAACGTCTTCATCTTTGGCGGCTCAACCGCCTTCGGATCCGGTGTTCCCGACGACCAGACTATCGCCTCCTATCTGCAGGATTGCGCCCCACCAGACGCTGCTTCCGGCCGCATGACGGTATATAACTTCGGCCGGAGTGGCTACTTCAGCAGTCAGGAGAGAACCTTATTCGAGCAACTACTCGCTGCGGGATTCGTCCCCAAGGTCGCGATATTCATCGACGGCGTCAACGATTTCTGGCTGATCGATGGCCAGCCCTCATTTACGGACAGGCTGAAGGGCTTCATGGATGGAAAGGCGGAAGGCTCCCTGCTCGACGCCATACCTATGATCCAGGCGGCGCATTCGCTCCGCCAGCGCATGACTCCGCAGCCGACACAAAAAGCTCACGACCCAGGTGACCCCGCTTTACTGCAACCCGTCATTGACCGCTGGCTGGCCAACAAGAAGATGATTGAGTCCATTGCCGCCGGCTTCGGCGTGCGGCCGATTTTTGTCTGGCAGCCAGTGGCCAACTACAAGTACGACCTTCAGTACCACTTCCTGCTGCACTCTGAAAAGGACTTTGACGAACGTATGCACTGCCCTTACGGCTACGCGCTTATGGACAAGTTGCGGGCGCAGGGAAGGCTAGGTTCCGACGTGTTGTGGCTGGCTGACATGCAGCAGGACAAGCACGAAAATCTTTACGTGGACCAGTGGCACTACACCGCGCCATTTTCCAAGGAAATTGCAGGACGGATATGTAGCTTCATGCGCCAGCTGCAGGACGAGAGACCGTCATCGCGGCAGGACTTGGAAAAATTCGGGTCTGCGCCAGACAAATTCGCAGGGATCACGCCTTAGCGGGGTTTGCTATGCTAACGTTGCCGAATGCGTGGGACCGGCAAGGAGCGAGCCGCGAAGGGGCGCGATCACCGTTCGCCCAGGATCCTTCAGTTCGCTCAGGGCGGCGGGCTACTCTGCAGGCAGAGTCCTGGGTAGGCCAGCCTATCGAGTCCGGGCCGGCCAGGTTGAAGCGGTTGGCAGCAACCTAACCCCAGTTCAAACCATGCGACTAGCTAAGCTAGATGTTCTGCGCCTGCTAATTGTGCTGGAATCCAAGAAAACCTAGTAACCGCTGGGGAGAGTACGTGCATATCGAACAAAAGGAAGCGAGTGACGTGGCTACTGGCCTGGGTCGGCCGCCCGTCAAGACAAGTGCATGGTTCGAAACGGCAGCGGTAATACTCCTCAAAGGCATTCTGCTGTTTCTTGCTGTGAACCTTGCCCTCTACATCATCTTGCTGATAAAGCGTCCGGCCGTGAGGGTAACGCCCCTCGATTGGTATGGGATCGATAACGTGATGAAGGCCTATCCCGGTTGGCGGGAAGAGGACGTCAAAACCCTGTTGAAGGAGACCTGGGGGGCGAGAGAAAACAAGTTCGAGTACGAGCCATTTACTGGCTTTAGGGATAGGCCATTTCGCAGCAGGTTCGTAAACGTCGATCCAGCGGGCTTTCGGTTCTCTAAAGATCAGGCGCCTTGGCCACCCAGTCCGCAGGCCTTCAACGTGTTTATGTTTGGCGGCTCAACCACCTTCGGGGCGGGTCTTCCCGATGACCAGACTATTGCTTCCTACTTGCAAGACTGCGCTCCGCCGGATCCTTCTTCCGGTCGAATGGCAGTGTACAACTTTGGACGAATTGCCTATTTCAGCAGCCAGGAGATGAGCTTATTTCAGCA
>Ga0335077_10012900_pt1 | contig 10452 bp, 9 predicted proteins | sample Lox_Sample_31_FD_207151 | JGI IMG/M metagenome (GOLD analysis project Ga0335077, IMG submission 207151) | Soil microbial communities from Loxahatchee National Wildlife Refuge, Florida, United States - Lox_Sample_3.1 | ecosystem: Environmental > Terrestrial > Soil > Wetlands | place: USA: Florida...
AAACTTAAAGTGTCAGTTGGCGCATTCGACGGCAAATCCGCCACCGGGACCTCCAATGTGATTGGAGCCGCCCGCGTCCAGATCGATTTCTGGGATCCGGAAGACGGCTACTATCTGAACGGAACTTACTACGGCGATAAAAACCTGCTCGCCATCGGCGGAGCGACTCAGTATCAAGATGGGCACACCGCCACCACCGCCGATTTTCTCATGGAAAGGAAGCTTTCCAACAAAGGCGTGGTTACAATCGAAAGCGAGTATTCCAATTACAACCGGCTGGGAGGCTACAACGCTTCTTACGCCAAGAGCCAGGGGGCGTATGTCCTGGGAAGCTATCTGTTTCCCAAAAAGGTCTGGATTGGTCAATTTGAACTCTTAGGTAAGTTCGCCAAGGCGGATTTTACGCACGGAGCCACTCCGAGTTATAACCAGAAAACTACCGAAGTCAACGTGGACTATGTAATCAAGCAATTCAAGGCGCGCGTGATGACGTTCTGCCAGAACTTCAGGTTTAACGGCCAGAAAACGGATTACTGGCGCGCGGGAATCGGCCTGCAGTTACAGATTTAACAGTATGGTCACATTTAGCGTCAAATGAAAGGAGCTTAGTTTATGAAACGTCGAGCCATGTTGGCGGCCCCGTGCCTGCTGATCGCCGGGATAGGATTGTTTAAGGCGGCCGCGGCCCCGGACACGATCAAGGTAGGGGTGCTGCATTCCCTCTCAGGCACGATGGCCATCAGTGAAACGACCCTGAAGGACACCATCCTGATGATGATTGACGCCCAGAACCAGAAGGGCGGGCTACTGGGCAAACAACTGGAGGCGGTGGTTGTCGATCCGGCCTCCAACTGGCCGCTCTTCGCGGAGAAAGCCGCGCAATTGCTGGAGAAGGACAAAGTCGCCGTGGTGTTTGGATGCTGGACATCGGTTTCCAGAAAGTCGGTGTTGCCGGTCTTCGAGAAGGACGACGGCCTGCTCTTCTACCCTGTTCAGTACGAAGGAGAAGAGTCCTCTAAGAACGTCATCTATACCGGCGCGGCTCCGAACCAGCAGGCCATTCCGGCGGTGGATTACCTGATGAAGGAGGTCGGGGTCAAACGGTGGGTGCTCGAAGGAACGGACTACGTCTATCCGCGCACGACTAACAAGATCCTCGAGGCTTACCTGCTGGCGAAAGGCGTGACATCCGCAGATATCTCGATCAATTACACACCGTTCGGGTACTCCGACTGGCAGACTCGCGTGGCCGCTATTAAGAAGTTCGGCTCGGCAGGCAAGAAGACGGCAGTGGTATCTACCATCAACGGCGATGCCAACGTGCCCTTCTACAAAGAACTTGGTAACCAGCGAGTCTCTGCGGAGGATATTCCTGTGGTGGCCTTCTCAGTGGGTGAGGAAGAGCTATCGGGCCTCGACACCAAACCTCTTCTCGGGCACCTGGCGGCCTGGAACTACTTTGAGAGCATCAACACCCCGGCCAATAAAACATTCATCAATCAGTGGCACGCTTTCATCAAGAACACGAAGCGCACCACCAACGACCCGATGGAGGCGCACTACATCGGCTTCAATCTATGGGTAAAGGCCGTGCAGAAGGCCAAAACGACCAACGTTGAGCAGGTACTCGCCGCACTCCCAGGCCTGGAGACGCCGAACCTCACTGGCGGAACCGCGAAGGTTTTGCCGAACCATCACATCACCAAACCGGTTTACATCGGAGAGGTAAAGGCCGACGGCCAGTTTAACGTGGTCTGGAAATCCGCGGGCGAGGTACCGGGCGATGCATGGTCCCATTATCTGCCGGGCAGCAAGGACATCGTCGCGGACTGGGTGACATTAAAGTGCGGGAACTATAATAAAATCACTAAAAAGTGCTCAGGCCAGAACTACAAGTAGGGGAACGCCTTCTGGTGCGGCAGTGTCTGCTGATCCTGCTCACCGTTTGGGGCGGAGTCGCAGTCCGGGCCGAGTCTCCAAACGACGCCGCTTTTCTGGCGACGCTCGGCGAGTTGCGGGAGGCGACGTACAGCGATAAGGCAAGTATTGTCGAAAAGTTAAGCCAAGCCGGTCATCCGAGTGTGCGTGCAGTGCTCACGGCTCTGCTGGAGGACCGGCTTTACTATCGAAACCACGATGGGGAGATCTTTATCGTCAAATCGGCCGAAGGCGACCCGCTCAACTTAGTCGATCCGGTCTCGCTGAAGGATGCCGGAACGGCCCCGGCGGACGGTTTCACCAAAATCGGCACGAACAACGCCTTGAGGCGGGAGTTGAAAGCAGGCATCGCGCGCTTCGCGTTGTCAAGCCCGGACGTGGCGTTGCGGTTGGAAGCCGTGCAGGAGATGTTGCGGTCCCTCGACGACAGGAATGCGGCGCTGCTTCGCGCGCGGCTCAAGGTCGAAAAGAATTCCAGTGTGAGGAAGGAGATTGCAACCGGCGTGGCACTGGCTGCACTGGATGGCGCGGACGCCAAGGCTCGCCTGGAGGCCATCGCCACTCTAAGACAGAGCGTCAGCCAGGATGTGCGGAACAGGCTGGCGCTCTTGCTCGATAAATCCCCCGACGGCGCCTTCGTCGAAAGCGACGAGAAGGTGCGGCGGGCCGCCGCCAGCGCCGTGGAGAGCATCGACCACTGGCGCGCTTTTTACTCGGGCATCCAGACCATTTTTTTTGGCTTGAGCCTGGGGTCGATACTGGTTTTGATCTCCATCGGGCTGGCCATTACGTTTGGTGTAATGGGGGTCATCAACATGGCCCACGGCGAGTTGATGATGCTGGGCGCCTACGCGACCTATGCCGTGCAAGTGGCCATGCCCGGACATGTGGGGATCTCTATCTTAGTGGCGATACCGGCGGCGTTCATCGTGGCGGGACTGGCCGGGGTGCTCATGGAGCGCACGATTATCCGGTTTCTTTACGGAAGACCCCTGGAAACACTGCTGGCGACCTTTGGGGTGAGCCTGGTGCTGCAGCAAGCGGTCCGCTCCGTTTTCTCGGCGCTGAACCGCTCGGTGGTGACGCCCGACTGGATGAGCGGCACCTTGCGGCTGAACGACGCGCTGGCAATTACTTATAACCGTCTCTACCTGGTGATCTTCACGCTGATTGTCTTCGCCGTAATTCTGGCGGTGTTGAAGCGGACTCGCATCGGTCTGGACATCCGGGCTGTTTCCCAGAATCGTTCCATGGCCAAGGCGATGGGGATCCGGACCGAGTGGGTAGACGCGATGACCTTCGGGCTGGGATCGGGTATCGCCGGTGTAGCCGGCGTCGCGCTGAGCCAATTGACTAACGTAGGCCCAAATCTGGGACAGTCTTACATTATCGATTCTTTCATGGTGGTGGTATTTGGCGGCGTAGGAAATCTGTGGGGCTCACTGATCGGCGGGCTGTCGATGGGCATTGTGAACAAGCTGCTGGAGCCTTACTCTGGGGCCGTGCTGGCAAAGATTTTCGTCCTGGTGGCGCTGATCCTTTTCATTCAGGCACGGCCAAGGGGACTATTTCCGCAAGCCGGCCGCGCGCCGGAGGACAAGTAAGGTGCTGCGTTCCTGGAATTGGCTCGTGGGCAACGATCGGGGCGGGGCGTGGTTTCTGGCCGCACTCACTGTAGTGACGGCGGCCGTGCCCATTCTAAACCAGGCGTTAGCGCCGTCATCCGCGCTCCACCTCTCGGCATACGGGATCACTCTCATTGGCAAATACCTGTGCTACGCGCTGCTGGCTCTGTCGGTGGATTTTATTTGGGGTTATTGCGGCATCCTGAGCCTGGGACATGCGGCTTTCTTTGCTCTCGGCGGCTACGCGATGGGCATGTATCTGATGAGGCAGATCGGCCCCAGAGGTGTGTACGGCGACCCGGTCCTGCCCGACTTCATGGTGTTTCTGAACTGGAAATCGCTGCCCTGGTTCTGGTACGGCTTCAACAACTTTCCGTTCGCGCTGCTGATGATGCTGCTCGTACCGGGGCTTCTGGCGCTGGTGTTCGGGTGGTTTGCCTTCCGGTCCCGCGTCACCGGCGTGTACTTCTCGATCATCACGCAGGCCCTCACTTATGCCCTCATGCTGGCGTTCTTCCGGAATGACATGGGGTTCGGCGGCAACAACGGATTCACCGATTTCAAAGACATCCTGGGGTGCGACCTGCATTCCGACGGCACGCGCGTGGTCCTGCTGGTGATCACCGCGATCGCGCTGGCGGCCGGCTATCTGGCTTGCCGCGCGATTGTTGAATCGCGGGCCGGCCGCGTGATGCGTGCCATACGGGATGCGGAGAGCCGCACCCGGTTTCTCGGTTATCCTGTCGAGTCCTTCAAGCTGTGGATTTTCGTGTTTTCAGGCATCCTCGCGGGTGTCGCCGGGGCACTGTATGTGCCGCAGATCGGGATCATAAACCCGAGCGAGTTTGCCCCGATTAATTCGATCGAAGCGGTTATCTGGGTGGCGGTCGGCGGGCGGGGAACGCTGTACGGCGCGATCGCGGGGGCCGTGCTGGTCAACTACGCAAAGACTTATTTGACGGGCGCTTTTCCGGAAGTGTGGCTTTATGCGCTGGGTGCGTTGTTCGTGCTGGTCACACTGCTCCTGCCGCGCGGACTGATTGGCCTGGCGCCTTCGCGAAGCAAAGACACTTGACCGGTCGCGACGGCTGGATGGCAGGGCAGCGACACTGAGAAATGAGCGCTCCTCATAAGAGACTCGACAAGAGACTTTACCTAGAGGACCTGACGGTAAGCTTCGACGGGTTCAAAGCGCTGAACAAGCTGACGCTATACGTCGATCCGGGAGAGTTGCTGTGCATCATCGGTCCCAACGGCGCCGGCAAAACCACCATGATGGACGTGATCACCGGTAAGACACGTCCGGATTCCGGAACGGCATGGTTCGGCAATAATATTGACCTGCTGCAATTATCGGAAGCGGAAATCGTGGCAGCCGGGATCGGCCGCAAGTTTCAAAAGCCGTCGGTGTTCGAACAGTTGACGGTATTTGAAAACCTGGAACTGGCGCTGGCCGGCGACCGTTCGTTTCTGAAAACGCTGCGTGCGCGCATTACGGCCGCGCAGCAGCGGCGAATCGGCGAAGTCCTCGACATTATCGGGCTGGCGGGACTGCGCGGGGCGCCGGTTAGCATCCTGTCACACGGGCAGAAACAGTGGCTCGAGATCGGCATGTTGTTGATGCAGAATCCGGAATTGCTGCTGGTGGATGAACCGGTGGCGGGAATGACGCCGCAGGAGATCGAGCGTACGTCGCAACTTCTGTTGTCACTCGCGGGCGAGCACTCGCTGGTGCTGGTGGAACACGATATGACCTTTGTTCGTTCGATTGCCCGGCGCGTCACGGTGTTGCACGAAGGGCGTGTGATTGCGGAGGGCGACATGGACAACGTGCAGAGAGACCCTCGCGTCGTGGAAGTGTATCTCGGGGTGTGAGCGTGCTGGCAATCAAAGCTCTGAACCAGTTTTACGGCGGCAGCCATACGTTGTGGGATGTGGACCTCACGGTGTCTCCGGGTTCACGCTTGTGCGTGATGGGCCGCAACGGCGTGGGCAAGACCACGCTGCTGAAATGCATCATGGGACTGCAGCCGGCGACCTCCGGTAGCATCACGTTCGATGCGAGAGACCTGGTCAGATGCCCCGCCGAGCAGCGGGCCAGGCTTGGCATTGGTTACGTACCGCAGGGGCGCGATATTTTTCCGCAGCTCACGGTGGAGGAAAATCTGCGCGTGGGTCTGGGGGTCCGCCCAAACGGCCCTCGTGCGATTCCAAGCCGCGTGTTCGACCTGTTTCCCATACTAAAGCAGATGCTGCGCCGCCGCGGCGGCGACCTTTCGGGCGGCCAGCAGCAGCAATTGGCGATCGGCCGCGCGCTCGTGCTCGAACCGAAGCTGCTGATCTTAGACGAGCCTACCGAAGGAATTCAACCCAACATCGTGCACGAAATCGGAGACATCGTCTTGAAGCTGAACCAGGAGGAAGGACTCACGGTCCTGCTGGTGGAACAGAAGCTGCCGTTCGCACGCCGGGTGGCGAGCGAGTTCTGCATTCTGGACAAAGGCCGCCGTGTGGCTGCCGGTTCGATCGGCGAACTGACGGACGACATCGTCCGCAGGCACCTGAGTGTTTAGCCGCGGCGTTTTGATTGCGCAGGCTATGACGGCCGCCCTCACCTTTCCATTAGCACCGGCCGCAGCACGCGGTTCCCAACGAGCTGCCGAGTTTCCGGGCGCCACGCGGCGCCACATGACCGGTAACACGCGGCTGATGCGGTTTGGCCCGAGCTGTCATACTATAGTAGTCACCTTCCCCAAGGTCACGAGGTGAGAGAGCTATGCCCGCTGGAGAAAAGCGAAAGGCCTGATCATGGATTGCTGGCGAGCCCTCGGCTCACCGCTTGATGTCCGGCGGTTGCACCGCGCCTCGGTGATGTGTGAGGCTCAGGGCTGCCGGCGTCCGGCCGAATTCCTGTTCACGTTGCCCGGCGCTCCCAGCCGCGCCGCGGGCATGTGTGCCGCTTACTGTTCCGCGCACGCAACGGCGCGAACCGGTCCGAAACGCGCTTTGACCGTGCCCCAGGCGTCAGCCGCCACCTGCTAGAATGAGCCGATAACGCCAGGAAATGACAACCATGAATGACGTTGATCCCTTTATTCAAGCCCCTTCCGCCAACGAAGTCATCGACAGTCTCAGCTTCACCATCCAGCGCCAGTCCGCTCTTTGCCTGGACCTCGTGCAGGCCGCGGTAGAGGCCGAGCGCGAGCGTTGCGCTACGCTGGCGGAGGAAGAAGCGCGCAATTCGCCCGCAGACCGGCCGGCTGCGGCCGCAGCCACAGCAATCGCCGCCAGAATTCGCGCGTTCAGCGGCGAACGCGCTGCCGGGGCCGGCGTTTCCGTGCACATAATGAGGTGACGCGCGTCGGGCGGCGCGCGGAGGTGACCCACCATGCCGTACCAGAGTCTCTGTGTCCAGCGTGAACGAGATTGCACGGTCGTTACGCTGAATCGTCCGCAGCGCCGCAACTCCCTCTCCCTCGATCTCATGCTCGAGTTGATCGATTGCCTCGATCAAATCGGGCGCGACCGCGAAATCCGCGCCGTCATCCTGGCCGCCGCAGGGAAAGTGTTCTGCTCGGGCCACGACCTCTCGGAAATGGTCGGCCACGACATCAACGGATATCGCCGCATCTTTGATGTGTGCACCGAATTGATGACCAGGATACAGGCCATTCCGCAGCCGGTTATCGCGGAAGTGCAGGGCGTCGCCACGGCCGCGGGATGTCAATTGGTAGCGACGTGCGATCTGGCGGTGGCTTCCGACCAGGCGGCCTTCGCCACGCCGGGCGTGCGCATCGGCCTGTTCTGCACCACGCCCATGGTCGCGCTGAGCCGCGCTGTCGGCCGCAAGCGCGCTTTGCAAATGCTGCTCACCGGCGAGATGGTCCCCGCGACAACCGCCGCCGAATGGGGCTTGGTGAACGCGGTAGTGCCCGCCGCCGAACTGCAATCCGAGACTCGCAAGCTGGCCGCACGCATCGCGGACGCCAGTCCTCTCACCGTCGCGCTGGGCAAACAGGCCTACTATACGCAAATCGATCTGGACCAGCCCAAGGCCTATGCCTACGCCAAGGAAGTCATGTCGATGAACTCGCTGGCCGCCGACGCCCAGGAAGGTATCTCCGCTTTCCTGGAAAAGCGCTCGGCCTGCTGGACCGGCAAGTAGCCGCTAAGCGTGGTGTGGGGCAGGCCCTCGGCCTGCGGCGGCCTCTCCAGGCCGCCTTTTTGCGGGGCTGAGAGCCCCGCGCAGGCCACGGGCCTGCCTACTTAAGCTCTGAAATCCGCGGCGTGGCCGGTGGCCCAGTCGTGGAAAGTTCGCGGACGCGCTCCTGTGACTTCCGCGACCGTGGATGTGACCCACGCCGGTTGGCCGGTAGCCGCGGCCCAGGCGTTGAGCAGCATGTTTATGGCCGGCATGGGCATAATCGCAAGCAGTTCACGCCGCGATTCGTCGGGCGACATCTCTTCAATGCGGAGTGACCGTCCGATCACACTCGCGATTGTGGCCACTTGCTCGGCCTGAGTCAGAGATTGAGGCCCAGTGAGAACGTACTCTGCTCCGCCATGGTGATCCTCGCATAACGCGCGGACACCGACCGCCGCAATGTCGCGTTCGTGGATCGGAGCCGTAGGAGCGGCGAGATACGGCCAGCGCACGACATCGCCCGCGCGGATCTGCGGCGCCCACCAGGTTAGAGCGTTTGCCGCGAACATCCCGGGCCGCAGAATCGTCCACTCGCGCCCCGAGTCTTCGATCAGCCGCTCGATTCGCGCGTGCAATTCCCGCAGCGGGTTGGGCTGCTGGAAGAGCGGGTGCGGCGTCTTACGTGGTGACGAGAGAAACACGATGCGCCGGGCGTGTCTTACGATACGCTCCAGAGCAGCAGAAACCGCAGCCGGGGGCGCGGTCCATACCAGGAAGACAGTTTCGATGCCATCCAGGCACGGATCAAGCGTTTCCGGCCGAGTCAGGTCGCCGCGCATCACCTCAACCTGCGCAGGGAAGTGAGCCGCATCCGGGTTGCGCGCCAGCGCGCGGACTTCGGCCCCCCTGCCGTGCAATTGAGATACGACCTCGCGGCCGACAGTGCCGGTGGCGCCGATCACCAGTATGCGATTCATTTGCCCCTGCTCAGGCCCAGCGCGCGGATCCGCTTGTGCAGGTTGGTCCGCTCCATGCCCAGCGTGCGCGCCGCTCCGGACACGTTCCAATTCGCTTCTTCGAGCGCCCGAAGAATATGTTCGCGCTCGGCGGACTCACGCGCTTCCTGGATGCTGGAGCGCGGGCCGCTATCCCGCTGCACCCGGATCTCCACCGGAATGGCTTCCTTCGTCAGGCACTCGCCCGCTGTCAGGATGGCCATGCGCTCGATCACGTTGCGCAATTCGCGCGCGTTGCCGGGCCACGGGTGGCTTTCGAGCACCGGATACACGGAATCGTCGAGCGTCTTGTGCTTGAAATTGTTGCGCGCGCAGAAGTCGTCCAGGAAGTATTCGGCCAATAGCCGGATATCCTGCGGACGTTCGCGTAGCGCGGGCACGCGGATCGGCACCACACTCAGGCGGTAATACAGGTCTTCACGAAATTTCCCTTGGGCCACCATCGCCGCCAGGTCGCGGTTGGTCGCCGACACCACCCGCACGGCCACGCGAATCGTCTGCTCGCCGCCCACGCGATGGAACTCGCCCTCCTGCAGCACCCGCAGCAGCTTGGCTTGCGAGGCGCCGTGCAGGTCGCCCACCTCGTCCAGGAAGATCGTGCCGCTATCGGCCAGTTCGAACTTGCCGCGGCGCGCCCCAGCCGCGCCGGTGAACGCGCCTTTCTCGTGGCCGAACAGTTCGCTCTCGATCAACTCGGTGGGGATTGCCGCGCAGTTGACTTTCACGAAAGGTCCGGCGGCGAACGGACTGGCCTGGTGAATGTGCGCCGCCAGCAGTTCCTTTCCCGTGCCGGACTCGCCGATCAGCAGGACCCGAGCATCCGAGCGCGCCGCCATGCTCGCCTGTTCCACCGAGCGCTGGAAGGCGGCGCTGGCACCGATCATCTTCGAGCCACCGCCCACGAGTTCGCGCAGGCGCTCGTTTTCGGCTCGCAGGGTGGAGTGATCGAGCGCGTTCTTGACCGCCAGCAGGACTTTTTCGCGGCTTAGGGGCTTCTCCAGAAAGTTCAGCGCGCCGGCGCGAGTGGCCTCCACCGCGTCGGCGATGGTGCCGTGTCCGGAGATCATCACCGCCGGCGCGGGGTTGCCGTTCTGCCGCACGGAGCGCAGCAGGTCGATACCGCTGCCATCCGGCAACCGCATGTCGAACAGGAAGACGTCAGCGCGCTCGGCATCCGGGTGCTTGCGAAACTCGGCGGCGGAGCGGCACACTGCGATGGCGTAGCCTTCTCGCTCCAGAATCAGGCGGAGCGACCGGCCGATGTTCTCTTCGTCATCGACGATCAGGATGCGCTTGGATGCCATGGCATACCGCGGGCAGCAGGACGCGAAACGCCGCGCCGCCCAATTCTCCTTTCACCAGCACAATGTCGCCGCCAGTCAGCAGCGCGCCCTTCCGCGAGATGGAAAGTCCCAACCCCATGCCCCCCTTCTTGAACGAGATGGAGGGCTGAAACAAAGACTGGCGGGATTGTTCGCTCAAGCCCGGGCCGGAATCGTGCACTTCGAGCACGGCGTTGCCGTTGCTCCGCGCCGTCAGCGCCAGGACCCGCCCGCCGGCGCCCGCGGCTTCGGCTGCATTTTCCAGGAGATTCGTCAGGATACCGTTGACCAGGTCCTGGTCGGCCATGGCGGTGGGGTGAGCCGCGTCCAGCCGCAAGTCGTAATTCACTTCCGGGTGGCCGCTTTTCAGGAACTTGATGCGCTCTTCGAGCAGCGCGTTCAGATCC
>Ga0335077_10012901_pt1 | contig 10451 bp, 11 predicted proteins | sample Lox_Sample_31_FD_207151 | JGI IMG/M metagenome (GOLD analysis project Ga0335077, IMG submission 207151) | Soil microbial communities from Loxahatchee National Wildlife Refuge, Florida, United States - Lox_Sample_3.1 | ecosystem: Environmental > Terrestrial > Soil > Wetlands | place: USA...
GCCCGCAGACCGTCCCAGCCGGGCTGATCACCGAGGAGATGCTGTCCGCCCACGACTGGTACAAGACGTTCGCGGCCCTCGCGGGGGCATCGGACAAGGTGCCCACCGACCGCCCGCTGGACGGCGTCGACGCGTCGAAGTTCCTGCTCGGCGAGAGCAAGCGCACCGGCCGGGAAGACCTCGTGTTCTTCGGGCCGGACGGGTCGATCATGTCGGCCAAATGGCACAACATCAAGATATGGCTCCGCTACGCCCAGGGCTTCGACAAACCGATCGTCCGCCCGCACATGCCAATCGTCTACGACCTGGGCAGCGACCCCGGCGAGAATTACAACCTCTTCGACGACAAGATGGACGTTGGCTGGGAAGCGGGCATCGTGCTGCCGGCCGTCTTCGAGTACGAGAAGAGCTTCGCCCAGTACCCGAACATCAAGCCCGGCCAGGAATTCACCGGCTACCCGGCTGAACCCTCCGCAGCAAGCCCGTGACGAAGCCGAACCCGACGGTGGAGAAAACGGTCACCGTGAAGTACAAGGCGTCCGTGCCGGTCAGCGGCTAAGGGAAGCTCACAGCCGAGGCTCGTTCCATCAGGAAACACGTTGAGGCGAACAGCAGCAGGCCCTGACGGGTCATGTTGTCCCCGCGAATTCCCAGGCTCCGCGAATTCCGCTAGGAGGTGTCAAGGCGATCAATGGCTGGCTGGTGCCGCTTCGGCGGCGTGTTTCTGCCTCGGATTCGTACCGCAGTTAGCGTGATTCGAGGCAGCTATATACTCCGGTTTGGGTGATGACGGACCGGCGCCTGGCTGACAGCCTGACGTAGCGGCCACCTACGGCCGATGCGTATACACAAATTCGCCCAGCGATCAATGGGCGACATTAGAGGAGGTCGGCATGTCCAGTTCCGGTAACACGTTCATCCTGGTGGCGACATACCCAAGTGAGGGAGCGGCACGGGACGACTATCAGGTCGTGAAGGACGCGCACGCGGCGGGCCTGGTCGGTTCCTACGATGCAGCCGTCGTCACCAAAGACGCGAGCGGCAAGATCCACGAGAACAAGGATGAGACAGCCACCCGCCATGGTGCCTGGTGGGGCGTAGCCGCCGGAGCGGCCGTCGGGGTCATCTTCCCGCCTGCGGTCCTGGGTGCGGCCGCAGTCGGTGGCGTCGTCGGCGGGGTCAGCGGGCACCTGGCCAAGGGGATGTCGCGGTCGGATGCTAAAGAGCTCGGCGATTTCATCGACCCGGGCGAGGCCGGCCTTATCGTGGTCGGCGAAGGTAAAGTCGAGGACGCGATCAAGAAGGCCGTGACCAGGGCGGAGAAGCAGACGACCCAGCAGCTTAACGTGGATCCAAAGGACATCGACCGCACTTTGCAGGAAGCCGTCAAAGAAATGTAACCCGCCGCTCCTCTATGTCCGTGCCTGCCTGCGACATACTGAGCTTTGCTCATTTCCGGGGAAAACGAAGGCGAGCGGACCGCCCGCTCAGGACGTACGGCAGGACGTTTGACCTCCACTGCTAACACACGGTCGGGGGAGGTTGAAGTGCTGATCGGTGGCTGGGCTCTCGAGTGAACCTCCGCCGTAACGCTGCTGGACGGCAGCAATAGAAGCGTTCTATGGAACGCGGAGAGGACCTTGTCGTGCTTTTTCTCTTGTGGATCTTGTGTGCTCTTATTTGGATCGCAATCGCGTTCTGGCCCGCACGTGTTGCTGGCCGAAAGGGTCACAGCTTCATCGGGTACTTCATCTTCAGCTTGATCTTCTTCCCGGCCGCGCTCATCGTCGCGTACCTCGTGCCACCGAGGGCTGTGGCAGTCAGGTAATTCCTGAGAGTGCTAGGCCAGGAAATGACTGGCCTTGCCCTGGGGTCTGGCCGTGATCTGGAGAAGTGTCCTGCGTCATCGGGGGCATGACCCATCAACGGATCGCTTCTGGACATATGACGCGACATTCTGAGGCATATCTGGGGGCGCTGGGCCGGCCAGCAGTCTATCGACAACAGCGCGAAAGGCTGCTGGCCGGTGTCTGGTGCATCCGTACCGCTGCCCAGCTCGATGAGGATCGACGTGTTCATCTGGCCTGGCCGGATGAACGGCGCTGACCCCATGAACGTGATGGTCAAATCTCAAGGCGAGCCCTTCACACACGGGGCGGCTGAACGGCGAGGTGGAACGCTCTCATCGCATCGACGCCGAGGAGTTCTACCGCCTCCTCGAAGGCCAGGTCATCGACGACACCAACCTCTTCAGCCAGAAGCTCTAGGAACGGGAGGACTACTACAACTACCATCGCCCCCACGGCGCCCCCGGCGGCCAGACCCCCTGCGAACGCCTACGCCAGAAAGCAGCAGACCCACTGTCATAGGCCTCCGTCAGCTGCACACCTGCTCGACGGCATCGAAGGCGAGAACGATCGGGCACAGACGGGCACGGGGTCACCGAAACGTCGCCTCGCGCATGGCCACGGCTGCAGCTCCGGTGACCGGGGCGATCCTCGCGGCCAGCGCCTCCCGGCTGGGCAGCGCCCCCAGACCCGCGGCGGCCAGCGCCCGCGTGGCCGGATCCGCGGCGAGATCGGACACGACGCCCTCGGGCGCGCAGCAGGCCGGTTCGGTGCACAGGTAGGACCAGTAGCGGCCGTCCTCGATGCGCAGCACGTCATGCAGGCGCACACCGGCCATGGGCGCGGCGGCACGGAAGGCGTCGGCGAGTGGGGTAACCCGTGGGCCCCGCCCGTACCCAACCACCACGGCGAGTGGCAGTTCCTGATGGGCCAGGACGCTCAGGGCATGCCCGGCGATCGCCTCCACCGAATCACCTGGGCGGTCTGGCAGGTCGTAGCGGAACGCGAGCTGGACCCGGCCCTGCGCCGTGATGCCGACCACGACGAGGCTGTCTTCGGGAGTGAAGCCGAGCAGGGGCGGGATGGTGGCGAGTAAACCGGCGACGGAGCTGATCCGCACCGGCGGACGCGCAGAGGAAGCATTCATCGGGGATTCCTTCCGGGAGACGCAGCAGGACAGGGGATCGGGGCATGCCGAAGCGGGAGCGGGCTGGGGTGCCCGCCCCCGCCCCGGGTGGGTTCAGGACGTGGTGACTCCGCGAACGACCTCGGCCTCGGCCTGCTCGCCGGCCGGGAGGTCGCTGGGCTGGCCCTTCGCGGCGGCGGCGCGGGCGGCCTTCCGCTTCGCGAAGCCGGTGTGCAGGGTGTCGAAGGCCATCGACGCGGCGATCTCGCGGGCCCGCAGGCTGACCCGGGCGCGGGGCTCACCGGACCCGTTCGCGGCCCAGGCTTCGGCCATCAGGTCATCGGCCAGGACGGTGACCCGGTCGCCCTTCCCGACCGAGGCGGCGGTCCGCTCCGCGAGCAGGCCGAAGGCGGTGACCTTCACCCAGCGGGTGACGCCGTCCCCGCCCGGGATGCGGGAGGGCAGGTCGACGGCCAGGCGCAGCTCGACGCCGATGGAACCGTCGCGGGTGCTGAAGGTGCGGGGCTCGTCGCCGAGGCGGCCGGTGACGGTGACGGTGATCGGGTTCACGGGGTTCCTCCCTGGTGCGGTGACCGGGAGGGCTGGCCGCCCTGGTGGCGGCCCGGGACTGCGGGGCCCTTCCCGGCGGTCAGATGTCCGCGTCGCGCAGGAAGGGGACCGGCAACCGGCCGGCCGGGCGGGCAAGATGTTTCCTAGCGGGCAAAGGAAAGGCAGCGCCGGCGAAGCCGGCACCAAAGAACGCCCGCGGCTCGGGGAAAGATCTCTGACCGCCCGGAGTGAGCGCAGCGAGAGGCCGGTTGCGGGACACGACGCAGCGGCGCAAGCTGACAAGCCGGGAAGGAATGAACCGCAGTCCAGCCGCCAGGGCAGGCCATCCGGATATCCCCATGCGGCCAGGATGACCCCTGCCGGCCAGTAAGCCACTACCGGACCGGCACTGGACCTGCCAGCTCATCCGCGTGTCCGCAGCCAACGATGCCGCGAAGCCGTGCTCGGCCCGCCACGGAGGTGGAGCCTAGCCTGGTGTGATGGAGGAACCCGACCACGCGGTCGCCGCACGGCGTTACGCAGAAGAGGCCCGGAGCGGAAACGGCGGCGACCCGGTCGTGCTGGCCGTCCTGGCTCAGACTGAGGCCCTGTTAGCCGTTGCCGCGGCCGTCGACCGTCTCGCGGCAGTGCTCAATGGACCGGACGCGCCTACGCTGTCACCGGCTGAAGGTCAGGCCTACCGGGTCGAGGATATCCGTCGTCAGCATCCCAATGCCTACATGCCGTGGACCGCCGAAGCCGATGCCGCGCTGTTGGCAGCCCATCAGGCTGGTCATGACGTCGCCGCGCTCGCGGACACCTTCGGCCGCCAGCCATCCGCGATCCGCTCCCGGCTGAACAGGCTTGGCGCAAATGCCCCTGCCGCACAACAGGGCGACCCCGGCCTGCACACCGGCTCGGGCACACCGCGATGACCACCGGCCAGGAAGCAGGCCAGTGATGCGGGTCGTGCCGTTGTCAGATCATCCCGGCGCCATGCTTCAGCACACGCAGCAGCGGCGCGCTGCCGGACCGGGATATGCAGCTCGCCCACGAGGGGCACTCGCCATGCACCCCGAACGCGCAGCCCGGGCACGGGACACGCGGGATCAGGCCCGGGCCCAGCGCCGCTGGGCCGCATGGCTGCGCGGGGTCTTCGCCGTGTGGCGGGCGGACGGGCAGATCCCGGCGGCCCGCCTCCCGGCGAGCCAGCCGACGGATGAGGAGCAGAGACTGGCGGCCGGAGCCGCCGGGGAACGCCTGGTCGCTGACGCACTGGGCCGGGTGCTCGATGACACATGGACCCTGGCCCGTGGCTATGTCAACCGCCGCGGCGAGATCGACCATGTGCTGCTCGGCCCCCGCGGGCTGTTCGCCATCGAAGTGAAGAACCAGAACGCCACGATCGACTGTCACGGCGACCAGTGGTGGTCCACCAAATACGACAAGTACGGCAACCTTGTGAGGCCGCGGCAACAGATGTCCAACCGGCAGGGACGCTCGCCCAGTGTCCAGCTCAACGAGCCTGCCGGCCAGCTTGAGGGCTTCCTGCGCCCCCGCGGCCACCCCGCCGTCACGGTGGGGCGCGTCGTCGTGCTCACCCATCCCCGCGCCCAGCTGCGCAGCTGCGCAGCTGCGCCCAGCCGACCGTGCACGTGTGCACCTCCGTACGGCAAATCCTCAATCTGCTGAACGCCTCTACGGTGTCAATCGTCACCGCCTAGTGCGCGGAGCTTGAGCGGCTGATCGTCCGGGACCACCGCTTCCACGAAAGGCGGCGCTCACCCTGACTGCCCACCATCTTCTGGAGCCGACCCGGACGACAGGTAGCTGGCCGCCTCGGCGGCATCGGTGACGAGCACCGCTTCACCACCACGGATGAGGAGATGGCAGCCGGCCGACGTCGCGGACGTGACCGGGCCGGGAACAGCCATCACCGGCCGGCCGAGTTCGCTGGCTCGTCGGGCGGTGACGAGGGTGCCGCTGCGCCGGGCGGCTTCCACGACGAGGGTCCCGCGGGCGAGTGCGGCGATGAGCCGGTCCCGGACCAGGAACCGCTGACGGGCGGGCGGCGTGCCAGGCGGGTACTCGCTGACCACCGCACCATGGCTCGCAACGTCATCGAACAAACCGGCGTGCTCACGCGGGTAGGCGAGGTCCGGGCCGCAGGCGAGCACTGCCACGGTGCGGCCGCCACAGGCCAGAGCGGCGCGGTGGGAAGTGACGTCGATGCCGTAGGCACCGCCAGAGACGATCACCCAGCTGCTGGCGCTGAGTCCGGCAGTGATCTCGGCGCACATGCGGGTGCCGTAGGCGGTGGCGGCCCGGGAGCCGACCACCGCGACCGACTGGCCGCACACGTCTCGCAGGTCCACCGTGCCCCGCACCCACAGGGCGTAGGGACGGGCAGGGCCAAGGTCATCGAGCTGTCCCGGCCAGCCGGGGTCACCTGGGCAGAGCAGGTGAATGTCACGAGCCTTAGGAGAGCCGAGCCCCGTCCCAGCCGGGATGGCGGCCAGCCTGAGCCGCCACTGCGCCAGAGCTGGTCCGATCCTGGCCTGCTGACCTGGGTTCAGCTGCCGGTACACGGCGCCTGGCAGGGAGCCGGACTGGATAGCGGCCACGATCTCGCACGGATCGACTGCCTGCAGGAGGCCGCCAAGGAGTGGGTCGGCGGGGTCAGCGACGTAGGTCAGGACGGCTCGTGCGGCCCGGCAATCGCCTGGGCGGGTGTTCAGCTCCGGTGGTGAAGTCTGCATCGTGAGTCTCCTTCCGAAAGGGACCCGCCAGCCGTCTGGGCTGATGGGCCGCTGGTCTGGCGCGAAGCGAAAGAGGGAGGGCCGCCAGCGGCTGTCACTGGCGGCCCTCCCCGGTGGTGGTTATCAGGCAGCAGTCGGCTCGGTGATGTCCGGGACGTCTCCGGTTCCCGACTGGTCGTCATCAGCGGGCAGCGAGTCTTCGGCCGGGATGTCACCGGTCCACGGGACGCCATCGGTCACGGCCTGCTCGATCGGGGTCAGGGTGTGGCCGATGCTGGCCAGGAAGGCCAGGTATTCACTGGCCTGGGTGCGGGGGCAGGGGCTGTAGCGGTTATCGGTGCGCCAGGTGTTCCGGCCTTCGCCCTGGGTCATCGCGTACTCGTAGGTGACAGCGATGGGGGCCAGGATCAGCAGCGGCAGCCGACCCGCCGCGGTGGTGCCGCAGATCTCCAGCCACTTCGCCGCGTCCTGCCGGGTGACCTCCGTGAAGCTCATCCGGCCAGGGGCGATGGACAGCCCGGTGCGCAGCGGCTCGGGCATGGTCAGCAACGCCCGGGCGACGAACTGAGCCACCTCACGTGGTGCGGCGCGGCGGGCGAACAGCTCGTCGGCGAGCCAGCGCTTACGCACCTCGGCCGCGGCCTGCCAGGCCCTGTTCCCCTCGATGACGAGCCTGCGCGTCGGGTCGGGTGGCTCATCGGCCGGGCTGGGCGGCATGCCGGGTTCTGGCGTGTCCCCGCCGGCTGCACCGTCAGCACCGGGCGGGGTGGGCCGGGATGACAGGCTGGCGCGCAGGGTGTGGCCGTGCTCTTCGGGACTGACGCAGTAGTAGACGGCGTTCCGCAGGTCCCAGGAGATGAAGTACGCGCCCCGGCCGGTGCAGGCGGCGTGGGCCTCGGGGGTGAGGTCCTCCCCGCCGTGCAGCAACTGGGACAGCCGCACCGCCCCAGCGGGCAGCTCTGTGGTGATCTGAACACCGGCGGCCTGCAACTCGTCGAGCAGCCGCTGGTGCTCAGCGGCCTCGGCGCGCTGCTGGCGGATCCGCTCGGCCTCGTATTGGACGTTGTACCCGCGGTGCAGGGCATCCAGGATCCGTGACACCGCGCCTACGTCCCCGTCGAACTCGGCCAGCAGGGCCAGGTGCTCGAGGTCGAGCTGCCGGGTGAGGTCCCCGGCGGCGGACCGGGTCTCCGGCGAGATCTGGGCCACCGTCAGCGCGGTCTTGATCTCGTCGGCCTTCCGCCCGGTGGTCTTCCGAATCCGGGTCCGGGAGGCACCGGCCTCGTGGGCGGCGAACAAAGCGGCGGCTTCCTCGACCGGGACGAAGTTCTTCCGGTAGGCGCCGCCGTTGGCCAGCACCATGTCCAGGTACTGGCCGGCCTCATCACCGGCGCGGTCTGGATCGAGGTCACAGGGCACGGCCTCCAGCCCGGCCTTCACTGCTGCGGCTAGCCGACGGTGCCCCTCAATGACCCGGTAGCCGCCGTCACTGACGGTGGTGACCAGCAGCGGGACCCGGACGCCTGCGCTGGCGATCGAGGCGCAGAATTCCGGGGTCAGGTCCAGGTCTTCCCGGACGTTGCCCGGGTGGGCGGTCAGCTCGCTGACCGGGATCAGCCGTTCGCAGCCAGCCCGTGGCTGCGCACCAGCATCCGCGGGCTGAACGTCGTTCGTCTCAGCCGCGCTGTCTGGGGTGACTTCGGGCAGGTCAGACATGGGGATTCTCCTTACGATGAGGGTGGGGTGGGGAAGGGAGGGCCGGCGACGGAGTCAGGCCGGCTGGCCGTCATCGGGACCGACGGGGCGCAGAAGGGCGCCGTCGAGGGTGACGGTGAGGGTGCTGCGCTCGGCGTCGGTCCCGGTATTGATCTGGATTAGCAGCCCCGTGCCGCTGGGGGCCTGCCGGACGTACACCGAGGTGTCACCGGCGTCTACGCACGCGACCGGCCAGCCGAGCGCGGTCTCGGCCGTGGTGACCTCGATGTCCCGTACCCGGGCCATGGGACGGCCGGTCAGGGTGAGGATCTGGGCAATGTCGGCCAGCGCGGCGCCGCCTGGTTCAGCCGTGGTCAGAAGGACGTGAATGTCGTTCAGCGCCGCCGTGTCGGTGTAGTGGGACGGGCCACGCGGCCGCAGCGGCGTGACGACCCGGTCGGTCATAACAGCCTCCAAAAGGGATAGAAAGCAACCGGCTCCCTCGTGCGGCACGGCACGGGGAGCCAGCGGGGCGGTGGACGGTCAGGCAGCGGCGGCCAGTTCGAGGGCACGCAGCGCCATCGACTCCATCTCGTGGGCAGTGTCGGCGTCGTCCTGGATCTGCGCGACGCTGGTCACGGCGTGCATGACCCCACCGGCGGTGACGTCGCCGCCGCGGATGAAGTGGTCCAGGATGTCGTGCTGCTGGGCATCGGTGAACCGCAGCCGCTGGGACACCGTCCGGATGGTCTCCTGCGGATCTGCCACCGGGTTCCCGGCGTCGCGTTCCATCGCCCGCACCGCCCGCTGTACATAGGCCGGGTCCAGGAACGTGGAAACGCCGTCGGTGGTCTTCGCCGTGATCAGCGCCAACGTCTTATCCAGCGTGTTCCCCGACCAGGTGACCACGCCTTCCTCGTGCCGCTCACCCAGGTGCACGGCGCGCATCGCGTCGCGGGTGATGGTCATCCCGTTCCGGCACACCTGCACGACCAGCCGCGGGGTGAGGGTGAACGCGCCGCATCCGGTCTCGCTGTTCGTGATCACGAACCCGGAGAACACGACTGGGTTGTCCGCCCCGGCCGCGCCAGTGAATGGGCTGCGGTACCCGGCCAGCAGCACCGGCGCCAGCACCTGGACCTCTTCGCAGACGATCCGGACGTACATCCGCCGCTCGGTCAGGTCGCACCCGTCGATGTGGACCGGGTAGCCGGAGGCGCGGACGCCGTCGAGCGCGGCCAGCAGCACGTCGAGATTGTCGATGATCTTGTAGCCGTCGGACAGGAACGCCCGCGCCGCCCCGCCACCGCTGTCGCCGCGCAGGCAGCGGATCAGGAACTTCCGCTCGTCCCCAGCTAGCCAGCCGTTGACGTTCGCGTCGTACAGCTCGGGCTTCTGCTCGCGCAGCTTCCGCAGGTAGGCGCCAGGGATGCCGAGCTTCTCCGCCACCCCCTGATCACAAACATCGGTCGGCACGTACGTCCCGGCCGTCATGGTGACGCCGCCGGGCCCGAGGACCGGTTCGGTCTCCCGCACCACCAGCTCCGCGCCGTCGGCGTGGATCGCGGTGGCGGGGGCGACGATGTCGACCTTCCGGGCCTGCTGGTCCCGCAGCAGCGCGGCGAGATCCTCCAGCGTGGCATTCCGGGCACCCGGCAGCTGGGGTGCCGAAGAGGTACTGATGGTCATGGGCCGTCCTTCCGCAGACGATGAACTCGTCCGGGTGGCGGGTGCCTCCCGGCGGTCTGGGCAGCAAGGCGCCGTTCAGGGCCGGGGCCCGCACCTACCGGCCGGCCCGGGCGGGCAAGATGTTTTCCCCGCGGGCCCGGCACGCAGCGCCGGCAAAGCCGGCACCATCCGGCCCACGGACGGTCAGCAGCCGCGCAACCAGCACCACCACGGCCCGCGGGTCCAGGAAAAGATCTCTGCCCGCCCGAAGCGAGCGCAGCGAGAGGCCGGTTGCGGGACACGGCACAACGGCGCACGCTGATCCGGCCGGGAGGCACCATCGCCACCGGCGGAGTCTTAATCCAGTGGGCCTATGAGACCGACGCGCAGCCAGACCCAGGGTGCGTCGCACGTCGAGTAAGGCACAGTGATGGGCTGAGGAGCGTCCAGCGAGACCTGGCTCACGACGGGTCAAGCACTACAAGTTGAGGAGGCAAGAGCTATGCGCCAGCACCTACGACTTCCTCTACTGAGAATAGGCAGTCACTATCTTGGTCTCTCAGACGCAACAGTGACGTTAGCGCTGACTGAAGAGTTGCAGGTCCTATCCGGTCCATACGGTACTGCTCCGGTACCGGAAGAGCCCGAGTTAGTCGCACCAAGTACGGATACTCCAGTTTCGGCTCTTCTGCCGTTCCCGTGATGGGGTGTTCGTGTTGATGCCTGGCGTGTCGTTCTAAAGCGGACACGCCGTCCCCGGTTAGCGTGCTGGCTTGCCAGAGTCAGTTACGCGGTGTCACCGGGGGA
>Ga0335077_10012902_pt1 | contig 10451 bp, 4 predicted proteins | sample Lox_Sample_31_FD_207151 | JGI IMG/M metagenome (GOLD analysis project Ga0335077, IMG submission 207151) | Soil microbial communities from Loxahatchee National Wildlife Refuge, Florida, United States - Lox_Sample_3.1 | ecosystem: Environmental > Terrestrial > Soil > Wetlands | place: USA: Florida...
CTTTTCCCAGCGCAGCACGAGGGCGGTCGCTTCGTTCGTGGGCTCGTCGAACGTGTAGGCGAGCCGCTCGACGAACTCCGCCTGCTCGGGCCGGGCGCTGACGCGGACGACGTCCTCTTTCTGGTCGTAGCTGAAGCTCCCCCAGGCCTTCGACTCCGAGCTCAGGACCACCGTCCAGTCTCCCTCCGCCGGCAGCATGTGGAGGCCGTACGTGCCGGCAGGCACCGCCTTCCCGCCGAACGTGAACGGCGTCGAGGCGAAAAGCGTCGTGTTCTCGTTCGCGCCGGCGCGCCAGACGTCGCCGTACGGCACCAGCTCGCCCCAGACCTTTCGCTTGTTCACGGCAGGGCGGTGGTACGTGACCTCGAACTCGGCCAGCCCGACGCTCTGACTGACCGACGCCTTCGGGCTCGCCTGCGGCAGCACGAGCGGCACCTGACCGGAAGCCGTGGGGGCGAACGCGAGAAAAACAGGGGTGAAAGCGATCAGGGCGGTTCGGAAGCGTTTCATGAGATGCCTCCCTCCGGGCGACGCCGTTTTTCCTAGAAGGTGAATACGGAACGAGGGCCCGAGGGTTTCTTACCTGCCCCGAAACTCCCTCTTCTCTTCCAGCTTCCCGTCGCGCAGCGTGTAGAGGCGGTCGCCCGCGACGCCCTCGAAGCCCAACGTGGGGACGGTTCCTCCTGGCGGGATGACCTCGATCCTCGCCGTCGACTCCTCGCCGAGCCCGAAGTGGAGCGGCACCCACGCCCCCGAGGCATACGAGGGCCGGAGGATGAACTCCTGCACCTGGCGGACACCGCCCGCGGTCACGGCGACCTTCGTGCCGAGAACGGTCCGGCGGTCCGCCCCCGCGACTGGCAGGATCTCGAGCGCATGGCCGCGCGCTGACGTGGAGTTCTTCATGAGGTGGATTCCGCCCGCGACGGCCGCGAGCACGACGTCGAGGCGGCCGTCGCCGTCCACGTCGCCGACGGCGAGCCCCCGGGCCGAGAGCCGCAGGGCCGCCCAGTCGCCGGATCCGGCCGTGACGTCCGCGAGGCGGCCCTGTCCTTCGTTGTGCCAGACGAGCGGCGGCTGCCTGTAGCGCCGGTCGCCGAACCCGTAGAGGCCGAGGCCGCCCTTCCGGAACAGCTTCGCGAAGGTGAGGAGAATGCGCGGCACGAGGTGGCCGGACGCCGCGACGAGATCCGGGTGGCCATCGTCGTCGAAGTCCCCGAAGTCGGTTCCCCACTGGACGTACGGGAACGAGGCGCGATCCACCCCGGAAGCCTCGGTCACGTCGTCGAAGAGAACCCCGTCCACGTTTCGATACAGCGTGTCCGGCTCTCCCGCGAAGTTCGTGACGAGGATTTCCGGCCTGCCGTCGCCGTCCACGTCTCCGATCGCGATTCCCATGCCGGCGCGCACGGGCTTCTGCTCACGGGCGCCCGCGCCCGTCTCCAGCGTCACGTCCTCGAAGGTGCCGTCGCCGCGGTTGCGGTAGAGGACGTTCGTCGAGCGGTCGTTCGAGACGTAGAGATCCGGCCGGCCGTCGCCGTCGTAGTCGAAGAAGACCGCCCCGAGCCCGCGGCCCTCCGCGTTCGTGACGCCGGCGGATTTCGCGCACTCGTGGAAACGCCCCGCGCCATCCTGCACGAGCAGCGTGGCCGGCTGCCCGGGGTAGTCCTCCGGCATTCGCACCTGGAGCGGTGGAAAGGACTGTTCCTTCCTGTAGTCGGTGTCGAGATACCCGACGACGTAGAGGTCCACGCGCCCGTCCCCGTTCAGGTCGCCCGCCGCCAGCCCCACGGCATAGCCCGGCGCGACGAGCCCGCGGGCGGCGCCCTCCTCGCGAAAGGTCCCGTCTCCGAGGTTCTTCCAGAGCGTCGTTCTGCCCACGCCCGTGACGACGAGATCGAGGCGTCCCGAGCCCTCGAGGTCCACCCACGACGCGCCCATCGTCCAGCCGCACGACCGGATTCCCGAGCGCACCGTGACGTCCTCGAACGTGCCGTCGCCACGGTTGCGGTAGAGGACCCCGCAGGGCCCCGCCTCCGGCTTCTTCCCGTTCGCGACGGAGCCCGTGAAGAAGAGGTCGAGGAATCCGTCCCCGTCGAAGTCCCCCATCGCCACGGCCGCGCCCATCGTCGCGAGATTTCGCCCGCGGCGCAGGTCGGTGTCGAACTTGAATTTCAGCCCGGCGCGCTTCGTCACGTCGGTGAAGCGGATGGGAGGAATCGAAGAGGAAGAAGAAGAGGAAGAGGAAGATTCTTCGAATGAGTAAGAGAGCAGCGGAAGGAGGAGAAGCGCTCCGAGAAATGCCGCCGCGGAATACCTCTTCACCCTTCTAAGAAAAAACACCCTCACCCGAGCCCCACTGTAGGTCGTCGCAGTCGGCCCGGCTCACGAGCGAGCAAGACTATTTCTCTCCGAGCGCGTCCCGGAAGCGCTCCGGCCCCACCTCTCGCGTGAGCGTCTCCTCGAGGAACTTCGGATCGGGATGGTGCTCGGACGCGGGATAGGGGTACGCCGACATCGCGTGGAACGGCCAGGGGTCGTACGACTGGCCCGTGACGGTGTTCTTGTCGAAGTCCTTGTCCCAGCCGTCGGAGACGAGGACGTAGTCCCGGCGCCAGCCGGGCGCGAGCGGCGGCAGCCTCGAGGCGTCGTAGGCGATGCGGATCGCGTCGCCGCCCTTGAAGGCGACCCAGCGGTCGTCGGTCTTCGCGAGCATCTCCGTGACGTCGCCGAGGCGCGTGAGCCGGCCCCTCACGTCTTCCCAGCGCGGAGCGGTCGAGACGTCGCCGTGGTCGAACACCTCGGGGCCGTCCGGCGTCTCGCGATACCCGCGCGGGAAGCCGCGCTCGGAGAGGACGGCCGAGGACGGCGCGAGCGGCGTCGTGACGACGTCGACGGCGGGATCGTTCACCGTGACGAAGGCCTCGTCCCAGAAGATCGCCATCGTCGTCCGGATGCGCACGCGCGGGTCCTTCGGGTCGACGAGGCCGGTGAGGTCGACCGGCATCGTCTTCGTCTTGCCCGCCGGAAACCCGAACGACTCCATCGCGACCTTCCAGCCGCCCGTGCCGTCGGGAATCTCGAGGAGCGGCGGGAGTTGCGCGAGATCCCTCCGCTGCGAGAGCGAGACGTTGATGGACGTGTCCGTGTAGAAGATCCAGCCCGTGAGGAAAAGGACGATGCGATCTCCCGCTTTCACGTCGCCCAGGTCGAGCACGAGGGAGTGCTCCCGCCTCACGCCCTGATAGAACATCTCGGGCCCCGGACCGACGTAGACCCCATCGCGGCGCGCGAGCCTGCTCGTCACGTCCTCGGAGCGGCCGGAGGCGTCCGAGAAGGCGGCGCGCAGGGGCCGCGGGCGTGCCACCGTGAAGAGCTTCTTCTCGGTGACGCCCGGAATCATCCTCTCGTTCGGGACGACGCCCGTGCCCTCGGGATGGTCGACGGCCACGAGCGTCGCCTCGTCGAGGAAGGCGACCTCCCACAGCTCCTCCGTGTAGTCGATGAGGAGGCGGCCGTTCGCGTCGGGCTTCAGGGTGTCGCCGCCGATGAAGAGCCACTCGCGCGTGTCCGCGCCGGCGAGGTGGACGCCGTCGTAGAGAAGCCCGATCGGAGAGCGGCCCAGCGCGTCCGAGACGAAGCTCCAGACCCCGGTCTCGCCGTTCTGCGCGTACACGAAGGGGCACGAGCCCTTGAGCTGCTGGACCTCCTTCACGACGGATCTCGACCTCTGGTCGAACAGGTTCTGCGGCACGCCGTTCGTCCACAGGGCCCGCACGACGTCGGCCTTCGTGCGCGCGCCGAGGCCGAAGTGCGTGGGCACGACATCGACCTGACGCGCGACGTACAGGCTGCCCGCCTTCACCTCGACGAGGCTGCCGATGCCGCGCTTGTTCACCTTGCCCGAGCCCGTCTGCAGCCCCTCGAGGACGACGTCCAGCCAGCCGTTCGCGTTTCCGCCGTCGTTGACGAGCACGCTGGTCTTCCCGCCGGCCGAGACGAGGAGGTCGAGATCGCCGTCCCGATCCACGTCGTACGCGAGAAGGCCGTCGATCTTCGCGAGGCCCGTGGAGAACGAAGTGGAAGAAGATTTCTTTGAACGTGAAGAGAAGACCGGCCATTCCGCGAACCTGCCGCCGCCTTGATTTCGATACGCGCGCAGTTCGGCGCCTCCCGCACCCGTCCCTTCGGTGGCCGCGATCACGTCCGGGAAGCCGTCGTTGTCGAAATCCCCGAGCACAACCGCCCGCATCGCGGTCGAGGCGGCCGACGCGTCGAGCCCGCTCCCCGCGCCTTCCGAGAAATTCCCGTCCCCCTTCCCCAGCAGCAGCCGTAATCCTTTCGACGTCGCGACGACGATGTCCGGGATTCCGTCCGCGTTCACGTCCTCGACCGCGAGGTCGGTCGCGCCCGACACGCCCAGCGGGACGCTCCGGAAGACGCCCTGGCGGAGATTCAGCCTCAGGACGAGGTCGCCCTTCGCGTCGATCGTGACGAGGTCCGGATCGCCGTCGCGGTCCACGTCGGAGACGACGGCCTTCTTCGACGTGAACCTCGCGTCGCCCGTCTTCGGGGTCACGTCCGTGAACGTCCCGTCGAGGTTGTTGCGCAGGAGCTGATCGGGCACGGCGGCCCCGAAGAGGTAGACGTCGAGGTCGCCGTCGAGGTCGAAGTCGAAAAAGACGGCGGCGGTGAAAGGTGCCGGCACCGGATAGAGAACGGCCGTGCCGGAGTTCGCCAGGTCGACCTTTCTAAGAATCCTCCCGAGTTCCTCTTCGAACGCAGCCGGCGGACGGAACGAGACCGGAATGGACGGACCCGCGCCCGCGCGGAGCCCCTCCTCCACCTTCGAAGAAAATCTTTCGAGGGGCAGTCCGAGGACCTGTGTGAAGACCTCGCCGAGCGACTGCTGGTAGCGCGGCGTGACGCGCAGGACGTTCTCGAGGATGCGAACCTTGACGGTCGCGCCCCTGACGTCGCCGCCGCGGAGGAGAGTCCTGGCCTCGCCGAGAAACTGACGCGCGCGCGCGTCGCCGTCCGAGACGAGAGGGTCCAGCTCGGCGAGACCCTTCGACAGGGCGGCGCTCTCTCCCGCCTCCCCTTCGAGGACGAGGAGCTTGAGGCGCGCGGGCAGGTTCGAGGGCGACCGGACGACGACCTCGGCTAGGCGCGCGCGGCGGGCGGCCTTGTCGGACGGCGACGCAGCCGGATCCGTCTCCACGCTTCGCGCGAAGCGCCAGCGCGACTCGAGGTCCCGCGGGTCGAGGGACGCGGCCTTTTCGAGAGCGGCCCGGGCGGCGCCAGGCCGGTTTCGCTCGTTCTCGAGAGCCGCCCGGATCGCGAGAAGGTCCGCCCGATCTCCGGGAGCGAGCGCCTTGCCGAGGAGCGCCTCCGCGCCCGGCAGATCCTTCTCGCGGAGCGCGGCGATCGCGCCGTTCGCGAGGGGCAGCGCCTCGCCCGGCAGCGCTTCCGCCAGCTTCGCGAAGGTCGCGCGCGCCTCCTTCGACCGGTCCTCCTCGAGCTGCGCGAGCCCCACGTTGCGCAGGGTCAGGATGCGCGACGCCTGCTCGGGGGAGAACCGGAGAGAAGAGGAATTTTCTGCTGAAGATGAAGAGGGCAAGGCGACGGTCGCGGCAAGAAGCGCGAGGGCGACCCACCGGCTGCGTCCGAAGAGAGACCGGTTCCTAGAAAGGGTACTGACGAAAAAACGCTTCATCGAGCGGGATTATGACCGTTGAGCGGCCACCCGCTGCGCTTCGGCGGCCCCACGCTGTCCTATTCACCTTCTAAGAAAATCTCTCTTCGGAGCTTTCCCCTGAACCCAGGTGACCAGCGAACCAGCCGGAACGTCTCTGAGCTCTTGCTTGCTCCCATCCGGCCAGCGGACCTCGATGACGTCAGCCTGTTTCGCGCCGCCGAGGCCGAAGAGGAGGTCGTGCGAGGACTGCGAGAGGTACGACGAGCCCGCGCGCACCTCGCGGAGCTGGACCTTCCCGTTCACGAACAGGCGCACCACGGCGCCGAGGGCGTCGCGGTTCATGCCGCGATCGGCGGAAAGCCGGACGACGACTCGCCCGCCTGCGCTCCCCCACCCGTTTCGATAGACGAGCAGCGGCCCGCGGAAGCACGAGACGACGATCTCCGGGGCGCCGTCGCCGTCGAGGTCCGCGTACGCGAGGCCGCGCGTGTCCTCGAGCGTATCGAACCCTTCCACGAACGCCCGCTCCTCGAACGTCCCGTCGCCCCGGTTCCAGAACAGCTTCTTCGGCGTCCGCGAGGCCATGCCGTTCACGCCGAAGTCGATGCCTCCCCACACGCCGTCGTGGAAGTTCACGCCCTCGCGACCCATCAGGTTCCAGAAGGAGATCTCGTCGTCGACGCCCGTCGTCGCCCGGTACATGCCGTTCACGACGAGGAGGTCCTCGCGGCCCTTGCCGTCGAGGTCCACGAACTCGGTGCCCCAGGCCCAGCCGCCGTCCGCGACTCCGGCCGCTTCCGACACGTGCGCGAACTCCAGGCCTCCGAGATTGCGGAAGAGAGCGTCTCCGCCGGAGCGCCGGCGCATGATCTTCGCCATGTACGGCCGCACGAGGCCGGCGCCCGGAAGCGGCGGCATGGGCCAGCGCGAGTCGTTCAGGATCCAGCGATAGGGCGTCCAGTAATCCGAGACGTGCAGGTCCCACCGGCCGTCCCCGTCGTAGTCTCCCCACGCGACGCCCATCCCGTAGCCCTCGTCCTCCGTGCCGCTCCTCCGGGCGATGTTCACGAAGAACGGGTGGCCGGGGGTGGAGCGGTTCTCGAAGAACCCGTGCCTGCCGAAGTCGTTCGCGACGTAGAGGTCGTCGTCGCCGTCGTCGTCGGCGTCGCAGGCTTCGGCGGCGAAGCCCCAGCCCATGTCGCCGAGTCCGGAGGCGGCCGTTTCATCCACGAAGAAGGGATGCCCGTCTCGTTCCACGTTCCGGAAGAAGCGATCGCCGGCGCCGTTCACGCCGTCGTAGGCGGGGCCCGTGACGCGCGCGTCTCCATAGCTCGCGACGAAGAGGTCCACGCGGCCGTCCCGGTCGGCGTCGAAGAAAACCGCGGACGTGAACGGCCCCGAGAGGCCGGCGAGGCCCCACTCCTCCGTGACGTCGCGGAACTTCCCGTGCCCGAGATTCTTCAGGAGGCGGCACGGGGAGATGTGATTCGAGAGAAAGAGGTCCGGCAGCCCGTCTCCGTCCACGTCGGCCGCGACCCCGCCCGAGGCCTCCATCTCCGGCAGGAGGTCGAGCCCCGACCCAACCGTGGCGTCTCGAAAATGGCCGGTTCCGTCGTTCAGGAAGAGCCGCGGGTGGCGATTCGGGACGATGACGTCCACGGCGCCGTCCCCGTCGACGTCCACGAGGATGACCCCCGGGCGGTGGTGCGTCGCGGGGAGGCAGAGATTCGTCGCCTCCACCGGATCGAGGGGCTCGTGCGGCGCGACGAGGCCGCGGGCAGCGGCCTCCTCGTGAAGATGAGGCACGCCGCGCTGGATGGCGGCCGGCCCTCCGACGGCGCTCGCGGCACGCAGCTGCCAACGCGCCTTCGAAGAAGGACCGGCGGCGGATTGACCGCGAAACAAGGAGAGATCGAAGATGGCCAGGGCCGCAACCCGCTCCGGATCACCCGCGCGCGCCCAGCCCTGAAGGCGAACTTCGATCCGAAGGGTCACGTCCGAAGAGGATTTCTTCTGAAGGTCGATGATGCGGATCGCAGCAGAGCAGCGGGAGTGGCACGCGGACCGCCAGCCCTCCTGAAGCTCCCTCAGGGGAAACGCCGCCGCCGACTCCATCACGCCATCGCCCCTATTGCCTTCTGCGAAACCTTCCTTTTCCTTCTTCCCTTCCAAGAAATCTTCTCTTCCTCCGGATTCTCCCCGCTCAAAATCCTTTCTCAACTCCTCGACGAACGCCGACGTCCCGAACGAATAGTCCTCGAGCGTGGGCATGGGCCCGGTGCCGCCGCAGCCAGGCGCGAGCGCCGCGATGGCGATCAGTCCGGAAAGGACGCTGGGGCGGCGCACGGCGTGGCAATGGTAAAACGGGTTCGTGAGGAAACCCGCCGCAGGCGCTTTCGCGGCCTCCAGCCTCGCCGTGCTCCTCGGCGGCTGCGCCCATCAGGGAGCCGACGCGCCCGACACGCCTGCGACACGATGGGCGCCCCCCGCCGGCGCCGTCGCGCCCGCGCCGACGCCGGCGCCGCCGCCGCCGGAGCTCACGCCCGAGCAGCTCACGGGCCGGACGATCTCCCTCGCCGAGGCCGTCGACGTCGCGCTCCGGAACAGCCCGGTCACGCGCCAGAGCTGGTTTGCCGCGCGTGCCGCCGCGGCGGGCCTCGGGAGCCGGCGGTCTGCGCTCTTCCCCTCCGTCTCGCTCGACGCGCAGGCCGGCAGGCAGAAACAGACCTCCGCCGGCGATTACCTCTCGACGCTCCTGACGACGTACGGCCCCACGGCGTCGCTGAGCTTTCTCGTCCTCGACCTGGGCGGCCGGTCGGCGGACATCGCCGAAGCCGAGCAGTCGCTCTACGCGGCCGATTTCACGCACGACGCGGCGATGAACGACCTGATCCTCCTCGTCGCCCAGAGCTACTACAGCTATCAGGGCGCTCGCGCCCTTCTCGCGGCCGAGGGGGCGAGCGTCAGGCAGGCCGAGGAGAATTACGCGGCGGCGACCGAGAGGCACCGGGCCGGCGTCGCGACGATCGCCGACGTCCTCCAGGCCCGGACGTCCCTCTCGCAGCAGCGCCTCGCGTACGAGACCGTCAAGGGACAGATCGAGACGCTCCGCGGCCAGCTCACCACGGCCCTCGGGGTGCCCATCGGCCTGCCCGTGGACGCGGCACCGCTCCCCGAAGACCAGAACGTCGACGAAGTCGTCCGGTCCGTCGACGTCCTCATCGCGGACGCCGGGCGGCTCCGGCCCGACCTCGCGGCCGCACGCTCCCGCGCCCTCGCCGCGCAGAGCCACGTCCGCTCCGTGAGGGCGGGCGGCCTCCCGACGCTGTCGCTGGACGCCTCGATCAACCGCACGTGGTTCGAAGGCGCGGATGCCCTCGCGAGCCACGGAGACAATTATTTCCTGGGCCTCTTCTTCCACTGGCCGGTCTTCACCGGGTTCAAGACGGCGTACGACACCCGCCAGGCGGAGGCCCTCGCCGAGGCCGCGGGCGCCCAGGCCGAGACCGCCGCCCAGCAGGTCATCTACCAGGTCTGGAGCAGCTACTACAATCTCCAGACGGCCGTGCAGCAGGTACGGGCCTCGCGCGATCTCCTCGAAAGCTCGAAGGAGTCGGCCGAGGTGGCACGGGGCCGCTACAAGGAGGGCGTCGGGAGCATCCTCGATCTGTTGACGGCCGAAAGCGCCCTCGCCTCCGCGCTCGCGCAGGACGTCACGAGCCGGGCCGGCTTCCTCCTCGCCGTGGCACAGCTCGCGCACGACACCGGAAGCGTCGATCTCGGGCCCTGCGCACCCGAAGAGAAGAGAAATCCATGAAGCTTCGGCGTCTCGCCGCTCTCGTTTCGGCAGCCTGTCTCGCGGTCTCCTGCGGCGCGAAGGACCGGAAGGCGGCCGCGCCGCCGGGGATTCCCGTGACGGCCGGCGTCGTCGAGAAGAAGGACGTGCCGCTCGAGGCGGTCGCGGTCGGGCACGTGGACGCCTTCTCCACGGTCGCGGTGCGGACGCGTGTCGGCGGCGAGGTCACGAGCGTCGGCTTCCGCGAGGGGCAGGACGTGAAGCAGGGCGATCTTCTGTTCGAGATCGACCGCCGCCCCTACCAGGCCGCCCTGGCCGAGGCCGAGGCGAACCTCGAGCGGGATCGAGCGCGCGCCCGCGAGGCGGACCAGAACCTCCAGCGCTACGCCGAGCTCGTCAAGAAGGACTACGTCACGCAGGAGCAGTTCACACAGGCGACGGCGAACGCGGATGCCCTCAAGGCCACCGTGAAGGCGGACGACGCCGCCGTCGAGACGGCGCACCTGAACGTCTCGTACTGCCAGATCACAGCGCCGATCTCGGGCCGCACGGGCGGCCTCCTCGTGCACGCCGGCAACATGATCAAGGCGAACGACGACCGCGCCCTCGTCGTCATCAACCAGGTCGAGCCCATCTACGTCACGTTCGCCCTGCCCGAGGCGGTGCTCGCGGACGTCAAGAAGCGCGCGGCGAAAGGCGCTCTGAAAGTCAGCGCGCTGCCGAACGGAACGAACCTGACGCCCTCCGAGGGAGTGCTCTCCTTCATCGACAACACCGTGGACACGACGACCGGCACGATCAACCTGAAGGCGACGTTCGAGAACCACGACCGCGCGCTCTGGCCCGGACAGTTCACGAACGTCTCGCTCACGCTCGCGACCGAGGCGGACGCCGTGGTCGCGCCCACGCCGGCGGTCCAGGCCGGCCAGCAGGGCTCGTACGTGTACGTCATCAAGC
>Ga0335077_10012906_pt1 | contig 10449 bp, 9 predicted proteins | sample Lox_Sample_31_FD_207151 | JGI IMG/M metagenome (GOLD analysis project Ga0335077, IMG submission 207151) | Soil microbial communities from Loxahatchee National Wildlife Refuge, Florida, United States - Lox_Sample_3.1 | ecosystem: Environmental > Terrestrial > Soil > Wetlands | place: USA: Florida...
GGAGATTCGCGATCGCACCGGCCAGGTCGACGGTTCGGTGAGCGCGGGGGCGCGGACCGTGGACGACGGGGCCAGGCTCGTGCAGCGGCTGGGCGAGGTGGTGGCCCAGCTCGGCATCACCGTGCACGACTCGGTGGGGCTCATGCGCCAGGTGGAGGGGTCGGCCCGGCAGCACCAGGCGGGCGTCGGCCAGGTCTCCCAGGCGCTCACCAACATGCAACGGGCGGCGGAGTCGATCCGCGACGGAGCGAGCGTCCTCGGGACCCTGTCGAGCCAGGCGCACGACTTGTCCGAAAGCTTGCGGTCCGCCGCCGGCGCGTACTCGCTCCCCGTCGAGGGGAAGACGGCCTCCGCGTGAGTTCAAAGGCGCCCCTCCTCGCCGCGACCCGTGCGGCCCTCGAGGCGCGCTACGGACTCGCGCTCGAGGGGGTCGGGAACGACCAGATCGAGCTGGCCGTCTATGGCGCGGGGTCCTCGGGAATGGCCGACCCCGAGGAGGAGGAGTTCCTCACCCGCGTGCTCGACCGGCTGCCCATCGACGAGAGCTGGCTCTTCCGGGAGGACGGGCTCTGGGAGTGGCTGCGCGACTCGGCCGGGCCGGCCCTCCTAAAGGAGGCGGCCCTCGGCGGTCGCCTCTTGCGTGTGCTCTCCCTGGGCTGCTCCGGGGGTCAGGAGGCCTTCACCGCGGCCATGATCCTCGAGGACCTGCTCGAGGGCACCGGGCTCCCGGCTTCGAGCGCGAAGGCGGTCCTGCAGGTGGTCGGGCTCGATTCCTCCCCGGGGCGCATCGAGGCGGCGCGCTCGGGGATTCTGCCCGCCTGGTCGGTGGAGCGGAGCCGGGCGGATTGGGTCCGGGGCCGGGTCAAGCCGGAGCCGGGGCCGGTGGGCCGATACCGGGTGGTCCCCGCCGTCCAGGCGGTCTGTCGGTTCGAGGTGGGGAACCTCCTCGAGGTGGCCGACCGGGGCAACGCTTTTCTGGGCGGGTTCGACATCGTTCTCTGCCGGCACGTGCTCATCTACTTCCGGCCGGTGGAGGCGGTCCGGAGGGCGGCCCAGCTGGCGCAGGCTCTCGACCCAGGGGCCTACCTCGTCTTCTCCGCGGCTGAGGCCCATCTCATCGAGGCGGCCGGGCTCGAGCCCTTGCGCCAGCTCGGGGTAGGGCGCGCGAGGCTCCGCTCATCGCTTGCCTCGAAAAACGCGGGGGGGCGTTCCCCTCGGGCGCGCGACTTCCGGTCGCGGCGGGCGGATGGGGGGGGGCCCGCGGTCGAGCCTCCCAAACCCCCGGAAGGCCGCTTTCGGGCAGCGGATCCTGAGGCGGCGGTGGCGGCGCACGTGAAGCTCGCGCTCGAGCATGCGCAGGCGGGCCGCGCCCAAGCGGCGCTCCGTGAGGCGAGAGCGGCCCTGATTCACGATCCTCGACACCTCTACTCCCGCCTCCTCTTGGGCCAGCATCTCATCCCGGTGGACGAGCGGCGCGGTCGCGAGGTCCTCCGCGAGCTCCTGGAGGCGGCCTCGCGGCTGCCGCCCGACGATGCGGTCCCCTGCGCGGACGGCCTCTCGGTCGGGCAGCTCGCGGAGGCGGCGCGCATCATCCTCGGCGGGCGGGAGGACCGGTGAGCGCGCCGCTCTCTGTCCCGGAGCTCGTCCCGAGGGATCCGGACCTCCTGGAGGCGCGGGCGCGGGAGCTCGCCACCCCCGTGGCTCCGGAGGGGGAGGGCATCGAGGAGCGCCTCGTGGCCTTTCGTCTGCGGGGACGTGCCTGCGCCCTCTCCGCGGGGATGGTGCTGCGGGCCGTGGCCCGGCTGTCGCGCCCCTTGTCCGTCCCCCTGAAGGACGGAGGCGAGAGGCTCGTGGCGTTCGTCGAGGAGCTCCCCGTCCCAGTGCTCGACCTCGAGGGGTACGCCTCCGGCGCTCCGCGCCCCCCCATGGGACTCGAGTCGCACCCCGCCCTGCTCCTCGACACCGCGCAGGGCCCGGTGGCAGTGGCGGTGGAGGGCCCGCTCGACCTCCTCGAGGACCACCTCGCGTTGGCGGCCGCGGCCGGGGACCCCGAACGCATCCGGTTCGCGGGCATGCTTGCGAAGGGAGCTCTAGCGCTCGATACCGCGTGGCTCAAGGACTGGGCGGAGAAGGGGGCCTGCCCATGAGCATGGACCCCGGCACCCGATCCCGGCTCGTGGGGCTCTTCGTGGACGAGGCCCAAGAAGCGATCGAGGTCCTCCGGCGCTGCGCGGACTCGCTCCGGGGAGGGGACACGGGCGAGCCCCTCGACGAGTTCGGGCGGGTGGCGCACGGGCTCAAGGGGGCGGCGGCTGCCCTCGGCTACGAAGGCCTCGCGAGCGCGCTCCACGAGCTGGAGAGCGTTGCGCTGTGCCTTCGGGGAGAGTCCGGCCCGCCGGCGACGGCCCGGCTCACGAAGGTGGGGGAGGCCATCGATCTACTGTCCGAGGGGGTGGCGCGGATGAGCGCCGCCTCGATGGACGAGGTTCCCGCCGACGTGCTCGAGCGGCTCCTCGCCGCGCTCGCGATCGCGGGGCCGGGCCCGGACGGGTGCGAGCCTCGCCCCGGTGCGGCCGGGGCCTCGGCCCAGGGGGGGGAGCGGGGGCCCACCCCGGCAGAGGAGCCCCCCGGCAAGCCGGCGGCGGAGGTAGTGGACCGGTTGAGCGTCCCCGCCGCCGAGGTCGACGAGGCCCTCCGGCTCGCCGCCTCCGTGGCGAGGGGCGCTGCCCAGCTGCACGAGTGGCTCGCTCCCTCCCAAGGGCTCGTGGCGGTCTCGGCCCAGGGCCTTTCGGCGGCGGCCGCCGGGCTCGAGGGCCTCATCGCCGCGCTGCGGCTCATCCCCGCCGAGCTGGCTCTGGCCGGGCTCGACGGCGAGGTCGCCGAGCTCGCCGCTCGCCTCGACAAGGAGGTGACGCTCTCCGTGTCGGGCCGGGACGTTCGGGCCGACCGGCGAACCCTCCAGACCGCCCGGGGGCTCATCCGCCACCTCGTCCGGAACGCGATCGATCACGGGATCGAGACCCCGGCGGCGAGGGCGGCGGCGGGCAAGCACCGCGCCGGGCGGCTCTCCGTGTCGGTCGAGGCGGTCGAGTCGGTGCTCCGCGTGGAGGTGGCCGACGACGGGGCGGGGTTCGACATGGGAGCGATCCGCGCGGAGCTTGGCCGCCGGGGGGACTCGGGAAGGGTCGAATCGCTCTCGGACGAGCAGGTCTTGGAGCACTGGGCCCTGGAAGGGGGATCCACCCGGGTGAGCCCCACCGAGGTGTCGGGCCGCGGCCTGGGCCTCTCGGCTGTGGCCCAGCTCACGCGCGCGGCGGGCGGGGGCATCCAGGTCCGTTCTGTCCGCGGGTTGGGGAGCGGGGTGGCATTTACGCTGCCCTTGGAGGTGTACGCGGTCGAGGCCATCACCTTGAAGGTGAAGGATCGGGTCTTCGGGATCCCGGTGAATGCGGTCGAGCGAACGATCTTCCTTCCCGCCTCGGGCGAGGCAGTCCACGACGGCCCCACCGGACGCACCCTGGCGGTTGGGGAGACCATCCTTCCCCTCGTGCCCTTGGCCGAGGCGCTCGGGCAGGAGCACGGGACGGGCCGGGAGCGCTTCGCCCTCGTGGTCCGGGCCGAGGGTCTCATGGCGGCGCTCTCCACCGACGAGGTGGTGGCGGTCGCGGGGCTCGTCCCGACCGCCGTGTCCGGGGTGGCGCAGCCGGACGCGCTGGTGAGCGGTCTCGCCCGGCTCGCCGACGGTACTCCCATCGCCGTGCTCAACCAGAGGCTCCTCCTCCACCGGGTGCGGGCGGTGCGGGCGCGCGAGGGAAAATCCGCGGACGCCGGGCCCGCCAAGCGGCGCGCTCTCGACGTCGTGCTGGCCGAGGACTCGCTCGCGACCCGCGAGGTACTGAGGGTGCTCCTGGAGGAGCAGGGCTTCCGGGTCCGGCTCGCCGGGGACGGCGAGGAGGCGATGCAGCGGATCGCCGAGGCCCTCCCGGACGTGCTCGTCTCCGACGTGAACATGCCCCGGCGCGACGGTCTTTGGCTCACGCGCTCGCTCAGGGCGCAGCAGGACACCGAGAGGCTCCCCATCGTCCTGCTCACCTCGCAGGACGACCTCGCGGCGCGCGCCGCAGGGGTGGCCGCCGGGGCGGACGCCTACCTCCTCAAGTCCCAGTTCAACGCCGGGGTGCTGGCAAAGACCCTGGCTCAGCTCGGGGTTCGGGCGTCGTGAGGACCGCGGTCGTGCTCGACGAGCATGCGCTGCGGATCTTCCCCGGGCTAGAAGGGGCGCTGGCGAACGCCGGAGCTCTCGTGATGCGCTCCTTCAAGGCCACGCCCAACCCCGAGCTTCTCCGCCGGCACGCGGGCGTCGCGGTGGTGGGAGGCCGGGACAAGCCGGGGCTCATCGCCCGGCTCGAGCGGGCGACGGCGACGCTGGCGGTCGTGCCTGCGCCGGTGATCGGCGCGCTGCCACCGGGCGTGCCCCCCACGAGGGACCTCCTCGGCCCCGGGGTGGTCGATCTCTTGCCGGCGGGCACGCCGCGGGCCCCGGAGCGGATCCTGCTCATGGCGCGCGTGCCGGTCGTGACGGGGGCACGCCCGAAGGCCCCGGTGTCACCGGCAGGGGGTGCCGGGCGGGGGGTCCCTGGGGCGCCGGTCGATGAGCTCGTGGCGGTGGCGAGCTCCACCGGGGGCGTCTGGGTGGTCGGCGCCATGCTCCGGGACCTGCCCCCCTCGGGCCGAGCGGTGGTCCTGGCTCAGCACATGGACGCTGAGTTCGTGTCGTTCTTCGCGCGGTGGCTTTCCGGGACCTCGGGATGGCACACGGTGGTGGTCGAGGGCGAGGTCTTGCTCGGGGCGGGTTCGATTTACCTGCCCGCGGGCGGAATGGACCTCGTCGTCGACGGGGACCGCGCCCGTGCCGTGCCCCCGAACTCGCGCTATGTGCCGTCCGCGGATCGGCTCCTTTCGAGCGTCGCAAGCCGGGGGCGCCCGGGAGTGGGCGTCGTCCTTTCCGGGATGGGGTCCGATGGTGCCGCGGGGCTCGCCGAGCTCGTGCGTGCCGGGGGGACGGGGATCTGCCAGGAGCCGGCTACGGCCGTGGTGGCCTCCATGCCGGAGAGCGCCCTTCGCGCCTCGCCCGCGGCGCGCGCCGTGCCGCCCGATACCCTGGCTCAAGCCGTGGCGATGGGCGCTCACCGCTCCCACGCGGGGCCGTGAATCCCCTCCATTGCGTGGCGGCGTCTCGGAAGGGTGTACCGGGGCCTAGATCGGGACTTCCTCCAGATGCTGGGGAACGTGGGCGGACCAACGGAGCCTGTCCATCCGCGCCCTGGCCGCCGCGAGCGCGGAAGGCTCTCCGTGGACGAGAAAGGTCATCTTGGCGGGGGCGGGGAACGATCCCAGCCAACGTACGATCTCCTCTTCGTCGGCATGGGCGGAGAAGCCGGAGATGGTGGCTACGCGTGCCCGGACGGGCACTTCCTCCCCGTGGATCTTGACCGCCGCCGCGCCCTCCTGAAGGCGTGCACCGCGGGTGCCCTCCGCCTGGAACCCGACGAGGAGCACGGTCGTGCTCGGATCGGGGAGGCGCCGAGCCAGGTGGTGGAGCACGCGGCCTCCCGTGGCCATGCCCGACGCGGAGAGGAGGATGAAGGGTCCTTTCCGGTCGTTCAATTCCTTCGACTGCGCCGCGCTCCGCACGAAGGAGAGCTTTGCCGGCCGAAGCGGCTCCTCGCCCCTGGCGATCCGCCGGGCCATCTCGTCGTCGTGGTCCTCGCGGTGAGCGAGGAAGATGGGGGTGGCGTCCACCGCCATGGGGGAGTCGACGAACACCGGCAGCCGGGGGATCTGGCCCGTCTCCTCGAGCTCTTTCAACGTGAAGAGGATCTCCTGGGTCCGGCCGATGGCGAAGGCGGGGACGAGCAGCACTCCGTTCCGCTCGTCGGCCCGAACGACCTCCGCGCGCAGGGCCTGGTCGGGCGCTCCGCCCTCGTGGCGCTTGCCGCCGTAGGTGCTCTCGAGGAGGAGGGCGTCGACCGCGCTGCCCGGCTCGGGGTCGGGCAGGATGGGGGCTCCGTAGCGGCCCAGGTCGCCGCTGAACAGGAGGCGGTGGGGCGGGTCGCCCGCGAGAACCATCTCGACCGTGGCGCTCCCGAGGATGTGGCCGGCGCGGTGGAAGCGCACGGTCACGCCCTTCGCCACCTCGCGCCATTCGCCGTAGGCGATGGTGCGTAGGCGAGGCAGCGCGGCCACGGCGTCGGCCTCGGTGTAGAGCGGGCGCGCGTTCGGGGCGTGCTTCGAGTAGCCCTTGCGGTTGGCATACCCCGCCTCTTCTTCCTGGAGGCGCCCGGAGTCGGGGAGGACCAGCCCGGAGAGGTCGCGGGTCGCGGGAGTACAGTGGACCAGCCCCGCGAAGCCGTCCCGGACGAGCATGGGGAGGGCGCCCTCGTGGTCCACGTGGGCGTGCGTCAGGACCACCGCGTCCACCGAGCCGGGGGAGAGCGGCCAGGGGGCGCGGTTGCGCAGCCGGAGTTCCTTCAGGCCCTGGAAGAGGCCGACGTCCACGAGCACGCGCACGTCGCCGTGATGAACGAGGTGGCGCGAGCCCGTGACGGTGCCCGCGGCGCCGAGGAAGCGGATGGACGTCATGACCCCGGGATTCTACAATCCGCCCACCGTCGGGGCCGGGTTTGCGTCGGCCGCGCGCCGGTGGCGGCGGACGGGGATGGCGACCGGGACACGGGGGCGAACTCGATGCGCAGGAAGATCCGGGTGGTGGGGGCCATGATCGAGCAGGACGGCAGGTACCTCATCACCCAGCGCCCTTCCACCGCCTCGCTCCCGAACCTCTGGGAGTTCCCCGGCGGTCGGGTGGAGGCGGGCGAGACCGATCCCGAGGCGCTGGCCCGCGAGCTCGCGGAGGAGATGGACATCGGGGTCGAGGTCGGCGATCGCGTCATCCACGTCGAGCACGCCTACGAATCCTACGACATCGACTTCTGCGTTTACCGGTGCCGGCTCACCCGTGGCCCCCCCCGTCACATCCGAGTGGCCGATCACCGCTGGGTGCGCCCGGACGAGCTCGAGCAGTACGAGTTCCCGCCGGCGGACGAGAAGAGCATCGCCAAGCTCCTCGGCCTCTGAGGGCGGCGGCGGCCGTCCCCTCTCTGGGCTGCGCCCGCCTGCCACGGAAGCGGCGCCGCGTTCCCCGCCCAGCCGGGGCAGGTAGCCGCCGGCTCCGCTGTCCCACACAGCGCCGGGCGCCTGCGCCGGTTATCGGGACGAGTAGTGCCCTCGACGGCGGAAGAGCCGGACCCTCGAGGTGCATGCCCACCGGCGCGGGCGGCTTTTTAGGGCACGGGGGCAGGGAGGCCGAGGTGGCGGAAGAAAAGAAACAACACCGTGGGGATCGAGGCCCGCGCCTCGGCGGCCAGCCGCGCCTGCCATTCGCCTCGCCCGCCGCGTGGATCGTCCTGCTCGTCCTGGCGGTCTTTCTGTTCCGTGCCTTCCAGGACGTGGGAGTGCGGCGCATCCCGTATTCCCAGTTCAAGGAGATGATCCGGCAGGGGTCGTTCGAGCGGATCATCATCGGGCCGGAGTGGGTCCGCGGAGTCCCCAAGCCGGTCACGACCGGACCGTCCGAGGGAGAGCGGGGGGGGCAGGCGATGCCCTACCTCGCGAATCGCATCCCCGGCGGCGGTGACGACCTCGTCCCCACCGTCGAGAAGGCGAACATCCCCTACGACGCGGTTCCGGGGGGAGGGATGGGGGATCTGTTCTGGGTTTGGGTCGTGCCCATCGCCATCGGCCTGCTCTTCTGGGCGTGGGTGATGCGGCGGATGTCCGGCCAGATGGGCCAGGGGCCTCCCGGGGTGATGGCCTTCGGCAAGTCGCGGGCCCGGGTCCACATGGAGCCGGACACCGGGATCACCTTCCAGGACGTGGCCGGCATCGACGAGGCGGTGGAGGAGCTCGAGGAGATCGTCGAGTTTCTGAAGACGCCGGAGAAGTACCGGCGGCTGGGAGGGCGCATCCCCAAGGGCGTGCTCCTCGTCGGCCCACCGGGAACGGGCAAGACCCTCCTCGCCCGGGCCACGGCGGGTGAGGCGGGCGTGCCGTTCTTCTCGCTCTCCGGATCGGAGTTCGTGGAGATGTTCGTGGGGGTGGGGGCGGCTCGCGTCCGGGACCTCTTCCAGCAGGCGCAGCAGAAGGCGCCCTGCATCGTCTTCATCGACGAGCTGGACGCCCTGGGCAAGTCGCGCAACGCCGGGATCGTGGGAGGGCACGACGAGCGGGAGCAGACTCTGAACCAGCTCCTCGCCGACATGGACGGGTTCGACGCCCGCGCCGGGCTCATCATCATGGGCGCCACTAACCGGCCCGAGATCCTCGACCCGGCCCTCCTGCGCCCCGGCCGCTTCGACCGCCAGGTGCTGGTCGACCGGCCGGACAAGCGCGGCCGGGAGCGCATCCTCCAGATCCACGCCCGCAATGTGAAGCTGGGCCCGGACGTGGACCTGAAGACGGTGGCGGTGCGCACCTCGGGGTTCGCCGGGGCGGAACTCGCCAACGTGGTGAACGAGGCGGCCCTCTTGGCCGCGCGCCGCAACAAGAACGCGGTCACCCGGGCGGAGTTCGAGGAGGCGATCGAGCGGGTGGTGGCGGGCCTCGAGAAGAAGAGCCGGCGCATCAACGAGAGGGAGAAGGAGATCGTGGCCTTCCATGAGTCGGGGCACGCGCTCGTCTCCTGGATGCTCCCCTTCGCGGACCGGGTCACCAAGGTCTCCATCATCCCCCGGGGGCTCGGAGCGCTCGGCTACACGCTCCAGCTCCCCATCGAGGACCGCTACCTGCTCACCCGCAGCGAGCTCAGGGACCGGATGGCCGGGCTCATGGGCGGCCGGGTGGCCGAGGAAGAGGTGTTCGGGGAGCCCTCGACCGGCGCCTCCAACGACCTGCAGCAGGTGACCGGGCTCGCCCGGATGATGGTCCGCGACTACGGCATGAGCGCGGCGCTCGGGCCGGTGGCCCTCGGCGACCAGGGGGCCCCGAACTTCCTCGGGCTCAAGGGCATGGAGCAGCGGATCTACTCCGAGCAGACCGCGCTGGAGGTGGACCGGGAGGTCCAGGCGCTCGTGCTCGAGGCGCAGGAGCGGGCCAGGGATCTGGTCCGCCGGCACCGGGACAAGCTCGACGCGATCGCCGCCCGGCTCCTCACCACCGAGGTGATCGAGGAGGAGGAGATCGCACGGCTCTGGGGCCCGAAGGCGATGCGTCCCGGGGCGACCGATGGACAAGGGGTTGGCGAGTCGCCCCCCGAGACTCCGAGCAGGCCGGTGGGGATCCCCGAGCGAAGGGCTCTCGCGGTCCCCCGGGTCGGAGCCGCCGCCGGGGATGGGGGTGGACGCGGGGAGTGAAGAGGCTTTGAGGTCGGGGAGCGACAGCCACGAGGCGCGCAAGACACTCTTCCAGACGGGGATCCGTCGGGGGTGGCTCTTTCTCGAGGAGATCGACCGGGCGCTTCCGGCGGGCAGCCTTTCGCCGCCCGAGCGCTGGCTCCTCTTCTACAGCCTCAGGGCGGCTGGGGTGGAGATCCGGGACGAGCTGGGGGTCCCCCTGGAGGCGCTCCCGCGGGAGCCGTCGCGCCAGGACGCCTAGATCGTTTGACACGCCCTGAGGGGTGCTTAGGTTGCGAACCCGGAGGGAGCGGAATGTCCGAGGAGATGCGCGATGCCCCGCCCAATGCAGGCGGTGGGCAGGTGAAGGTCGTCGATCGCCGCCGATTCCGGCCGGACGGCGAGCCGGTCGAAGGAGGCGGAGCGTCCGAGCTCTTGGCGGAGGGGGAGGGGCCCGGGGCGGCCGCGGGTGGGCCGGAGGAGGCGAAGGACGAGGACGGGCGCCTCGCCGCCCTGCAAGCCCGGGTCGATGAGCTCTCTCGCGCCTACGCCTCCCTCGTCGAGGACAACAGGGCCTTTCGCCAAAGGCTCGAGCGCGAGAAGGAAAGGGTCGTCGAGGCGGAGCGCGCCGGGGTCGCGCAGGCGCTCCTCGAGGCGGCGGACGACCTGGAGCGCGCCCTGTCGGCGGTGAACTCGGCCGAGGCCGGAGACGTGGGGATGAAGAACCTTCTGAAGGGCGTGCGCCTCTGCCTCTCCGCGCTCCACAAGCGCATCGGGGAGCTCGGGGCGGAGCGAATCCCCGTCGCCGGGCACCCCTTCGACCCTCGCCTCGCCGAGGCCGTCGACACGGTGGCGATCGCCGACGCTTCCTTGGACGGGTTCGTGGTGCAGGAGATCAGGCCCGGCTACCGCATCGGGGACCGGGTCCTCCGCCCCGCGCGGGTTCGGGTGGGGAGACTGGCCCGGGCCTGAGCCAATGGCCCATTGCTTCTCGAAGGATCCCGGGGGCGAGGAGAATGTGTGCGGGAGGGCCCCTTCGGCTCACAGCGCAGAGACCCGG